>Ga0210394_10006437_pt1 | contig 12729 bp, 12 predicted proteins | sample IncBWC12MmetaG_FD_160121 | JGI IMG/M metagenome (GOLD analysis project Ga0210394, IMG submission 160121) | Forest soil microbial communities from Barre Woods Harvard Forest LTER site, Petersham, Massachusetts, United States - Inc-BW-C-12-M | ecosystem: Environmental > Terrestrial > Soil >... | reverse complement strand
GACCGCGATTCGCATCAGAGAGACATGGCGGCGCAACCGGCAGATCCCGGCCTCCTTGCTAGCGCGCCCAGGCATTGACGTGACCCTGCGGGCGCCGAGCCTGCCGACCGCGATGGGCCGCCTTCGCGTCGCGGGTTGGATCGCGTTCCCGATTGCCCTCGTCCTGGCTCTGTTCGCCAACCCCACCTACCCGCTGGTGGCGCCACTCACGGTGGTGGTCATGGTCGGCATCAACGCCTTCTACTTCACGGCGATGCAGAACATGGGCGAGCCGATGACGCTGACCAATGACGGCTTTCTGATCGGCCAACGCGGCCACGAGCGCACGGTCCGTTGGATTCACGTAACCGAGCTCATGGGGGCTCGGTCAGGCGCGTTCAGGGGCACGCGGATGTCGGAGAGCGGGGAGTGGCAAGATCCGAAGCTGGTACCCAACGTCGTCTACTACCGCCTCAACCATGCCCTTGTCCATGCACCCAAGACGCTGCGCCAACGTTGGAGCGGCCTGGCGTACTACGACGGAGTCATCCACAACGCCTTTGGGATTCCAACCGAGCAGCTTCTCAGCGCGATGCGTGAGCTGCATCGGCTCGCAGTCGAAGCCGAAGCGCCGCCCTTTCGCCGGCCCCGCCCCGGCGAGCGCGTCGAATCTCGCTCCGTCGAGTAAAGACGCGAGTAAAACAAGAACCCAAAGCCGGCCGTCGCCAATGCCGTTGAAAGCGCCGCCAGACAACGTATTAAGTCGGAGGGGTACCGCGGGGGAGGCCTTCTTCGCCCGGCGCCTTTAGGCGCGCGACTCTTTGAGCACGCGCTCTAGCACTTTCGTGTCGAATGGTTTGGCGAGCCTGAGCACAAAGTGCTGGAGGCCGACGTCGAGCCACTCCTTGACATCCTTCGCCGTTCTCACGCTCACGTTGGCCGACCGCTCGATCTCCTTCGGATCACGGTCGATCTTGCGACACCACTCGTCCAGGACTTTGGATTTGTGTGCGTACTCTTCTGCGGAGCCCAGAGAATTCCATATCTGGGCGTGCTCCGCCACCAACCTCAGGGTCACCTTCTCGCCACCACCGCCAATGAGGATCGGCATCGGTCCAGCAGGCCCCGGCTTCAGTTTCGCGACTCGGGCTTTGATGCGCGGCAACGCCGCTTTGAGGGTGCGGAGTCGATCCCTGGCTTCTCCGAACTCGAAGCCAAACTCCTCGTAGTCGCGCTCGAACCATCCAGCGCCAAGCCCGAGCACGAAGCGCCCGCCCGAGAGCTGGTCGATGGTGGCAGCCATGTAGGCGATCAGGTCTGGGTTTCGGTAACCGATCGACGTGACCATCGGCCCGATTTGCGGCGCCTTGGTCTCGATCGCGGCGGCGGCGAGGAGCGCCCAGCATTCGAACTGGTTGCCGTCGGGGTCGCCATAGAGCGGGTAGAAGTGATCCCAGAACCAGATGCTGTCGACGCCAAGCTCATCGGCTCGGCGCCATGCGTCGCGCAGCTCATGGATCGTGCACTGCTGCGGGTGAATCGTCACCCCGACCTTGAAGCGTTTCTGCGACGCCATAAGGGAGCGATTATCCTCTCCCTTTCATGATCGGCAACCTATCGCCGGTGGCGGTGGATACGAAGAGCGCGCCGCGCGAATTCTGGTCGCGTTATCACGCCTATCGTCGGCTCCGGCAGGCCGAGGTGAGACCGGATGACCCGATCAAGCCTGACGACCTCGTCGAGAAGGACCTCAAGCGTGATGAGCCGTTTGACATCCGCTATCGCTACGAGTTGGTGAGCGATGGAGTGCTGCTGAGCTGGTTCACCGCGAGCACCGCCAGGCCGGGCACGCCGGAGTACGAGTCGAACAGGCACATCCTGTGGGCCGACGCCTCAGTGCGCCAGGACCACCGGCGCCGAGGCCTCGGGCGCATGTGGATTCCGCTCGCGCTCGAGCTGATGGATCGGCACGGCTGCACGACTCTGTCGATGGGGACCGAGGAAAAGTCAGGTGGCGCCTTCCTTACGTGGATGGGAGCAGAGGCGAGGCTCGGCGGCGCAGAGAATCGCCTGGCGCTGCGGTCGGTGGATTGGGCCAGGCTGAAGAGATGGGCCGAGGAAGGTCCGCGGCGATCGCCGGCGACTCGGCTCGAGGTCTACGACGGCCATCTGCCTGAGGCGATGTGGGAGGACTACTGCCCGCAGTTCTCGTCCATGCTCAACACCATGCCGTGGGAGCAGCTGGACCACGGCGACATCGTGGTCACGCCGGCGCACATGAAGGATTGGACCGAGCGGCTCGACGAACAGGGCGCCAGCGAACACACGATGCTCACGCGCGAGCCCGACGGGGTCATCTCAGGCATCACCGACGTGTCGTATGCACCTTCGTGGAAGCCTGGGATCATCCGTCAGGGTTTCACGGGCGTGCGGAGCGACGCACAAGGGCGCGGCCTGGGCAAATGGCTGAAGGCCGCCATGCTGCTTCACGTGCACGAGCTCTACCCAAAAGTCGAGGTGGTGGTCACCGATAACGCCGGCTCAAACGCACCGATGCTCGCGATCAACAAGAAAATCGGTTTCAAACAGTACCGAGCCGGCGCGGAGTATCAGATCACCCGCGAAAAGCTGAGCCGCCGGAGCGTGCCTGCTTAGCGGACACCCGCTGCTGACCTTTCAGGCCCGGCGGCGGCTGTTGGAGATGCTTCTGGCCAGCAGCAGGATGCCGATGACTATGAACAGCGCGGGGAGCCCCGCTTTGACCCAAGGTTGATCGTTGATGCCGCTGATGTTGAGGATGGATTCGAAGAAGACGAACCCCACCATGAATATGAGCGCGGCGATGAACATCAGCGAGCGGCCCTGCTTGATCATGTTCGTGTTCCGCTCACGCAAGCCCTGGAGGAACAATCCCACTCCGACGCCACCAGGAGCGACCAGGGCCCAAGCGTAGGCCCAACTCGTCCAATGGCCGGTGCTGTTCTGGTAGGCGAGAACAAGTCCAACCATCGTCAGGATTCCACCGGGTATCGCTGCCCCGGTGCCGAGGCTGAGCATCCCGACGATCAGCAGCGTGACACCAGGGATGATCACCAACAGCGGCCAGCCGAACGAGCTGAGGTCGACGGAGGCGACCTGTACTACCAGGTAGAACAGGCCCACCACGACCAGGACCACGCCGAGTGCGATGCCCGTGCCATTCCGGCGTGCGGGGGCAGGCGGTGGCGCGTAATGGGGGACCGGTGCAGTCGCCATCGGCGGCGGTGGCGGCCCGGCGCTCGAAACCGGCGGCTGAAGGGGAGCGACCATCGGCTCTGAGGTCATCGGTGGCGGCTCAGGCATCGAAGGTGGCGCCTCTATTGGAACTTCAGGCTCCGGGCTTGGGCCCGTGGGGGTCGTCGCTTCGAGATCGGAGCTCGTTTGGCGCTTCGCGGCGAAGATGTCAGGGCTGCCTGCCAGCTCGCCCGAAGGGATGTGCGCCATCGTTGCGGCATCGCCTTCGTCGGTGCTCGGCGGATCCTGATTCGGCGGCGTCTGGGCGCTCTTTTTCGTTCTGGGCATGGCGACCAGCTTAACGCTAGATACTGCGCCAGCCTTTCACTCGGCTTCTCAGCAAAATCACAGCCGATTCTTGAACATCGGATTGACCGGGCCGTGACCGTGCCCGATCTCCAGCGAGTGCTCGATGGCACTGGCGATGAACTCCTTAGCACCGCGCACCGCCGCCAGCGGCTCCAGGCCTTTGGCGAGCCCCGCGGCGATGGCGGCCGAGAAGACGCACCCGCTGCCATGCGTGTTGGCGGTTGGCACCCGGACGCCGGTCAGCTCGACCATGTTGGTGCTGTCCCAGAAAACATCGGTCACGTCGCCCTCGGCGTGACCGCCTTTGACCACGGCCGCCTGGACACCCAGGGCGACGAGGTCCCGGGCGGCGCTGCGGCGCTCTGCCAGCGTTCGCACCGGTCGCCCAAGAATGACTTCGGCCTCGGGCAGGTTGGGCGTGATCACGGCCGCCAGCGGGAGAAGTCGCAGTCGAAGCGCGTCGATGGCATCGGCGCGAAGCAACCGTGCGCCGCCCTTGGCGACCATCACGGGGTCGACCACCAACTTGGTGATCTGGTGCTTGGTGATCGCCGCCGCCACGGCGTCGATGATTTTCGATGAAGAGAGCATCCCGGTCTTGGCCGCACTCACGTCAAGGTCGCCGGCGATCGCGTCGATCTGTGCGGTGATCATCTCGATCGGGAGCTCGAAGATGTCGGTCACTGTGATTGTGTTCTGCGCCGTGATCGCCGTGATCGCCGAGGCCCCGTGGACGCCGAGTGCGGCGAAGGTCTTCAGGTCGGCTTGAATGCCGGCGCCACCCCCGGAGTCCGAGCCCGCGATGGTGAGCGCAACCGGAAGCCTCATGACGGCACGAGGCGACGTGCACTTACGTAGGCGCCGGCGGCTACCGCCGCGCTCACCAGCCCGCTGAGGTCCGCGCCATGCAAACCCGTGATCAGCGATTGGTTGAAAAATCCGTGGCCGGCTCCGGCCCCGATGTTGCTGAACAGGTTGTCGTAGTTGACGAATATCAGGCTGGCCACGGTGCCCACCGACCACGCCGCGAGCGCAAGCGCGGGCCTAGGCTTTGCCTCGAAGACGAAGAAGCTCAGCAGCACCACCGCGGCCCAGGCTGGCGCCCAGAGGTAGGTGAGGATCAAGAAGTCCTCGTACGCGAGGTGGAAGTCGCTGACGAGCACCGCATAGGCAGCCAGCGCGGTGCCGAGCAAGCCGCACCCCAGCGCGGCCTGCCATCGCTGCACCTTGATGCCCATCGCCAGGGATACGAGGCCGGCCGTGTAAACGTCGAGGTAGTTGGCCCAGATTTCGCCGGCGACGACGAAAACAAAGAAGGGCACTGCCACCCAACTCGGCGCATGGGCGCTGATCACGGCAAGAACTCCCTTGTCCGCCGCCAGGCCGGCGTCGATGGTCGGCAGCATCAGTCCGAACAGGCCGAGGAACAGCATCGGCAGCGTGATCCCGACCGCCGGCCAAAACGTGACCGCACGGGTCGTGGCGGAGGCGGGAAGGTAGCGCGAGTAGTCGCTGGCGAAGGGGTACCACGAAGCCACCAGAGCGAAGCACGTCATGAAGCCGAGGACGAAGGCCCCAGGGTAGTCGCCCCCCGATACCTTAGGGCCCTGGTCCCAGTGAAATTGGGGCGCCAGGAAGATGAAGAGGATGGCCAGCACAGCGGCAAACGCGATCGCGCCGTACGCCTCGAGCACCTTGATGGTCTGGTGGCCGAAGATCGCGACCGCGACGCTGATCGCGGCCACCAGGACCACGAGGCCGAAGGTGATCGATGGGTTCGCACCTCCAAGCAGCTGCGCGCCCGCCTGGGCTGCGATCACGCAATCGACAGCGAACCAGCCGATGGCCAAAAACAGGGTCAGCGCGGCGCCGATGTACGACCCGCGCAGCCCGAAGATGCGCCGCGTGTAGACGATCTGCGGGAGCCCTGTTCGCGGCCCCGTATTGCTCAGCAGGCCGAGGATCGTGGCGGCGGCGACGGTGCCCAGGCCGGTCGCCAGCAGGCCGTCCCAGACGCCGAGCCCGTAGTAGGTGGTGAGCAGGCTGGCAGTGAAAAGGCTCGCGTAGTTGGTAAAGGCGCCTGCCCACAGAAAGCCCAGCTCGCGTGGCCGGCCATGCCGCTGAACAGCGGGGATCGCCTCGATGCCCTGGCTCTCGACTTCGCCGAAGGCGCCCGGTTCCGCGTGAGTCGCCGTCGTCTCGCTGATGGCATCCCTCCGCTGGCATTACCCAGTTCAGGTTCATGCGGTCGGCGCGGAATGCGCCCTCTCAGCCCGACTCCCGAGCTCCCGCTAAGCCGATCTTACGCGGAGCCGGCCAGATCGTTCTCCTTGGCGCGGTCAGCAGCGGCGGCGAGGATTCGGGTCACCTCGGGGTCGGCGGCCAACCTCGCGGCGCTGGTACGAGTCCTCTCAGGCGTTCCGCCATGGAGCAGTGAGAAGCTGCGCGAGGATTCGGTACACCTCGGGGTTCAGCGCCAGGCCGATGTGGCTGCCGTTCACCTCGATGGCGTTGACATCGGGGCGCAGGCACGCCCTCCAGTTGACGACCCCGTCGGTGCGCGAGTACAGGGAGGTGGTCGGCACCTTCGGGGGGGCAGCGAGGTCACGAAGAAAGCGCTTTTCCACCGAAGCGGGGTGGCCGTAGCGAAAGACGTTGTAAGCGTGCGCCGCCCTCACGCCGGCCATCGTCAATGGGTGGACGTCGAAGGGCGCACCGAGTGGCGAGCCGAGCGTGATGACCTGTTCGACCAGCTCAGGATTTCGATGGGAGAGCACCTTCGCCAGGACCCCGCCGCGGCTGTGTCCTATCAACGCCACACGCGCCCCGGTTCGTCGCTTGAGATGTTGAAGCGAGGTCATCAGAGGGCGCAGCATCACCTCGGAGTACATGACGTTGAAGGCGACTCCGCCCATCTGCGGCTTGTAGCCGACGCGGCGCAGCCACTGGAACGGGGTTCGCAGAGTCCAGTCGCCGGCCAGAAAGCCCGGGATGAGCAGAACCGGCCGCCCGAGCCCGGGTGGCACCTCGTCGCCGCGGTATACAGGGTCTCGGATCAGACGCAGGTACTCGATGTAGATGCGGCCTTCGAGCCACATCGGAGGAATCGGGTCCCAGCGCCCGAGATGCCCGAAATCGGGGAGGATCGACGCGGCGATCTCCTCTATCCGGTTCCGCCTGCTCGCCGGGGTTTGTGAGAGCGTTGCCAAATAAAGTTCTGAGTGTGTCTCCGTTATGAAACCGCAGCGGGCTCGGTGGCGATTCTAGACGCCAGCCACTGGTTGACAATCTGCACGAACCGATCGGGGGCCTCCATCATCGGAACGTGACCGACACCCTCGATGATCTTGAGATCCCAGTCGGGGCGCCGCCGCACCAGGTCGCGCGCCGCGGCGAGTGGAATCAAGCGATCAAGCTCGCCGTGGACGATGAGGGTCGCAGCCTCGATTTTCTTCAAGCGGGTCCAAAAGCGCGGGTCTGCCATCCGGAGGCCCAGCGAGCGAACCGCCTGCGTGAAGGCGCGGCTGTTCTGGCGCCCCAGGTTGCTGCGCTCTCGGGTCAGCTGCATGTGAGCCTCGAGGAGCTCGCCGTCAACGCTCCCGGGATCGGCGGCGACCAGGGCAATGGTCCGCTCCACGAGTCGCTCGGGACCGAGTATCCGGGCTCGCCTGTCGATGACGATCTCCGCGAGGCCTGGCAGCGACAGGGCGGCCACCACTCCCAAGGTTGTGGGGTCCGGTCTGCGGACGTGGACGCCCGGGATTGCAGGGTCGACGAGGATCAACTTGCTGACCGACTCCGGGTGGTCGGCGGCCTCGAGGATGGCGATGTGGCCGCCCATCGAGTTGCCCATCAAGATCACGGGCTCGCCGATCACCTCTGTGATGAACCGATGCACCAGGTTGGCATTGGCGCCGAGGGCGGCCGACCTGTGGAAGAGGGGAGTCCGGCCGAAACCGGCGAGATCTAGCGCGAACGTTCGGTGGCTCAGTGCGAAGTCTGGCCCCACCGCCATCCAGTTCACGCCAGCCCCGCCCAGACCGTGGACCATGAGCAGCGGCTCGCCTTCTCCCCCGAAGTCGAGGAATTGGACCGGCCCGTCAAGGTCTACAGTCCGATGCCGCACTGCGTCAATCGTACGCCACATTGACAGTCCCTACGCGCTGTGCGGCCCCGCCTCCGAGTTGAGGAGCGTTGCCGCCAAGCGCCAGAGAATCTCGACCACCGCGGCCTGAGCACGGCGGCCGTCCTTGTGCAGCCTGTCGAACACAGTGAACGAGGTGATCGCTCCGATCACATCCTCGGCCTCCTTCAACGAGCAGCCCGGTCGCAGAAGGCCGGCAGCCGCGAGCCGCTCCGCCAGCGCCCAATCGAGACGTGGGCTGCCGTGCTGAAAGTCGACGACCATGGGCAGGCGCCGAAAAAGGGCGGGGTCCGAAGCCCACAACAAGCTGGCGTCTGCGATTCGTCGGCGGAGCTCGTCCCTCGGGTCGGACGGCCCCGACGCCTCGCCCGCCGGCCGGCTGTGCGCCTCGGCCGCCAGCTCGCGCCACAGACCCGCCTTCGAGCCGAACTGGTTGTAAACGGTAATTCGCGATACCCCGGCTCGTCTCGCCACGGCTCCGGTGGTGACGCCGGCCTCGCCGGAAGCCACCAGCTCGCGGGCCGCTGCCAGGATCGCCAGGCGCGTGCCCTCAACTGCTGCCTGGCGGCGGCCCAGCTGGTAGCTTCGTGGCACTCAATTAGCTTAACAAACAGTAAGTTCAGTTAATTGCGGAGGACCTGGAGGAGGGCTGCGCCGTATTTATCGAGCTTTGACGGCCCGATGCCAGGGACGGACCGCAGCTGGGCCAAGTCCGCCGGCCGGCGCGACGCCAGCTCGCTCAGGGTCTTGTCGTGGAAAACCATGAATACCGCTATCCCCTGGGTGCGGGCGACCGCCGCCCGCCACTCCCGAAGTCGCTGGAACAAGGCTGGATCCGAATCGGAGCTCACTGTCCCTGCGGGGTCCGCGGGCATGGCGACGGCAATCGTCTGCGAGCCGCCGAGCACCTCGCGGCCCCGCTCGGTCAGCTCGACCATCGGGTACTGACCCTGGCTCTGTGCCAGACAACCAGACGCCACCAGCGCATCGAGAAGCTTGCGCAACCTCCCTTGGCTCCAGCTGGAGAGCGAACCGTACGCGGGCACTTGCATCACCCACGGCTGTTCACGAATGAAGCGGTTCTCCCTGCCCGCCAGGATCGCTGCGAGGTTGACCATTCCGATCCGGCCGGCAAATCGCGCCGAGCCGGCCAGGGCCGCGCGTATGACTGATTCATCGACCGGAGCGCCCTCTGGGGCGACGACCTCGCCGCGCGTGCAGCTGTCGCACGAATGACACGAACGCTGGGTCGTCGGCTCGCCGAAATAGTCGGTGACGAAAGCGTGCCGGCACGAGCGCAGCTGCGCGTACTGGATCATCTGCGCGAGCTTTTTGTAGGAGTGGGCCTTGAGTGCCGAGAGCTGCTTGAAGTCGAGCCGCGAATGGTCAAGTGGCCCCACGCTCCCATCGTCGCGAAGCGCGCCGGCCTTGATCAGCAGGCGCTTCGAGGCATCGAGCGACTGCCATGCGGGGTCGGGCATCAGCGGCCTCAGCTCCTCGGGATCCGAGTTCCAGACGCCGAGCCGCGAGTACGCGGTGTGAACGCTCATCACCTCGCGGCGGTCGGGAAGCGCGGACTCGATGAAATACACCTGGAGGTCGCGATCCTTGGCTGAATGGATGAGCAGGCACAGGGCGGGCTTGCCGTCACGGCCGGCCCGACCTGCCTCCTGGTAGTAGGCCTCAACGCTTCCGGGATATCCGACGTGGATCACCTGCCGGATGTCAGTAAAGTCCACGCCCATGCCGAATGCGCTCGTGGCGACGACGACGCGAATGTCCTTCGAGGCAAAACCGTCCTGGATGCGCCGCCGGCTCACGTCGGGTAAGCGCCCGTGATATGGAGCTGCCGGAAAGCCCCAGTCGCTGATGGCGGCCGCGATCGTCTCGGCGCCTTTGACAGTCCCCGTGTACACGAGAGCGCGGCCCTCATCGGGATTGAGACGGCGGCGGAGCTGCTCGATGCGATCGCGCCCGCCGCGAGCCTCCACGGCTTCCATTCGCAGGTTGGGGCGGTTGAATCCGGTGACCACGACCAGCGGCGCACGCAGCCCGAGGTTGGATGCAATGTCGTCCCGCACCTCCGGGGTGGCGGTGGCCGTGAAGGCCCCGATCGGCGGCCGGCCGCAGGCTTCAAGCGCTCCGCCGATGAGCCTGTAGTCGGGCCTGAAGTCGTGGCCCCAGGTCGAGATGCAGTGGGCCTCGTCGACGATGAAGCGCTTCACTGCTACCGTCGCCAACCGGTCAGTGAATCCGGGCCGGCTGAATCGCTCAGGCGCGACATAGAGCAGCTGATATTCGCCACGGGCGGCAGCTTCGAGTCGCCGACGTTGCTCCGTCGAGTCCAGGGTCGAGTTGATGAACGCAGCGCGCACCCCGTGAGACGCGAGCCGGTCGACCTGGTCTTTCATGAGCGCGATCAGCGGGGAGACGACGACGGTGAGGCCGTCGCTGAGAATTGCCGGCACCCAGTAGCTAAGGCTCTTGCCCGAACCTGTGGGGGCGACCGCAAGCACGTCGCGACCCTGCATCTGTGCGTCGACGACCTCGGCTTGGCCGGGCCGGAATGCCTCCAGGTGGAAGACATCGCGCAGCACTTGCTGGGGAGTCACCAAATCAGTGTGGGGCAGCGCCGGTAGGCGCACGAGCCGTCGTTAACCGCCGCCCGAGGCTGAGTCCGGCCGCACCGAAGAAAGCGGCACACAACCTACCATCGCAGCGGTGAGGCTCTGGAATCCGTTTGCTCTTCGCGAGCTGAACGCCCTGTGGAGGGACCCGGTCTTCCGCGGCCGCGGAGTGCGACGCGGTGATGGCCGCTCCGTGCTGCTGGTGCCCGGATTCCTGTCCGGAGATTGGTCGATGCGCCTCATGCACGGCTGGCTCCAGCGAGTCGGCTACACCTCATACCTCTCAGGGATTGCCGTCAACGCATTCCATTCGGAGCACATGCTGGCGGGGTTGCGGCACCGCATCGCCGAGATCCTGAAAGACGACGATGCGCCGATAACGCTGATCGGGCACAGCCGCGGCGGATTGCTGGCAAAGGTTCTGTCGCAGCGCCGCCCAAGGGATGTCGAGCAGGTCATCACACTCGGCGCCCCGCTCGCCGACGTCACCGACCTGGCGCTGGTGACTCGCGCGGCTGTCGGCGTGGCGACGACGGCGAACGAGCTGGCTTTCGGTCGCCGCCTTCGCGCCGAGGGACGTTTCGCGCACGACTTGAGACTGCCTCCAGTCGTGCCCACGACCTCGATCTACACGCGCTCCGATGACGTCGTCAACTTTCGAAGCTGCCTGCGTCCTGACATTCCCGCCATCTCGGTGTGGGGCAGTCACAACGGCCTGGTGGTCAATCCAGAGGTTTATCGACTTCTCGGTCGCCTCCTCGCGCGGCCTCGCCGCGGATGACAGCGCTCGCGATCGGCCTTGCGCTGGCGGCTGCCGCGCTTCACGGCACTTGGAACGTGCTCGTCAAGGTGAGCGGTGATCCCATGCGCACATTCCGTCGAGCCACGGTGGTCGCGGCGCTGATCGTCACTTTGGCCGCCTTCGTGGCCTGGCTCTTTTCCGGCCGGCCTTGGCTGGCGCCGGCTGCCATAGCTCTGGCCGCGGTGTCGGCGGTGCTTGAACTCGCCTACCTGTTCCTGCTGTCGGCGGCATATCGGCGTGGAGAGCTGTCGGTCGTGTACCCGATCGCCCGCGGCTCGGCGCCATTGCTTGCTGTCGGCGCCGGCCTCGGAATCCTGGGCGAGAAACTCACGCTGAGCCAGCTGGTCGGCGTCGCGCTCCTGTTGCTAGGCATCCTGGCCGTGACTCTGCCTCAGACGAGCGGTCGTGCCACAGTTCCTGCGCTGCTGACCGGGGTGTCGATCGCGGCATACAGCGCGGTCGACCGTGTTGGTGTCAGGCTCTCGCCGCCCTGGCTGTACGGTTGGCTTCTTATCGTGCTGCTCGCAGTCGGATTGCTGATCACCGGGTACCTGGAAACCAGGCTGGCTCGCCGGCGGTCGAGGCCGCCAGATCACCCCGAGCCCGCGCCCGTGCGCTGGCGGCAAGCCGCTGTGATCGGGATATTCATGTGGGGCGCGTACCTGATGGTGCTCGCGGCCCTGAGCATTGCGCCGCTGTCGGTGGTCGCGCCAGTCAGAGAGACGGCTATCGTCGCGGTGGCCGTCTGGGGGGTCTGGAAATTGCGCGAGCGCAGGGGCGCTGCGGTCAAGCTCATGGGGGCGGGCGCGACGCTGGCCGGGGTGGCCCTGCTGGCCTTTTGAAGACCGAGCGAAATGGGGGATGAAACTCTGAAATCTCAGTGGTAAGGTGAAAAAGTCGCCTGGTCTGAGGCGATGTTCGCCGCGGTCGTCGTTCTTCTCGAAAGGACCGGTGCGTTCGTGGCAATTACTTTCGAGAAGAGTGAGAGGGAGTAGGAGATGCCGACTGGCACCATCAAGAAGCTGGTTTCCGACCGCGGCTTCGGGTTTATCGCCGCGGAGGATGGGCGGGAGTATTTCTTCCACCGCACAGGACTCGACTCGAGCGTGAACTTCGACTCGCTCGCGGGCGGCGAGCGCGTCAATTTCGAGATCGAGCCCAGTCAGAAGGGACCGCGGGCAAACCGGATCAAGCTCGCGTAGCTGAGCGCCTCTGAGGGCGGTAGTAACGCCCCCCAATACTTCGAGCACGAGCCGCTTGGCGCCTACTCGCTCGAGGAGAGCGCGAGGTTCATCGGCGCCTGGCACGAAGCGCCGACTGATGGAAGCTCGGACGCCGGCCACCTGCACCTTGCCTTTTTGACGGATGAAGACTGGAAGCCGGTGGGAGTGTGCCTGACACAACCCGAGCCGAGCCGTGTGCTGGCGGCTGTCTACGGGGGCGCGCCCATCGCGCGGGTTAAACGGCAGATCAATCGCATCCTCAGCCTCGATGTGGACGGCCGCGGCTGGCCCGCGGTCGGAAATCGTGACCCGGTCGTGGCACGGCTCCAGCAAATGTTTCGTGGGTTTCGGCCGGTGAACTGGTCGAACGCT
>Ga0210394_10006436_pt1 | contig 12731 bp, 7 predicted proteins | sample IncBWC12MmetaG_FD_160121 | JGI IMG/M metagenome (GOLD analysis project Ga0210394, IMG submission 160121) | Forest soil microbial communities from Barre Woods Harvard Forest LTER site, Petersham, Massachusetts, United States - Inc-BW-C-12-M | ecosystem: Environmental > Terrestrial > Soil >... | reverse complement strand
AAGATGATTGTCCAGCGGAATTCCACGGCTGGAGCCTGGCTGCGGCTCTCCCAAGCCTTGTGCCCCAGCCCGCGCTGGGCCGCCGTGGCGAAGAAGATGAACCTGCCGGAGTGAGTGCTTGGAGGCGGGTTCGAAATTATTCTCTTGACGGGAACGGCGCTCGGGCATAAGCTATAGTCATCCTATGCCTGGTCGTCTTATGCCTAATCATCACATGCCTCAGGGCTCGCTCTCGCTCCTGGTCCTGCGCGTTCTCGAAGGCGGTCCGCTGCACGGCTACGCCATCGCCCAGCGCATCCGCCAGCTCTCGGGCGAGGTGCTGGAAGCCGAGGAGGGTTCGCTCTATCCCGCCTTGCAGCGCATGCTGCTCGAAGGCTGGGTGACCGCCGCTTGGGGCGTCTCCGAGACCAACCGGCGCGTGCGCTTCTACACTCTTACACGCGACGGTCAAAAGCAAGTCAAACGCGAGATCGAGCAATACGAACAGGTCAATGCCGCGATCCGGAGCATCCTGTATGCCTAAGCTTCTCCGCCGGATTTCTTATTTGCTGCATCGACGGCGGATGGATCAGGAGCTTGCCGACGAAATGTCGGCGCATCGCGAGATGATGACTGAAGACCGGCTGGCTGCGTTCGGCAGCACTCTGCGGCTGCGCGAAGACAGCCAAGCGGCATGGGGTTGGATGTGGCTGGAGCGGTTGTGGCAGGATCTCAACTACGGGCGCCGCAGCATCGCCCGCGATCCCGGGTTCGCCTTGATCGCGGTGCTCTCCCTGGCGGTGGGAATCGGCGCGAACTGCGCAGTCTTCAGTCTCGCCGATACGCTGCTGTTGCGGCCGCTGCCGGTACCGCATCCCAGCGATGTCGTGACGCTCGGCTCCAGGGATCTGACGGCGACGACCTCGGCAACGGCCGGCTACAACATTCTGCCAGCCTCCTATCCCGACTACAGAGACATCCGCGACCGGACAACTAACTTCTATGGAGTCGTCGCGTACAGTTTCATTCGCACCGGGCTCGCGCCGCGGCTGGACGCCCAGATGCGGTTGCGGACGGGCATGCAGGTGAGCGGCAACTTTCTTGACGTTCTGGAAGTGAAGCCGGAGTTGGGGCGCTCCTTCCGGCCCGACGAGGATCAAGTTCCGGGCCGGGACGCGGTGGTGATTCTCAGTCACGATTTGTGGGAGCAGGAGTTCGGGGCAGATCGCTCCGTTGTGGGACGCGAAGTGCGCATGAGCGGGATCGCCTTCACCGTGATCGGCGTGCTGCCGGAGCGCTTCACCAGCATCGACCAATGGGTGCGTCCCGCCTTCTACGTTCCGCTGATGATGGGGCCTCGCCTGGGCCAGGCGGCGGACGTCCTGGAGGGTCGCGACCGGCGCTTCTTTACGGTGAAAGGCCGGCTCAAGGCGGGCGTGCCAATCTCCCGAGCCCGGATGGAACTGGCTGCGCTGGCCGCGTCGCTCCAGAAGGCGTACGCGGCCACCAACAAGAATCAGACCATGGAAGTGCGTACGGAGTTGGACGCCCGCATCAAGACGGTCCCGGCGAACGCCGAGTTGGTGGTCATGTTGACGGTTCTGGCGGCGGCTGTGCTGCTGGTGGCGTGCGCGAACGTGGCGGGCCTGCTTACCAGCCGCGCGCCGGCGAGGGCGCGGGAGATGGCGTTGCGCGTTGCCATTGGCGCGGGACGGACGCGGCTGATCCGCCAGTTGATCACGGAAAGTTTGTTGCTGGCTGTGGCGGGGGGGATCGTGGGCATCGGCGTGGGCTATGCCGGAGTGCTCCTGTTCCGGCAGATCACCTACCCGTCGGATTTACCGCTTATGATTACTTTCGATATGAATGAGCGTGCACTGTTGTTCAGCTTGGGAATCGCGCTGCTGAGCGTTTCTCTGTTTGGGCTCGTCCCGGCGATCCGGACCAGCCGGGCGGATCTCACCACCGCGCTCAAGGCGGGAGCCGGGCCGGCTACCGGATTTCGCGGCTTTTTTGGAGCACGTCTGTGGGGACGAAGCGCGCTGGTATCGGGACAAGTCGCGGTATCGCTGGTGCTGCTGACCACGACGATGTTTCTGTACCTCGGAATCCGCGCCAGCCTCGCGGCCGGCCCCGGATTCCGCATCAATCATCTGCTGCTGATGAACTTCGATCCGAGCGTGGCGCACTATAGCGCCGCGCAAGAGCACGAATTTTATAAGCGGCTGGTGGAACGTTCGCGATCCCTGCCAGGTGTAAAATCGGCCGCGCTGGCCTCGTTTGTTCCGATGACCGTCGATATCGACGCTTTCTCGATCGTGCCGGAAGGCAACCGGCTTCCGCGGGGAATCACCAGCGTCAACGTGATGGCGAACCGGGTGGATGAAAACTACTTCGAGACGGCGGGAATTCCGCTGGTCCGCGGGCGCGCCTTCCTGAAGACGGACGCCGAAAAGACCCAGCGCGTAGCAGTGATCAACGAAGCCTTGGCCAGTCACTATTGGCCGGGACAGGACGCAATCGGCAAGCGCTTCAGCATTGTAGGCGCTGGGGCCGGAGAATGGGTGGAGATTGCCGGGATCGCCAAGACCACCAAATACCTGTCCACCTTGGAGCCGCCAGCCGATTTTGTCTACCTCCCTTACCGGCAGAATCCCCCGGCCTGCTGCATGACTTTGATGGTCGAGTCCGCCGGCGAACCCGCGGCTCTGACCGCGCCTCTACGTGAGGTCGTGCGGGGGTTGGATCCAAATCTGCCGGTTTACGATGTTCGCACGATGGAGGATTTCTATCGGGCGCGCGCGGTGCAGGTCTACCAAATCATCATCCAAGCGGTGGCGTCGATGGGACTGATGGGAATGGGTCTCGCCTTGGCCGGACTGTACGGCTTGATGGCGTATGCGGTCAGCACGCGGACCCGCGAGATCGGAATCAGGATGGCCATCGGCGCGAATCGGGGCGAAGTCCTGCGCATGGTGCTCCGTCAGGGATTGGTGCTGGCGGTGTCGGGCATGGCTGCCGGATTGGTTTTGAGCACCGGGGTTGTGCGCCTGCTTCGCAGCACCTTCCCTGGGGATTCTCCGCTCGGCGCTTATTTGGCGGTCACGCCGGCGGTGCTCGCCATCACGATGCTGGCCGCGTATCTTCCTGCTCGCCGCGCGGCGCGGGTGGATCCGATGACGGCCCTGAGGTACGAGTAGCGACGGACGAATAGCGCGAAAAGGCCCCTCACGCGTCGCACAAACTTGAGAAGCCAGCCTCTCAAAGCGGCGCTTGATTTCGCGGAAGGGTTGAGGCCTTAGGCCGCCCAGCGCCAGAGCGTAGCAGCGAATAGTCGCTTCACGACTTCATTTTCCACGGGGAAGCGGTTGCACCTAGACCGCGGCGGCTTCGGGACCGGACCCCTCGCGCAGCAAGTCCAGAAACGCCTGCGCCACGCGATGAAAGCGCTTCTTCTTGCGATGAATAATCCCCAGAGGCCGGAATAACGTCGCGTCGGCGATGCGCACGGCGGCGAGCCGGCCCTGCTCCACGTCATCCTTCATGATGCGCGCGGGCATGATGCTGACGCCGACGCGGTGCGTCACGGCTTCCTTAATCATGGGGATGTTGTCGAAATGCTGCGCCATGTTGACCTCGACGCCATGCTCCTTAAGGAAGCGGTCCATGTGGCGGCGAATGGGCAGATCGTCGTCGTAGGTGATGAAGTCCGCGCCCGCAAGCTCATGCGGCGAGACGGCATCGCCGCGGCCGGCGAAGGCATGCTCGGGAGAAACCGCCAGCACCATTTCCTCGCGCCGCCACGGAATTGCCGTGATGTCGCGGCGGTTTTCGGGATAACTGACCAACCCCAGGTCCACTTCGCCCGCCAGCACCGCTTCGTAGATGCGCTCCGGCCGGAGATACTGCACCTCCAGCTTGGCTTCCGGCTGGCGCCGCGCGAACTCCTGCTCCAGGTCCACCATCTCGCTCAAGCCCACCGAATAAATCGCGGCCACGCGCAGCGTTCCCTCTACTTCCTGACGCATGCGCTGCAATGCGGATTCGAAATCTTCCTTGCGGCGCAGAAGGTCGCGGCAGAATTCGCCGTAGAGCCGTCCAGCCGGCGTAACGACCAAAGGCCGCGTGGAGCGGTCCAACAGTTCGACTCCTAGGGCCCGCTCCAATTCCTGCACATGCTGGCTCGCGGCGGATTGACTGATGCCGTTCATGGCAGCGCCCCGGCTGAAGCTGTGAGTCTGGGCAATGTCCCTGAAAAGCTTTAGGTTTTCATAATTCACTACCAATATTGTATATCAGTTATTATAATAGTGCAAGGCCATAAATCCGGTTGACGTGATAATGGGCACTAAGGTATTCTGAAGCATGTCCTTCCCTCCGCCACGGCAGGGCCTCTACGATCCGCGTAATGAGCACGACGCCTGCGGGATGGGGTTTGTCGTCGATCTTCATGGAAACAAATCACATGAGATCATCCGCAAGGGCATCGAGATCCTGGTTAATCTCACGCATCGCGGCGCGTGCGGCTGCGATCCGGAAACGGGGGATGGCGCGGGCATCCTGATTCAGATTCCGCACGAGTTTCTTGAGCGGGAGTGCCGCGAGATCGGCTTTTCGCTGCCTGAGCCGGGCCGATACGGCGTGGGCATGATGTTCCTCCCCGTAGAGCCGCAGCAGCGGCTGATGTGCGAAGGCATCGTGGAGCGGATCGCGCGCGAGGAAGGGCTGACCGTGCTGGGTTGGCGCGATACCCCGCTGGGCAGCGACGCCATCGGCCGCACCGCTCGCGCGTCGCAACCGTACATCGAGCAGATATTCCTCCGCGGCGCGCACGATTTAGAGCAGGATGAACTGGAGCGGATTCTCTACGTGGTGCGCCGGCGCGCGGAAACCGAAGTGGCCGCGGCCGACATTCGCGAAAAAGATTTCTTCTACGTGCCGTCGCTGTCTACACGCCTGATCGTCTATAAAGGACTGTTACTGGCGCCGCAGATTTCGGAGTTTTACAAGGAGCTTTCCGATCCGGACACGCGCAGCGCCTTGTGCATGGTGCACCAGCGCTTCTCCACCAATACGTTTCCCACCTGGCAACTGGCGCATCCATTCCATATGATTTGCCACAACGGCGAAATCAATACGGTGAAGGGCAACGTCAATTGGATGAACGCGCGGGAGTCCGTGCTGAAATCGAACCTGTTCGGGGAAGACCTGGAAAAGACGTTTCCGGTGATTCGCGCGGGCCTGAGCGACACCGGGTCGCTGGATAATGCGGTGGAGATGCTGACGCTGGCGGGGCGCGAGCTTCCGCATGTGATGGCGATGCTGATGCCGGAGGCCTGGGACGCGGATTCGACGATGCTCGACGAGAAGCGCGCCTTCTACGAATACCACGCGTCTCTGATGGAGCCCTGGGACGGGCCCGCCGCGGTGGCGTTCACCGACGGCAAGTGGCTGGGAGCCACGCTCGACCGCAACGGCCTGCGTCCGGCGCGGTATCTGATCACCAAGGACGGGCTACTGATTCTGGCGTCTGAAATCGGGGTTCTGCCGGTGAAGCCGGAAGACGTCGTATCCAAGGGCCGCCTTCAGCCCGGCAAGATGCTGCTGGTGGATCTGGTGAACAAGCGCTTCGTTCCGGATGAAGAGATCAAGCACACGCTGGCCTCGCGCCAGCCTTACGGCGAGTGGCTGGAGAAGAATCAGATCACTCTCGATGCGCTGCCCGATCCTCCGCGGGTTTACGGCACGGATTCGAAAACGCTGCTGCAGCGCCAAAGGGCCTTCGGTTATACCGAGGAAGATCTGCGCATCCTGATTGCGCCCATGGCGGAAAAAGGCGAGGAACCGATCGGATCCATGGGCGTGGATACGCCGCTGGCTTGCCTTTCGGACCGCCCGCAGCCGTTGTTCAACTATTTCAAGCAGCTATTCGCGCAGGTGACCAATCCGGCCATCGACCCCATCCGCGAGGAGCTGGTGATGTCGCTCACCAGCTATATCGGCTCCGAGCGCAACATCCTCGAAGAGACGCCGCAGCACTGCCATACGCTGAAGCTGCCGCATCCCATCCTCACCAACCGGGATCTCGAAAAGCTGCGGCGCGTGAGTTGGGGCGATTTTCTGGGCACGACGCTGCAAGCCGTGTTCAAGGCCGACAGCGGAGAGCAGGAGCTGGAGCGCGCCCTGGACGGGCTGTGCCGGCGAGCCTCACTCGCCATCCGCGACGGCTACCGGCTGCTGATCCTTTCCGACCGCGGCGTGGAGGCCAAATACGCCCCCATTCCCAGCCTGCTGGCGCTCACCGCCGTGCACAATCATCTGGTGCGGGAGCGCACGCGCACGCAGGTCGCGCTGATCATCGAATCGGGCGAGCCGCGCGAGGTCATGCATTTCGCCCTTCTGATCGGCTACGGAGCCAGCGCCGTGAATCCGTATCTGGCGATTGAAACGCTGGAGGATATGGCGCAACGCGGGCGGCTGGGCGCCGCCACTTTCGATGTCGCGCTGAAGAATTATAAGAAGTCGATCAACAAGGGCCTGCTGAAGGTTTTCTCCAAGATGGGCATCTCCACGCTGCAAAGCTACCGCGGCGCGCAGGTGTTCGAGGCCATCGGTTTGAACAAATCGATGGTGGACCACTATTTCACCGGCACGGCTTCGCGCATCGAGGGCGTCGGTCTGGAGGTGTTGGCTCGCGAGGCGCTGATGAAACACGCGCATGCCTTCCGCCCGGTGACCGAATCGGAAACCGAGCTGAGCGTGGGCGGCGATTATCAATACCGCATCAAGGGCGAGTATCATCTGCTGAATCCGCAGACCATCGGCAATCTCCAGCGGGCCGTGCGCGAGAACCGGTTTGAGAGCTTCGAGGCATACACGGAGCTGATCGACGAGCAGAACCGGCAGTTGTGCACGCTGCGCGGCTTAATGGAGCTGAAGCCGGCGGAAAAGCCGGTGAAGCTCTCCGAAGTCGAGCCGGCCCGCGAGATCGTCAAGCGCTTCGCCACCGGGGCGATGTCGTTCGGCTCCATCAGTAAGGAAGCGCATGAGACGCTGGCCATCGCCATGAACCGCATCGGCGGGCGTTCCAATACCGGCGAGGGCGGGGAAGACGAAGCCCGCTTCCAGCGCGACCCCAACGGGGACTGGCGCCGCAGCTCCATCAAACAGGTGGCCTCCGGGCGCTTCGGGGTCACCACCAACTATTTGGTCAACGCCGACGACTTGCAGATCAAGATCGCGCAAGGCGCCAAGCCGGGGGAAGGCGGCCAGCTTCCCGGCCACAAGGTGGATGAAGTGATCGCGCGGGTGCGCCACTCCACTGCCGGTGTGCCGCTGATTTCGCCGCCGCCGCATCACGACATTTATTCCATCGAGGATCTGGCGCAGTTAATTTACGATTTGAAAAACGTCAACCCCAAGGCGCGCATTTCGGTGAAGCTGGTGGCCGAGGTGGGCGTGGGAACGGTGGCCGCGGGGGTGGCCAAGGCGCACGCCGACGTGGTGCTGATCAGCGGGCATGACGGCGGCACCGGCGCCAGTCCGCTGACGTCGCTGCGGCACGCGGGCATCCCCTGGGAGCTGGGACTGGCGGAGACGCAGCAGGTTCTGGTGCTCAACGACCTGCGCAGCCGCATCGTGGTGCAGACCGACGGCAAGCTGCAAACCGGCCGCGACGTGACCATCGCCGCGCTGCTGGGAGCGGAGGAGTTCGGCTTCTCCACCATGCCTCTGGTGGCCCTGGGCTGCATCATGATGCGCAAGTGCCACCTGAACACCTGCCCGGTGGGCATCGCCACGCAGGACCCGGTTCTGCGCAAGAAATTCGAGGGCAAGCCCGAGAACCTCGTGAATTTCTTCTTCTTTATCGCGGAACAAGTGCGCACTTATATGGCCGCGATGGGCTTCCGCCGCTTCGAGGAGATGGTGGGACGCGTGGACATGCTCGAAATGCGCGAGGCGACGGAGCACTGGAAAGCCCGGGGGCTGGACTTTTCGCAGTTGCTGTTCAATCCGCCCGCGCCTTCACGGGTGGGCCGCCGCTGCATGATCGGGCAGGATCACGGCTTGGAGAAAGCTCTGGACGCCAAGCTGATCGACTATGCCAAGCCGGCTATCGATAAGGGCACGCCGGTGGAAATCATGATGCCCATCCGCAACGTGGACCGCACCGTGGGCGCGATGCTCTCCGGCGAAATCGCGCGCAAGCACGGCTCCAAGGGGCTGGAGCCCGGCGCGATTCATTTCCGCTTCAACGGCAGCGCGGGCCAGAGTTTCGGAGCCTTTCTGGCGCCGGGCGTGACGCTGGAACTGGAAGGCGACGCCAACGATTACGTCGGCAAGGGACTTTCCGGCGGGAAGATTATCGTGTACCCGCCGCGCAATTCAACGTTCCTGCCGGAGGAAAATATTTTGATCGGCAACGTGGTGCTCTACGGCGCGACCTCCGGAGAAGCGTTCTTCAACGGCCGCGCGGGGGAGCGCTTCGCGGTGCGCAATTCCGGCGCCACCGCTGTAGTGGAGGGCGTGGGCGACCATGGCTGCGAATACATGACCAGGGGTCTGGTGGTGGTCATCAACGATACCGGAAAGAACTTCGCGGCAGGCATGACCGGCGGCATCGCCTATGTGCTGGATGAATCCGGCGAATTCCAGGACACCAAATGCAACCGGGCCAGCGTGGACCTTGAAGCGCTGGAGGAAAAGGACGTCGCGGAAGTGCGCTACTGGATTGCGCGGCATGCCGAGCATACCGGGAGCCCGCGCGCCAACTGGCTCCTCGAAAAATGGGACGCCGTGTTACCCAAGTTCCTAAAAGTATTCCCGCACGAATACAAGCGCGTGTTGGGGGTGAAGCGGCAGGCGGTGGCTTCTCATGGTTAGCAGCCTGCCGCAAAACTCGGCGCAGGCCGAAGGCCTGCTCCACAAGGCCCGTAAACCATTGGTCTGCAATTGTGGAGCAGGCGTTTTCGCCTGCCTTAGTGGGGCAGGTCTCCGACCTGCCAATTTCGGGAGCATGGGCAGAATCCGGCATGGGTAAGGTTAGCGGGTTTCTCGAATACAGCCGCGAAACTCCGGAGCGGCGTCCCGTCGCCGAGCGCGTCAACGACTGGTTCGAAGTGTACCAGGAGTTCCCACTTGAAAAGGTCCAGACCCAGGGCGCGCGCTGCATGGATTGCGGAGTGCCGTTCTGCCACACGGGCTGCCCTCTCAACAACATCATTCCGGATTGGAACGATCTGGCCTTCCGCGGCCGCTGGCACGACGCGATCCGCGTGCTCCACGCCACTAACAATTTCCCCGAATTCACGGGCCGCATTTGTCCGGCTCCGTGCGAAGCCGCGTGCGTGCTCGGCATCAGCGAACCTCCGGTGGCCATCAAAGTCATCGAGCGCACGGTGATCGATTATGCCTGGGAGCAGGGCTGGGTTCACCCCGAGCCGGCCTCAAGGAAGAGCGGCAAGCGCGTGGCCGTGGTCGGATCGGGACCGGCGGGGATGGCCGCGGCCCAGCAACTGGCGCGCGCTGGCCATGCGGTAACGGTGTTCGAGAAGTCCGATCGCATCGGTGGTTTACTGCGCTATGGCATCCCCGATTTCAAGATGGAGAAGCACGGCATCGACCGCCGCATCGAACAGATGAAGGCCGAGGGAGTCGAGTTCCTGGTCAACACGCCCATCCGGTCCCTTGAAAATATGCGCCCGGCTTACCAGGCCGTAGTCCTGGCAATGGGCGCCGAGCACCCGCGCGATCTCAGCGTCCCGGGACGCGAGCTAAAGGGCATCCATTTCGCCATGGATTTTCTGCCGCAGCAGAATAAGCGCGGCGCGGGCGATCATGTGCCCGACGAAGGCGCGATTCTGGCCACGGCCAAGCGAGTAATCATCATCGGCGGCGGCGATACCGGAGCCGATTGCCTGGGCACCTCCCATCGGCAGAAGGCCGCGTCGGTGCATCAGTTCGAGATTATGCCCATGCCTCCGGAGGAGCGCTCGCCGTTGACGCCGTGGCCCATGTGGCCCTTGCAGTTGCGCACGGAAAGCTCGCACGAAGAGGGCGGCCTGCGCGAGTGGGCGGCTGCCACGACACATTTTTCGGGCGACATTTTCGACAACGTCGAAAAGCTGCACGGCATTCGCGTCGGCCCTCCGCCGAAGTTTGAACCGATTCCCGGAAGCGAGTTTACCCTCGACGCGGACCTGGTGCTGCTGGCCATGGGATTCACCGGTCCGGTGCGGCAGGGGCTAATCGAACAAGCCGACCTCAAACTGGATGCTCGCGGCAATCTCGCGACGGAGAACTACCAAACCTCGATGGAGGGAGTCTTCGCCGCCGGAGACGCCCGCCGCGGGCAGTCTCTGGTGGTGTGGGCAATCGCAGAGGGGCGCAAGGCGGCTGAAGCGGTCGACAAGTACCTGCGCGGCTGAGTTGGTATTCTTGTTCCGTAGGGAATCCGCACCCGAGGATGGACAGCGCATTCGTCGAGATTGATATCGAGACAGAATCCCGACTTTCTGGAATACGCCGTCGTCTCATCGAGGTGGAGGATCGGCTGCTCCGGGCGGTGACGTGGGATATCGCCCAGAACTCCCAAATGGAGATTCAGCACCGTATTGATGCGTTCACCGCCGCTCAGCGTGCTAGCATTCGCAGGGTGTTCACCGATTATTCCCACGTCGGCGCGTCTACGGATCAACAGCTGGTGGTGCTGGAGAGGCACCTGCTCGAGATAGAGAAGCTGCTGAACGTTCCTCCTCCTCCGCCGGCTTGAAGGGGCCGCGGCTACGCCACTTCGAGCCGCATCCAGTCGGAGGAGTCGATACAGACGCGGCGGTCAACCAGTTGGCGCTCTCTGCCACTGTGGTCGACGTTTCGCCAGGATGGATCTGAAACGACTTTGTGTGGAGAGGTCGTCCTGGGACAGGGTAGCTGGGTGTCGGTTGACCTGATGCTGGAACTGGTCGTGCCACGAACGGTCTCGCGTCACAAGCACGGGCTCCTTGACCTCTGAGAACTGGTCCGCCGTAACATCCACAATGAGTCCGTCGAATTCCAGCCACGCATGAGATCGCTCGTCCACCGAGCGAACGCCGGCAACGTACGTCGCGGATACTCCGAGCTCCTCTTCAATCATTGCGTTGAGGACGATCGCCGCAGAGCCGCATGATCCATGCGGAAAGCTCGAGAACTCTGGAGCGGCGTCCATCGGCGTAAGCCGGGAAACGGCTTCGCGAAACCTTGAGGCCACCTTACGTAGGCGCTCCGGGTTGCAGTCACTGCTATTTGGGGTCATGGAGTCTACACGTCCGCGTCGTCGACGAACTGTTTTCGGATATCCGACATTCTTCGGACGTGCCGTCCGAAGCGATCGCGCATGAACTGGAATTCTTCGTCCCACCTGACAAAGCTGTCCGGCTTTGTGGGCGTACGCCAACATTTCCGAAGAGCACGCAGGCAAATGAGGAGCGTGTCGATCACCAACACAAAGTGATCAAGGACGTCCGCTGGCGTCTTCGCGTCGTTGTAGTCGAACGTGAATCCGCCATCATCCGCGGGGACCTGGTGTGAATGCAAAACTACTGCAGATGGGTGAGTGCGCAGCGAGAACAATGCATATAGCTCTCCGAGGCGTTTGCGGTCGGCATCGGCCGCGGGAAAGAGCCGACTCGTCTTGAAGGCCTCTCGGTAACGCTTATCCGGTTTCTCATTCACGCTGTTCTGCTGCCAGAGGTCGATCAAGCGTGGATCTTCAGCAAGTACGCAGGCGTGCCCGCACGCCTCCAACATCCCGCGTGCGAAGGTGAGAGACGAGGACGCGTGTCCGCGAAGGCACATAAGCACGGCCATTGCAAACTGATACCGCACGAAATCAAGAAGCGGAATGGGAAGCTGGCCGCGGTCAGAGACAGGTAGCTCGTTCGACAGCTTTTTGAGGAGGTCAATCACTTGCAAGAAGTCATCGACTAGCACGAATGAGGCTCCGAGCAGTTTGGTTGATGTTTCGAGGTACTTGGCTTCTAGATCGACAATTCCACCGAAGTCATGTCGATATCGGACGGTAGTGTCGTCATTCTCCATCGCCGCTTCAGCCGCATCTTAGCAGCTCCGTCGACGCAAATGGTCTGTGGACCACGCTACGCCACTTCCAGCAGTACCCAGCCGGGGAGGCTCGCGGGCTGATTGTTCTCGAAAATGACGCGCCGGGTCTTCGGGAAGGGAAGGCCGGTTTGGAGCGCGCGATCGTACAGCGAGTATTGCTTCAGCACGGACCGGTAGGCGGCGCCTTCGGTATCCAGGCACGCGACCTTTGAATGGAGTCCACCGCCCCAGCCCACCGATAGCATGCAGAAATTCGGCGACCCGCCGATCTCCTTGAGACGTTCCTCCAGAGCTTCCACCAGCGCCCCTACGCGCGCCAATCCCGCCGACTCGGCGTAGTGCTTGTGCCTGGCCAATTGCCCGGCGGCGTAGCGGTTCGCGGATTGAAACAGCCGCGTCCGGTCCTGCGTCGATTTCTCGCTCCACGCGCCTTCGAAGGTCGTTCCGGGCGTGGCCATCTCGGCGAACAGCGGAGTGCTTTCTTCGATGCGGCGCGAATCGGTCGAGCCGCGAACGGATTTCCAGCCGAGCTCTAGTTTGCCGGCTCCCTTCGCCACCAGCGTCGAGACCCGCAGCAGGTATACCTTCATGGCGGAATACGCCGCGTCGCGCGAATCGCCCATGGAGACGCGTTTGGCTCGCGGAACATCCTC
>Ga0210394_10006435_pt1 | contig 12731 bp, 13 predicted proteins | sample IncBWC12MmetaG_FD_160121 | JGI IMG/M metagenome (GOLD analysis project Ga0210394, IMG submission 160121) | Forest soil microbial communities from Barre Woods Harvard Forest LTER site, Petersham, Massachusetts, United States - Inc-BW-C-12-M | ecosystem: Environmental > Terrestrial > Soil >... | reverse complement strand
CGCCCCTGTTCGATGTTTTCACGGGAACCCATAGGGGCCATCAAGCGGGCTGACGGGTTCGGCTCGTTAATGCGTCAATATAGCACATTTCCCGCAAAAATCAATGATTTATGCCCTCTTAGCGCCGCCTGGAGGCCGTTTTGGCGATCAGATGCGCAGTAGGGTTAAGCCGGAGGGTCGTTCACGACCCCTACCGGGGTATGGGGTGGGGGGGGGTAAAACGCAGCCGGTTCGGTCAGTCGCCGGCGCCGGGCTGGGGAGAAAAATATTTTTCGAACTTGCCCTCTTGCCCTTCGAAATCCTTGGCGTCGGCCGGAGATTCCTTCTTTTGGGTAATATTCGGCCACGTTTTGGCATATTCGGTGTTGACCTCAAGCCACTTTTCCAGCCCCGGCTCGGTGTCCGGCTTGATGGCGTCGGCAGGGCATTCAGGCTCGCACACGCCGCAATCGATGCACTCGTCCGGATGGATGACCAGCATGTTCTCGCCCTCGTAAAAGCAATCCACGGGGCAGACTTCGACGCAGTCGGTATATTTGCATTTGATACAGGCTTCGGTGACGACGTAAGTCATCCAGGGCTCCGGAACGGTCAGTTTTAGGTCGGTTTTAAGAGGGTTGGGTAGCGCAGGAACTCCCGCGCTGCAAGGGAAGGCCCTTGCCTGCGCCCATGGAGATAGTCACTCCGCACGCAAATCGGAATAGAGGGTGCGCGCGGACGCCGCATCGCCCCGCCGCTCGGCAAATCCAATCACCTTGAGAACGCGCACGGACCGGTCGAGGCCGACCGTGACGACGTCGCCGGCTTTCACCGCGTGACCGGGCGAAGTCTCGCGCACCCCATTGATGCGCACATGCCCCGCCTCCACGAGCGCAGCGGCGCTGGTGCGGGCTTTGACCAGGCGGGCATGCCACAGCCATTTATCGAGACGCTGGCGCTCCACGCTACATCCACGCGAGAAGGACTTGATCTTTTTGACGCGTTTTCTACCGCAGATAAGTCTACGCAATCTGCGCAAACTTGATTGCTATGCGAACCGGTGCCCACCCCCGGATCCCGTCCGAGGGCATGCTTCGCTTGAAAACGCTTCTCTGGTTTAACGCGTTTTCTTCACGCGAACCGGTGCCCACTTCGCTTGAAAACGCTATGGGTCCTTGCGGTTGGCCGTCAACTGTTCCTTGAGTGCGGCCAACTTGGCGAACGGCGAATTGGGATCGATCGGACGATCGCGCTCGCGCGGGGTAGCGCTCGAAGCATATTGCCGATGCGAGGGACCGTTCTCCCGGCCGCCTCGGTCGCGCTCGCGCCCCGGCCTGTCACGCCCCTTGTCGCGCCCACCATCCTCGCGATCGCGCGGCTTGCCCCGGTTCCGCTCCTCCTTGCGTCCCTTGCCTTCGAAACGCTCGCGCGGCGGGCCATTGCGCTCCTCGCGCGATTCCGCCGCGGGTGCGGCTGCGCCGTCGGCCGCAACTGGCGGGGCACCTTCGCCGGGCGCTGCGGGCTGGGGCCTGCGGAAATCCTTGTGGCGGTCACGCCGGCCATGCCGATGCCGTTCGCGCTTGGCGCCCTCGCCGGCTTCGCCCGGGGTGACTTCGCCGGCCACGGCAGGCTGCGCACTTTCCGCAGCACGCTCAGGGCGGCGATGCCGATTGCGATCGTGACGCTGTGGCCGCCGTTCGTCCGAACGTCCACCGGGGCGCCAGACTTCGACCAGTTCAGGCTCGGCCGGCGCGGCGGTTGCGACGGCTTCAGTTGCCTCAGTGGCGGCAGCGGTTTCAGGTGCTGCTTCCGCAGCCGCATGTTCCGGCGCTGACGCGGCGGGCTCGGCGGCAATCTCTGGAGCCACCTCCGCTTCTACCTGCGCTTCAACGGCAACGGGCGCGCGCCCCTCAACAGGTTCGGGCGCATTCGGCTCGGCTGTGAACGCGATGTCGGGCAGCAGCGTCGCCGACGATGCGGCAGCTTCCTCAGTCACTGGTGCATCATGAGACACTTCGACGGCAACCGCGGCCTCTTCCGAGGCGGCTTCGGTTACGGCCACCGTCTCGGAGGGGGCTTCGCCCTCTGTGGCTATCGCCTCAGCAGATACTGCCTCGGCCGGCGCGGCCTCAGCGGCCGGCGTCTCGATCACCGCCGGTTTCACCGGCAGCGGCGGACGGCGATCCATCCGATAGCCGAGCGCACGCAGGATCGAGGCAAAATCCTCACCGGCCGAACCGGTGAGCGACGTCATCGCCTGCGTCACCACAAAGCTGCGGCCGTCGAACGCGCCGGCGGGCTTGGCGCCGGGCGAGGTTTCGCGCCAGGCGAGTGCGGGGCGAATGAGATCGGCGAGCCGTTCCAGAATATCGACCCGCACCGCGCGCTCGCCGCACTGGCGGTAGCCGAGCACGCGATAGGCATCGCGGGCGAGCTGCTTGTCAACCGGGAACGAGGTGCGGCCGCTGGAGGCCAGATGCTGCGCGCCCGACAGCGCGGACATGTCGACATTGGCCTCTTTCAACGCCCAGAGCAGCGAGGCGAGAGCCCGTGCCGCGGGTTTAAGCAGCGGGGGTACGTAGATGTGATAGGCGCCGAACCGCACGCCATATTTGCGTAAAGACGCCCGCGACGGCTGATCGAGATCCTTCATTTCGGACGCAATTTTGGAGCGCTCGATCACGCCCAGCGCCTCGATCAACTGGAAGGCGATGCCGCGCGCGATACCCGTGACGTCCTCGGCCTTGCTCAACTCGAACAACGGCCCGAGCAGCTTTTCGATATGGGTCTTCAGCCACAGATCGAGCCGCTTCTCGACAGCCTCGCGCGGCGCGCCGCTCAGCCGCTCGTCGGAGATGATGCGGATGCGCGGATGCAAGCTATCGTCGGCTGCCGTCAGACGGGCGACCGCGTCTCCAGTCCAGCGGATGATCCCTTCCGAGGTCAGCACGAACTGATCGTCGGGGGCGGCGGCGAGTTTTTCGGCGCGCGCGTCGATTTCGCCGGCCAGCGCCTTTTGCGCGGTCGCCCGCAACGCCTTGGCCTCGGAGCCGGCTTCCGCCGTATCGGGCGCAAAGGTGAAACCGTCGAGACGGCCGATCACATGGCCCTCTACGATCACTTCGCCGGTCTTGCCGATCTCCGTATTCAACATCGCGTTTTCCCGCAGGCGGCGCATCAATACACTGGTACGGCGATCAACGAAACGCTCCGTGAGCCGTTCATGCAGCGCATCGGACAATTTATTTTCAACTTCACGCGCGATCCCTTGCCAATGTTCCGGGTCCGCCAGCCAGTCCGGGCGATTGGCGACAAAGGTCCAGGTGCGAATTTGCGCAATCCGGCCCGACAACGTGTCGATATCGCCGTCCACCCGATCCGCAGAATCGACCTGGGCGGCAAACCAGGCGTCCGGAATGCGCCCTTTTTGCATCAGGAATCCGAACAGGCTCGTGACAAGTTCGGCGTGCGCAGCCGGTGCGATCTTGCGGTAATCCGGAATCTGGCAGGCATCCCATAGCCGTTCCACCGCGGCCGCCCCATGCGCCATCTCCCGGATATCGGCGTCGCGCGCGACGTGGTCGAGCACGCGCAGATCCTCCGCAATCGGCGCGCGGGTCAGGGCTTCATGACTGGGAGAGAGCGCCAGCGACACCTGCAACGCACCGAGCGAGGAAAAATCGAGTTTTGAATTGCGCCATTGCAGCACGCGAACGGGTTCGAAAGTGTGATTCTGCAACGCGTTGACCAGTTCAGGCTCGAACGGCGCGCAGCGCCCAGTCGTGCCGAAGGTGCCGTCGCGGGTGGCGCGCCCAGCCCTGCCTGCAATCTGGGCAAATTCGGCCGGATTGAGCCGGCGGAATTGATAGCCGTCATATTTCCGGTCGGAGGCGAACGCCACATGGTCGACATCGAGATTGAGGCCCATGCCGACCGCGTCGGTGGCGACGAGATAATCGACATCACCGTTCTGGAACATCGCGACCTGCGCGTTGCGGGTGCGTGGGCTAAGCGAACCGAGCACGACGGCGGCACCGCCATGCTGGCGGCGGATCAGTTCGGCGATGGCGTAGACCTCATCCGCCGAGAAAGCGACGATGGCGGTGCGCCGCGGCTGACGGGTAATCTTGCGGTCGCCGGCGAATTCGAGCTGCGACAGCCTGGGCCGTGTCACGATGTTGGCGCCGGGCAACAACCGTTCGACGATCCCGCGCATGGTGGCAGCACCCAAGAGCAGGGTTTCGTCGCGGCCGCGCCGGTTGAGGATGCGGTCGGTGAACACATGCCCGCGTTCGAGATCGGCCGCGATCTGGATTTCATCGACGGCGAGAAACGACACGTCGAGATCGCGCGGCATGGCCTCGACCGTGGAAACCCAGAACCGCGGCCTGGGCGGCTTGATCTTCTCCTCGCCGGTGATCAGCGCCACGCTGTCTGCGCCGGCGCGGTCGGCGATCTTGTTGTAGACCTCGCGCGCCAAGAGCCGCAGCGGCAGACCGATTAGCCCGGAGGAGTGCGCGAGCATGCGCTCGATCGCCAGATGCGTCTTGCCGGTATTGGTCGGCCCCAACACGGCGGTGACGCCTGATCCGGGCGCCCTTCCATTGGCAAGCGAAGGCGGAGGTGACGAAAGAGCCATGTTTGATTGGGTTTCTGCGTCGTCGACGTATGACGTTACGAAGACGCCAATGGTTAGAAGTGTCTCACAATGCGACGCTTGTAAGGTCGGGATTTAAGTTACGGAACGGTTGCGGAACGAATCGCGCCCGAATCGCTGACTCAGTGGGTCGTCCTGCTTCGTTCACCGCAACATATCGGGGAGACTACCTTATCCAGCACTAGATCAAGTTTGCCACTGCCTCGCAAGCGACGGTTTGACGACGAAATTCTTAAAGCAAAAGCACAGCGCGAGTCGAATCAGAACCGACGAAGAGTCAACAGGGATTCGATGAGATCGTCATTCCGGGATGGTGCGCTAGCGCCAGACCCGGAATCTCGAGATTCCGGGTTCGATGTTTCACATCGCCCCGGAATGACGCCTTCGGCGTCAATTCGTCTTGGCCACGCGCGGCGGCGTCGCCGTGGTGATGAACTGCGTGGCCTCCAGCATGGCAACGCCGAGCGGGGTTGGGATCACCATGCGGTAGGGGACCAGGACGCGGGTTCCCAGCACCGGTGCAAACGCGATTTCCATGTTGCGCGCGGCGATGAGGTATTTGATCACCGGGCGGTCGGGGATGTAGCCCGCGATCGGCGCGAAATAGATCGCGCAGACCACGACCGGCCCCTGATAGCCCCTCTCGGCCCGCACGGTTTCCATGCGCTTGAAGTCGAGTTTCAAATCGTAACGCATCCGGCCATCGAAGATCGACGCGCCGACGCGGCAGGCTTCGGGACTGAGCGGATCGCCGGTGCCGGGCACGCGCAGCATCGAACCCGTCATCGGATCGAGCACGTTGCGTTTGTGCGCATCCGTCACCGGAATGCGGTCGGGATCGACCGGCGGCTCGGGCTCGATCACAAATTCCTTGATGGTGCCGTTGGTGAGCACCATGCGAATGGCTTCGGACTTTTTCGACGTGGTCGTGGAAGCGCTGTAGTTGGTCGAGACCAGCGCGCCGTTGACGACACGGCCTTGGGCGGCGCCGGTGCCGGAGCCGGAAGCAAAAGTCTTCAACAGGCCCGACGTGCCGCCGATGGCGGAAGCCGAAAACTGGTCGTCGGAAATGTCGATATTCCAGGCGCCTCGACCTACGGGAATGCCGGCGAGCGTCGCCTCATACTGCGCCTCAAGCTTGCCTTGCGCGAAAGCCGGTCGCGCGTCCCAAACGAAGACCGCGCCAAAGCCACACAGCCCCACTAGCGCCGGGAGCACCCAACTGGCCCGCCGGGGCGACGTCATGCGGAGTCTGGTCACGGAAGCGGCAGTCCTCAACAAAGAGCGGGATCGTTGTTTCATTTAAACCAAAAAACCCGGCGAACAACGCCTTCGCGCGCTTTAGGTAAATCGGCGCGGCCAAGCCGGGTGCCATTTCCCTCATTAGCACGGAAGGGCAGATATCGGCGGGGAATACGCCGTTTATGTGATGACGAAAGCGGTAAATCGCTGCCAAAATAGGCCTTTTGGGAGGTCTGCCAAACCTTGACGCCCCAGCCATCTGCCCCTATACGTCCGCGGTTCCTCCGGAATGGACGTGTTTTTGACCCCAGGCGCCGACCGTATGACGCGGTCCGCGGCCGGGATGGAAGAGGATTTCTGACGATGTCGCGGCGCTGCGAACTGACGGCCAAGGGCCCGCAGGTGGGTCACACGGTGAGCCACTCCAATATCAAGACCAAGCGGCGCTTCCTGCCGAACCTGTGCAACGTGACCTTCATCTCGGATGCGCTGGGCCGCAACGTGCGCCTGCGCGTGTCGACCAACGCGATCAAGAGCGTCGATCATCGCGGCGGCCTCGATGCGTTCCTCATCAAGGCCAAGGCGAGCGAACTCTCGCCCCGCGCGCTCGAACTCAAGCGTCAGATCGAGAAGAAAGTCGCGGCCGCGCCGGTCGCCAAGGCAAGCTGAATTTTCAAGCTGAACTTGCAAGCTGAGCTTTCGTAAACCTTCTGGAATTCGAGACGGCCGGGTCGCAAAGACCCGGCCGTTTTTGTTTAGCCTTGCCCTGAGATTTGTCGCACTGAGCGCGACCTTCGCGTTTCCGGCGAGTTACTCGGCCGGGTCGTTCGGAAGAACAGAGAAGTCCTTGGACTTCTGGCCGTCTTCCACGTCGGCAAATCCTTCGGCAGCCATGCCGCGCTTGAGCAGCTCGCGTATGGCCGCGGCCCTGCTCGGCATCCGTTTTGCAAAACGCCAGGTATCGACGATCCGCAGTTCCGCGTGCGTCAGCATGATCTGGAGCCGTTCGCCTCGATTGAGTTCACCCATCTGACACTCCCCCGTGAAAACTCACTCCTTCAACGCCAGAAACCCAAAATGAGTTCCTTGCCATTTATACTCATTAATCTGCTTTTGGAGGCTTGGCCAGTAGGACGACAAAGGCATCCAATGTGCCAGCAACAGCTTGACCTCATTATTGTTTTCTTGATTGCCGGCCCCTTGAGGCGCACATTCTGCGAGGAAGGAACCGGAAAAAATGGCAATTCTGATCGACCATGGGGAAGTTGGCCTCGCCGAGTCGGATCATCGGATCGCGAACAACCTCGCCAGCCTGAGCAGCGCCATTCGCCTACAGCGCAATGCCATTTCCAGGAGCGGCAAGAACCTTACCGCAGCCCAGGTTTGTCTCCTGCTTGGCGACATCAGCGCGCGGATCGAGGTGACGGCGAAACTCCACAAATCCCTCGCGCTGTCCGACCACGGCAATGGCGTCAATCTCGGAAATTTCCTGCGCGAAATCGCCGGGATGATTGTCGCGCTGGGCGGCGAAGGAAAGATGAAGCTGACCGTCGATTGCACCGGTGATGGCCATATCGAGCCGCGTCACGCCCTCCACGCCGGGCTGATCACCGCCGAGCTTCTGACCAACGCCCTCAAGTATGCGCATCCCTCAGGCTTGCCGGTGACGATACGGGTCCATTGCGAGACCAGGGACGATGGCTCATTCATGGTCGAAGTGACGGATGACGGCGTCGGCTTCCCGGAGAATTTCGACCCCACCACCGATGGCGGGCTCGGCTTTGCGCTCATGCGGGCACTGGCGAATGGGCTCAACGCAGAACTTCAATTCGAGCACGACAGTCTTGGTGTTCGCGGCCGGCTTGTGAAGCCAAGAGATCTGAAGCCAAGCCGTTTGGTGTCGTAAATTTCGAAAGCAGCAACAAGGGAAAGCAACGTGGCGTCTATTCTGCCGTTTATCCGAAAGGCCGGCACCGTGTTTGATGATCGAGTGACCGCGATCATGGGCGACGCATTCGACCGCGCCTGCAAGGAGCTGCACGATAGCGGGCAACCGCCGATCGTGTATGAGGTCATCGCCAGGCGCATCATCGATGGTGCGAGGGGTGGCGAACGCGATCCCGTCCGGCTACGCAATGTGGGACTGGCGGCGCTCGGGCTCCAACGCGACGACAAGGAGGCCGGCTGAGCGGGCTTGGCCCTATCGCCTTGGCCCTCTCGCCTTGGCCCTGTCGCCCCGGCCCTCAGGGCTGGTTGGTCGCCACCGGATCGTAGTCGGTGAAAATGACGTCGCCTTCGGAAAGTTCTGGACGGTACGCCGCTTCAAATCGTTTCACCGCTTCCGAGTTCGCGTGCGCCGCCTCGTTTTCGAAAATGAAGAAATGCACGAAGCGGGTCGGATCGTTCTTCTCCTGCCAGGCGACATAAAGCCTGGTGCCGGGCTCGTTGGCCCGCGCATACGGCACGAATTCCGCAATCGCGCGCTTGACCTTGTCGATACCTGAAGGCCTGACGCGATACCGCGCAATGGTCTGGATGGGCATGGGGTTTTCCTGAAATGCGAGCGCCGTGCGGGTTGAAGTTATGGCGAAGTTTGCCGAAAGGCCGGTTCACCGGCTTGATGCTCCCAGCCTACGCGCCGCCGGCGCTTTGACTATCGGCATTGAGCCATATCGGTCCGGCCTGCCTGTTGTGGAGTTTCACAATGCAGAAACCCCATCTTCTGTCCTGCCTGGGGTGAGCAAAAGTGCTCACATTTAGATCGGCTCTCATCCCGTGCCGCCATCGGCGCTGTGCTACAAGAGAATGCACTGTCGGTTTTTGACGAGCGTGATCTTCGTGTTCGCGGCGGCACGGACCAATATTTTAAACTCCTAGGAAAGTGCCGAGGCCTCCATGGATCAAATCCAAGAGCCACCCAAGGTTCTCGTCGTCGAAGACGAGATGCTGCTGCGCATGCGCGCGGTGGATATTGTGGAGGACGCAGGCTTCACCCCTATAGAAGCCGCGAACGCCGACGAAGCCCTCGCCATTCTTGAATCCCGTTCGGATGTCGATCTTCTGTTCACCGATATTCAGATGCCCGGGAGCATGGACGGCCTGAAACTGGCGCATGCCGTCTACGAACGGTGGCCATCCATCAAGATCATCCTTGTATCCGGCAAATTGACCCCGGCCGACAGCGAAAGACCCACCGACAGCCGCTTCTTTGGCAAGCCGCTTGAGGTAAAGCAGATGATCGCGGAAATACAGGAAATGATCGGTCAGGGCGCGCTGAAATTCGTACCCCCCGATATTTTCCTGCCGATAGCGGCGGTGGTACCCATTGAAATTCAAAGCCATCACGCGCCGCGGGCGTCGAACGGTCACGCTTCCAATGAATTCTTGTCGGCAGAAAACGACAGTCTTCGCTTGTTGCTCGAACAGGCGGGCATTGACGCAGAAGTTTTATTGGAGCAAGCGGGCATCGACGCCAAGGAACGTGAAACTGCCGATAAATTGCAGAAACTCATCCTGGAAGAGCTGCACCACCGGATCAAAAACACACTTGCAACCGTGAGCGCCATTGCCTCGCAAAGCCTGCGGACCGCGACCAGCATCGAGCACGGCCAACAGGCTATCGAAGGGCGTCTGATCGCGCTCGGCCGGGCGCACGATCTGCTCTTGCAGGCCCGATGGGCCAACGCGGACCTCGCCAACACGATTCGCGGCGCGACCGAGCCGTACGACAGCGAAGGCGGCGGCAGATTCTCGATTTCGGGACCCGACATCAAAATTACGTCAGGCGCGGTGATCGCGCTGGCAATGACGCTCAATGAGCTTTGCACAAATACGACGAAATTCGGCGCGCTGTCGGTGCCAGGGGGAAGCGTCGACATCGCCTGGAATGTCGACGAGGGACAGCAACGGCTACAGATGACGTGGTCCGAAAAAGGCGGCCCCTCGGTATCTGCGCCTTCCCGGCAGAGCTTTGGGACGCGCCTGATCGGATCTCTCGGCCAGCAACTGAAAGGCCGAGTCCAACTGGCCTATGACCCGACCGGCTTCGTGTATGCGCTGAACGTTCCGATGACGTCGCTCGTCGCGCCGGGCTGAATCCCTGGAACCAATGTCGCAGTGAGCGCTTGGTGACAGGCGACCGGATGCATGGCGCCCCCCTAGCATCCGATGAAGCAAACGGCCTCAGCATGCCCCCCGCGCTGAGGCCGTTTTCTATTTGCAAATGTGAGCAAAATTGACCACGGGGTCGGCACTCAACCGCGCCATGATCGACCATCGCCGCACTGCACCCGGCACCTACCGGTGACGAGAGCAAAGCTCCCGCCTGACCAAAAGGGGGCATCATGCCTTCTGCTAACCGAACGCCAGAGGCGGAAACCGACACCCGCCGCGAGATGGCCCACTTTATCGAGATGCGGCGCAACGTGTTGCGATACGCCCGGACGTTCCCGCCAGGAGGCGCACGCAATCAGCACCGGCAAATCGCGTTATCGCTTCGCAGGCTGTTCAGGAATAAGACATGGCTAGAAAGCCATACGTTGGACGGTTGACGCGAGAGACGTTTTTCCTATCTTAATTCGCAAACCGCGAGGCGCAACTGCGCGAGCAGCGCGCGATTTGACGGCCGTCGTCCGAGCCAAAGGAGGGCTCCTATGAGCATGCCGCCCAAGAACACATTTGATGCGAAGGTCTTCCTCGCCAAAGTCGGCGACGGGAAAGCGATCCTCGAATTTCACAAGAATCAGAAGGTATTCGAGCAGGGCGATGTCGCCGAGACGGTCTTCTACATTCAAAAGGGTAAGGTCAAGCTCACTGTCCTGTCCGAACAGGGTAAGGAGGCCGTCGTCGCGATCCTTGAGCCCGGACATTTCTTCGGCGAAGGCTGCCTGAACGGCCATAGACTGCGCATATCGACGACGACGGCGATAGAAGATTGCGTGATCACCTCCATCACCAAAGTCGCGATGATATCGGCGCTTCATGATCAGCCCAAATTCTCTGAGCTGTTCATGGCCTATCTCCTGACCCGGAACAGCCGGATCGAGGAGGACCTGATCGACCAGCTGTTCAATTCGAGCGAGCGGCGGCTCGCACGGCTGCTTTTGCTGCTCGCGAATTTCGGCAAGGAAGGCGAGCCACAGCGGATCAGCCCGAATATCAGCCAGGAAACACTGGCCGAGATGGTCGGCACCACCCGATCCCGGGTCAGCCATTTCATGAACAAGTTTCGTAAGCTGGGGCTCATCAGCTACAATGGCCATATCGAGGTCAACAATTCGCTGCTAGGTGCGGTTTTGCACGAGAAGCCCCTGCTCAAAGAGCGTGAATAGAACCGTGATTAAGTTTGGGAATGTGAGCAGTATTGAGCAGTATCCCGGAACTTAGAGGAGCATGTTCGTTTCATCGCCGCATCGTGTTGGCTGCTATCGGTGACAGAGAGTTCGGTAACGCTCCCGCCCCATACGGAGAAACGCCGTGACCTTATCCCACCCGTTCCTGACCGATATCGAGCGGCTTCGCTGTTCTCGTTGCCAAGCGCGGATGATGCTCGAACGCGTTTCGTCAGGACCGATCGGTTTCGAACAGCGGCTGTTCGAATGTCCCAAATGCGACCACGTTCAAATCAAGATCATTGCATCGGACCCCATCAAATCGAACGCAACCGGTTGGCTCGCCGGCGACCTCAGGGCGCCGAACTGAGCGCCGGCTTCAGGGAGCAACACATGCTCGATAAACAAAACCAGGGCCCGCAATGCACGACCTGCGGTTCTCCCATGAGATTGACGGCGATTGATCCGAGCATGTGGGGCCGGGACCTGCGAACGTTTGCTTGCTCTCGCTGTAAGACCTCCCAGCAGCACATCATCGAAAGCGCCGTGACCGAGGCCTGGGTAGCGCCAAGAGGTATGGATCGAGGTCGCGAGACCTGACGTTCCAGTGGTCCTTTGCGCACGCGTCGCGTCATCCCAAAAATGAACCGTGGCTGAATCGATCACGCAGTCGCGGCCTTGTGACGAAGCGTGATGCGATCGGTTCCTATCGAACCTTACCAATCCTTCATCGGAACTTCGTTGTAACCGCGCAGCTCCGGCTTAGCTGTTCTTTCAACAGAGGGAAGGACACCATGAGGCAATCTGAAATCTTTCGCGAAAACGCCGAGAATTGCGCGCAACTCGCCGAAACCGCCGCCAACGAACCGGCGTTCCATCGCTACAAGCGGATGGAGGCGGCGTGGCGGGCGCTCGCCAACGAGCAGGATTGGCTGGACGGCGAAGTCTCGCCGACGCGCAGCCCACCCGCTCGCAGCGGCAACGGACGCGCGCCGGCAAAGCAAGGGCCGTTCGATCCCGCCGGCTGATGAAAGTCGCACCTCATGAAGATTCTCGAGCACTGCGAGAGCCACATCGTCAAACTGCACGACGGCTCGACCTGGCAGATCTTTCCCGGCGATCTCGACCAGACCCTGACCTGGTTGCCGACGACTGAGCTCCGGCTATTCGAGATCAACGACGAAATCGCCTCCCACGCACTCATCAATACCGATGACGGAACGCGCATTCGGGTCCGTCCACTCGGCGAGCGGTGGCCGGAAGAAAAGGCTAAGCAAATCCTCAAGCAGGGTTGACGTCGTCATTCCGGGATGCGCCGTCGCGACAAAATAGCAAAGCTATTTTGCGCGGAAGGCGCAGGCCCGGAATCCGTTCCTTCCAGCATTGGTGCGGCGTGATGGATTCTCCGATGTGCAATTGCACATCGTAGCTCGCTCGTTGCACTCGCATCCCGGAATGACGAGGGTGCAGCAATTGCTCTTCACTTGACAGGATTTTCGCAATCTCACCTGATTTGCCGGTCG
>Ga0210394_10006434_pt1 | contig 12732 bp, 10 predicted proteins | sample IncBWC12MmetaG_FD_160121 | JGI IMG/M metagenome (GOLD analysis project Ga0210394, IMG submission 160121) | Forest soil microbial communities from Barre Woods Harvard Forest LTER site, Petersham, Massachusetts, United States - Inc-BW-C-12-M | ecosystem: Environmental > Terrestrial > Soil >... | reverse complement strand
CTCTACAGCTATTCTTTGTCCGGATGCAGCACATCTTTTCTGCGCATCCAGGTTTTCAGCGCGAACATCGCGAGAATTGCCAGCGTTGCCAAACGAATTCGCTGGTCGCTGATCGTGTTCCAGGACAAAATTCCCAAAGCTACAAACGCCGCCAGCGCAATCACTAAACGCTTCACTCATATCCTCGCGGGATTTCAACTGCGCTCCGCTGCGCCTGCGAATCACCAGATCCCTCGCTTCGCTCGGGATTTCGGCTGCGGGCTCCCGCTTCGCTCACGCCCGCAAGGCGCCTCAAGTTCCTGGTGCACAGGGAAGGATTCGAACCTTCGTACCTCGCAAGGAGGGACAGATTTACAGTCTGTTGGCTTTAACCACTCACCCACCTGTGCAAACTTCCCGGCCTGCGCGGAGGATGATGCAACAGCGAGGCAATGACCCAATAGACAAATCAGAGTGCGCGCAAAAATCCATTCGCACGCAAACACCACACTTGGAAAAATTCCTTATGGAGTGCTGTTGGGAAAAATCTGTTACGCCGCCGCGCCGCGCAAAACGCTCAGTGTTCCGGAACCGATCCTGCGACTAAAAATGCCGGGCAAATCCAATACTGATCTATACAATGCTGGAGCTGGCGAAGGGATTTGAACCCCCGACCCTCTGATTACAAATCAGATGCTCTACCAACTGAGCTACGCCAGCAGTCGGGGACAACGAGCCCTCGCGGGCGCATATATCCCTCTGATCCCTCACAGATGTCCGGGACAATTTTAAAAGGTACCATAACGGTAATCCAGGTGCAACCGGAACACGTGACACAGCAAATATTCGACAGCAATCGCCCGCGGTTTATAAACGGGTTGGCCCCTGCCGACGCCCGATTTCAGAAACTCCTTCAACGGTGAAATACCCACAATGACTGCCCTGCACGCTACTAGGCCATTTATGAGTCTTCAAAATTCAGACCTCGGTTCCGATCCAAACCGCAACACGTGTCCGTCAGGGTCTTCGATTTTCATCTCGTACGCCCAAGGATAGTTGGTTGGCTGTTCCCGGAACTTCACGCCCTTAGCCTTGTACTCTGCGAATAGAGGTTCGATGTCCTCAACCCCGATCCAGATCCAAGTTCCCGGCTGTCCTTGATCACCCTGACACAACATTATTGCCCGGCCATCGCGGGAAACAGAAGCAAAGGACGATTCGTCCTCGCCGCCCCAATCCACCTTGAAGCCGAGCACATCCACGTAAAAGCGGATACTGGCCGCGACACTGTTGACCCTTAGAATCGGGATAATGCATTCGACGCCGACCGTCACCGCGCCGATCGACTTGCTGTTGGACATAAGATCCTCCGTCGCCGAGGACACGTTTCGAGCTGGCAGCAATAAACCCTCGCCCCCGCAGAGCGAACGATTCGCGCCGCCCAGGGGTATAGCGCGAATGACTGCGAAGCGGCCCGACCGCATTTCGGCCTATCGAACTACTTGCACCACCGTCGCCGCACTCTTTCCGTAGTTGCGGCTGCCTTGGTAGGTCGCCTTGATGGTGTATTTCCCCGCCTGCGCAAAACTAGTCTGCAGAACTGCCTGTCCTTGCGCCAAGGGCGCGGTTCCCAGCACTGTTCCATTACTCTTGAAAACAACGCTGCCGTTAGGAATGCCTGGAGCCGAGGTCACGGTTGCAGTAATCGTGACTTGCTGACCCGGCGCTGATGGATTTGGCTGATCACTCACCGACGTTGTTGTGGCCGCCGGGTTCACAGTTTGTTGAAAAGGCGCCGACGTGCTGCCAGCATGAGTCCCGTCGCCCTCATAGACGGCGGTGATGGAATCCTGGCCACCCGGCAATTGGGTAGGTTTGGTTTGATAAGTTGCTATTCCATTGGTCAGGGCGCCTTTCCCAAGCACCGCCGATCCCAGCTTGAACTGGACGGTGCCGGTGGGCACTCCGTTCGCAGAGGAAACCTGCGCAGTGAAGGTCACCGATTGCCCAAAGGTCGAAGGATTTTGCGACGAAGAAGTGATTTGTGTGGTGGTGGTAAACAACTGGCCAATCGCAATCAGATGACCGGCGTTCTCCCCGTAGATCATGCCGTCACTACCCAGCGAAACCGGCGTGTATCCGGCATTGATTGTCCGGTCGAGAAAGATCCGCTGTGCTTGCGTACCACCCGGCTGAACAGCGTACAGATACCCGTCCTCATTGTTGCCATAGACGACGCCATTCGCGTCCACTGCGGGAGCATTCACGCACCATTCGAATCCGTCGGGATGGCCCTTGTTGACCGACGGGTCTTTGTACTGCCATTGTGGAACCAGGTTCGAATCTAGCTGCGTAATGTAGTACGGACCGCGCGGCGCCTTGGGGCACCAGGTCGGGTCGTTGCAATAAGAGCCGTTGTCGTAGTGATTGTCTTTGAGCACTACCGAGTAGGTTTGATCGTGGGAGAAAACCGCGGGCGTGCTGTCCCAGCCGAAATCATAATTCGCCTTAAGTTTCCCGGTGTTGCTGAACTGCAGTAGGTGCCCTCTCCCGTAGTTGTAGGCTGTGTTGACACCCAAGAGGATGCTTCCATCGGGCGCAACCACAGGTGAAGCAGAGGCTTGGTCGTCGAGTATTCCCGCGCCCAGGGTATTTTGCGTGGGATCTACTCCGGTCGTGGAACCGGTACGGCACCCCCCCGGCTGTCCATTTGGAGGGAGCAAAATATTACAGCCATCGTCGAGGAGCCCTTGCAGCGAAGCTGACCACTGCAAGCTCAAGTCGGACGTATTAACCGCAAGCAGGTATGCTCCTCGTCCCCAGAAGTGCCCGCGGCTGGAGGTGTACAACGTGGATCCGTCTACAGAAATTGCGGGAGCGAGATTGATGGCAGGCCGTTGGAGGCCGCATGGTACATTGTGCGGCACCGCGCCATTACTCGGTGGCCAGGGGAATGGGGCGCCGTTGAACGTCCCCAGACATTCAGTCGGAGCACCGGGCAGAAGCGCTGCATAGGTGGTCGTCGTGGTAGTGTCGTCCGGCGCAACCTTCACCAGCCATGCGTTGACCACCTCCTCGTCCCACGGCCAGTCGAGGTTCACCTGGACCGCGTTGTAATAAATGTTGCCCGCCCCGTCTGCGCTCAATGGGCCGAAGACAAATATGCTGGGATCCACGTTACCGAAGGGATTGATCTGCGCTGCCACCGATCCATTGTTCTGACTGAGCTTATAGATGGTGCCGCCAGTGCCCGGAACATAAATGTAAGACCCAGACAACGCCGGTTGAAAAAGCGGTTCCCATCCTCCCAGGGACCTTTTCGACGGAGACGAGCCCGAATTCGGAACCGGTTTCCAGTCCGAGAAAAAATTCCAAACCGAAGCCAGTTGTCCATTCTGCCACTGCCATGCGGTTTCGTTCCAAATCTCTTTGTTCCAGGCATCCGGCCCGCACGGGAATGGTTTTTTCGAGCCTGGAGGGTTGCATGGCGTGTATACCCCTGTCTTGACCTCCATGAATATGTAGGGCGCATTGACCAGCGCTGCCTGGTAATGCATCAGCAGTGCACCACTCTCAGCGATCTCCTGATCGACGAAAGGGTCAAACACCACGTCCCCAAGCTTAGCTTGGAGCGGCTGCCCACTCACGGCAACCTCTCCCGTATGCTGCGGGTTCTGTCCCCATTGAGCCCACGCCGGAGTTTGGGCGAAGGCGGGAGAGGTCAGGCTCAGCCACGAAGTCAGACAAAGAATGGTGATGAGAAAAAGCTTCGCGTTACGGCCCATGCCATCTCCTGCGGGATCAATTATTAACGGGACTCTCCAAAGACGATTCTGCTCATAAGCCCGCGGCGGGGAGTATAAGAACAGCTTTCAGGACAGAGCTCGCTCTTCTTAACCGTGAAGCAGGAATTGGGCAGTCTGGTCCCGGCACGTGAGGAGTGGTCGTGCGAACACTCCTCTGGCTAGGGGAAGTTAGCACAGGCAAACCCCGCGTGCAACCTGGTTTTCGGCGAGTCCCAACCGAAACTCCAGGCTCCCAACGCCTAGCGGGTGCTATTATGAGCGAACTCCCGGCTGCCAGGCATATAAAGTTCTTTTCGCTTCGCTGGACGCCGCGCTTACATGCGAATACGAAGACGCCTTCCCCTGATCCTGGCCGTGGTGCTGGTTATAGCGGCAGTTGTCTTGGCTGTTGTACTGCGCAAACATGCCCCACCCGAAGCGGCGCGTCTGCTTCCCGGCGCGGATGGATTCGTATATGTAAACCTGGGATGGATGCGTCGGGCCAATCTTACCGGCGAGCTGCCGCCGGTGCCGCACGACCCTGACTACGAACAGTTCATTCAGGCAACTGGGTTCCAGTTTGAGCGCGATTTGGATGAGGTCGCCCTGGCAATTCACTACTCGGCGGGGCCGTCCGGTCCGAAAGCTGGCAACTTTCAACCACGTTATTCGGAAGTTTTTGTAGGAAAATTCGATGGTGAGCGGTTGCGCACATATCTGCGCCAGATCTCGAGTTCAGTCGACAATTACCAGACTCGGGACATTTACAACATCCCGCTGGAAGGACGCACGCTTCGAGTGTCCATCCTAGGCGTGGACACGGTGGCAGCTTCGAATCTCGATGACTCGCAAGTCATTCGCGGAATCATTCAGCGGTCCCGCAAGCTGGCTTCGCCATTCGGCGGGCCTGCGCTTTTGCGCCAGTATTATAAAGAGGTTCCGCTGGCCAGCCTGGGCTGGGCCATCTTCAAGATTCAACCCTCCGCAGGCTTTGCAGTTTCCAGTCCAGTTACTGGCTGGTCATTTCTGTTCGCGAAGCCGGCGACCGTTGTGGCCTCCGTGCGCTATCTCGGCGCAGTACATTTTAAAGCGCAGGCATTTACTGGAAGCGACGAGGAAGCCAGCCAGGTGGCGGCGCGCATCGATACATACTTCAACCTTTTTCGTACGGCCGAAAGCACAGTCCCCGCGCCGGGCGCAGACGCCGACATCAAAGCATTTTTCGATAGTCTGAGAATTCAAGCACAGAAGAACCGCGCTGTGCTGACCGGAGCCGTCCCTCTGGGACTGATTCGTAAAGTTCTGGTTGAGGCTCCATCATCGGTCTCGCCACAGGCACAAGCACCGGAGAACAACTCGTCAGCAGAGAGCAAGAACACAACCAAAAAAAAGAAAGCACCAAATCAAAACCGTTGAATACCTGTGCTGTATTACAAAACTTTTACATATGGTTTCCGAAGCTTTTGTTCGCTCACTCAGTCTATTGTTAGCATGGACACTCAATCATGAACGAGTTCACGCCGCACTTATTCCCGCGCCAATGCCTTTGGCAGGTAGAATGACTCTGTAATGACTGGCCTACCTCTTCCGATCGCGGCTTTCCTCGCCGGCCTTGTGTCATTTCTGTCGCCCTGCGTGCTGCCACTGGTGCCGGGATATGTTTCGCTGATCTCGGGCGTGGGCGTCGACCAACTCAAGACACAAGAATCCCAGCTGTTGCGCAAGGTCATGCTGAACTCCATTGCGTTCATACTAGGATTTAGCGTGGTATTCATAGCTCTCGGAGCGGTCGCCACCGAGGTCAGTCAAGTGCTGTCGCGCTACCGGTCGACACTGGCGCAGATCGCGGGCGTCGTCATCATTCTGTTTGGACTGCACCTCACGGGCATTTTCAAGATCAAAGCTCTCTATACCGACGCGCGTCTTCACAGTGTGAAAGGTGGCAGCACAGCCTGGGGCGCATTTGTGATTGGCTTCGCCTTCGCGTTTGGCTGGACGCCTTGCGTAGGCCCGGTTCTGACGGTCATCCTGACTTTTGCCGCGGCGCAGGATTCGATTACAAAAGGTGTCGTGCTGCTGGCGATTTATTCGATGGGACTCGCGGTACCGTTCCTGCTGACGGCCCTCGGCGTGGAACGATTTTTGAAGTTTTACAGCCGCTTCCGCGCTCATATGCATGCGATCGAAGTGGCCAGCGGAGCGTTACTGGTTGCGTTGGGGGTGCTTTTGGTGATCGGACGCTTTACGATTATTTCGAACTATTTGTCGTTTCTGAATCGATTTGCTCTGTGATTGGAGTTTTCCGTGAAACGTGATCCGTTTGTCATCATCGGGGTCGCAATGATGGTCGCCCTGATGCTAGTGTTCGGCTTCAAATTGGCGAAACGGCCATCTTCAGGGGCTGGACAAATGCAAAACGGCATCGCTCCTGACTTTACCCTGGAGTCTCTCGAGGGCAAGAGTGTCCGCCTTTCCGATTACCGCGGCAAACCGGTAGTGTTGAATTTCTGGGCAACCTGGTGCGGACCATGCAAAATCGAGATGCCCTGGTTCGTTGATTTTCAAAAGCAATATGGGTCCGCCGGAGTGCAGTTTCTCGGCGTGGCAATGGATGACGCCAAGACCGAAGACATTGCGGAGTTCGCCAAAAGCATGAAGGTTAATTATCCGATTCTCATTGGTAAGGAATCCGTGGGAGATGCGTACGGCGGGGTGCAGTTCCTGCCGGAAACGTTCTATATTGATCGCAACGGAAAAATCGTCGACAAGGCATTTGGTTTGAAAGGCCGGGGTGAGATCGAGGACGATATCAAAAAAATCATTGGCCAAAACTCCGTGGCACAGACGCAAAAGTAAGATTGAACTACATCACAAAAGTCGTTTTTCTATTCTTGCTTGCCGCTGCAACCGTCGCGGCTCAGGATTCGCTGGGACGGAAAGCGCCATCCGTCACCCTGTCGCCGGCGCCAGTTACTACCGTTATTCGCGGTAAAGCTACTAACGTGGAGTTGCGATTTCACGTTGGCTCAGGTTTCCACATCAACTCCAACAAACCCGCGGCTGAATATCTCATTCCCACCAGTCTGAAGCTGGATGTGCCTACCGACATCGTCGTCGGAAAAATTACGTATCCGCCGGGCGAGGAAATGAGCTTTGCTTTTGCTCCCGATGAGAAACTCAGCGTCTACAGCGGAGAATTCAACCTGTCAGTGCAAGTGCGTCCGCTGGCCACTATGCTGCCCGGTAAATACGAGATTCGCGGACGATTGAGATATCAGGCCTGTGACAAAGCCGCCTGCTTTCCTCCGAAGCAATTGCCCGTGGACTTCGAAGTAAAAGTGATCAAACCTCCCGCGGCGCCGAAGAAGAATCCGGCGCAAAGTCCGCACGCACACACTTAGCTGGACGACGAACTTTCGGGCGAGAGCTGCAATTCTTTCCCGACATCCCGGGCCGCCTGTTAATTACAATTCTCGAATCGCATCTCAACGAGGTCCGATTTGCAAGAGCCCTCAGCCGCGACAAAAGATTCCGAGCCCCGAACATTAAATGCGCATCCCACCTCTCTTGCAGAACTGGCACGGCTCTTCTTGAAACTTGGCATGGTCGCATTCGGTGGACCGCCGGCACACATTGCGATGATGGAAGACGAGGTTGTGTCGCGCCGCAGCTGGCTCACGCGCGAAGAGTTTCTGGATTTTCTAGGTGCGACCAATCTCATCCCCGGGCCTAATTCCACTGAAATGGCGATCCATGTGGGACGGGTACGAGCTGGCTTGCCGGGATTGCTGGTTGCGGGCGCGAGCTTCATTCTGCCGTCGGCGGTAATGGTCACGGTGCTGGCGTGGGCGTACGTGCGCTTTGGTTCGTTGCCGGAAGTGTCGGGGGTGATGTACGGGGTCAAGCCCATCGTGATCGCTCTAATTGTTCAAGCTGTCTTCAAGCTGGCGAGGACAGCCGTAAAGTCTACTGGGTTTGCCGTGGTGGGTGCGCTCGCCGCGCTGGCGACCGCTCTTGGAGCGGATCAACTGGTGGTGCTGGCGGGCGGCGGATTGCTGGCTGGAATTATTTATTGGCTACGCTCGGAAAAACGATCGTCTCCTGTGGCAGCTTTTCTTACTGGCGGAACCGCCTTGACTGGCGCCGCCGCCGGATCTAGTGTTGCCGTAGCTTTCAGCCTGACTGCGCTCTTCCTCGTGTTTCTCAAGATTGGTGCAATTCTGTTTGGCGGCGGTTATGTTTTGGTGGCGCTGATTCGGTCCAACCTGGTCGCTCATCTGCATTGGATCAGCGAACGGCAATTGCTCGATGCGATTGCCATGGGACAGGTGACCCCGGGGCCGATCTCGACGACTGCAACTTTTATCGGATTTTTGCTTGCAGGTGTCCCCGGTGCAGTGATTGCGACGATTGCAATTTTTCTTCCGGCATTCTTCTTCGTCGCCATCAGCGGGCCGCTGGTTCCGCGCTTGCGTCAGTCGCCGCTTGCCGGAACAGTGCTGGATGGCGTGAATGTTGCCGCGCTGGCCCTGATCGCGGTCGTGACCTGGCAACTGTTCCGCGCCGCCATCGTGGATTGGACAACTCTGGCTCTGGCCGCGCTAAGTTTCTTCTTGCTGCTCCGCTATCGAATCAATTCCGTGTGGTTGGTGCTGGGTGGGGCGGTCGTCGGAGCGGGGGCAACGTTGCAGCATCGGTGATGGTCGACGAAGAATTTGAATCCAACTCGGGCGCAACAGAGACGCGTACCCACCCTTTCCGCAAAGAACGCCGAAAAGGGTGGGGCACCCCGAGTGATGCATCCGCACCAGAAAAAAATAGGGGAGAAGCGGTTTGCTTCTCCCTGTTGAATACGGTCGATATGCGGGCAACTACTGCTGGTCGAGTTCCACGCCATCGCCGAGGTGGACGCTTTCCATGGCGAAGACAACCATGCCCGTCGACGTGGTTGGCGTAGTCGAAATCACTACCACTTCGCCCACGGCGCGGCGCGGCAGATCGCGTACGTGAATCACCGGGCCTCCGGTTTTGGTGAAGAAGTTAGGATCGATTGCGGCCTGGTGCGCCTGCGTATCTTCGTTAGTGGAAGCTTTAAACGAGAGGGAATCGGTTGGATCGTGCAGGTCGGCTTCGTAGGAGCGCACGGCGCGGAAATAATCTCCCGGCTTCACTCCCTGATTAGCGCCCAGGTTCAGATATACCTTGTCGCCAGGCCCGATCTCGGAATCGAAATCTTTTGCCATCGCAATCCGGCCAGTCAACTTTCCGTTCGACGGCAGAAAGCGATCGAAGCGCAACGGAGGGTGGAAGGAGATGGCTGGCTTCTCCACGTACGGAATGACGAAGTCCCCGGGATTGACCGGATCGCAACTCATTTCGATTTCCGCAATCGCCATCTTGCTGCGATTATCGATGATGCGGACGCGGGCCAATTCCGAGTAAGGCTGCCCCATGGTCTTCAACAGGGTGTGTTGGCCAGCAAAAATTTCATATTGGTTGGGGTCGCGCAGTTCGCGCACGATGGTATATTTCTGCCCCACTTCATAGCCTTTGCCCGCCAGATAAACAACTTCGCCGTTGCTGGCCTTAGTGTCGCTCGGTGTATAAAGGTTGCCCGCCACGAAATTGGAGTTGGCCACAAGTTGTTTGCTGACGAACCCTGCGCAGGCCAGATCGACGGCCGTGGGAGTCTGTATGCGTTCAAAAGGGAAGCTGACTGTTGTCGGCAGAGTCCCTGCGGGCGCATTCAGTTCCGCCTGGGTGACCGCCGGCTGTTGACCGCGAGCGGCGATAGCTATACCCAAAATCAGCAACAATCGTGTTTTCATCATCTTACCTCCCAGAGTCGGAGCCCGGAGACTGCCACTCGATCGCTCCATTGCCACACAAAATAAAAGGACTTACAGCCCGGACAGTAACAACAGGGACAGGTCGGGTCAAGGTTACTGTGGTGTCATGAGTGATACGTTAAATAGTTTTGCGGAGAAAATTCGCAATCCCTAGTTGCATCTGGAATTGCAGGCCTGTAATATCGCGCCACTCTTAAAAATAACGATGAATGCAGCAACCAACAATCTTGCCGCTCGTCTTCGGCCCTTAAGGCTGCCTCGGGTATGCGTTGCTGTAACCGCCTCCGATCCTAACGAGTTGATGGAAAAAGCCGAGCCCCTGGCCCGGGATAACACCTTTCTGGAGTTCAGGTTAGATTACCTGCCACGACCGGCGCTGGCGCTGCCAAAGATCAAACAGTTCACCGAATATCACGCCCATGTTGTAGCTCTGGCGACTTGCCGGCGGGTCGCAGCCGGAGGCAAGTTTCGGGGTTCAATAGTTTCCCAATTAGATATATTGTCCAAGGCCGCCGCTGCCGGATGCCAGGTAGTCGATCTCGAACTGCAAAGCGCGACGCATTGCAAGCCTGAGCAGTTGCGGCGCCTGCGCAGCCGCGCCGCCCTTATCCTTTCGTACCATGATTTCAAGGCCACTAAGAATCTGGAAGAGACGCTGCTGAAGATGGTTGCTATCTCCGCCGACTTCTACAAAATCGTCAGCACGGCTACGACGCTCTACGACAACGTGGTCATGATGAAGTTTTTGGAGAAGAACAGCGACAAGTATTCGCTGGTCGGCGTGTGCATGGGGGAACAAGGAATTATCAGCCGCGTGTTGGGGGTTCGCGCGGGGAGTGTGTTCACGTTTGCGGCGGTGAACCAGGACGAAAAAACTGCGCCCGGGCAAGTCACCGCGCAGGATTTGCGCAGCACCTATCGCATCGAGCAGATTGATGCCGCCACCAAAGTTTACGGGGTCGCGGGCGATCCCGTGGCCCACTCCCTTTCACCGGCAATCATGAATGCGGCGATGCGTCGCGAGACGGTCAACGGTGTGTACGTTCCGTTGCATGCCAAGACGCTGAAGGATTTGCTGGCCTGCGTGCGCGATATACCAATTCACGGTCTTTCCGTCACCATGCCCTACAAGACCTCGATCCTCTCGCATCTGGACAACACCGATTCGCACACCACAAAAATCGGCGCTTGCAATACCGTGGTGCGAGCCCAGGATGGAAAACTATACGGCTTTAATACCGATACCGCCGGCGTGCTGCGGCCGTTGGAGCAGCGGATCACGATTGACGGAGCGAAAATACTGGTCTTGGGAGCGGGAGGCGCAGCGCGAGCCGCGGTCTTCGGACTCAAGGAGCGCGGGGCGGAAGTTTATGTTCTGAATCGCAGCCTCGCAGCGGCTCAGAAGCTGGCTCGCTCGGCGCGGGCACGGACTCTCAAGCGGCCGGATCTGAAGAAAATGAGTTTCGACGTCATCATCAACGCTACGCCAGTTGGTATGGGCAACTCGCAGGAGTCGCCGTTGAATCAGGATGAAATCAAGGCGCGTTATGTTTTCGAAATGATTTACGATCCGCCCGAGACGCGCCTGATGAAGCTGGCAAGGGCCGCAGGTGCCGAAGTGATTCCCGGCGTGGAAATGTTTGTGCACCAGGCCGCGCGTCAATTTGAAATCTGGACCGGCAAACCTGCGCCTTGGGACGAGATGCTCAGGGTCGTCACCAAGATCCTGGAGGAGCGAACCACGGCTAAAAATGGGGGGAATGGGGCCAAGAAAAAGTAACTGCTGACACCTGCTTGTATTCCGCAAGCGTGCGATTCATTGTAAACGAAAACGGCCAGCGCGAATCGCTGGCCTGAAATGTAGCCTCGATCGAAACTTAGTGTTGCATGCTGTCGTTCTTCATGCCGGTGTCTTTGGCCATCTTGAGCGACTGGACTTTAACGGTGCCTTTATCGGCATCGGCCTGCGCTTTCAGAGTGACGTGATGTCCTTCGTGTCCCTTGACCGCGTCGGGATTGCTGATGGTCCAAGTCTTACCGTCTTTGTCGCTCACGAAGGATTTGCCATCGTCACTGATCTTGCCGGTGACGCTGGTGGTGGCTTTCATCGAGCTATCCTGTTTCATGGTGTCCTGAGCCACTGCGGCTGCAGACATCAGCAAGGCCAACGCAAATCCAAGAATCATTACTTTCTTCACGGTATTCTCTCCTTTAGCGAAATTTGCCAGCTAGGTTCGGGTGGCGCACAAATCCGCTGCTTGCGACGAACGCGTAACAGAGACGAATATGTCATAGAGTCTGCTGCTCCCGAGCCATAAGTGTCAAGGGCACCGGTTTGACCCAGGGTCATTCTCCGGCAGGAGTGTAGATTTTTCCGACCAAACGATGCTCCATGCCACAAAAAGGTTGCATTTTTCAGGTACTGAAGTAATATGTTACTAGGACGCGTAGTTAGCGTCCGATCCAATCGTGGTACCGCCCTTTCTTCCAGGTTCAAGAGCCGTAACCAACTGTCTCGTCACGAGGTGGACGCTACCGCCTCGGACTTAAGGTACGGAGAAATCGTTTATGGCGTGGTACGCTTATTGCCTTACTGAGCAACAGAGCTTAAACAATGGAGTACGCACGCGGCGCCCTTTCGTCCTCGAAGGAATTCAAGGTGTGAATGGAGCCCCAGTCCTGAGCTATCCGAGCGGCGAGTTTGCCGTGGTAGTCAGCGAGTTCGACCGCACAGCCGACCGCGGGAAATTGGAAGAGAACACCGTTCTGGAGCATGCGCGGGTGGTAAGTGTATGCTTTCGCAACGGCACCGTCCTTCCTTTCCGGTTTGGGACCATCTTTGACAGTGATGATGCGCTTCGCCAAGCGGTACGCACCAATCGCCGCGCCTTTGGAATGAGTGTGGAACGGCTGCGCGGCAAGGCCGAAATGCACCTCAAGGTATTGGTAAAGGACGGTTCGCTGCGCGCGGCCATGGCCGACGTTATTCTGCCTGACACCGTGGGCGGAGATTATCTGATCAAACTGCGGGAAAAAGCTTCCAAGGACCGCGAACGCCAGACCAAGGCGCGCGGGCTGGCAGTTCAAGTCCACAAGATGTTTAATCCTCTCGAAGAAGA
>Ga0210394_10006433_pt1 | contig 12733 bp, 12 predicted proteins | sample IncBWC12MmetaG_FD_160121 | JGI IMG/M metagenome (GOLD analysis project Ga0210394, IMG submission 160121) | Forest soil microbial communities from Barre Woods Harvard Forest LTER site, Petersham, Massachusetts, United States - Inc-BW-C-12-M | ecosystem: Environmental > Terrestrial > Soil >... | reverse complement strand
CGGCACGGTCAGGACGAACAGGAGCAACGCCACCGCCGCGGAGGGCACGGTCACGCCGAGTGCGTGGTAGAAATCAGGCTGCCGCGCGGCCCAAGCCAGCAAACCCAATCCGACGAACGTCAGCAGCACCGACACCACCAGCCGCTGGCGCACGTGATGCAGCCGAAAGTGTCCGAGCTCATGGGCCAGAACCGCCTCGATCTCAGGCGCGTCGATCCGCGACAGCAGGGTGTCGAAGAACACGATGCGCTTGTTGCGTCCGATGCCGGTGAAGTACGCGTTGCCGTGCGCCGAGCGCAGCGAACCGTCCATCACGAACACTCCGCCGCGCGCCGCAAAGCCGCAGCGCTCGAGCAAGGTTTCCACCCGCTTCTTGAGCGCCTCGTCGGTCAGCGGCGAGAACCGATTGAAGAGAGGCGCAATGAATTTAGGGTACCCCCAAGTCAGGGCGAGGGTCCAAACCAACCAGATCGACCAGACCCACAGCCACCACGCCGCCCCGGCGCGCTCCATGAGAGTGAGCGCGGCGAGGAGCAATGGACCGCCGAGCACGGCGGCGAGCAGCAATTGCTTGGCGAAATCGACGGCATACAGCCGCGGCGACATTCGATTGAAGCCGAAGCGCGCCTCGATGACGAATGTTCTCCACAGCGAGAAGGGCAACCCGACGAGCTGCAACAGCAACAATAGGGTGGCCACGACACATAGCCCGCGCCAGGGCTCAGCCATGCCTGTGCGGCGCCACAGCTCATCGACCAAGCTCAATCCGCCGCCCACGGTCAGCGCGAGTTTGATCAGCGCCTCGACGACGGTGGCGTAGCGTCCCAACCGCGCCCGCGCGGCGGTGTAGTCTGCCGCCTTTTGCTGATCCACGAGCGCAACCTGCGAGCGAAAGGGCTCTGGGACTTCGTTGCGGTGGGCCAGGACGGCCGCGATTTGACGCGATCCCAGCCACCATCGGATAACCGTCTCCGCCGCGAGGGCAATGAGAAAGGCCCAAGTCAACCAATGCACGTCTACCTACCCCCCCGCTTCGCGGCCTCCCGCTTGGCGATGAGCGTAGACGAATTGCGCTCGCTGCGAAACACCAACGGCTTCTCCCCGGGGCCCAGGCGCTGCACACCGGCTGGGCGCCATTCACCCGCCGCCGGGCGGTCCGCTCGGGCGACCGCCTCCGTCACCAGATGATGGTAGGGCGACAGATCGCACACCGGATCGGCATTCGCGGCATCGCCGGTCAAGAGGTACGCCTGGCAGCGGCAGCCGCCGAAATCCTTGGTTTTCTCCGGACAGCTTCGGCAGGGTTCCTTCATCCAGGCGTCGCCGCGGAAGTGATTGAAGCTGGCGGAGTCGTACCAGATCGGGCCGACGCCCATGTCGCGCACGTTGGGAAAGTCGAGACCGGGCAGCATGCGCGCGGCATGACAGGGCAGCGCCGTGCCGTCGGGCGTGACGGTCAGAAAGATCGAACCCAGGCCGTTCATGCAGGCCTTGGGGCGGCGCTCGAAGTAGTCGGGTACCACGAAGAAAATCCGCATCTTCTCTCCGATGCGCTCGCGGAATCGCTTCAGGATCTCCTCCGCCCGGTCCAGCTGCTCGCGGCTGGGCAGGAGCTGCTCGCGGTTGTGCCAGGCCCAGCCGTAGTACTGCGTGTTCGCCAATTCGACGTAGTCGGCGCCGAACTCGAGCGCCATCTCCAGGATCTCCTCCACGTGATCGATGTTGAGCCGGTGCAGGACCACGTTGAGCACCATGGGGTAGTCGTGCTTCTTGATGAGCGCCGCGACGCCCGATTTCAGCTCGAAGGTGCGGGTGCTGCTCAGGAAATCGTTCATCTTTTGCGTGCTGTCCTGAAAGGACAGCTGAATGTGGTCGAGCCCGGCCTGCTTCAGGGCGTCCAAGCGCTTGTCGGTCAGGCCCACGCCCGAGGTGATGAGATTGCTGTAGAAGCCCAAACGGTGCGCCTCGGCCACGATGGGTTCCAAGTCGTCCCGCGTCAGGGGCTCGCCGCCCGACAGACCCAGTTGCACGGCGCCCAAGGCCCGCGCCTCGCGCAGCACCCGGATCCAGTCCTCGGTGCAGAGCTCCGCGCCGCTGCGCGCGAAATCCGTGGGGTTGTAGCAAAAGACACAGTGCAAGGGGCACCGATAGGTGAGCTCGAGCAAGAGCCACAGCGGCGGCCCCGGCCGCGCGGGGTTGCTCACGGCAGAATTTGCAGCCATTTCTTGTCCACCGCCATGGCGATGAAGCTCATGACGTCCTCGGATAAATCAGACGCCGCGAAGGCGCGCTCGAGATCCGTCGTGATATCGGCGATGGTCGCCGCCCCGTCGCAGCGCTTCAGGATCTCCCCGGCGCTGCCGTTCAACTTGATCATGCCTTCGGGGTAGAGAAGCACGTGTGCATTTTGGGCGGGCTCCCATTGCAGCCGGAATCCGCGCCCGACCGCGGGCCGCGACGATGCACTGATGGCCGGCTGATTCACGCGGGCCTCATATAAAAGAGCGCCATGGCATCGCTCATTTGCCACAGCACATCGAGCTTGAACTTGAGAATGTCGAGGGCGCGCTCTTGCAGGGCGCGGCTGTTGAAGCGCTCCAGCGTAACGGCAAGACCGTACTCCACATCGCGGCGCGCCAGACTGACCCGGCTCTGAAAATACTCGAGCCCGGCGCGGTCGATCCAGGGATAGTGCTGCGGCCAATTCGCCAACCGTTGCTGGTGGATCTCCGGCGCAAAGAGCTCGGTGAGCGAAGAGCACACGGCTTCCGGCCAGGGCGCGCGTCGCGCGAAGTTGACATAGGCGTCGACCGCGAAGCGAACGCCCGGCAGCACCTCGGCCAGGCTCTCCACCGCCGCTCGGGACAGCCCCACCGCCTCGGCCAAGCGCAGCCAGGATTCGATTCCGCCGGGGTCCTCGCCGTAGCCGTCGTGATCGAGAATGCGCTGCACCCAGGCGCGGCGCACCTCGCGGTCCGTGCAGTTCGCGAGAATGGCGGCATCTTTGATCGGGATGTTGATCTGGTAGTAGAAGCGATTCGCCACCCAGCCGCGAATCTGCGAAGGGTGGGCGCCGCCGGAATTGAGCATCCGGTTGAAGGGATGATGGATGTGGTACGCGTGCCCCTGGGATCGCAGCTGCGCCTCGAACTCCTCACGGCTCCAGGCGGCGGCGCTCACAGCACGATTTCCATACCGTCCCACGCGACCTCGACTCCGCGGCGCAAGAGCTCGGCGGATTCCTCGGTACTCTCGTCGAGAATGGGATTGGTGTTGTTGATGTGAATGAGAATCTTGCGCGTGGAAGGCGGCAGCCGATCCAACCACTCCAGCATGCCGGCCGGACCGCTTTGCGGCAGGTGTCCGATATCGCGCGCGCGCTTGCTCGAAACACCCAACCGGATCATTTCGTCATCGGTCCAAAACGTGCCGTCCACGAGCACGCAGTCCGCGGACTGCATGGCATCCCATACCCGGTCATCGATGGCGGCGAGGCCCGGCGCATAGAACGCCGTTCGCCCGCTCGTCTTATTCTCGATCACCAGGGCGATGTTGTCGCCGGGGACGGGCGAGTCCCGGTTCGGTGAATAAGGCGCAGGCTTGCCGGCGACGGCTAAGGCGCGCCAGCCGACTCCCGGCAGCGCGCCGATCCTGAATCCGGTGCCGTCCACCTCGATGCGATGCCGATCGACGCCGCAGAAGAAATTGAGCACGCCCAGCACGGGATTGCCGCGGGTCAGGTCGTCATAGGCGCTGTCGGTGCACCAGAGCGGCCAGGGCCGCACCGATTCGCGCAGCATGTAGAGTCCGGTGGTGTGATCGACTTGGCCGTCGACGAGGACGATCGCGGCAATGGCGCTGTCTCGTACCGCCCGGCCCGGCTGCAAATCGGAGTTCGACTGGAGTTGCACCAGTACATCCGGCGATGCGTTGACCAAGACCCAGGATGGGCCGTCGGCGACGGCAATGGAGGACTGGGTACGCGCCCGTCCCCGCAACGTACCCGCTCGATAACCCTTGCAGTTGGGGCAGTTGCAGTTCCATTGGGGGAAACCGCCGCCGGCGGCCGACCCCAGTACCCTGATTTTCAAGGAAGAAGTGGGCGCCGCCCTCAAGTCAAGGCGATCGCCCTCGCCATTCAGCGATTCGCTACATACATCGTGATTTCCATGCCGAACCGTAATTCAACCGCTTGCGGGGTTTCCCATTTCATAGCGAATCTCCTAAATTGAGTACGGCTCCAGCATCCTCCAAACGGCGAGTTCATCGAATCAGCGGCATCATGAAACTGGACTCCAGATTTTCATGAGGGCACGAGAGTGCTCCGCAGGGAGCCGAGGGGCCGGGGCAAGCGCGTCGCTTAGGTCCGGTGCCCCGCCCCCCTGGTACCATCACGCGAAATGAGACTGCGGACCCGCCTGAATCTCGTGGTAGCGGCCTTGAGCGCCGCCTTCCTCATCGTGCTGATCGCGGCCGAGGTCGAGAGTGCGCGAAACTCCGTGCGCGAGGAGATCGAGGCCGCGAACCGGGTGGCCTCACAGCTCCTGGGCAGCCTCGCCGCGGTGTACTCCCAGGTGGGCGGACCCGACCTCGTGCTGAAATTCCTGCAGCAACTCGGTCGAGTTCGCGCCAATGAGGTTTCTCTGCAAACCAACTCAGGAGAGATCCTGTACCACTCGCCGCCGGCGACCTACAAGGCCGGGCGCGAGGCGCCGGCTTGGTTCACCCATTTGTTGGCTCCCGGGCCCTCGAAGTTCGCGTTTCCGCTGCGCGGCGGCGTAACCTTGGTGGTACAGGCGCAGCCTTCGCGCGCGGTGCTCGATGCCTGGGACGACATCACTTTTCTCGCCGCCATCGCCGCCGGCATGTTCGTCATCGTGAATGGACTCGCATTCTGGTCGGTGAAGCGGGCGCTCGAACCCTTTCCGGTCATCGCGGACGGTCTCGAGCGCCTGCAGCAGGGAGATCTTGGCCATCGTCTCCCGCCGCTCGCGGGCAATGAAGCGCATGCCATCGGCGCCGCGTTCAACCGCATGGCGCAGGCGGTGCAGGACAAGGTGCTGGCCGAGCGCAAGGCTCACGATGCGGAGGCGCGTCTCGAGGAGCGCCGCGAGATGGCTTCCCTGGCGGACCAACGCGTCGAGGAGGAACGGCGCCTGATCGCGCACGAGTTGCACGATGAGTTCGGCCAGTCGGTCACCGCGATTCGCAGCCTCGCTCTGGCGATCGCCACCCAGGGGGGAGTCAAGGACCCCGCGACCGGCGAGGTGGCGCGGCTGATCTCCGACGAGGCCGCGCGCCTGTACGACGCCATGCACGGGCTGATTCCGCGGCTGGCGCCGTTGTCGCTCGACTCCCTCGGGCTTGCCGCCACCTTGGAGAGCCTGGTCCGCGACAGCCAGCGGCGCCATCCGTCGATCGCCCTCTCGCTTCGCCAGCAACTGCCCGATGAACTCGGGCCGAGCGTCACGCTCGCCATCTACCGGGTGGTACAGGAGGGTCTGATCAACGCCCTGCGCCATGCGCAGGCCTCGCGAGTGGACATCGTCCTCGAATGCGATGCCCGGCGAATCGTCGCCACTGTGACCGACGACGGTGTCGGACTGTCCACGGATTGGGCGCGTCCCGGGCATTTTGGGCTGCGCGGTCTGGCGGACCGCGTGCAACAATTGGGCGGTATGTTCAACATCGACAATCATGAAGGCCGAGGGGTGCGCCTCACCGCCGACATTCCCTTGGACGGGCAGCCGTGATTCGCGTGCTCCTGGTGGACGATCACGCGGTCGTGCGCATGGGATTTCGCCTGCTGCTGCAGTCCGTGGCGGATATGTCGGTCATCGCCGAGGCCGAATCCGGAGAGAGCGCTTGCCAGCTCTATCTCGAGCACGATCCCGATGTGGTGGTAATGGATCTCGCCATGCCGGGCATGGGGGGACTCGAGGCGCTGCGGCGGATCCGAGCGCGCGCGCCCCACGCGAAAGTTCTGGCGCTGTCCGCGCATGATGATCCGATGCATGCCCGTCGCGCGCTGCAGGAAGGCGCGCTCGGTTTCCTGTCGAAGCGCAGCGCACCCGAGGCACTGCTCGAAGCGGTGGCCATCGTTGCCGCAGGGCGCCGCTACATCGACCCCGCCCTCGCCCAGAAGCTCGCACTGGCGGAATTCGACGGCGCAGCCAAGTCGCCCGTCGAGCGGCTGTCGGATCGAGAATTCGAGGTCTTCGTCCGCCTGGCCGGCGGCGCGACGGTGCAGCGCATCGCCGCGGATCTGAACTTGTCGGCGTCGACCATCGGGACTCATTTGTACAATATCAAGCAGAAACTCGGCGTTGCGAATCAGTCCGAGTTGACCCTGATCGCCATTCGTCACGGCCTCATCGAGGCCTGAACGATTCCATTTTCAGTGAGACGCTCATGACCCAACAGATTGTTCGCAAAAACATTCAAGTCTCCGCACTGTCCGGCGACCAGCACGACGCCTGGCTGCCGCTGTGGCGGGGTTATCAAACCTTCTACAAGGTCGACATAGCAGCCGACGTATCGGCGGTCACCTGGTCTCGGTTGCTGGATCCCGCGGAGCCGATGGGGGCCGCGCTGGCCTGGGACGGGCCGCGGGCCGTGGGGCTGGTGCACCACATCCGGCATCGGTCCTGCTGGACCGTGGGCGACTAGCCCGGAGGCACGCGGCGCCGGGATCGGACGCAAACTCATCGAGTATGTGTACGGCGTCGCGCGCTCCCAAGGTTGCGCACGCGTTCACTGGCTCACCCATGAATCGAACACCGACGCCATGCTGTTGTACGACCGGATCGCAACCCGGTCAGGATTCGTGCAGTACCGGCGCGCCATCGACTAGCTCGTCAGACCTGCGCCGTGCCGCCATCGACGAAGAGTTCGATGCCCGTGACGAAACTCGAGTCATCCGAAGCCAGGAAAACCGCCGCTTTGGCGATCTCGTCCGCCTCGCCCATGCGCCCCATGGGGATGCCGGCAACGATTTGTGCGATCGCGTCTTTCGGCAGCGGCGCAAGTATGGGTGTGTCGATCGTGCCGGGGCTGATGACATTGGCGCGAATTTTCCGCTGCTTGAGTTCCAACGTCCAGGTTCGCACGAAGGAGCGAATCGCCGCCTTGGTCGCGCTGTACACGCCGAAGGCCGGAATGCCTTTGACGCTGGCGATCGAGCCGGTCAGGATGATCGAGCCGCCGTCGCTCAAGAGCGGCAGCGCCTTCTGCACCGTGAACAGCGTGCCCTTCACGTTGACATCGAACGTCTTGTCGAAGTGTTCCTCCGTGATAGCGGTGGTGGGAACGAACTCGCCGACTCCGGCGTTGGCGAAAACGACATCGACGCGCCCCTTCTCGGCTTTGACGATGCCGTAGAGACGATCCAGGTCGGCGAGCCGCGCAACATCGCCCTGCACGCCGGTCACGTTACCGCCGATATCCTTGACCGCCGCATCGAGCTCCGCGCGGCGGCGGCCCATGATGAAGACATAGGCCCCTTCGGCGACGAAGCGTTTGGCCGTGGCCAGCCCCATCCCTGAGGTCCCGCCGGTGATGACCGCGACTTTGTTCTGAAGCTTGCCCATCTCTAGTACTCCTTCAATCCGCCCTGCAATGGGTAAGAGTCTCCTCTTCCTATGGACATTGGATAAGTCCATTGATCAAGCATACTATTCATTCCTATTTGGCATGAATCGAGACCCTTCATGGACCGCTTTCTCCTCATGCGGAGCTTTGCCCGCGCTGTCGAAATGGGCAGTTTTTCCGCAGTCGCCCGCGAACTCGGTACGGGACAACCCAATATCAGCCGACAGATTGCTTCGCTCGAACGGCACCTCGGCGCGCGCCTACTGCACCGCTCCACCCGCAAGCTAACCCTGACGCCGGAGGGCGAGCGCTACTACACCGAAGCACGGCGGGTGCTCGATGCCGTCGCGGAAGCCGAGTCGAACGCACGCGGCGAGAATGCGCCGCGAGGCCTCTTGCGGGTTGCCTGCCCCACGCTGCTCGGCCGCTCCCATGTACTTCCCCACGTGAGACCTTTGCTCCGGCAATACCCGCAGTTGGAAATCGATTTGCAAATCGGCGATCGTTACGTCGATCTCGTAGAGGAAGGGATTGATCTCGCCATCCGCATCGGCGCCCTCAAGGACAGCGCCCTCAAAGCGCGCCGCATCGGATCTGCAGAGCGAGTCTGCGTCGCGAGTCGCGAATACCTAACGGAGCACCCCGAGCCCGCACTGCCCCATGAGCTGCGCAGTCACAACTGCATCGTGTACACGCTGGCCTCCGCCGGCAACCGCTGGTCTTTCGACGGGAGCGACGTTTCTGTGCATGGATCCTTTCGTGTGAATACCCCCGACGGCGTCCGCAGCGCGGTGCTCGACGGCATCGGCATTGCCTATTCGCCGGCTTGGTTGTTCGAGGACGCGATACGCGATGGCCGCGTCAAGACATTGTTGAAGGCGCACCGCGGACCGCCGGTGCCTATCCACTTCGTTTATGCCGCCAATCGTCTGTTGCCGACCCGGGCGCGGCTATTCATGGATTTCATCGCGTCGGCCTTTGCTAAAGATCCGGCACTGAACGCGAGTTAGTTATAATTCCCCGACCGCGCGAACACCGGCGGCATATGGGGGATGACTGATGATGTTGCCTTCGCGCGTTTTGCTGTTTCTGTCCACAGCTTTTGCAGTGTCCCTGGGGCTGGCCGCGGAGCCGTTTCCATCGACATACCAGGTCCCCGCAAGTCCCGCGCTCCTGATCCAAGGCGCCGTCGTGCTCACGGGCACGGGTGAGCGCATCGACGGCGCGGATGTCCTGATCGAGAACGGCCGCATTTCCGCGGTGGGCCGAGCCTTGGCCGCGCCCGCCGGCGCACGCATCGTCGCCGCGCAGGGCCGATGGGTCACACCCGGTCTCATCGACATCCATTCGCACTTAGGCGTATACGCGAGTCCCGCGACAAAGGGGCTCGACGACGGCAACGAGGCAACCAATCCCAACACCGCCAACGTCTGGGCCGAACACTCGATCTGGCCGCAGGATCCCGGCTTTGAGACGGCCCTCGAAGGCGGAGTGACCACTCTGCAGATTCTGCCGGGATCGGCCAATCTCATCGGCGGCCGGTCGGTGGTCGTCAAGAACGTGGACGCCGTAACCTATCAGGCCATGAAATTTCCCGGCGCCGCGTATGGGCTCAAGATGGCTTGCGGCGAGAATCCCAAGCGCGTGTACGGCGAGAAGAATCAGGCGCCCTCCACGCGCATGGGCAATGTCGCGGGCTATCGCCAGGCCTTTGCAGACGCGCAGGATTATCAGCAACAGTGGGACAAGTACCGTCGTGACCTCGCCGAGTACGCAAAGAAAAAATCGGACGCGGCGAGCGGCGGCAAGAAGGCCAAGGACAAAGAATCCGGGGACAAGGACCTGACCGCGCCCACTCCCCCCAAGCGCGACCTCAAGCTCGAGACCCTGGCGGAGGTGCTGCACGGAAACATTCGCGTACACATGCATTGCTATCGCTCGGATGAAATGGCGACGATGCTCGATGTCGCGGATGAGTTCGGCTTCAAGATCGTGGCGTTTCATCACGCCGTGGAAGCGTACAAGATCGCCGATCGGCTGGCGCAGAAGGGCGTGTGCGCGGCGATGTGGGCGGATTGGTGGGGATTCAAAATGGAGGCTTACGACGGAATTCAGGAGAATCTGCCGATGGTCGACTACCCGGACCACAGCTGCGCCATCGTGCACTCGGATTCGGGGGACGGCATTCAGCGCTTGAATCAAGAGGCCGCCAAGGCGATGGCGCACGGCGCGCGCGCCGGTCTCATGGTGCCGCCCGAACGGGCAATCCGCTGGCTCACCTTGAATCCCGCGAGGTCATTGGGTCTCGAGGATCGCATCGGCACGTTGCAGGCCGGGAAGGCGGCCGATCTCGTGATTTGGAACGGCAATCCCTTCAGCGTATATGCACTCGCGCAGCAGGTGTTCATCGACGGCGCTCTGCTCTTCGATCGGGACCATCCGGCGATCAAACCGCGCTCGGATTTCCTGCTGGGGCAGCCCGGCGAAGGAGCAGCGCTATGAAGACGCTATTCTTGTTGTGTGCATGGACCGGCGCGGCCTTGAGCGCTCAGGACGCATTCGCTCAAGATTTCCTCATCCGCGGAGCCACCCTGCACACCGCCACCGCGCAGGGCACCTTGAAGAACACGGATGTGCTGGTACGCGGCGGAGCGATCGCCGCGATCGGCGCGGCTGCACGCGGTGCGGCGGGTGTGCCCGTGGTCGAGGCTCAGGGAAAGGAGCTGACGCCGGGATTGTTCGGCGGATTGACGAGTCTTGGACTCGAAGAAGTCTCCTTGGAATCGCAGACCGTCGATTCGACGCTCAATATAAAATCGCCGGCCTGGACGCAGCAATGGCGCCCGGAGCTCGATGTCTCGCCGGCGTTCAACCCGCGCTCCACCCTCGTTCCGGTGGCCCGCATCGAAGGAATCACTTGGTCGGTGCTGGCGCCCGCGAGCGGCGACACCATCATCGGCGGTCAGGGCGCGGCGGTCACGCTCGACGGGCGTTACGATGCGGTGCTTCGCGGCAGCGGCTCGCTGTTCATCACCATGGGAAGCGCGGGAGCACAGCTCGCCGGTGGGACTCGTGCGGCCGAATTCATGTTGCTCGAGCAGGCGATTCGCGAAACCCGCGCGCAAGGCCCGATCGGCGAAGGCGCTCTGCTGCACGGCGCCGGGCGGGAAGTCATGGCGCGCTATCTGTCCGGCGGGCGGGTGGTATTCCAAGTCGAACGTGCGGCCGACATTCTTGGCGTAGTCGGCTTTGCCCGGCGCAACGGCATGAAGCCGGTGATCGCCGGCGGCAGCGAAGCCTGGGTGGTCGCCAAGGAGTTGGCGCAGGCGGACGTGCCGGTTATTCTCGATCCTCTCCAGGACCTACCCGGCGACTTCGATCACTTGGGCGCCTCCTTGAGCAATGCCGCGCGCCTGCAACGCGCCGGCGTGCGCATCGCTTTTTCGAGCGGCGACAGCCACAACGCACGGCTGACACGCCAGCTCGCCGGCAACGCGGTTGCGCATGGATTGCCGTGGGACTCGGCGCTGGCCGCAATCACGGCGAATCCCGCAGACATCTTTGGATTGGGCGCAACCCGCGGGCGCATTGCGGTGGGACAGGTCGCCGACCTCGTGCTCTGGAGCTCGGATCCGCTCGAGGTCACGACACTGGCCGACCAAGTCTGGATCGCCGGACGGCCGGTCGAGTTGCGCTCGCGTCAGACCGAGCTTCGGGATCGGTATCTCGACAAGGTGAAGGCACATCGGTACTTCTGAATGAACCAATTCGAAGAGAAGACCCGATCCGCGCGTTTCGTCGTCACCACCGAATTGACCCCGCCCAAGGGCATCGACCTGTCGGATTTTTTCGCGAAAGCCGACGCACTCAAGGGCTTCGTCGATGCGATCAACATCACCGAATCCCCGCGCGCCCGAATGGCCGTCGAGCCCAAATCGGTGGCGCATCTGCTGCAGGACCGCGGCATCGAGGCCATCGTTCAAATCACCGCGCGCGACCGCAACCGGATCGCCATCCAGGCCGACTTGCTCGGCGGCTGCGTGCTCGGCATCGGCAACTATCTGTTCATGACGGGCGACGACCCGAAGAACGGCGACCATAGGGAAGCCAAGGGCGTGTTCGATTTGACCACGATCGAGATGCTGAACGCCGCACGCGCGCTGCGTGGCGGCCGGGATCTGTCGGGAAACGATCTTCGCGGCACCCCGTACATGTTTCTCGGTTCGACGATGAATCCTGGAGCGCAGGATCCCGCGCGCGAAGTCGAGAACACCTGGCGCAAAATCGATGCCGGCTCTCAGTTCTTTCAAACCCAGGCGATCTTCGACACCGATCTTTTGGCCGGGTTTCTCGACGCCGCCAGGCTCGGGGACATTCCTCTGCTCGCCGGAGTCATCCCGCTCAAGTCCGCAAAGATGGGGGTGTGGTTGAACGAGAATGTGCCGGGTGTTCGGGTCCCTGCTTCGCTGCTCGAGGAGATGGAGCGCGCCGGACCCGACGGCGAAGCGGCCAAGGGCATCGAAATCGCGGCCCGGACTGTGCGCGAGTTGCGGAATTTAGCCAAGGGAGTGCACGTCATGGCGATCGGAGGGGAACAGCGGATACCGGACATCCTACGCGCGGCCGGCATCGCCGCCGCTGACTCCGGCGGCCGCGACGGCGCCCTCATTTCATCGGGGTGAATTCGCATCTGACGCCGCTCGCCGAGAGCGCCGTTGCGCAGTCCAGCGACTCGTAGGGATTCGCGTTTCCGGGTAGCGGCAGAAATGCGACCATTCCTGCCGGCTGATCCGCGCACCGGTACTCGACCACGTAGCGTTTGAGATGGTCTTCCTGGCCGATCAAGCGGATCTGGCCGATGTTGCAAGTCACGGCGTTTTTCGCGAGCACCTCCTTGAACGTCTGCAAGGTCACCGGCGCCTCGATCGGCCCGACGTCGGTGAGCCTGCACTTGATGCCCTGCTTGGCGGCCTCCTGGCAGCTCATCGCCAGGGTTTGCGCCTGGGAGCCCGGCTGCGCGACGCGCAGCATGAAGCCCTTGCCGTCGGTGCAAGCCACCTCCGAATAATCCGAATGCGTCGATTCACTGTGGCCGAACAGTTGCAGAGTGCGCACCTCGCACTGTCCGCCGCTGCCGGCGGCG
>Ga0210394_10006432_pt1 | contig 12735 bp, 10 predicted proteins | sample IncBWC12MmetaG_FD_160121 | JGI IMG/M metagenome (GOLD analysis project Ga0210394, IMG submission 160121) | Forest soil microbial communities from Barre Woods Harvard Forest LTER site, Petersham, Massachusetts, United States - Inc-BW-C-12-M | ecosystem: Environmental > Terrestrial > Soil >... | reverse complement strand
CGAGCGCTATGGCATGTCGGAGACCGGCATGATCACGTCCAACCCATACGACGGCGAGCGCGTGCCGGGCTCGGTCGGATTGCCGCTGCCCGATGTGAGCTTGCGCATCGTCGATGCGCCGAGCGGCGATCCGCTTCCGGTCGGCGAGATCGGCATGATCGAAGTGAAGGGGCCCAATGTATTTGCAGGCTATTGGCGCCAGCCCGACAAGACGCGCGCCGAGTTTCGGGCGGACGGTTATTTCATGACGGGTGATCTCGGCAACGTCGATGCACGCGGCTACGTCTTCATCGTCGGGCGCAGCAAGGATCTGGTCATCAGCGGTGGCTACAACATCTATCCCAAAGAAATCGAGTCTGAGATCGATCGGCTGCCGGGCGTGATCGAGTCGGCGGTGTTCGGCGTACCGCATCCGGACTTCGGCGAAGGCGTCACCGCGGCCGTCGTGCGTGCTCCCGGCGCGAGCGCGCTCACCGAGGCCGAGGCGCTGCAGGCGCTGCGCGCGCGGCTCGCATCCTACAAATTGCCGAAGCGGTTCATATTCGTCGACGACCTGCCCCGCAACAGTATGGGCAAGGTTGAGAAGAGACTGCTGCGGGAACGCTATGCCGATACCTATCGGCCGTGAGTCGGATCGCTGAGCATGTTGCCTAAACAGCCGCTTGATGGCTGATGCGTCGGGCAGCAGCTATGATCGCCACACTGGCATGAACCAGCTTCCATGGGCAGGGAAATCATGAGCCGATGGCTTTTCGGAACGGTGTGTGTGTGCCTGATCGCCGGCTGCGGCCAGTCGAGCGCGCCGCCGCCCGCGGCTCCGGCCGCGCCCGCGCTGACGTCTGGGCTGGACCTGCAGTACTTCGACGACAGCGTGCGGCCGCAGGACGACCTGTACCAGCGCGTCAACGGCAAGTGGCTCGCGAGTTTCGAGATTCCGGCCGACAAGAGCAGCTACGATCAATTCACCAAGATCTTCGACGAAGTGCAGCAGCAGCTGCGCACATTGGTCGGGGATCTGCAGAAGACCGCCGACGTCGCCGATCCGGATCAGCCGAAGATCGTCGATCTCTACGGCAGCTTCATGGACGAGGCCGCGCTCGAGCGGCTCGGCGCCAAGCCGCTGGCAGAGGAATTCGCTCGGGTCGATGCGCTCAAGGATCGCAACCAGATCCCCGCACTGATCGCGCACTTCAACGAGATCGGCGTCGCCGCTCCCTACACTCCGCAGGTGCATCAGGATGCGCGGGACACCACGCGCTACGTGTTTGATCTGGGCCAGGACGGTCTCGGCATGCCGGACCGCGATTACTACCTGCTCGATGACGCGAGGCTCAAACAGACCCGCGCCAGCTATCTGCAGCATGTCGAGAAGATGCTGACGCTACTGGGCGACAAGAACGCCGCACAAGATGCGCGCGACATCCTTGCGCTCGAGACCTCGCTTGCCAAAGTTCAGTGGACCAAGGTCCAGAATCGCGACCCGGTCAAGACCTATAACAAGGTGGAATTCGCCAAGCTGCCGGCGCTGGCACCGGCTTACAACTGGAACGCCTACCTGACCGCGTCCGGGGTCAAGGGGAAGATCGATTACCTGATCATCAGCCAGCCGAGCTTCATCACGGGCTTCAATCGACTGCTGCAGCAGACGCCGCTGCCGGTCTGGAAGAGCTACTTCCGTTTCCACGTGCTGTCAACGTACGCGCCGTTGCTGAGCAAGAGTTTCGTCGATGAGAACTTCGCCTTCTTCGGCACCGCAGTACGAGGCACCAAGGAGAACGAGCCGCGCTGGAAGCGCGGGCTGGGATTGGTGGATGGCGCCATGGGCGAAGCGTTGGGCAAGCTCTACGTCGCCCGATACTTTCCGCCGCAGTCCAAGGCGCGCATGGATCAACTGGTCAAGAACATGCTCGCGGCCTACAAAGCCGACATCGACGCACTCGACTGGATGGGCCCGGAGACGAAGCAGAGGGCGCAGGACAAGCTGGCGCATTTCACCACCAAGATCGGCTACCCGGAAAAGCCGCGCGACTACAGCGCGCTCAAGATCGACCGCAATGATCTGGTCAGCAATATTCTGCGCGCCGAAAGCTTTGAGTATCACCGCAATCTCAACAAGCTCGGCCAGCCGATCGATCGAGCCGAATGGGGCCTGGCGGCGCAGACCGTCAATGCCTACTACAATCCCGAATTCAACGAGATCGTGTTTCCGGCGGCAATTCTGCAGCCCCCGTTCTTCAATCCCGCGGCGGATGACGCGGTCAACTATGGCGCGATCGGCGCGATCATCGGCCACGAGATCAGCCATGGATTCGACGATGAGGGCAGCCAGTACGACGGCGAGGGCAAGCTGCTGACCCCGCCGGGCTGGTTTACGCCGGCCGACCTGGAGCACTTCAAGGCCAGGACGCACGCGCTGGTGCAACAGTACTCTGCCTACTCAGCGCTGCCCGGCTATCCGATCAACGGCGAGCTGACGCTCGGCGAGAATATCGCCGACAATTCCGGACTGGCCGTCGCTTACAAAGCCTATCGTCTGTCGCTCGGGGGCAAGCAAGCGCCGGTGCTGGACGGCTTCACGGGCGATCAGCGCTTCTTCATGGGATTTGCGCAGGCCTGGCGCGACAAGACGCGCGACAACGAGGCCATCATGCTCATCGAGGCCGATCCGCACTCACCGGATCGATTTCGCGGCCTGTTGACCGAAAGGAATCAAGACCCGTTCTACACCGCCTTCGACGTCAAGGCCGGCGACAAGATGTACCTGCCGTCCGAGCAGCGGGTACACCTCTGGTAAGCGCCGATCAGTCCGTGCGCCGCGCCGGCGCTGCCGGCAGGCTGCTGCGCACGATGTCGATGCTCTGCGAGTCGGATTCGAATACGATCTGAGCCTCGCCGCGCTCGAGTTGCTGCATGACGTGCGCGACTTTTTCCGGCAGTGTGAATTCGCGGCTGCCGTAGTCCGTGCCCTCCCGCAGCACGAAGGTTTCGATGACCGCGCGCAGCGTATCGGGCGGTAGGTCCCCGAAGGGCACGATCACTTCCATCGCGGTAAGTTACACCCAATGCAGGCGATGATCCTGAAGCGGCCGGGCGACGCGCTCGAGTGGAGCGAGCTGGCCGACCGACAGCCGGGCGTCGGCGAAATCCGCGTGCGCATCGGGGCCTGCGGCGTCTGCCGCACGGACCTGCACGTACTCGATGGCGAGCTGCCCGATCCTCGCTTCCCGGTCATTCCGGGCCACGAAATCGTCGGACGCGTCGACGCCATCGGCAGTGGGGTCGACTCGCTGCAGCTCGGTCAGCGCGTGGGCATACCATGGCTCGGATACACCTGCGGGGCCTGCAGCTATTGTCTGGCCGGACACGAGAATCTCTGCGATCGGCCACTCTTCACCGGCTACACGCGCGATGGCGGTTTCGCGACTGCCGCGATCGCCGATGCGCGTTACGCCTTCCCGCTCGAGGAGGCGGGAACGGATGTGGCGCTTGCACCGCTGCTCTGCGCCGGGCTGATCGGCTGGCGATCGCTGGTACTGGCCGGTGAGGGCCGCTCGCTCGGGCTGTACGGGTTTGGCGCCGCCGGCCATATCATCGCGCAGGTGGCGCGCTGGCAGGGACGGGAGGTATTCGCTTTCACGAGGCCCGGGGATTCGGCCAGTCAGGCTTTCGCTCGCCGGCTCGGCGCCGTCTGGGCGGGCGGCTCGGACCAATCGCCGCCGCAGCTGCTCGATGCCGCCATCATCTACGCCCCCCTCGGAGAGCTCGTGCCAATGGCCCTCAAGTCGGTGCGCAAGGGCGGCCGCGTGGTCTGTGCCGGCATTCACATGAGCGACATACCGAGCCTGCCGTATGAGCTGCTGTGGGAGGAGCGCCAGCTGGTGTCGGTCGCCAATCTGACGCGAACCGACGGCGTTGAATTTCTGCGCCTCGCGCCGCGGGTCGGCATCGTGACGCAGACCACGAGCTATCCTTTGCAACGCGCGAATGAGGCGTTGGCCGATTTGCGCGCCGGCCGCTTCGAAGGCGCGGCAGTGCTGGTGCCCTGAAGGGCGCTAGGCCGCGACGCGCACCACGAGCTTGCCGAAGTTCTCGCCGCGCAGCAGGCCCATCAGGGCCAGTGGCGCGCGCTCGAGTCCCTCGACGATGTCCTCACGACTGTGAATACGTCCGGCCGCGAGCCAGACGCTCATCTGGCGCAGAAATTCTTCGTGCCGTGCCCCGTAGTGATCGAAAATGATGAAGCCCTGCATACGGATCCTGCGCGTGAGGATCGCGCGTGAGAGCCGCGGCAGCCGATCGGGACCTGCCGGCGGTCTGGCATCGTTGTAGTGGGATATCAAGCCGCACACCGGCACCCGCGCGCGCAGATTGAGCAGCGGCAGCACGGCATCGAAGACCGCGCCGCCGACGTTCTCGAAATAAATATCGATCCCCTTGGGGCAGCAGTCGGCCAGGCGTCGCGCCAGATCGGTCTGGCGATGATCGACGCAGGCATCGAAACCGAGCTCTTCCACCACGTAGCGGCACTTCTCGGCGCCGCCGGCGATGCCGACTGCGCGGCACCCGTGGAGCCTGGCGATCTGACCGACGGCCGACCCGACCGCGCCGCTCGCCGCTGCCACGACGACGGTCTCTCCCGCCGCGGGCTGGCCAATGTCGAGCAGCCCCACGAAGGCCGTAAAGCCCGGCATGCCCAGTATCCCCAGTGCGCGCGAGGGCTGCGCCAGCGCGGCGTCGAGCTTTCTCAATCCGACGCCATCCGAGAGCGCGTAGTCCTGCCAGCCGCTCATCGCGAGCACGAGATCGCCGATGGCGTAGTCCGGATGCCGTGAGATCTCCACGCGCGCGACGCTTGCACCGACCATGACCGCGCCGACAGCCACCGAGGGTGCATAGGAGGGCGCGTCGCTCATCCGGCCGCGCATGTACGGATCGATGGACAGATACAGTGTGCGCAGCAGCAGCTCACCGGCGCCGGGTGCCGGTATATCGGCGCGCTCGAGCCGGAAGTTATCGCTGGTTGGCGCGCCGATCGGCCGCGAACTCAAGACGATGCGGCGATTGATCAACATCATGTGGGTCGATCGTGAAGCCGAGGAACCGGTTGCGTCAATAGCAGCTCGGGCACTGCACACGCGCGGGGCACTAGCCCACAGGCTTGCACCGTCTCGGCGCGCCGGTCAGCCGTCCCCGCGCAACCGTTGCCAGTCGGCACGTTTGATCAGGTAGATCACATTCGGGTTGCTCGGTTCGCCGTAGTAGGCGATCGCGGTCTCGCCGATCAGCGTACCGCCAAGCTTCTGCATGGCTATTCGAGAGCGCGTGTTGCTGGCGCCGATATGGAACACCACCGTATCGACGAAGCAGAAGGCGTGATCGAGCATCAGCGTCTTGAGGTGGCCGTTGTAACCCCGTCCCCAATGGCTGCGGGCAATGAAGGTATAGCCGATCGCGATGCTGCGTGTGGATTCATCCAGGTCGTAGTAGCGCGAGCTGCCGAGCACCTGCCCGGTCTGATTGTCGAAGATCAGCAGTGCGCCCCCGGACTCGATGGCGCCCTTGAAGTAGTTCTCGAACACGTCGCGTTGGTAGCGATTGCGATTCGGGTGCTGCTCCCAGATCAATGGGTCGGCAGCGGCGGCATAGAGCTGCTCGAAGTCCGTCGGCAGCAGTGGCCGCAGGCGGATCCATGGGTTTTCGAGCGTCGGCTGCAGGTCGAAAGGCATCGGCGCAGTATAGCGGCGTGTAGCCGGCGCTTAGCCGCCGCTGCGAGCGCAACGTGCTTTCGCAGCGCTGATGTTGGCTCTACAATGGCCGCGCCGGCCGCGCTGGGATGACCGGTCCCGAGCTGTACAACATAAGATGAGCAGGGGGATAGGATACATGGCGAATCTGCTGGATCGGGCCCACACCATTGCGCCGCCGGACTACAACCGCTTCATGGTCCCGCCGGCTGCACTCTGCGTGCATCTATGCATCGGCCAGGCCTATGCGTTCTCCACCTTCAACCTGCCGCTCAGCAAGCTCATCGGGCTCACGAAATCGGCGCCCGGGGATTGGACGCTGGTGCAGCTCGGCTGGATCTTTTCGATCGCGATCGTCTTTCTCGGCCTGTCAGCGGCCGTGTTCGGCCGTTGGGTCGAAACGGTGGGTCCGCGCAAGGCAATGTTCGTCGCAGCCCTGTGCTTCAGCGGCGGGTTTCTGATCTCGGCGATCGGTATCTCGCAGCATCAGCTGTGGCTGCTGTATCTGGGTTACGGCGCGCTGGGTGGGTGCGGTCTCGGCATTGGATACATCTCGCCGGTGTCGACGCTGATCAAGTGGTTCCCGGATCGGCCCGGCATGGCCACGGGCTTTGCCATCATGGGCTTCGGCGGCGGCGCATTGATTGCCGCGCCGCTATCGGTCGCACTCATGGATCACTACCGGACCGCGACCTCCAACGGCGTGCTCGAGACCTTCGTCACCATGGGCGTGCTCTATTTCATCTTCATGATGATTGGCGCGCTGGTGGTCAAGGTGCCGGCGGAAGGCTGGAGCCCGAAGGGTTGGGTCGCCTCGCAGCACCCGAAGAAGCTCGTGACTACGGCGAACGTCGATGTCGATACGGCCTTCGGCACAGCGCAATTCTGGCTGCTCTGGGGCGTGCTCTGCATGAACGTCAGCGCGGGAATCGGCGTGCTCGGCCAGGCGTCGCCGATGATCCAGGAGATGTTTACCGGCCGTGTCACGGCGGCAAGCGGCGCGGCTTTCGTCGGCCTGCTGAGCCTGTTCAATATGGCCGGCAGAATCTTCTGGTCTACGACCTCCGACTACATCGGGCGGCGTCCGACCTACATGATCTTCTTTCTGCTCGGCATCGTGCTGTACTTCTCGGTGCCGACGATCGGCCGACTCGGATCGATTCCGGCATTCATCATCGCCTTCGGCATCATCCTGTCGATGTACGGTGGCGGCTTCGCGACCATCCCGGCTTACCTGCGCGACATGTTTGGCACCATGCATGTCGGGGCGATTCACGGCCGGCTGCTCACGGCCTGGTCGACCGCAGGCGTACTCGGGCCGGTGCTCGTGAACTATATTCGCCAGTACCAGATCGATCACGGCGTGCCCAAGGCGCAGGCCTACTCGGTCACGATGTATATCATGTGCGCATTGCTGCTCGTGGGGTTCCTGTGCAATCTGTTCATGCGTCCCGTCAACGAGCGGTACCACCATCGCGGCGCAGTCCCGGCGCCCGGAGCAGCGGCGATGCCGTCGTTGGCCGGGAAGGGGTGAGTCATGAAAGTGCGATTGATAGTGTTGTGGCTCATCGTCGGCCTGCCCCTGCTCTGGGGCATCTCCAAGACCGTGCAGAATGCGATGAAGCTGTTTCAGTAGCGCCGCCTGCGTCTGCCGCTGAGGCATCATGAGCGAGGCGGGCTTCAGCGGCACCGAGCGCTACGTCGCGACCGAGGACCTGAGCCTCGCGGTCAACGCGGCGGTCATTCTGCAGCGCCCGCTGCTGATCAAAGGGGAACCCGGCACTGGCAAGACGCAATTGGCGCAGGAAATCGCGCTGGCACTCGAACGACCGCTGCTCGAGTGGCACATCAAGTCCACCAGCAAGGCGCAGCAGGGACTGTACGAGTACGATGCAGTCTCGCGGCTGCGCGATTCACAGCTTGGCGATGCGCGCGTACACGACATCCGCAACTACATCCTCAAGGGCAAGCTCTGGGAAGCCTTCGAGCTCGAGTTGCAGCCGGTGGTGCTGATCGACGAGATCGACAAGGCCGATATCGAGTTTCCGAACGATCTGCTGCGCGAACTGGATCGCATGGAGTTCTACGTCTACGAGACGCAGCAACTGGTGCGCGCCCGCCACCGACCGATCATCATCATCACCAGCAACAACGAGAAGGAGCTGCCGGACGCCTTCCTGCGGCGCTGCTTCTTTCACTATATCCGCTTTCCTGACGAGGCCACGATGCGCCGCATCGTCGAGGTCCACTTCCCGCGCCTGAAGCGAGAGTTGCTGTCCGAGGCGCTGACGGCATTCTTCCGGATTCGCGAGACACCGGGCCTCAAGAAGAAGCCGTCGACTTCGGAGCTGCTCGATTGGATCAAACTGCTGGTGGCGGAAGACATTCCGCCCGAGGCGCTGCGCAGCGAGGATCCCAAGCGAACCATTCCCATACTGCATGGAGCACTGTTGAAGAACGAGCAGGACGTGATGCTGTTCGAGCAACTGGCATTCCTGCACCGCCGTGCTCGTTAAGTTCTTCTTCGAGCTGCGCGCCGCCGGCGTGCCGGTGTCACTGACGGAGCTGCTGGCGTTGCTGCGGGGACTGCAGGAGCGCGTGGCGTTTCTATCGGCGCAACGGTTCTATTTCCTCGCGCGACTCACGCTCGTCAAGGACGAGCGCTATTACGATCGCTTCGACCGGGTATTCGCCGAGCACTTCCAGGGCGCGGAGCGGCTGTTTGCCGCGATCGAGGCGCAGTTGCCGCCAGAGTGGCTGGCCGCCATGACTCGAGGCTTGCTGACGGAAGAGGAAAAGCGGCAGGTGGAGGCGCTCGGAGGTTGGGACAAGCTGCTCGAGACGTTGCGGGCGCGCCTCGCCGAGCAGAAAGGGCGGCACGAGGGCGGCAGCAAATGGATCGGCACTGGCGGCACCTCGCCATTCGGCCATGGCGGCTACAACCCCGAGGGCGTACGCATCGGCGGACCAGGCGGGGAGCATCGCGCGGTCAAGGTGTGGGAACGGCGCGAATTCCGCAATTTCGACGCCGCCGTCGAGCTCGGCACGCGCAATCTGAAGCTGGCATTGCGCAAGTTGCGGCGCTTTGCGCGCGAGGGAGCGGCCGAGCAGCTCGATCTGGACGGCACCATCGACGCCACCGCCCGCAATGCCGGCCTGCTCGATCTCAAGCTGATACCCGAACGGCACAATGCCGTCAAAGTGCTGCTGTTCCTGGACGTCGGCGGCTCGATGGACGGGCATGTGCGCCTGTGCGAGGAGCTGTTCTCGGCCGCTCGCAGCGAATTCAAGCACCTCGAGCATTTCTACTTTCACAACTGCCCCTACCAGAGCCTCTGGAAAGACAACCGCCGGCGCCACGCCGAGCGCATCGCGACCGAGCAGGTGCTGCGTACTTACGCGGCCGATTACCGCGCCATCTTCGTCGGCGACGCCAGCATGAGTCCCTACGAGATCACCCATGCCGGTGCCGGCATCGAGGAATGGAACGACGAGCCCGGTGGCCGTTGGCTCGAGCGGCTGGCTCGCGCCTATCCCCGGCTGGTCTGGCTCAACCCGGAGCCGATGCAGCGATGGCAGCACATCGCATCGATCCGCCTCGTGCGTGAGCTCATCGGCGAGCGCATGTTCCCGCTCACGCTCGAGGGCTTGGATCGGGCCATCGCCTCGCTCAAGCGCCGGGAGCTTCCGGCGAGGCTACCTTCCCTGGAGCCGGAGGGCGCCTGAATCGGTGGCGCTCCCGGTCGGTTCCCGCTTTGAAATTGAACTATATGGTCATATAAGTTTATTACCGCCGACAATTCGCGTGACGTAATTGCAACTTGACCTGACCGGGTAGAACCATGCACTGTCGCGTTATATGGGGATATAGCACGGTCGTCTGGGCCGTGCCGATTGCAAATCGGGGAGGGCAGTCATGAAGGACTGGAGCGCACGTCCGAATCGCTCGCACCTATCGGCCGCTATGCGGCTGATTCTGGGCGCGGCGCTCGCCGGCACTGCATCGGGCGTCGCTTGGGGCCAGACCACCGCCGCGGATGAGTCCCTCGAGGCGGGCCCCAGTCTGCAGGAGATCGTCGTCACCGCCACCCGCCGCGAGGAATCGGCGAGCAAGATCCCCCTCAGCATCACGGCCGTTTCTCAAGACACGATGGATGAGCTCGGGGTAAAGGATTTTCAGGATCTCGCGCGCTATGTCCCCGGCGTCAGCATCGATCCGACGGGCACCAATGCCATTTCGATCCGCGGTATCTCCTCTTCGGCCGGCGCGGGCACCACCGGCGTCTATATCGACGATACGCCGATCCAGATGCGCTCCCTGGGCTTCAATCCCGACGACACGCTGCCGCGCACCTTCGATCTGCAGCGTGTGGAGGTGCTGCGCGGTCCGCAGGGTACGCTGTTCGGTTCGGGGTCCGAGGGCGGGACAGTGCGCTACATCCTCAACCCGCCGAGCCTCGGTGCGTCGAGCACCTATCTGCGGTCGGAGGCTTCCTGGACAGACTACGGGGATCCCAGCTACGAGTTCGGCATCGCGCACGGCATGGCGCTCATTCCCGACACACTTGGCATCCGCGCGAGCATCTGGTACCGCGCCGATGGCGGCTGGATCGATCACGTCAACGACACCACCGGAGCCGTGATCGAGCACAACGTCAATCGCGGGTCGACGCTGATGGGGCGCCTCGCCGCGCTCTGGCGCCCGGTTTCATCGCTCGATGTCACGGCCAGCATCCTCTACCAGCGCAAGCAGCAGCACGATGAGGGGACTTACTGGCCCGCCTACTCCAATCCCAGCGCGGGCGTCTTCAACAACGCAACCCCCGAGCTGATGCCGGTGCCCGACCGATACTACCTGCCGGCGCTCAAAGTCGACTGGGACCTCGGTAAATCCCACCTGATTGCAAACGCCTCGTACTACAACCGCCGCGAGCAGACCGCTTATCAGGGCACGGTGTACGATCTCGCCTACTTCCAATCGCAAGGTTGGTCGAGCAACCCCAACACGTTTGGGCTCTCCTGCGGTCCGGCTGGCAATCCTGGGCTCGCGGTCGCCAGCCCGCCGTGTCCGTGGTACCCGCTGCTCGATGCGAACGGCATCCACCTGCCGGCGGGATTTGCCAACTACCAGACACCGAACATCATTACGAACGCTCAGGACGAGTACGTCGGGGAGCTGCGCTGGCAGTCGACCGAGCCCGCCGCGCGTTTTAACTGGACGGCGGGCGTGTTCTGGCAGCTTGTCAAGGAGAGGAGCATCGAGGAGCTCAGGGACACGCAGAACAACTCGTTCTTCCAGGCCATCTATGGCGAAACCTATGAGCAGATCGTCAGCGCCGTCAACGGCTATCCGTCGGCGTACTACAGCTGTCCGGGCCAGACCCCCGGCTATGTATACGCGGCGATACCTCAGTGCGACATCTACTACAACAACAATGTCACCTTCGATCGTCAGATCGCGGGCTACGGCGAGGTGAGCTACGCCTTCACCGATCAATGGAAACTCACCGTTGGTGATCGCGTCGCGCACACGACCTTCGCGCTGGAGCACTACGCCGACGGCTTGGAGAACTATGGCCCGACCCCGGCGAGTGCCTCTCAGCGTGGGACGCCCAATACGCCGAAGGCGAGCCTCGGCTTCCAGATGGATCAGAACGACCTGTTCTACTTGAGCTACGCGAAGGGCTTCCGCGTGGGTGGCGGCAACGCGCCCCTGCCACCGTACTGCAACAGCGACCTGCAGGCGATCGGCTACGCCAACGGCGCCCCGCTCACCTATCGCTCCGATTCGACGCAGAACTACGAGGTGGGCTCCAAGAATCTCGTGGGTGGATTCCTGCAGCTCGCGACCAGCGTGTACTGGATCAAGTGGAATGGCATTCAGCAGAACGTCTACGTCGGCGGCTCCTGCGGACTGCAGTTCACCGACAATCTCGGCACCGCGGTTGCCAAGGGCTTCGATCTGCAGGCGGACTTGGTATACAAAGCCTTCAAGCTTGACTTCACGGTCGGCTACACCGATGCGCGCTTCTCGCAGAACTCACCGCACGCGGGTCTTGCGCTCGACGGGGATGCGATCTCGGGGCAGGAAGCGACCGAGTATGCTCCGGGCACCAATCCACCCTGGACGGTCGCGATCGGCCCGCAGTACGACTTCAAGCTCGCGGGCATGAACGCCTTCGTGCGCGGGGACTTCACCTTCGAGAGCCGCAACCCCTGGTTGGCTGCGGTGCAGGACCCGCGCTCGCTGCAGTGTTTTGGCCCTGCGGCAACGACCGCGCAGGCTGCGGCGGGTTTGAGCTGCAGCAGCATCTACAGCTATACCCCGCCTTCGCACAGCGAGCTGCAACTGCGTGCGGGGGTGAACCTCGGCAGCTGGCTGGTGTCGGTCTTCTGCGAGAACTGTCTGAACTCGCACACGGTGCTCGATTACCAGTTCGGGCAGCTCGATCCCTACAACCCGGCGGGCTCTCCGACACCGCAGCAGAACCAATACACCTACCGGCCGCTCACGGTCGGTGTGAGCGCCATTTTGCACATCAACGGCGGGGCGTCGTCCGACTAAGCAAGCGGCAGCTGGTGCGGACGCACCAGCATGTGCCAGTCCTGGTGCTCCTCGAGGATCAGCGCGATCGCGGCCTCGATCGATGCTTTGAGCGCAGTGCGATCGGCACCGCCGCTGCCATCGGCGATGGCCGCTTCGATGCGATCGATCGCGCCCTGCAGATCCACGACCAGGCGCTCGGAGGTCGCCCCGAGACGGTAGGCTTCCGATTGCGCCAGCGCGCCGTGCAGCGAGGCGCCGAGCGCCGGGAAGAAGGTCGTCAACAGCGAGAGCCACAGGGTGTGCAGTGCCAGATGAATCAATGCGCCGAGCGCCGTGAGCCCGAACAGCCAGCTGTTGACACTGTGTACCCGGTGCAGCAGCGCGTGCTGCCGGATCGCGATGCACAGGTGGTAGTGGCGCTGGCCTTCAAGGATATCGATGGTC
>Ga0210394_10006431_pt1 | contig 12736 bp, 11 predicted proteins | sample IncBWC12MmetaG_FD_160121 | JGI IMG/M metagenome (GOLD analysis project Ga0210394, IMG submission 160121) | Forest soil microbial communities from Barre Woods Harvard Forest LTER site, Petersham, Massachusetts, United States - Inc-BW-C-12-M | ecosystem: Environmental > Terrestrial > Soil >... | reverse complement strand
CGGTGTCACGCGCGCCCGTGAGCTGGATCGCGCTCGCATTATTGACCACGATGTCGATGCCGCCGAATTTTTGCGCCGTCCGGTCGAGTGCGTCGCGCACCGTCGCTTCGTCGCGGACGTCGACGACGAGCGGCAGCGCCTTGCCGCCCGAGCGCTCGATTTCCTCGGCGGCGGTATAGATAGTGCCGGAAAGTTTTGGATGCGGCTCCGCCGTTTTTGCCGCGATGGCGATATTGGCGCCGTCGCGCGCGGCGCGCAGCGCGATCGCAAGCCCGATGCCCCGTGAAGCGCCGGTAATGAACAGCGTCTTGCCGGCAAGGGACATCGTCGACCTCACTTCTTGCGCGCAAAGAATGCCGCGAACGCGGCGCGCGCCTCATCGGACTTTAGGCGTTCTTTGAAATGCATCGCCTCGATATCGACTCGCTTGACGACATCGTCAAGCTCGCCGCGCATCAACTGCCGCGACAGCGCGACGGCGCCCGCCGGAAGCGCGGCGATCTCGCGCGCCGCTTTGAGCGCAACCTCCTCGACCGCCGCCGCATCGACCACCGTGTTGACGATGCCGGCGGCTTTCGCTTCCTCGGCGGACAGCGGGCGACCCATCACCAACAGCGCAAAGGCGCGCGCATGGCCCATGCGCATCGGCGCCAGCAGGCTCGATGCCGCTTCGGGAATAAGTCCGAGCTTGGTAAACGGCGTCGAGAACACGCTGCCCGCGGCGGCGACGACGTGATCGCAATGCAGCAGCATGGTGGTGCCGATGCCGACCGCAATGCCGTTGACGGCGGCGACCAGCGGCTTTTGGTTGCGCGCCAGAGCGTGCAGGAAATCGACGGTGACGGGCTCGAGTCCGCCTTCGGCCCGCTTTTGAAAATCGCCGATATCGCTGCCGGCGCAGAACGCGCCGGGGCCGCCCGCGAACATGATGCAGCGAATAGCCTCGCTGGTTTGCGCCTCGCCGAGCGCGCGGGTCATCGCGGCATACATCGGTTGCGTCAGCGCATTCTTCTTCTCCGGACGATTCATCCGGATGATTCGAACACCGCCATCATCGGTTACCTCGACGGAATCGGGCATCGTTCCTCGTGCGGTGCGCCTGGTGGACGGCGGCGGATGGCGCACTGACATTATTATAGGGCGCATTATAAGGCGTGTGGCTCGCGTCGATAGTCGCGTAATCATTGATCCGCAGGAGTGGCGCCGTTATGTTCCGCCCGGCCGCCCGCGATCGGTCGGCGGCAATCCAGTTTGGGGCGTAGCCAAGTGGTAAGGCAGCGGATTTTGATTCCGCCATTCGGAGGTTCGAATCCTCCCGCCCCAGCCAGCCAGTCCAGTCTCTATATGGCTGTCCCGATTTGAAAGAAAAGGCACGATAGTTCAATGCGTTAGTGATTGTCGCCGCCTACGACCTGCAAGATCGACTGCAGGACATCAAGGATGTCCGCAATCTCACGCTCGCTGCTATTCCTTTGGGCGGATTCAGGCTGCTCTATCTGGTGACGATCCTGAGCTTGAGTTGGTACACGCTGCACCTGAGCCCCGCACAGATGCAGACCTTGACCTTCGTGATGCTCGGCTTTGCCGGACAAGGCAATGTGTATGTTCTGCGCGAACGCGGTCGTCTGTGGAGATCGCGTCGAGCGCCGATCATGGTGCTGGCGTCGGCCTGCGACGTCGTCCTGATGGCGGGTCTTGCCGCGGCCGGCGTCTTTATGGCGCCGCTGCCGCTATCGATCATCGCAATGCTGTTCGCCACGACGCTTGTATTCACGCTGGCGATGGACTCGATCAAATTGGTCGTCTTCGCCCGGTTGCGCATCGATTGATTACGGAGCTGGCGACTTTGCTTATGCAGCGGATTTGATCCGAATCAATCACTCTCGCGAGACATTGCCTATTATTTGGCGCAAAGACGCATTCCGCGGGAGGCCACGATGCCGTTTAGGAACCGAGCCGAGGCGGGCCAGAGACTGGCGGCAGCGCTTACCGGCTATCGCGACCAAGATCCCGTGATTCTCGCACTGCCGCGCGGTGGCGTCCCGGTGGCGGTAGAGGTTGCCTCGGCGCTCAACGCTCCGCTCGATTTGATCTTTGTGCGCAAGATCGGCGTGCCGTTCGAGCCGGAATTGGCGATGGGGCAATTGTCGACGGTGACTCGCCTCTTGTCGTGCGCAATGAAGATGTCATCCGTCGCGCCGGCGTCGAGGAAGCCGACTTCAACGCCGTTTGCGATGCCGAATTTTCCGAGATCGAGCGGCGCCGCAAACGTCATATTGGAGCTCGCGATCGCGCGAAAGTCGAAGACTGCACGGCGATCGTGATCGACGATGGCATTGCGACGGGGGCGACATTGCGGCGAATTACTATGAACTGGGGCCTGAACCATGCCCCAGGGATTCTTTCCCTCCACAGGCCTGATGAATGTCGAGGATTCTAGACGAGCGACTGGTCCGCCGAGCGTTGGTCGTCATTGCTCTTGGCGGATTGCTGACGGGGTTCGTCGCCTGGTCCTTGGGACGGAGCGATTTGGCCCAATGGTTTTGGGCCGCCGGTACGGTTCCCGTCGTGCTCGCATTGCTGTTCTCCATGCTTCGCGATTTCTTGGCCGGGCGGGTCGGGGTGGACGCGATTGCGTTTGTTTCGATGTCGGCTGCCCTCGTCCTCGGCCAGACCCTAGCCGGGATCGTCGTCGCAATCATGTATGCCGGCGGCAATCTGCTCGAGGATTTTGCCGTGGCTCGCGCCGAGCGGGACCTCAGGTCTTTGATCGATCGCGCTCCCAGAGTTGCCCATCGTCGCCGCGATTCAGCCGTCGAGGATATTCCCATCGAGCAGGTCGCCGTCGGAGATGAAATTCTGGTGCGGGCGGGCGAAGTGGTTCCCGTCGACGGCATCATCGTCAACCAAACGGCCACGATCGATGAGGCGGCGCTGACGGGGGAGCCGATGCCGGTTTCCCGGCCGGCGGGAGAACTCGCACGCAGCGGCTCGATCAACGCCGGCGATACATTCGAGATTCACGCTGCCGCCACGGCAAGCGAAAGCACCTATGCCGGCATTGTGCGGATGGTGACTGCGGCGCAGACGGCGAAGTCGCCGTTCATCAGATTGGCGGATCGCTATGCGCTGCTGCTGTTGCCTGTTTCGCTTTTGGTGGCGGGTGCCGCTTGGCTCCTTTCCGACGATCCAGTCAGAGGGCTCGCCGTCCTGGTCGCCGCGACCCCGTGCCCTTTGATTTTAGCAGCGCCGGTGGCATTCATCGCCGGCGTTGCGCAAGCGGCACGGCGGGGCATCCTCATCAAGGGTAGCGGGCCGCTTGAGGCGCTCGCCCGCACACATACGGTCATGTTCGATAAGACCGGCACGCTGACCGTCGGCGGTGCGCGCTTGGTCGCAATCGAAGCTGCTCCGGGCCAGAGCAGCGACGACGTTCTGCGGACCGCGGGCTCGTTAGAGCAGGCCTCACAACATGTCGTCGCGGCCGCGATTGTTGAGGCTGCGACGAAGAAAGGGCTCAAGCTTGCGGTGCCGTCTCGGGTGCGCGAAGCCATGGGATCAGGCCTGGAAGGCGTGATCGGCGGACAAATTGTCCGCGTCGGATCGCATCAAATGGTCTGCGGCGCCCGCAAGCCGGAGACGTGGGCGCTGCGGGCGTTGCGGCGCGCAGCGTGGCGTTCGGCCTTGTGTGTGTTTGTCGCTGTGGATGGCCAAAACGTCGGAGCCATAATCCTGGCCGACGAGCTGAGGCGCGAAACCCCGCGCGCCATACAGTCACTGCGTACGGCAGGAGTTTCCCGGATCGTCATGGTAACGGGCGATCGAGCCGAGGCCGCCGAGACGATCGGCGCAGCGCTCGATCTCGATGCGGTTCTCGCCGACCGTGAACCGTCGGATAAGGTCGATGCCGTGGTCACCGAGCAACGCCAAAACCCCACGGTGATGGTCGGCGATGGCATCAATGACGCGCCGGCGCTGGCGGCTGCGAATGTCGGCATCGCGATGGGTGCGCGAGGCGCAAGCGCATCATCCGAGGCTGCCGATGTCGTAATACTCGTCGATCGGCTAGATCGCGTCTCCGATGCCGTCTCAATCGCACGACGAACGCGCGGCATCGCGTTGCAAAGCATAATTTCGGGGATGGCAATGTCGGGGCTGGCGATGTTCTTTGCCGCCATCGGCCTATTACCTCCGGTTGCCGGAGCTTTGACTCAGGAGGCAATCGACGTTGCCGTCATCCTCAACGCATTGCGCGCTTTGACTTCGGGCCATGTGTTTGGCCGGCGAAATATGCCTGCGGGTGTAGCCGCTACGCTGCGCCTGGCGCACGAGCGGATGGAATCGGCGCTCGATCGGCTAAGAGAAATCGCGGACGCGTTGGATCAGGCGCACGGAGCCGACGCAGTCACTTTGATTTCGGAGGCCGATAACATCGTCGCACAAGAGATAGTCGAGCACGAGCGCGACGATGAAACCGCAGTTTATCCCAGCGTGGCTAAATTCTTGGCTGACCGGCACGGCTTGGGAGCTATGAGCCGCGCGCACTTGGAAATAATCCATCTCGCGCGACTTCTGCACCGCCTCGCCACCGGACTTACTCCTGAGGATACCGATCACTACTTGATCCGTGACGCGCAGCGCATCATCGAGTCATTGGATGCCCTGGTGCGTATCCACAATGCCCAGGAGGAGGATATTTACGAGCACGCGATAGGCGCCTAATTGCAATGGGCGTCATCGGTTCGTCACGACAGGCTGGATAGCTGCGCGGCAAGGCATCGACCGGTTCATCTGGCTGATGATCCGGTTCATCATCGTGATGGGACCGCTCGCAATACTTGATCTAGCTTCGCTCCCGGCGCAGTCTTTCCCGTAACTGGAGGAAACGCCGTGAGCATCGCCGAACTGCGGCCGGCTTCCGCGACGGGCAATATTCCGAGCGCCGATGAGCTCGTTACGCGCACTCGTGCGCTGGCGCCGCGCTTACGCGAACGCGCGGTGCGCGCCGAGCGCGACCGCAATATTCCGCAGGAATCGGTCGACGAATTCATCGCGGCCGGCCTCATTCACACGCTGCAACCGAAGCGCTGGGGCGGCTACGAGCACGACCACGAAGTGGCGTTCGATATCGCCGTCGAACTCGGCAAATCGACATGCGGCTCGTCCGCCTGGTGCCTGAATTATCTCGCCGACCACGCCTGCATGCTGGCGTTGTTCCCGGAAGAAGCGCAACACGACGTGTGGAGTCAAAACAAAGCCGCCTGCATCGCCACCTCGGCGGCGCCGACCGGAAAAGTGGCGCCGGTGCCCGGCGGCTATCGTCTCGACGGCCGCTGGTCGTGGTGTTCCGGCTTGCGACATTCGCATTGGATCATGATCGGCGGACTGGTGCAGCGCGACGGCGAAGCGCCCCCCGACATGCGCCTCTATCTCGTGCCGGTATCGCAACTGAACCAGGACGACACCTGGTACTGCGCGGGGCTTCGCGGCAGCGGTTCAAACACGGCCGTGCTCGACAACGTGTTCGTGCCCGAGCACCGCAGCGTCTCGTTCTCGGTGCTGCGCGAGGGCTGCTCGCCCGGATCGAAAGTCAACACCAATGCGATGTACCGCACGCCGTTCATCGCGCTACATAGTTATGCGCTGCTCGGTCCCGTGCTCGGCGTGGCGCGCGGCGGCTATGCGGAATTCGTGCAGTGGACGCGGCAGCGCTACCTGACCTATACCCAGCTCGCCATCGCCCAGCACGTGCCGGTGCAGATACGCATCGCGGAAATTGCGGCACAGATCGACGCGGCCGAGCTTTTGGCGCGGCGCGCATTCGCGACCGCGCGGGCGGATTATGCCGGCATGTCGCTGCCAACCCGGACACTGTTGCGGCGCGACTTTACTTACGCGCTGCGCATGCTGCGTGAGGCGATGGACGATCTGGTCAAGATCAGCGGTTCAAGCGGGCTGATGGACGACAATCCGGTGCAACGCTGCTGGCGCGACGCCCACGCCATTTCCTCGCATGTGGTCATGAACTGGGACGTCCCGGCGGAGAATTTCGGGCGGACGGAATTCGGCCTGCCGCTCAATTCGGCCTATCCGATGTTTTAATTTGCGCTCCGTCATTCCGGGGCGCAAGCGCAGCTCGCGAGCCCGGAATCCATAGCCACTGTCAGTGAATATGGATTCCGGACAACCACGCTTCGCGCGGTTTCCGGAATGACGGCGAAGACGCCGTCAATTCCACCGCCACACGCCGTAAGCGTGGCCGTTCTGCATCTGCGGTGCGATATAGGTCGGCTTGCGGTCGCCGATGGCGCCGAGCATGGCGATCCAGTTCAACAATTCGCCGCCGACATTGCCGGCCTTAAGAAGCTGATGCTGCGTCGACTCGGCGATCAGCCGATCGATCTTCTGCTCCTCGAGCAATTTGACCACGCGCAGCGCCCAGTCCGGATCGGGCACGCCGTCGGAGCGGCCGGGCGCCATGCGCGGGCCGCCCACTTCGAGCGAGAAGCTGCCCGAGCCCATGACGACGACACGCAACGCCTCGGGCCACGATTTGATCGCGCGCGCAACCGCTTTGCCGAGTTCGTGACAGCGCTCAGCCTTCGGCAGCGGCGGTAGATGGCCGCTGACGAAAAACGGAATGACCGGGATTTTCATATCGGGCGTGAGGAAATGCAGCGGCACGGCGATCGAGTGGTCGACCGAGAAATTCTGCGTCATGCCGACGTCGTAGCCGGCGCCGATCGCGGCGGCGCGAATATGCGCCGCGAGGCCGGGCAGGGACTGCACCGTGTAATTCGGCACGTCGCGCGGTTCGTCATTCGGCGCCTTGAAGCTCTTGTCGATGCCGACGGCGAAGACCGGCAAATCGTTGAGGAAGAACGTGTTGAGATGATCGGTGTCGAACATCACGATCAGATCGGGCCGCGTGGCGGCGAGCTGCTCTTTCTGGGCGCCGAACAGCTTTGCGATCTCGCAATCGGGCCCGTCGCGTTTGACGAAATGCGGGAATATCGGCGTGTGCGGCACTCCGAACCCGGCAACGATCTGCGCCATGTCCCGACCTCCCGTTAGTTGCCGCGCCGTTTCACGCCACCGGCTGGCCGATCTCGTCGACCTTCACCGCGCGCATGCGCTGATTGTAAATCTCGACGTTGAGCCCGCAGACCTCGAAGCGCGCCAGATAACCCATGAGAAAGCCGTTGACCCCCATGCGATAGAGCGTGCCGACGTCGCCGGCAATGAGCGCGCGCCGCTCGTCGTCGGTCAGATCGAGTGGCGCCAGCGCGTTCCCCGGATCGGCCTTCATGGCGGCGCGAAAGGCGTGGTCGCGTAAAACCTCGCGGCACAGATAGTTCACGGCGAAGATCGACATGTTCACTCCAACTTGGCCGGCTCCCACCTACCTCGCGCATTATCTTGCACGACCGCGCGACGATTGCCACAGCGGCATTGCGTTGGTTAAGCTTTCAGCCCTGTTCGGGAGGAATGCCATGGATGCAGTTGTGAGCGCGCGGCAAGATCGCCGGAAGACCAACCCGGTTTTCAATAACCGCAAGCTCAAGCTCGGCACTTTCGGCACCAATCTCGACCGCGGCTGCGCGATTTCGTCCATCGACGGCGTGCTTGAGATCAACTGGCCGAACACGCTGGAACTAGCCAAGACGTCCGAAGAGATGGAATTCGAGGCGTTGGTTCCGATCGGACGCTGGCACGGCTTCGGCGGCGTCACCAATTTCAACGGCCCCGGCTTCGAGTGCTTTTCCTGGGCCTCGGCGATCGGCGCCTCGACGCATTATTGCGGCATTTTCGCCACCTCGCATGTGTCGACCATTCATCCGGTGATGGCGGCGAAGCAGGCGGCAACCATCGATCATGTCACCGGCGGCCGTTTTACGCTCAACATCGTGACCGGCTGGAACCGGCCCGAGATCGAAATGTTCGGCTCGCCGCTCTTGGAGCACAACGACCGCTACGACTGCGCCGCCGAATGGCTGCATATCTTGAAAGAACTGTGGACGCGCGACGAGCCGTTCGATTTCGAAGGCCGCTTCTACAAGATCAAGAAGGGCTACCTCGAGCCCAAGCCGATCCAGCGGCCGTTTCCGGCGGTGATGAAAGCCGGCGGATCGGAAAAGGGCCAGCACTTCGCCGCCAAGCATTGCGATATGGTCTATGTGGTGTTTGGCTCGCACGACTTCGACGACTGCAAGGCCAAGGTCGATTCCTACCGTGAACTCGCGCGCAATGAGTACGGCCGCGAAATTCAGGTCTGGAGTTACGCCTATGTCGTGCAGGGCGAGACGGAGAAGGAAGCGAAGGACTATTTCGAGAAATATGTGCAAGAGAAGGGCGACTGGGATGCGGTCACCAACCTGCTCGACACCATGATCGCCAATGCCAAGACATTGCCGCCAGCGGTGCTCGCCGAAATGAAAAAGCACTTCATCGCCGGATGGGGCGGCTATCCGCTGATCGGCACGCCGGAGCAGATCGTGGACGGGCTTATCCGAATGTCGAAAATGGGCCTCGACGGCACGCTGTTAAACTGGCCGCGCTACATCGAAGACCAGCGCTGGCTCAAGAATAACGTCTATCCGCTGGTGCAGCAGGCGGGCTTGCGGTGATTTTTTCTTCTCCCTCTTCCAATCGGGAGACGGAGCCGCATCGGCACGTGCGAACGTTGCGCCCATTCATAATTACGGGCGGCTCGCGTCGCCCATTGGGGCAGATGCCAATACTCCGATTTTGCTTCCGCTTTCGGGGCTTAGCAGACTTGGTTGGACCTGCTGCGGGCCTGACCCGGACGCGAATGACCGACGCTGTGTGAAAACTCCGAAATTGAATTTGCGGATAGAAAGTTCGTCTCAATTTTGTCAATTGGAAAAATAAACACGCTGGTGAACACCGTCGGGGGAAGACAATAAAGAAAACAATTCTGCGGCTTCCTCGCGCGCGCACGTTTTCACACAGCCTAGACCCGTAGGCGACATTCGCCGACCACTTTTGCTGCGACGCGAAGTAGCAATGTGCTAGTGTGTGGTCGTCGGTGCGCGGGAGGGCGACATGAGACGGCGCGACTTCATCACACTCATCGGCACTGCGACGGCGTGGCCGTTCTCCGCACTCGCCCTGCAGCGTGGCAGGTCCGCTACGATCGGCTTCTTGGGTGCGACCACGCCTTCAGTCTGGAGCTTATTCGTGTCCGCTTTTCTGCAGCGAATGCGGGAGCTTGGTTGGATCGAAGGCTCCAACCTCGCCATAGCCTATCGCTGGGCAGAAGGACGCGAGGACCTTTACCACCAGCTTGCGGCTGAGCTCGTCGCTCTCAAAGTGGATGTTATCGTCACCGGAGGCACTGGCGCTGTCCTCGCCGCGGAGCAAGCAACATCCGTAATCCCGATCGTCTTTGCTACGGCAGGAGACCCTGTCGGCACGGCGCTGGTCGCCAGTCTGGCGCACCCTGGCGGCAACGTGACAGGACTATCGAACGAACAAACCGATCTTGCCAGCTATCGTCTCGAATTGCTGCACGAAATTGCCCCCAGTATGCGACGCGTGGCTGTCATGGGCAATATCATCAGTCCTAACGTCACGCTGGAGATGGGCGCGGTCGAGGCGGCAGCGAAGAAGCTCGGCCTTGATTCTTTCAGAGTAGAAATCAAAAAAGCGGAGGACATCATCCCCGATGTCGTGTCGCTTACAGGCCACGCGGATGGGCTCTATGTTTGTACTGACCCACTGATAACGATGGATCAAGTTCGCATCAACACCTTAGCAATCAGCGAAAAACTACCGACAATTAACGCATTTCGGCAGTACGTCGAGGCAGGAGCTCTAATGTCCTACGGACCAAACTTCCCTGACCTGTTCCGGCGTGCCGCTGATCTCGTCGATAAGATTCTAAACGGTGCAAACCCGGGCGACCTCCCTGTCGAGCAGCCCGTCAAGTTCGATCTCATCATCAATTCGACGACCGCTAAAGAGCTTGGCCTTACGATTCCGGAGTCATTTCTAGTTCGCGCCAAAGAAGTGATCGAATGAGCCTTGCCACTGTGTTGAAATAGGCATCAGCTATACCAAAGTGCCTCCCTGCAAATGGCGTGCGGCACATGATCAAGCACCGGGCGATGGAAAGGCCATTAGTCGCAGCAAAGGGCAATGTCCTCATCGGCAATTGGAAGCTCATCTCTTCCCAGGCGATCGTCGACGATCAGACCCATGACCTCTTTGGCTCGAACCCGAAAGGCTATTTGATACTAACACGAGAGGGGCGCGCCTGTGCGATAACGATTGCCGAGGATCGGAAACCCGGAGAGGGAGATATCGAACGGGCGGCGCTGCACCGGTCAATGCTTGCCTATACCGGAAAATACCGCGTTGAAGGTAATGACTTCATCATTACGGTGGATGCCTCGTGGAATGAGGCTTGGAATGGAACTGAACAGAGACGACACTTCCGTATCGAAGATGACAGGCTGTTCATAGAGTCCGCCCCGGCCCCCAGCTTATTATTCCCGGGCAGATTTGATTTTCGCAGGGTAGTGTGGGAGCGAGAAAAATAGCATTGCGAGCGTAGGCGTCACGTCAAGGGCGATAAACGACGACTGTTCTATGCTTAGAATTTTTGATTTCTAAAATCGAGTTCGGGCTGTTGCCGGGCATCCGCTGAGACGTTGGGGTCCCCTTGCAAATACGCTTTTCATCTTGGTCTAAACTTCAAAAACGGAACTGGCAGCTATAAAAATCGTAACGATAACCCCCTTTGGCGCATGGCGCACTCAAGTTGGACATCACGGGATGTCTGCTATGCGTCAATAGAAGTCTTTTATCTCTCACTCGATCACAAGGTGGCGGCCAGTGATTTAAGGCCGAGAATCTGCGCAGTCCTCTTGTTGCACTTGGACTCGAATGTTGTCGGCCCTTCGATTGGGATCTGAGCCGGTTTTTTGCCGTTTAGTATCATATCGACGAAATCGGCGGCGCGCTTGAACATGTCGGGCATAACCGGTCCGTGGAACATCAGACCTTCGTTGCTGAAGTTTTCCCGAAGGGCGTGCATCGTTCCCAGCTTCTCGAGCAGCGCCCATTCATTGAGTATATCCGCATTGGTGGTTATCAGCGGATCAGTGCATACAAAAAGACCATCCACTTTTTTCCTCTTGAGACTTTTAATGGCCGGGTGGATATCAGCCAGCGTTTTCAAGTGGGCTTCGGAGTATTTAAGACCGAGACTTTTCGCCTCAATCTTAAGTTCTTTCATCTCCAACTTGACGTTAGGGACATTGATGTTGCCAATGGCACCTACATGAATTTTTTTGCCCAGATCACCGGCCAAGTGTTCCTGCATATAATTAAGTCGCTCTTTGACACGGATGGTCTGCTCGTTAGAAATACCTGTTACATTGCCCCCTGGCTTGGGGAGTGACTGTACCAACTTGGAGCCGACTGGGTCCCCCGCCGTCGCAAAGACTATCGGAATCGTCTTAGTTGCATTTTTACAGGCAAGGGTAGACCCAGTTCCCCCCGTAACGATGATATCAGTCGGGGAGGGCCTTTTGGGGTTGGCAAAATCTTTCGCGATCCTCTCGTAGAGATCCTTCAGTCCGCTTGCTGATTGATATTCAATTTTGATATTCCCCCCTTCGCTGCTATCCCAGCCATGGCTTTTCAGTTGGAGCTCAAACGCGTCGATGAACTGCTGCCACGCGTGATATGTGGTCGCAATTAAGAAGCCGATGGTCGGCACTTTAGACGACGTCATGTTGTCCTCCCACGATTGAAGAGCGTTGCACCGTTAGGCCAAACGAGGCGCGCTGAGAAGCGGCTGGTCCAAGTTGGCTCCCGACGGATAAAACGCTAAGGTTCCTGGCTCTCCGAAAGCAGAAAATCACTTGCTATCACTCCTGGCTCAAGGCCCGCCGTGAGCCGACGATCACACAGTAGCACAGTATCCCCATGATGTCTGTTCTCCTATACATCGATACCGCAGCTTTATTTGCTCATGGCGGCGCGCTTATGACAGCGCGACCTAATACCGGCCGACACTGGATTTTCCGCCCCACATTATACGGCGGCACGGTTCGATGCTTGCTGAAAGGGGATATTGAGCCATGGCTGCACGGAAAGGCTGGTGATTTAGATTAGACCGCTTGGCTCGATGGGGATTCGATAGGAAAAATGCCTCGGCGTGGCCGAATGTCCTAGTTGGGTCGTGAGTGGCGGAGTTGAGACATCCGGATTTCGCTCCAAAAATGGAGATTTAGAATGAACCAATTGAATAAAGCCATTCATGTATCTGCAGGCGACGATCGATTCGGCAAACCGCTTCTTTTTGTCGTCGGCGAAACTTTCCACTGCAAGGTATCCGCCAAGGACACCGGGGGGGCTCTGTGTATTTACGACACCATCCGGACGAAGCGAGGTGGTCCGCCCCTCCACTACCATCAAAATCAAGACGAATGGTTCTTTGTGAGGGAGGGAAAATTCCAATTCCAAGTGGGAGACCACAATTTCCAGTTGACCAAGGGCGACTCGATATTTGCGCCGCGAAAGGTGCCACATACGTTCGCTAATATTAGTGAACAAGGCATCCTGATGATTGCCTATCAACCCGCCGGCACAATGGAACGATTCCTTCTCGACGGGAGCCAATTGCTGTTGAAAAACCCGACTCATGAAGAGTGGCAAGCGCTCAACCGTGTTCATGGGATAGAGATTGTGGGTCGTCATCTGA
>Ga0210394_10006430_pt1 | contig 12736 bp, 9 predicted proteins | sample IncBWC12MmetaG_FD_160121 | JGI IMG/M metagenome (GOLD analysis project Ga0210394, IMG submission 160121) | Forest soil microbial communities from Barre Woods Harvard Forest LTER site, Petersham, Massachusetts, United States - Inc-BW-C-12-M | ecosystem: Environmental > Terrestrial > Soil >... | reverse complement strand
TTGGAAGAAGCCAGAAGATGGAAAGAGCTCAGCTTGTCGACTGATTTCTAGTTTCGTCTGCATCTTCGGAGGGATCAAATGGGACTGCTCGAAATCCTTGACCATCGACTGTGCGGAGCAGCTCAGGTCGAACCCCTCAGTCCCGGGCCAGGGCAAAAGCCGGCAATCCCGGCAAAGGTCAGAATTAGAACTGTTGTGATCGATGTGATCTTCATGAGGAATGCACCACATTCATTCTGGCCCGATTGGAAGATCTTGCAGTTAATAGAAATCCTCCGGTGTGCGTCAAATGCAATTTGAATCCTTTCTGTCCTTACCATTCCCAAGTCCTGATAAACGGGGTGGTCTCAATGGGTCGATGCAACACTTGCACAAAGAAAGCCTCTTAACAGTAGTCTACGAGGCTGATTTTACTCGCACGCGTCCATTCAGACAAAACAAAGGCTCTGTTTAGGTTTTGATTGACTACCGCCGTACGCATTGATTCTCTATGGGAAGTATTGTCAGATCAGTTGGTTATATGGTGTTGCGTCGACCGGTTGAGCTGGCAGGGGCTTGTAGGAAGTGACTTCGTACCAGCAGTTGAACTGGCGTAAGTGATGGTCCAAGTGCGAATACGATTACTTCGTTGTCCGATGCGGGGCAGCGCGAGGGCCATTCGATCGCCTCTTCTTTCGACTTCACCTGGATCATCCAGTAGCCCCCGAGTACCTCCTTCGCCTCGGCAAATGGCCCATCGGTCACCTTGGCCTTCCCACCCGAGAACATGACGCGCGCGCCCATCGACGGCGGGTGCAGGCCATCAAGCGCGAGAAGCACGCCGGCCTTCTCCAGGGATTCGTTGTACTTCATCATAGCAGCCACGGCCTTTGCGTCTGGCATCACACCCGGTTTGGCGTTTTCGTACCCCTTCGGGATCATCAGCATCATGAATCGCATCGTTATGACTCCTTTGTTTTATGTTTCGGGTTAAGAGTTGGGGCAGAGACGGTCTCGACCTCCTAAAGCCCGCTTCTATCGATGCGTCGAACAGCGGGCAGTGAGATCGACACGTTCAGTATCTTTTTTGGCAAGTATTTGTGAAGTGCCGGCAATCCTTTGACTTTACCCGCATAACGTCCTCTTCTCGGCGGATCGTCGGCAATCCGGAAGTAGTCTTCGCTTCCCAATGTGTGCATCATGAAACTGTCTCACTTTAGGGGTTCACTCCACGGGAGTAAAAAGTATGGGACGGATTAGGAGTAAAGTTGGAAAGTGCTTTAGAATGAATCTCGCACTTCATGTCGGGGCGTAGCGCAGCCTGGTAGCGCGCCTGCCTTGGGCGCAGGAGGCCTCCGGTTCAAATCCGGACGCCCCGACCACCTACGTCTTGGCCTTCAATTTACTCTGCCTGACGTAGTCTGCGTCGGAGCCTGAACTTGGGGCCATTTGGGTCCAAATACAAGGTGCTCGACGCTTTCCACAGCGCTACGTTGCTCTTCCGGTATCGCGTGCAAATGATTCTCGCACGTGATTTCCGGCGCGGAATGCCCTAGGAGCGATTGCATCGTTCCTATTGGCGTGCCCACAGAATCGAGCACCGTCACGTGGCTATGCCTCAGAAGGTGCCACGTGACACCCGGAAGCCCTAGCTTCTTCGCGGCATGCTTCAAGTGCGTGCGCAAGAAATTCCAGCGGTCTAGCGGTAATCCCTCGCCTGTGGCAAATACTAAGGCCCTTGCATCAACAGCGGCGGGCCGTATCGCAGCCACTTTTCGTATGGCCGATTGCGGCCCGCTATTTCGCGGCCAGAGAAGGCCACGCTATCTCGAATATTATGTGCCTCGCTCATTTCGGAACTATACGATCGCAGACTCCCCCCTACTATATAGAGGGCGAAAACTCTAAAAACCTCACCGAAAAAAGTCAATCTTCGCAATTACAAGAAAGTGTATTTCGCTCGACACAGTTCTTTCCCTATCTGAATAGGGGCAATGGCTATCACTGCCAGGCTTCCCATGCGCGCCTACGGGAAGCGGTTAGAGAGTCCTCCTATCTGTAGAGAGGCAGAAAAAACGGGAAATGTCAGCGAGAAAATTCACTTTTTGCGGGTTTCCAAACGAGCCTAAGAGGTCAAGATTCGTTCCACCGTCGAGATACCCCATGACCCAAAAAACGATCCGTTCTGCCCATGCGCCGAATTACCGCTTAGAATCGCGTGTCAGAGCTTTTCACACTAGCGCTGGGTATTGTCGGAGTCTCGAGGTCGGCCCGACTTATTTATCGGCTCGCCAGTGGTGTCCGTGAGTTGTTTTTGGCAGTTCGGTGCCACGGTTGAGAATTTCCAGGTAGCGGTGATACGTGAAGAGGCGATGGCGCTGCTTGCCAGTGGTTTCGCGAACCATTCCGAGTCCCACCAGGTGCTGCAAAGCCTTCGCCACAGTAGGCGCCGAGAGAGAGAGCTGTTCGGCTGTTGCGGGAATTGTGATGATTGGCTTGCGTTGAAGGTGTAGGTGAACGCGCAGAACCGATCCAGCAGGACGGCCAAGCTCCTCAATCTTCCCGCGGTCTTTTTCGATGAGCGTCAGGATCTCCCTACATGTATCGGCTGCTTGTTGAGCGGTCTCCTTCACCCCTGTTAAAAAGAATTCAAGCCAAGTCTCCCAATCTCCGTGGGTGCGGACACGGTCAAGTAATTCATAATATTTCTGTCGATTGGTCTTGAAGTACAGACTGAGGTAAAGAATGGGCTCATGGATTGCACCAGCGACGCACAGCAGAAACGTGATCAGCAATCGCCCCAGTCTTCCATTCCCGTCCAAAAAGGGGTGAACGGTCTCGAATTGAACGTGCACCAAGGCCGTCTTTACCAGAAGCGGCAGATCTTCGTGCTCGCGATGAAGGAACTTTTCGAGTGCGGCCATGCATTCCATCAATTTCTCGGGTGGCGGTGGAATAAACGCTGCGTTTCCGGGCCGTGTGCCCCCAATCCAGTTTTGGGTCTCGCGGAATTCGCCGGGACGTTTCTGGCTGCCGCGGCCTTTGGACAACAGAATCTTGTGAATCTCCCGAATCAAACGAAGGGACAACGGAAAGTCTTCGCGGAGGCGGCGAAACCCGTGATTCATCGCTGCCACGTAATTTGAAACTTCCTGAACATCCTCCAGCGGGACGCCGGGGGCTTCGGCGCTTTCAAACAGCATTAAGTCAGAAAACGACGATTGTGTGCCCTCGATCTGCGAAGAGAGCACCGCTTCCTTACGAACGTACAGGTAAATGAATAGCGAGGGGTCGGGCAGAATGGACGCGAGTCCGTCCAGGTGTCCGAGCGCCTGACTTGCCTGCTCAAGCAGGGGCAAAAGCCGCTCGAGGGCCAGCGACGGGTCCGGCGGCAAAGGCGGCGGCACATAGGCCCGGAAAGACTCGTCCTTGAAGGTCTTCAGGACGTAGGTCCCTACGCGGCTGGGTTTGGTTGGCGTTGGCATCACAAAACCATCGTTTCGTTAGGAGCCATCTAACGAAACTATATAGCCTTTTCATTTCGTTGGCTAGAGGAAGGTATTTATGAGACAAATGAGGGCATTCCGGGTCCAGATATCCCGGTCGGAATCAAGTCCTCGGACCTTCCGCGACAATGTACCCAAGTGCTGTGTAACCAGCTAACCCCTTCTTGTACATCCGTGCGAGCATGGGCACCAGCAAATCAGAGTAGTCGTATACGATCACTTCCTTCCTATTCTCGTGAAGACGATGTAGTCGGCCTACGTACTGCTGGAGTGTTCCTCTCCATGAGATCGGCATCGCAAGAAACACAAATCTCGACGCCACGACCGATTGTTTCAAGAAGGCTAGCCAAGCGGGTCTGTCCAGACTTATCTCAAGAAGTGCAGAAACAGAGTCAGGTGCCGCCGCACATCGCTCGTGAGCAGGAAATGCTCGCGGACGTGTTCGTGCCCGCGCTCGCCGAGACGTTGAGCGATCGCAGGATTTGAGAGGAGGAATCGGATCTGGTATGCGGTTCCTTCGATCGAGTGAGCCAGCATCCCGGTATGCTTATGAATCACCTGTGACGGAATCCCGCCGACCGCGGATGCCACGACCGGCTTCTTCTTCCACAATCGCTCCGTCACCGTCAGTCCGAACCCTTCGCGAAGGCTTTTTTGAACGATGACGGTTGAAGCGCGCTGGAGCGCGTTGATTTCGACGGCGCTCCAGGGAGGCAAGTCCAAAATGTGAATGTCGGGGTCTTTTCCCGCCGTTTCGCGAACCTCCGCCAAGACGGCGTCTCCCTCCGGATCGTCCGTGGCACCTCCGCCGGCAAGCACAAGCTGGCAATCGGTATAGCGCTTGACGATCAGGTAAGCACGAACGACGCCGACTGGATCCTTTAGGCGATCAAACCGGGAGATTTGGGTGATGATTGGTCGTAGAGGATCGATCTGAAAGCGGCGCAACGTGTTTTCGACAATCCCCGGCTCAAGTTCCCGATTCTTTTCCGAAAGCGGATCGATCGACGGGTAAAAGAGATATTGAGGCATCGGCAATCGGCGCGAAAACGAGGGCGACGAAAATATCGCGCCATCGTAGCGATTCACATATTGCGCCAGGAAATCCCACGCGCGCTGATTGGGTTGCGACAAATCGATGTGGCAGCGTCAAATCCAATGCCCGTCGTGATTGTGCCGCGCATCAATCAACGCGACCGGCTGCGGATCGTGAATAAGCGTAAAGTCGGAGTCAAAATCGAGTCGCGCCTGGTTTTGTTTGTTATAGGCCAGGAATGTTTTGAAGCTGTCGTCCGGCATCCGGAAACCATCGCCATGAAGTGCGTTGTGAAACGCTTTGGTGATGGCAACGAAATCCTCGCCGCCCGTGATCACGTCCCAGCGCGTCGTAACTTCAAGCTCCTGCATCAGCGGAACCATTCGGTTGAGTATCTCCGCCACGCCGCCACCGACCGCCGTTGAATTGACCATCTGCACGCTGCGGCCACGCAGACGCTCCGCGAGTGTCCGCAGTTCGGAAATCTCAGCCTCACCGAGCACGCGCTTGTAATCGTCGAGAGTGCTGATAGGTGTTTCTACCTGGCTTTCACTCATTTCGCGAGATCGCGGTCAATGAGGTTCAGGATCGTGGTGCGCGCACCATCGAGCGTGTTGGTGTAAATAACTATTTGATCCACGTGGCGCGCGAGATCGGTAAGACCGAGTTCCTTGGAAAGCCACTGCGTGAAATCGTTGGATCGCAGATGGAGCCGCAAGCGCGAAGTGATGAAGTGAAACAGTAACGACCCATGGGGGCAAATCTTTCAGGCCATCGCGGAATTCCTCAAGAGTCGATGCTGCCCTCCCTAGCGGCACCTGCTCCTCGACGGACTCGCAGAAGTAGAAGGGCTCAAACGCTCCCTGCGATGCTTTGCGCGGATTCGCTTCACAGTACTCGCGAGCGATACGCTGCAGATCGCTCCGCAATTCGACAAGTGACACGTGGTCCCGGATGTCCACCGAAGCCAGCCGCTCGGCCAGCGCGGGACGGTTGCAGGAACCAAGGGCCTATTGTGCGAGGTCGTTCGAGAAACCCTCGGTGAGGAAGTGGTGGCGGCCCAGGCTTTGGAATGTGTGATAGAAAATCGAAGCGTTGCTACACGTCCCGATCCCATGCTCCAACTCAAGCGGATTCGAGGCTTCCTGATTTCCGATCAGGACCAGGTAGGACGCGGTAGCAAATTGAAATGGCTCATTCGCCCTCACCGGAGTTCTCTCTCTAATCGCGTAAGAAAACGCAACATCTCGGGGGGGGCAGCCAGGCAGTACCGCGCCCGAGTTTCCGTGTGACGCGTGCAACCCACTCGAATCGTGATCTGGTTTCCCAGGGCCACGAACGCGGGTTCGTCCGTGCCATCATCGCCGGCGTATATCACGACAGTGCTCGCAGGTAGGCCGGAGAGCACATCCTGCACGGCGACGTGCTTCCCCGGGATTTCCCTGGGCAGGACTTCCCAGACTTTACTGCCCTGCAAGACATGCAGAGAACTTTTCCATGGCGACAGAAAATTCAGGAGCGTGGCCCTGGCGGTTTCCGACGTAGCTGCCTTCGCGTCACGGTGATGAACGGAAAACGTAAGCCCCTTGTCCTCGATCCAAATGCCTGGCAGAGCGCCGAGTTGCACGCGCGCAGTATATCTTGCGCATTCCAGCGCCAGCGCGGACTCCTGGCTGAGTGCCGCGGGCGCGGCGTCCCGCTCCCCTCCGTGCAAACCGAAATAGCGGATGCCCTCGACGCCAACCATGTCCCGCAGGACTTCGAGCTTTCGCCCGCTGACAATGGCAACGAACACATTGGAGTTCTGCACGAGCCGCCGGAGAACGCGTCGGACGCCCAACGGCATGGTGACGTCGCCGGGGCGGTTTCGAAGCCTCACGAGTGTCCCGTCGAAATCCAAAAACAGCGCCCATCGGTCGCCCGATCGGAGCTGCGCGCGAATTTCGGGCCACGCGAGTAACGCGGAGCGCGCCGAGTCGCGTCGCCTGACTGTTACTGGTGCGCCGCCCTTTCGTGAATTGGATGTTCGATTCCTCCCGCCGGCCATCGAGGCGCCGGTTTCCTCCTCGACGGGAGAAGTCGCCTTCAGGAGGTTGAAGCCCTCCGACATTACGCAGACCTCGCGGCGAGGACAGGTTCGACCTCATCGATTCGAATGTCGGAAAGCTCGGCGATCAGGTTGCCTGCCCAACGATACACGTTATTCTCTCTGACGGTCTGGCGCATGCGGCGCATCCGGACCCGCCGCTCCTCAGCATCCATCTCCAAAGCGATTTGAATGGCGTCGGCAAGTTGATCGGTGTCGTAAGGATTTACAATGAGCGCATCGCGTAGCTCGCGGGTTGCTCCCGTAAACTGACTGAGAATGAGCGCGCCGCCTTCATCCTCGCGCGCGGCGACAAATTCCTTGGCTACCAGATTCATACCGTCGTGCAGCGACGTCACCATGCAGAAATCGGCCGCGCGGTAATACGGCAGGATTTCCTTGTGGTCGTGATGGCGCGTCAGTAGCGCGATGGGCTTCCAATTCGCCCGAGGGAAACGGGCGTTGATGCGCGCGGCCTCGGCCTCGACCTCAAGTAAGAAATCGTGATATCGCGGGATCGTCGTGCGGCTGGGCGCTCCGATCTGCACGAATGTGAATTGCCCCTGATACTCCGGCCACTGTTCCAGAAAGCGCTCGATCCCTCGAAATCTTTCGATGATTCCCTTCGTGTAGTCCACGCGATCGACGCCGATGCCGAGAAAACTGGCTTCAATTCCGAGGTTCTTTAGCAAGGACGCGCGCAGTTCGTAAGGCGAGGTTTGTACCGCGCCAGGCTCCGAGGCGGATTCGCGAAAATCCACGCTGATTGGAAACGGCCGCACGAGCGTGGTGTGTTCGCGGCGCTTGACCGCGAATCGTTCCCATTCGATTCGCGATTCGAGCGATGCGTCCACCGTTTCGAGGAAGTTGTTGCAATGGGCTTGTGTGTGAAAACCGACCAAGTCCGCTCCCAGCAGCCCGCTCAGAAGTTCTTTCTGCCACGGACATATTCCAAATGCTTCCGGGTTCGGCCATGGAATGTGCCAGAAAATTGCGATTCGGGCGTCGGGACGAGCTTCCTTGACCATTTGAGGAAGTAATGCGAAATGGTAGTCCTGCACGAGCAGGAGCGGATGCTCGCGGCCGTGCATCTCTTCCAGCACGGCGTCAGCGAATTTGCGGTTTGCGTCCTGATAGCTCTGCCAATCAGAGGAGCGGAAGGTGGGTCGCGTATGCGCGATGTGGCACAGCGGCCAGAGTCCTTCGTTTGAAAATCCGTAGTAGTAGCCTTTCTCCTCTTCCGGGCTCAGCCAGACGCGCCGCAGTGTGTATTCCGGCTTATCCGGAGGTACGCTCAGACGATCGTGCAGATCGACCGACTCGCGGTCGGCGTCTCCAGATCCGTGAGCGATCCAAGTGCCGGCGCAAGCTCGCAGGATCGGCTCGAGCGCTGTGACCAATCCGCTGGCGGGAACGAACGCCTCCACGTTCTTGCCGCGCCGCATGTGCATGTATGGCTCGCGATTCGAGACCACGAAGAGCGATCCCACCAATTTGCTCTGCACGCTGGCCCGCAGCCGCTCCGGCGTCCACAACGACTCTCCCGTCTCACGCAGACGTGCCTCTTCGGCGGCGGATGCTCTCGCCTCTGACAAACTGCGTGCAAAGTTCATCACTTCCTGCGAAAAAGGCGCCAGAAAATCCTCCTTGGGCAAAACCGGGCGAGGGCCAACCCGCCCGCCGCGAAGGTCTTTCATCCATTGCGCCGTGCGCGAAATCGGCAGAACGATTGACCAGTGAATAATCAGGACCGTGACGAGGACGATGAGCAGCACTTGGGCAATCACGTGCCATACCGTTTCCTGCCAAATATGCTCGCTTTGCGCTTCGATATAGGCGGCATCGTGAAAGATCCCCAGCACTCCGGAAATGGTATCGTCGTCGTGGAGCGCCAGATAATATGCGTGCATCGGCTGGCCACCCACGCGTAGGAACTCGCCCACGCCCTGGTCTCCGCTTTTCAGGCGCTCGATGGGAACGGCGGGAGGAAGAGTTTGGGACGACAAGTTCGAGCTTTCGGCGAGCACGCGGCCGCTCGGATCGTAGACGACCACGCCCGATAGGCGCTCCCGGTTTCCAAATCGCTCAACGATCCGCCGGAGCTGTTCGTGCGATCCTCGCGCCAGCGCAGGCTCCACGATTTCTTGCAGGCTTTCGGCGAGAATCTCGGCTCGCCTCTCCAAATCGGCGCGAAGTCCGCGTTTCTGCGCACGAACTTCGTTCCTGGAGACGACAAAAGTGACTAGGGTGATCCCGATGACTAGGAAAAGGATTAATCGGAGGCTGAGTCTCACGATAGCTCCTTGCTGGCGCTTCGATTCCGAAATGTGCTCGGCGCCATCGATGCACAGGCCGAACCGCCCTGCCGTCTCCTCCCGGCTGTGGCGCTGGACGGTTCAGGCAATAAATTGGATGATTGGGACTTGTTTTTGGGCACTCGAATGACTTTGGGGAGCGGATGCCATTGCCTGTGGACCGTCGAATCGGTAGGCTTGACACGGACAGTCGGAGGCGAAGACACAGGGCCGGGCCAGGTCAGGTACGGCGAAAGCCCCTCTACGCATAGCTCACCTCAGTCGAAAGCTGGCTGGCAACCTCTTATGCGGGCAATATCGGTTCCATAACGCGCAGTTTTATCTGGTTCCTGCTCAGTAGCTTACGCAGCACCTCTTCGGCGTGTGCTGGAAGAATTGTCGGGCGAGCTGCACTTTTTTCCTGGCGAGGCAGCAATCTCGCACTCTCGAGCCGAGAGAAGGCCGGGATCAGCAAGGGTGGCGCCTGGCATGGCTCGACGAGTTAACCAGGCGCGGCTTCTGCTTCTTCAAGGGTCGAGTAAATGGCAAAAAGGGAGCGGATCCGCGTCATCTCGAGCAGCGTGATCGCTTGGCTATTCATCGCCGCAAACGAGAGTTTTCGGCGCGACTTCTGCGCCGAAAGGTGAGCGCCCACCAATGCACCGAGTCCCGCGGAATCTATATAGGGCACGCCGCTGAAGTCAATAATCACGTCAGGTGAGGATTCTGCACGCACCAGGTTCTGAAACTCGAACACTGTATGGAGGCTCAGCGGGCCCGCCATCCGCAGGATCCGCTGTCCTGCGCGCGCCCCGTCAGATGCGACAATCTGGAGGTTTTCCAAGGCCATGGTCGAGGATTGTAACGGAAAATAAATCTTCCAGAGTTAAAATTATGTTACAACTGACCAATCTCGGGCGTTTGGTTCGCGCTCGGTCACTTCTACGCCGGACCGGTCGAGCTTCACTCGCGCGCGGGAGCCGTCCCCCCCTGTCGGTAGAGTTGGCCGGCCTATGGCGAGCGTCCACTTGTGTGAATTCATTGGTGAGGGTTTCCGGCTTACATTCAACACCCTGCAAATAAAGGGTTTATCTGTTACGGGTCGCCCTAATAGACAACGCACATCGCGCGGAGAGCTTACGCGGAGTCGCTCGTTGACCTGGTTCAGCCGGCAGTCCCTTTGTATTGCACCACCAAGATCGTGATGTCGTCGGACTGTGCAGCTCCTTCGGAGAAAACCCTCACACTTTCGCGAATGGCTTCCGCAAGCTCTTCGACGGTTTGGCCCTTGAACTCCTGCAGGACGTGTTGCAATCGCTCTTCTTCGAACATCTCCGCCTTCACATTCACCGCCTCGGAAACACCGTCGGTATAGATCACAAGAAAGTCGTCCTGCTCCAGCTTCACCGCAGCGCTCTCGTATTCCGCTTCGGGAAACATCCCAACTGGGAAACTCGCGAGATCGAGCCTCTCAATCGCGCCGGAATTGCGCCGAATGAGCGGAGGAACGTGTCCCGCGTTGACGTATTGGAAAGCGCCAGTTTTATCGAGCACGCCGTAAAAAACTGTCGCGTAGCGGTCCCCGCCGGCGCGCTCGCAGAGATACCGGTTCACGCGCGAAAAGACGCTGGTGATCTCGATGTCCATCGAGGCGGTCGTGTAGAAAATTCCCTGGAGCAAGGTCGCGAGCAGTGCCGCCGGGATCCCCTTGCCAGAAATATCTCCCAGGAAAAATCCGTGTCGTCCGCCATCCAATTCGATCACGTCGAAGCAGTCGCCACCGACCGAATAGCATGCCAGCGTGGAGCCCGCCATCGCGACATGCGGTAAATTCGGCAATTCCTTTGGGAGCAGCCCCAGCTGAATCTTGCTGGCGATTTCAATGTCGTGATCGAGCCTCGCCTTGACGCGGCCAGCCGCAAACAATCTCGCGTTCTCGATCAGTGTCGCGGCTTCATGGGCGAGTGTCCGCACTACTTCGCGGTCCAGCGCTGAAAACGTGCTGGATGGGGCGCGACTGTCGAGGTACAGAATTCCCAAGAGTTCGCTTTGGCGAGCTGCGACGGTTGCGTCAACCGCTTCAATCACAGGTTTCTTATCAATGGGAATGGCCACGACGGTATGAAGATCCAGGCGTGTGATGCTTTCGCCCTGATTCATGCGTCCAGCCCCCGCAGCGTCCGCGACCGTATCGCCGACAATCAATTCGCGCCGCGAACTCGCCACGCGCTTTACCACGCCCTGCGAAACCTGCATTTCTTCCGGGCGAAGAGTGCCCCGCCGGGCATTTCGCGCCACGGCCGTTTCCAATTGTCCCGCAGGATTTGCGAGCAAAAGTACCCCACGCTCGGTTCGTGTAACCGCGATGGCCGCATCCACGACGCTCGCCAGAATGTCTTCCAGCGAAAGCCCGGAGCTCAGAGACCGTGCCACGTCGAGCAGAACGCTTAAGTGATGAAGCTCGCGGGCGCCCGCCTCCGCCGGCGCCGGGGCTTCGATGCGCTCGACGAGTTCGTCAATGGTCGCCCCCTCACCGACGTAGATGACTCGATAGGAATCCGGCACGCCAAAGTCTATTTGGTCGCTTACCTTCAGATCGTGACGGACGATTTTCTCTCCGTTCACGAAAGTGCCGTGGCTGCTACCCATATCTTCAAGTACCATCGTCCCGCTGACATCCGTGATCTGGGCCTGTTGCCGGCTCACGCGGCTGTCTCGCAGCGTGAGTTCATTTCCTGCCTGGCGGCCGATGCGGAACGGGAAGTTGGCAATGGCGACGTCGCGTCGCGTGCCATTCGGATCAACTACGACAAGCCTTGGACCGCTAGACATCGTTCGGTGCCGCCTCGACGGGTGAGGTCATGAGTTGCTGTTATGCGGGAACACCGCTTATGGTAGGGAATCTGGAGGGCGAAGTAAACAGGAAGGACCCAAGATGAGATTTGACGCGATTGTAATCGGCTCGGGCCAGGGAGGCAATCCGCTCGCATACGCTCTGGCGGACCATGGTTGGACCGTGGCCTTGATTGAAAAGGCGCACTTGGGCGGGACCTGCGTCAACACAGGCTGCACGCCGACCAAGACTATGGTCGCCTCCGCCCAAGTGGCGCATTACGCGCGCGACGCCTCTCGGTGGGGTGTGAAAGTCGAGAACATTCGCGTGGATCTCCCTGCCGTGGTCGCGCGCAAGAACGCAGTGGTGCAGAAGTTTCGGGCCGGTCACGAACGAAACATTGAGAAGCGCCCCAATCTCCATCTTTACCGTGGTCACGCCCGTTTTCTCGCACCGCGAAGGCTTCAAATAGCCCACGACGTAATCGAAGGCGAACGGATATTCATTAATGTCGGCACGCGACCCGATCCACCTAGTTTGGAGGGTCTTCAAACGGCCGGATATCTGACCAACGAATCGCTCATGGAACTGCGAGAGATTCCGGAGCATTTGGTAGTGCTGGGTGGCGGCTACATTGGCCTCGAATTCGGCCAGATGTTTCGTCGCTTTGGCAGTCGCGTCACCGTGATTCACAGGGGCAATCAATTGCTTGCGCGCGAGGACGCCGACGTCGCTGAGGCATTGAGGACGGCGCTTGAAGCAGACGGCGTCGAATTCCACCTAGCCTCGAATGCTATTAAGGTGGAAAAGCAGCAGGACCAAATCATCGTCACCATTGCGACCGGCCAGCAGATAGAAACCGTCGCCGGCACGCACCTGCTAGCTGCCACGGGTCGGAAGCCCAATACCGATGATCTGGGCCTAGACAAAGCGGGAGTGGCCGTCGACTCACACGGATATATCAATGTGAACGGCCGGCTCGAAACTGCTGTGCCCGGTATT
>Ga0210394_10006428_pt1 | contig 12738 bp, 15 predicted proteins | sample IncBWC12MmetaG_FD_160121 | JGI IMG/M metagenome (GOLD analysis project Ga0210394, IMG submission 160121) | Forest soil microbial communities from Barre Woods Harvard Forest LTER site, Petersham, Massachusetts, United States - Inc-BW-C-12-M | ecosystem: Environmental > Terrestrial > Soil >... | reverse complement strand
GGTTTGCGCGGGATAATCTGTGGGGCGGGAAATGGTCGCGCGTGAGGTTCGTCGTCCCAGACCGAAATGCGGGCGCCGCCCTGGCTGGCTGGCGGGCCTCTTCCTTGCTGTCGCCGCGGGTTTGGCGCCGGCCGCCGCGCCTGCGGAGAACCTGACCTACAGCGAGCTTAAATTCGGGATCCTCGCGCACGATGTGCATTTTCTCGGCGGCAAGGAACACGGCGTCGACCTCAATCCCGAGATCATCCTGCAATCGCCGTTCGCCGATGCCTGGGCCGCCAGCCTGCCATGGTACCTGGAGTGGATGGCGCAGCCGCGCCCGACGCTCGGCGGCGAGATCAACACGTCAGGCTTTACCGATCAGGCGTATTTCGGCGCGACCTGGACGTGGCAATTGGCAAGTAATCTCATGCAGCCGGGTGACGGCATCGCCTTGAGCTATTTTTTCGGGCCCAGCTTCAACGATGGCGACATCATCGGCAGAGCGCCCGACCGCAAGAGCCTCGGCTCCCATGTCCTCTTCCGTGAAGCGCTGGAGCTCGGCTATCGCATCAACCCGGTCTACACGGTTTCCGGGTTTGTCGACCATGTCTCGAACGGCGGTCTTGCCAAACAGAACGAGAGCATAAACGACGTCGGCATTCGCTTCGGCGTCCGTTTCTGACGCTCGAACTCGCGCTGCCGCCTATCCCACCGCCTTGTCTTTGACGCAGAACCTCTGAGGGAGGGCAAGCATGTATCGGAAGCCGTCATTGCCGTTTCTGACAATCGCTCTAGCGGGGTTGCTCATCGCCGGTGCGGGCCCAGCCATGGCGCAAGGGATTTCGGGGACATTCGCCTTTACCGCCTCGGGCTCCTGCATCGAAGTGGACGCCCCTGCCACCTTCAATAGCTCGTTCCAGCCAACGGCGGGTCCCGTATTCTTTGACAGCTTCAATTCTCTGGGGTATCGGGTCTTCAATACCGACGGTACCGGCAGCCAAGTGACATTACTCGGCGTCAGTACCTTCGTGCCAGTCCCTCCCGGCACCACCTTTACGCCCGCCAGCTCGTCCGCGAGCTCCTGGAAGATCCAATCCCAATTCACCTATACGATGAGCGGCGGTATCGTCACGATAACGCTGACGCCCAACAGCTATCTGCAGACCTTCCTTTCGGGTCCGCGCGCCGGGCAGACCGCCACGCAAGATGTCCTCGGCGCGTATGGTTTTATATCGCCGGACGGCAAGACCCTCATCACCATCAGCAAGAGCACCGAGGTCGAAACCAAGACGTTCTCGAACAACGACGTCCGAAAATCGGTCTGCAACCGCTCCTCGCAAGGTTTCCTTGTGCCGTGATGAAGGGCTCCGCGCCGCCCGCTGGATATCGCGATCCATTCTGAGGATGCTTTAGCCGGAACCGATTACAAGCCCGGCCCGTTTGCCGAATAAAGCCGTTTCCCGGGGCCCGACCATGGCGTCCCGGGTGGCGAAGCGCGAACGGGAAGACCATGCTGTGCTGGGTGCTTGTTTTTCTGGGGACCGCGTTCGTTGCCACGCTTCGCCTCGGCGGCATTGCCCCGATGGCGGCCGGTATCGCCCAGGTGCTGTTCTTTGTCTTCCTTGTCGCCTTTCTGGTCGCCCTGGTCACGGGCTTGGTGCGCCAGCGGCCAGCCGCCCGGACCGGCGATCGCGAGGATATGCCCGAGGATGAGGTGGGGGCGCCCGGCGCTGCCGCTCGCCCCCTTATCGCGCACCCGCCCCGCGCCGCACCCGGTGACCGGGGCCGGGCGCGTCCTCCGCGACGCGCTGCCTAATCGGCCGCCAGGACGCGAGCGAGCTGGCTCAGCGCCTCCTGGTGACGCTCATTGGGGATCTGGGTGAAATTGCGGGCCAGTTCGAGGCACATCCGCTCGCGCGGGCTGACCGCACGTGCGCCTTGCCCGTCGATCCCGTCGAAGAAATAGCCGATCGGCACGCTCAGGACCTGCGCGATTTCGTACAACCGTCCGGCTGAAACGCGATTGATCCCGCGCTCGTATTTATGGGCCTGCTGATAGGTGACGCCGATCAGATCGGCCAGTTGCTGCTGGGTCAGGCCCAGCATGATGCGGCGTTCGCGAACCCGCGCGCCGACGTGGCGATCGATATCCTGTGTGCGCCCGGTCGAGCGGCGCGACGCCGCGGCGTGGAAGGCTGGCTCGCCGCTCTTGCCGCCTTCTCGCCGCGCCTTGAAGCTGGGGTCCTGCTGGGTCATCTGGGTCCACTCGATAAGGGTGTATCTTCCGGCTCTGGGTCCAGCCGTTTGCCTTATATGGCGAACGGCAATGAGGATGTCAGCGTATTGCGCGTCACAATCGGTTTGTCGCCAGCGCTGAACGCCACGCCGCAACCGGCTAGCTGCGTCGCCCTCCCTCAACTCTCGGGTCCGCGATTGGACGGGGCTCATGTGTCAAATTTTAGGCAGGGTTTGTCGCAACTGTGCCGCGCCGCGGCTGCCGGCCGTTCCGTCCTACTTGCATGGCGCCCCCGCTTCGTTGCCGTTTGACAGGCTCCCCCCGCGGTGATACCGACGCAGCTCTTGGAAATGGCGGATCGATGCCGCGGATCGTAATTGGCGACGGTGCGCTCTATTATGAGCGCCAAGGTGTCGGGTTCCCTGTCATGTTCGTGTCGGGGCTCGCCGGGTTTGCCTCGTTCTGGCACGACCAGGCCGTTGCTTTCGCCAAGCATTTCGACGTCATCACCCACGACCATCGCGGGATCGGCCAGAGCGACCTGACGCGCAGCGGGTTCACCGTCGACCGCATGGCGGCCGACGTCATTGGCCTCATGGATGCGCTGGAGATCGAGCGCGCCCACATCGTCGGGCATTCGACCGGCGGGGCGATCGCGCAAATTCTCGCGATCGAACAACCCAAGCGGCTCGCCAGCGTCGTTCTGTCGGCGAGCTGGACCAAGCCCGACGCCTATTTCCGCCGGCTGTTCGGATTGCGCAAGGACATCCTGTTGCGGCTCGGGCCCAGCGCCTATGTCCAGGCCAACACCCTCTTCCTCTATCCAAGCTGGTGGGTCACGCGCAACAACGAGCGCCTGCGGCAACAGGAGGCCCAGCACCTCGCCGTCTTCCCGCCGACCGAGATCGCGGCGAGCCGGATCGACGCGATCCTCGCCTTCGACCGCACCGAAAGCCTGTCGCGCGTCAAGACGCCGACGCTCGTCGTCGGCGCCGAGGACGACATCGTCACGCCGGCCTATTTTTCCGAAGAATTGGCGCGTCTGATCCCGGGAGCGGAAATCAAGATCTTCCCGCGCGGCGGCCATGCCTTCACCCAGGTCCGGGCGCGCGAGTTCACCCAGGCCGTCCTGCCGTTCCTCGCCTCTCACACGCCGGGGTAAGCGAGCCTGCGCCCCGGTTGGCGCCGGTGCATAATGAGACGGCATTTAAAAGGTTCTTAAGTATCGTCGGGTTAGGGTCGGCATGGCTTCCCGTGGGGCGGAGCCTCCGGTGAGCCGCGAATCCGATCGAGGTAGGTGATGTCCGTTAGCGATGACGAGTTGGCAGTCCGCTTCTCGACTGCCCTCGAGGCAGCCGGGGATGTCGCCTATTCCTGGGACCTCGATGGCGATCGGCTGGACTGGTCGGGGCGCCTTGCCGCCGCGCAGTTCGATTTCTCGGCCGAGCTGGCGACCGGACACAGCTTCGCCAACCGCATCCATCCCGACGACCTGATGCAGCGGCAGCTGGCGCTCGCCGGGCATTTCGACGACGCGGCCCCGTTCGACTGCGAGTATCGCCTGCGGGACGCGGTCGGGGGATTTGTCTGGGTGCACGAGCGCGGTCGGGCGAGGCGCGATGGCGTGGGGCGGCCCCAATTCATGCTCGGCGTCATCCGCGGCATCGAAGACCGCAAGGCGCAGCAGTCGCGCCTCGAACGGCTCGCGAACTTCGACGAATTGACCGGTCATTTCAACAAGAGCCGGTTGCGCGAGGCGGTCGACCAGATCATCGCCGCCAATCAGCGCACCGGCAGTCCGGCCGCGTTCCTGTCGGTCGGCGTCGACAACATGACGCTGATCAACGACATGTTCGGCCATGAGGCGGCCGATACCGTGCTGATCGAAATCGGCCGCCGGCTCGACGGCTGCCTGCGCGTCTGCGATCCGATCGGCCGGCTCGGCGGCGACCGCTTTGGCACCGTCCTGCAGTATTGTCCCGAGGAGAATATCGCCGCGGCGGCAGAGAAAATCCTGGGTGCGGTAAGCGCGACGCCGGTGATCACCGCGCGCGGGCCGGTCTATGTGACAGTGTCGATCGGCAGCGCCGCGTTTCCCGATCAAGGTCTGACTTCCTACGACGTGATCACCCGGGCCGAGAGCGCGCTCGGCGAGGCAAAGCGCGCCGGGCGCGATTGCCACACTCATTATCGGATGACCGGTGAGCAGCGCGAGGCCCAGCGCCGCAGCGTGTCGCTCAGCGAACAGGTCCGGGCGGCGCTGCGCGAGGAGCGCGTCCTGTTTGCCTTCCAGCCGGTGGTCGCGGCTGCGACCGAGGAAGTCGACCATTACGAGTGCCTCCTGCGCATGCGCACCCCGGAAGGGCGGATCGTCTCCGCCAGCGAATTCGTGCCGGTCATCGAGCAGCTCGGCTTTATCCGGCTGATCGATCACTACGTCCTCGACAAGGTCGTGGAAGAGCTGAGCCTGCATCCCGAGGTCAGGCTCGGTTTCAACATTTCCGGGCTGACCGCGGCCGATCGGCCGTGGCTGCGCGCGCTCGTCACCAAGCTGCGCAGCCGGCCTGACATCGCCTCTCGCCTGATCGTCGAGATCACCGAAACGGCGGCGCTCTACGACATCGAGGAATCGGCCCGCTTCGTCGCCGCGGTGCGCCGCGCCGGCTGCAGCGTCGCGCTCGACGATTTTGGCGCCGGCCATACCTCGCTCCGCCATCTGCAGAGCCTCGACGTCGATACCGTCAAGATCGACGGCTCGTTCATCCACAATCTCGCCGACAACCCGGATAACCAGGTTTTCCTGCGGCACCTGCTCGGGCTTGCAAAGGGGTTCGGCTTTCGCACCGTGGCGGAATGCGTCGCCAGCGCCGAAGACGCCGCGATCCTGCGGCATGAGGGCGTCGGCCTGATGCAGGGCCACTATTTCGGCTACCCGTCGATCGAGCGCCCGTGGCTGGTTCCGGCGCTGTCCCCCGCGTTCGAGGCCGTCCGCAGCGGCGAGATCGCCGTCGCCTAGAAGGGGCAGGCGGTGATGGTCGAGGATCTCCCTCGCGCCGTTCAGCTTTTCTGCGGGTCGCGGGCGAGCGCGTCGAGCTGCTGACGCAGCGCCTCGATCTGAGATTCGAGGCGGCGCAGGCGAGGATCCTCGGCCTCTTTGGTTTCGCCCGCGGGTTGCGCTGTCCCGGCCGTGGCGGATTTTGCGCCGCTCGCATAGGGCGACAGCATCTTCAAGGCGCGCTCGAAGAGCGCCATGTTCTGTTTTCCCATCTCCTCGAATTGGCCGAACGGAAAGATGCCGAAGGTGGCGCGCAGGCTGTCGCGCATCTGCTCCTGATTGCCGGTGAAGGCGATCATCGCCTGCTCCAGATAGCCCGGCACGAGGAACTGCATGCTGTCGCCGTAAAAGCTGATCAGTTGCCGCAGGAAGCTGATCGGCAGCAGGTTTTGCCCGCCCTTCTGCTCCTGCTCGACGATGATCTGGGTCAAGACCGAGCGGGTGATGTCTTCGCCGGATTTGGCGTCGTAGGCGACGAAATCGCCGCCCTCCTTGATCATCCGCGCGAGGTCGTCGAGCGTCACATAGCTGCTTGTCGCCGTATTGTAGAGCCGGCGGTTGGCGTATTTCTTGACGATTGTCGGCTTCTTGCCGCCACTTGGCTGCTCGCTCGCATTGGTCATCTGCCCGCCGTCCCGCCGGAAATAAGGTGCTGCAATGCAACAATACAGCGATTCGCGCCCTCTGCCTCATCAAACACGAAGGCTTCCCAGAAGCCGTGCTGTCGCGATCGGGGATACCCCCTATAATGGCGTCGATGAGCGAGGAAGACGATCTGGCGCGCCGCTTTTTCGCGCTTTGGGCGGAGTATCTGGCGGCGCTCGTTGCCGATCCGAAGATGACCGAGAGTTTGCGCGGCTGGCTTGCCGTCGTCGCTGGTGCGCTGCCGGAGGCGGCGCCGGGTGATGCGCGGGCCGGCGCCCATCCCGGATCGGCGGCTCATGCCGCGGCCGCTGCCGGCGCATCTGGCGAGTGCGATGCTGCTGTGGCTGAGCTCGCGCGCCGCGTTGACGAGCTTTGCGAGCGCGTCGCCGCCCTCGAGCGCACCCGGAAGCCCGGCCGCCGGCCGGCCGGCGGCGCTCGCCGGCGAAATCCGCGGGCTCGGCCGTGAGCGGGCTGCGGCGGCGCTCGACTGCGAACTGAGGCGCCGCGCCTCGCTGTTTTTGGCCGGGGTCGAGGCCTATCGCAATCATCCCTTCCAACGCGCCCGGCCGCGCGTGCCGGTACGCTGGCGCCATGGCGCGGCGCGGCTCATCGACTACGGCCGCGGCGGCACCGGGCCGGTGCTGCTCATCGTGCCATCCTTGATCAACCGGTACTGGATCCTCGATCTGGTGCGCGAGCGCAGCTTTGTGCGCAGCCTCGCGCGCCAGGGGCTGCGGCCCCTGGTGCTCGATTGGGGCGAGCCCGGCGCGGCCGAGCGCAATTTCACCTTGAGCGACTACATCACCGGTCCGCTGAGCGAGGCCGCCGGCGCCGCCGTCCGCCTTGCCGGCGGGCCGGTCGCGCTCTGCGGCTATTGCATGGGCGGCCTCTTGGCCCTCGCGCTGGCGCTGCGCCATCCGGATTGGGTGGCCTCGCTCGCGCTCCTCGCCACCCCGTGGGATTTCCATGCCGAGCGGCCCGCCCAGGCCAAGCTCCTCGGGTCGTTGGTGGAAGCCTTGCCGCTCTTCATCGGCGCTAGGGATTACGTACCGGTGTCGGTGATCCAGAGCCTCTTCATGGCGCTCGATCCGTTTCTGGCGGAGAAGAAGTTCATCCGCTTCGCCGGGCTCGATCCGGAGGGCGACGCGGCGACGGGTTTTGTCGCGCTCGAGGATTGGATCAATAACGGGGTGAGGCTGGGGCGCGAGGTCGCGCTCGACTGCGCGCGCTCATGGTACCGCGACAACCATCCGGCGCAGGGCATCTGGCAGGTCGCCGGCCGGCCGGTCCGGCCCGAAGAGCTGAACAGGCCCAGCCTCATCGTGCTGCCGAGCCGGGACAAGATCGTGCCGCCGCGCTCGGCCGAGCCGCTCGCCGCCGCGATTCCCAATGCAACCGTGCTGCGCCCGCCCTTTGGCCATATCGGGATGATGGCCTCGCTCCAGGCGCCCGACGCGGTATGGCGTCCGATTGCCGACTGGCTGCGCGGGCAATTCGGCACCGCGCACTGAGGCGGTGGACGCAATGGACGGCCTCTCCGCCTTTGGTCTCATTTCCGTGACGGCGATGCTGGTTTTCTATGCGTTCGAAAAGCGCAGCCCCTGGTGCATCCTCGGCTTTGCCATGGGGTGCGTGTCCGCCTCGGCCTACGGGTTTCTGCAAGGCGCTTGGCCGTTTGGAGTGGTCGAGGCAATCTGGGCGGCGGTCGCGCTGCAGCGGTGGCGCCGAACACCCTGATCACGATCAGCCGACGAGTGGATTTGTCGTCGCCGCTACCTACATCTGACGCTAATCGTTGAAGGAGATCCTCATGACCGACATCGTCATCGCCAGTGCCGCCCGTACCGCGGTCGGGGCCTTCAATGGCGGATTGGCGAGCTTCGCGGCGCACCAGCTCGGCGAGGTTGCGATTGTCTAGGCGCTGCGCCGCGCCCAGGTCGAACCCCGTGAGGTGTCGGAGGTCATTCTCGGCCAGATCCTGTCGGCCGGCGAGGGCCAGAACCCGGCGCGCCAGGCGGCGGTGGCGGCCGGCATCCCCTTTGAGGCGACGGCCTATGGGGTGAACCAGCTGTGCGGCTCGGGGCTGCGCACGGTGGCGCTCGGCTATCAGGCGATCCGCAACGGCGATTCGGAGATCGTCGTCGCCGGCGGCCAGGAGAGCATGAGCCAGGCGCCGCACTGCATCCATCTGCGGGGTGGCGTCAAGATGGGCGACGCGCAGCTCGTCGACACGATGATCAAGGATGGGCTCTGGGACGCCTTCAACGGCTATCACATGGGCAACACCGCCGAGAACGTCGCCCAGCGCTGGCAGATCACCAGGGAACAGCAGGACGCGTTCGCCGCGCGCTCGCAGATGAGGGCCGAAGCGGCGCAGAAGGCCGGCCGCTTCAAGGACGAGATCGTGCCGGTGATCGTCAAATCCCGGCGCGGCGACACGGTTGTCGATACCGACGAGCACCCCAAGCACGGCACCACCTCGGAGGTGCTGGCGACATTGCGTCCGGCCTTCGACAAGAACGGCACGGTGACGGCGGGCAACGCCTCGGGCATCAATGACGGCGCAGCGGCGGTCGTCTTGATGACGCGGGAGATGGCGGCCCGGCGCGGATTGAAGCCGCTCGCCCGCATCGTCTCCTGGGCGACCGCCGGGGTTGACCCGGCGATCATGGGGACGGGGCCGATCCCAGCCTCGCGCATGGCCTTGAAGAAGGCCGGCTGGTCGGTCGGCGATCTCGACCTCATCGAGGCCAACGAGGCCTTTGCCGCGCAGGCCTGCGCGGTCGGCAAGGAACTCGGCTTTGATCCGGAGAAGCTCAACGTCAATGGCGGGGCGATCGCGATCGGCCATCCGATCGGCGCCTCCGGCGCCCGCGTCCTCGTCACCCTCCTCTACGAGATGCAGAAGCGCGACGCCAAAAAAGGGCTTGCCACGCTGTGCATCGGCGGCGGCATGGGAATTGCGATGTGCGTCGAACGCGATTGAGCGCGCTCTCACGCTGATCTCGTCATGGCCGGGCTAGACCCGGCCATCCCCAAAAGGCCCTGGGGATCCCCGGGTCAAGCCCGGGGATGACGGCTGAAAAAAAGAGGGAGGAACGGCATGGCCAAAGGGGCGATGGACCGCGTGGCGGTGGTCACCGGCGGGACGCGCGGCATCGGCCGGGCGATCGCGGTGGCGTTGAAGGATGCCGGTTACAAGGTCGCGGCGACCTACGGGAGCGACGACCGGAATGCCAACGAATTTGCCGCCGAGACCGGCATCCCGGTGTTCAAGTTCGACGTCGGCGACTGCGCTGCCTGCGCTGCCGGCGTCAAGGCGATCGAAGCCTCGCTCGGCCCGGTAGAGGTGCTGGTCAACAATGCCGGCATCACCCGTGACGCAACGATGCACAGAATGAGTTTCGAGCAATGGAACGCTGTTATACAGACAAATCTCACATCATGCTTTAATATGTCGCGCGCCGTCATCGAGGGAATGCGGGCGAAGGGCTTTGGCCGCATCGTCAGCATCGGCTCGATCAACGGCCAGGCCGGGCAGTACGGCCAGGTCAACTATGCGGCGGCGAAATCGGGCCTCCACGGCTTTACCAAGGCATTGGCGCAGGAGGGCGCGGGGCGCGGCATCACCGTCAACGCGGTGGCGCCCGGCTATGTCGACACCGAGATGGTGCGCGCGGTGCCGAAGGACGTCCTGGAAAAAATCGTCGCGCGCATCCCGGTCGGCCGCCTCGGCAAGGCCGAGGACATCGCCCGCACCGTCCTCTTCCTGGTCGCGGACGAGGCTGATTTCATCACCGGCTCCACGCTCTCCGTCAATGGCGGCCAGCATATGTATTGAGGCGCCGGTTTGAGGGCGGGGCCAGCGACGACGATCTTCACCATCGGCCACTCGACGCGCCCGGTCGGCGAATTGATCGGGCTGTTGCGGGAAGCCGGGGTCGAGCGGCTCGTCGATGTGCGCTCGGTGCCGCGCTCGCGCGCCAACCCGCAATTCAACACCGACGCCTTGCCCGCGCCGCTCGCGGCATCCGGCATCCGCTACACCCATCTCGCCCTGCTCGGCGGGTTGCGCCATCACCCCAAGGGGGCGCCGCCTTCGCCCAACACGCTGTGGCGCAACGCGGCATTCCGCAATTATGCCGATTACGCGATGACCCCCGCGTTCCACGCCGGCCTCGATGAGTTGTGCGGGCTCGCGCGCGACGAGCGCTGCGCGATCATGTGCGCCGAAGCGGTGTGGTGGCGCTGTCATCGCCGCATCGTCGCCGATTACCTGTTGGCGCGCGGCGTCGCCGTCACCCACATCATGGGGAAGGAGAAGCTTGAGCCAGCAACTCTGACGCCGGGGGTGCGCAGCTTGCCCGACGGCACGCTCCGTTACGCCGAACCGGACCTATTCGACGAGAGGATGCCATGAACGGTCGCTCTGCCTATAGCGTGCGGGTCGCAGGGGCAAAATACGGTGTCGGCTTTGGCTCGGCGCTGGCGATGGCGATTTCCTTCTCGACCAATCACTCGATCCTGTGGGCGATCATCGACGGGCTGTTGGGCTGGGTGTACGTCGTCTATTTCGCGCTCTTCCGCGCCTAGTGGCGTCACTGCGCGTGACCGGCGTGGCTCGGGGCGGCGGTGGCGAGCCGAGCTACAAGCGCGGCATCGGCGAGGAGGGTGGCGACATCGGGTAGGCCGCCCGGACCGTCGGTCCAGCGTGCGCGCACGCCGCCGCTCCGGTCGAGCATCAGCTCCGTCTCGCGGCCATCCTCCGGCGCTCGGAACAGCGTCAGCATCGATTGGACACCGGGCGACACCTCGACAACGAACGACAGAGGCGCCTTATTCGGCTCGGGGTCCCCGGATCGCGGGCCGATCTCGATCGCGACAAGGGTCAGCCCGGCGCGGGTGAATTCCCGCCGCGCCGCCGCCAGTTCGAGGAGTCGCGCGACCGGAGCCGGGGGTGCAAAGAGAACCAGCAGCACCGGTCCCCCTTTCAACGTCTGGCTGAGCGTGGTCTGGGCGCCGGCCGCCGCGAAGGTGAAATCAGGGAATTCGGGCGCCGCTTCGGTCGTGATCTCGGGCCCGATCCGGCGAGCGAGGGCCCCGGCCGCGCGGGCCCTCACAAAGTTGACGACGTCCCAGCGCCGGCTTGGCGTCATCACCTCGGCAAAACCGGGCATCGCGCCGTCGCCGAGGCCTTGGCTCACCCACCAGAAGAGGTCTCCCGGGCTGTGCGCCAGGACGTGCGGTTCAGTGAGATCGGCCGGGCGGATCTTGCGGCCGATCGCGGCCGGGCCATCGCCGTGGCCGCCCGCGCCGTGGCAGAGCGCGCAGTTCTCGGCATAGAGATCGGCGCCCGCGGCGATGGATGCGGCGGAATAGGGCTCGGCGGGGGTGTAAAAGCTGGTAGGATATGCGGCCTCGACGGCCGGGCGCAGCGGAGCCCACCCCGCTCCCAGGCATAAGACGAGGAGGGCGGCAAAGGCACCCATTCGCCGGTAATGCCCGGCAGCGGCGGCGGCCACCGCGGCCACCGCACTGCCGCCGGATACGAGGGCGAGGATCGCCAGCACGATTGTCGCCCCCGCCGTCAACGATTTGAGGTCGAGGCGGAACGGGAACGGCCATCCGGGCTCGCTATGCAATCCCGGCGGCAGGATGCCGAGGGCGCCGACGATCGCGAGAACGGCCAGTCCGAGGGCCGCTTCGATGAGCGCGTTCCGGCGCAGCCAGCCGGCGGCGTGCCCCGTTGCATTGCCGGCGCCGGTCATGGGATCGGCTAGAAGCGGCGTCAGTCTCATCAGATTGACCGCGGCAATCGCCAGCGTGCCGAAGAAGAGCGCGATCTTGGCGAGGAGCAGGCGGCCGTAATCGGTGCCGACGAGCGCCGGGACGCTGCCCGCGAGGAACCAGGTGTTGACGAGGCCCGCCGCGAAGAGGACCCCGACGCTCACCATCGCCATTATCGAAAAGCGCCGGGTTGCGGCGCGGGCGATCGCCGCCCAATCCGGATTGTCGGTCCGCCGCGCCCCGGCGAGGAAGAGACTTAAGGGAGCGAGCGTACCGAGCCATAGACCCGCGGCGAGGAGATGGAGGACATCTGCGGCGAGGTGCAAATCTCCGGGCGCGCCGGGGGTCGCCGCGCCGTGCCCGGCCCAGGCAAGGCTCGCAAGCATGAGGCTGGCGAGCGCGAGGCCGGCCCAGCCGAGCGCCGCGGAACCTGGCGCGTCTTGGCGACGTCGGGCGAAGAGACAGCAGGCGACCAAGAGAGCGAAGCCCGCCCGGATCAGCCAATCCGTGCCGAACCGCGTGCTCGTCAGCACCGTTGCCCAGATGCCCTCCGACACCGCGGCGCCGAGCGGCCGGCCGCTCATCTGGCTCGCTATGGCCGCGAGCCATGCCGCACCGGAGACGAGCGCCACGGCGAGGCTCGCCCAGGCGAGCCACCCGAGCCGCCGGTGCAGCGCCGCCGAGATCGCGGCACTGGCGTCGGAATGGGCGGCGGGACCGGCGACGAGACACTCCCACGCGAAAACCCCGGTCAGCGATATCGTCGCGGCGAAGTGGCAGGTGCGCGCCCCGATCAGCAGCCAGTCCATCGCATGCCCCGCGCGCGTTCGGGATTGCCGCTCAACCGCCGATGCCGGCAAGGCTTGCCGGCATCGGATGGATGGCGAGCGGGAGGACATGCCAGGGCGCTTCCCTTGGCGGGCCCCCGCAGCTTATCCTGAGCGGGAACCGGGAGAGGTATGGCGCATGAGGACGGCTAGCCTCATCGCAGCGATCACCGCCGGCATGGTCGGCGCCGCAATCGGATGCCAAG
>Ga0210394_10006426_pt1 | contig 12740 bp, 10 predicted proteins | sample IncBWC12MmetaG_FD_160121 | JGI IMG/M metagenome (GOLD analysis project Ga0210394, IMG submission 160121) | Forest soil microbial communities from Barre Woods Harvard Forest LTER site, Petersham, Massachusetts, United States - Inc-BW-C-12-M | ecosystem: Environmental > Terrestrial > Soil >... | reverse complement strand
CCGACACGAACATCCGCCTCGCAGGAAAGCAGAGACACGCCAGTCGACTTCGGGGCCCACCACCGCTTGAGCAGCTCGGGCTTGGTCCACGCCTCGAACACCATGCGCGCCGGCCCGTTGAAGGTTCGCGTAACGACCAGCTCACGCTCGGACTTCCGTTCCACCGTCGTGCGGTTCTTCATGGGGGTAGGCTCACTGTCTCTTCTTGCGTCCATCGACCTTCTCCTTCCGTTTCAGTTCCTCGACAATCTTGTCCAGCTCGTCGAAGCGTGCGTCCCAGAGCTGGTGGTACCTCTCGATCCATGCCGCCTCTTGCTCCAGTCGGCGCAGGCCGAGTTTGCAGGTCCGCACGCGCCCGACCTTCTCCGTGGTGACGAGCCCCGCCTGCTCCAAGACGCCGACATGCTTCTTCATGCCCGTGAGGGTCATGTGGAACTTCTCGGCAAGGTCCGTGATCGAAGCGTCTGCACGCCCGAGCTGCTCCAGAACGCCGCGTCGGGTGGCGTCCGACAGCGCGGCGAATGAGGCATCGAAGCGGGTCCGGGTATACTGAGCCATGTGGTTCAGTATATAACACACGGATTGGCGGCATGCAACGGGAGGCCGAGCGCGCGCTGCGTGGCCGGCCGCCTTCGCTCCCAAATCGATCTCCCCAAATCGACCTCATTTCGATGCAGATTCGATCGACTCGGCGATCCCCAGGCCCTAAGGGGGAAACCTTGGGCGGGATTGAGGTGGGCAGGGCGAACGCGCGCTGCAGCGGAGACTGTCGCATCGTATGATGTGGGCGTGGCCCACGTGCGGCGAACATTCAATGACGCAGGTCAGCGCGAGGTCGGTCTGGAATTGCCTTCGGTGCGTTGCGCAGGGGTGACGCCAGCGCTCCTGGATCGCACCGGCCACCTGGGCTGGCAACCGATTGTGGAGGCCGCTTGAACCTGGGGTGGTTTTCGCGGATCGCGTTGGCTGCGGGAGCCGCCGGCTGTTTTGCTGGAGCGCACGCCGCGTCGCCAACCCCGGCGTTGCAGGAGAAGGTCCGCGCCGCCACCTTTGAGGTCGTGATCCACAAGACCGATCCCGATCCGGTGACTTACGAAAGACCGCTTCCACTCGAGTTGCTTCCGTACAAGATACGCAACGACGCGTACTGGTCGATCGGGACCGCGTTCGCGGTCGGACCGAACGCATTCGTCTCGGCCGCGCACGTGATCGAGGTTCCAGTCGGCGGCCAATTCACTGCGCCCGCGCTGCGCGACGCCGACGGGCATATCTTTCCGATCGACCGGATCCTGAAGTTCTCACACGACCAGGATTTCGTAGTATTTGCGGTTGCCGCGCCCCCGCCGGTCAAACCTTTGGTGATTAAGCCGGAGCACCGTATCGATCAGGTCGTGTTTGCAGCCGGCAATGCGCTCGGACAGGGGATCGTGATCCGGGATGGCTTGCTCACGTCCGAGACGCCGGAGGACCAGGAGGGGCGGTGGAAGTGGCTGCGCTACTCGGCGGCCGCCTCACCCGGCTCGAGCGGCGGTCCGCTGCTGGACGCGATGGGGGCGGTGATAGGGGTCATTACGGCCAAATCGCCCGCCGAAAACCTGAACTTTGCCCTTCCAATCTCGGCGGTTCGGAATGCGAGCACCGAGCGAGCAAGTATCGACACGCGAGATGCCTTGCATCTGCTGATTTTTCATGGAAGCGACGTGCACCAGACCAAGGGCCAGTTCAGCTTGCCTCGAACGTACGGCGACTTCGCGAAGTCGTTTGAAGACATCGTCAACCGCTCGATGGCCGAGGCGATTGCTCGTTTCTTGGATCAGCACGCGGGCGAGATTTTTCCCCGTGGCAGCTCGGCCAAGGCGCTCGCCGCGCCGTATTTGGAGCTGATGCCGACTCTCCTGTACGAAGACGATGACAAGGTCTGGCAGACGAAGGAGCCCGAGAACTCCAGCAAGACGGATTTGGGGGGCGACGGTCAAATCGAGATCGGAGTGAGCCGGGGCGTCGCGATGTTTCGGCTGCAGCGCCCCGACCGGGCCGACAGCGACGTGTTTTACGAGGATCCGAAGCCATTCTCGGATCTGCTGGTGAAAGGCCTGAAGATTTCCCGCGCGGTCGCCGGCGAGTCGATACAAGTTACTTCGCTCGGGCCGGTCCAGGCGGATCAGTTGCATGTGGATCGACATGGGCGCGTCTGGCAGATTCGGTCGTGGTGGCTCGGCTACGACGGCAACTATCTGCTCGCGTTTTGCCTGCCGACGCCAGAAGGGTATTCGGGGTTCGCTGAGCAGGTGCCGGGCCTGATTGCCGATCGCGCGCTGATGATCGGCAAGTTGCTCGCCGATTACACGATCGCCTCGTACTCGGGAAGCCCCGCTCAATGGCAGGCTTTTCTCGCGCGAACGAAATTGCGGCCGGCTCCATTTGACCGTGAGCGGCTCGCCGTGGGAGCCGGCAAAAGGCTGCAGTTCGAATCCGACCGGATCAAGTTCGACTTCGGCGGCGACGGTGTTCACATCTCCGACCGCAGCGCGGTCGATGTGCTGATGGGTCACCTGGCGAAAGGCGACGCGGCCAGCTGGGATGTGGCCGGCATCACGCTGCGCGAGGATTTCGACAAATTCAACTTCGTGCGCGTGCTGCGCTATTCGAAACCCGCCTCCGACGCCGGGCCGGAGCCACAGCAGCTGTGGCAGCGCTTGCGCAAACGGGAAAGCCCGTACGATGACACCGCCCACAGCTACGGCGCTTCGCTTGGCTACGGGGTTTCGTCAGCGGTCGGTGCACCCGCGGCCGGTGGCCCCGGTCTGGATCCGAACCTTGAGGTCCTGTACGAGGTCACGCTGCAGACCGAGACTGCGACGCTGCCCCGCGAAATGGAGGACCGCGAGCAGCAACTGGTTCGCAACCTCCACGTGCTGGAACATTAGCCCCGACGATGAGCAGGCGCCTGGCTGGGCGGCGCATCTTCGGATGGTTGATGGCGTTGGCGCCGATCGGCCTTGCCACCGCCGATGCGGGCCCGGTGGAGCAGGCCGGGCCGCCAGAATCGTCCACCGCTCCGCTGAACGCCAAGCTGAGCACGTTGCGCGACGCGATCTGGATTCTGTACGCCTGGAGCTCGGCCACCGGCCGCGATGACCGCGGTCGAACCATTGCCGATGATCTTCGCCAGTATGTTCTGAGCGCGACGACGATGGCGAATCTACGCTCCTTGTGCCCAGCGACCGACGCACGGCGCGACATCGATTGCGATGCCCCAGGCCCGGAGCAACATGCGCAAGCGCAGCGGATTCTGTCAGAGGAACAGGAGCGCCTCGGCTTCATCTATTCCTACTGGGGGGACTGGTGGACGGTGGCCAATCACCGGAGGCTTTGGCGGCGGATCCTCGATCGGAAAGGGCCGGCACAATTGAATACACCCAAGCCGCTCGCCGAAATGGTTGCGCAGCAGGAGGCGCTTTCGCACACCTTTGCAAGTCAGATGGATCCGGCGAAATTCGACCAGGAGGCATTGAAGACGGTGTTTGAGGCGCTGATCGCCGAATACAACCGGGATCGCGTTGCACTGGCTCAGGCGATCGGTAGGACCCAAACCGGAAGACCGCTGACCGGCCGCGATCGCATTCGGCCCTGTCCGGCGCAGGCCCCAAGCACGTCCGGCAAGCCGACGCCGAAGCTGATCAAAAGCGTGGCGCCCGCGACGCTTTACCCGGTGTCCGAAAGAAGGTCGCAAATCGAGGGAAAAGTCACGGTCCTGCTCGACATCGACGCGGCCGGCTGCGTGCGGCGCGCCGAGTTGCAGCAGGATTCGGGCTCGGACGGACTGAACGAGGCCGCGCTCGATGGCTCGGAGTTGATCGAGTATCTGCCGGCCGAGAAGGATGGGCGCGCGGTGGCGTCGTCGGTCAAACTTGAGTGGGTCTTCAGGCTTGAGTAACCGACCAAGGGATTCGATGCCAAGCTTGGCAGAAGTCTCAATCCGGCTGCAGCGAGGAATCCCATAGGGCTTCGGCATCTTCGAAGGTTTCGATTTGGCAGTCCGGTTGAGGGCGATCGCTTGACGAACGATGGCTGGCCGGAAGCCTTGCTCCGCAGCTCGGTAGCGAAGGAGGGCGCCCGTGTGTCAGGCGGGCACTTCCTGCAGCTTTTCCGGCTCCTGCGCTTCCTCGGATGTTTCGTGATTGAGCGTCTTCGCCATGCGGGCGGTATCCAGTTCGCCGCACCATTTGCCGACGACGACCGTCGCTACGCCGTTGCCGATCAGATTCGTGAGCGCGCGCGCCTCGGACATGAAACGGTCGATGCCCAATATGAGTGCGAGCCCGGCCACTGGAACAGTGCCCACGGACGAGAGCGTCGCCGCCAGTACGACGAACCCGCCGCCGGTGACGGCCGCCGCGCCCTTCGACGTCAAAACCAGCACGGCGAGCAGCGTCAGCTGCTGGGTGAGCGTCATGGGCGTGTTGGTCGCCTGCGCGATGAATACGGCCGCCATCGTCAGATAGATCGACGTGCCGTCGAGATTGAACGAGTAACCGGTGGGGATCACGAGGCCGACCGTCGTTTTCCTGACACCCAGGTTCTCCATCTTCGCCATCATCCGTGGCAGCACGGATTCCGACGATGACGTGGCCAGCACGATCAAGAGCTCTTCCTTGATGTAGCGGAGGAACTTGAAGATCGAAAAGCCATGAAGGCTCGCGACGATGCCCAATACAAGCACGATGAAGACCACGCAGGTCAGGTAGAACGTTCCCATCAGCTTGCCCAGCGAAACGAGCGAGCCCACTCCGTATTTGGCGATCGTGAACGCCATTGCGCCGAAAGCCCCGATCGGCGCCACTTTCATGATGTACCCGACGACGGCGAACAGCACCTGGGACAGCTTCTCGATCCAGTCGAACACCAGCGTGCCCCGACCACCGAAGCGATGCAGGGCAAAGCCGAACAGGATGGCGAACAGGAGCACCTGCAGGGTCTCGCCTTTGGCAAAGGCGTCCACGATGGTGTTCGGGATGACGTTCAGAAGGAATTCGCTGGCAGTTTGTATCTGGCCAGGCTTGGTGTATGCGGCGATGGACTTGGTGTCCAGGGTGGCCGGATCGACATTCATGCCGGCGCCAGGCTGCAGGACATTGATGATCAAGAGGCCAACGACCAGCGCGATCGTGCTGATGATTTCGAAATAGATCAGCGCATAGGCGCCGGTCTTGCCCACCTTTTTCATGTCGTCCATGCCGGCGATGCCCAGGACCACCGTGCAGAAAATGATCGGCGCGACGATCATCTTGATCAGCTTGATGAAACCGTCGCCCAATGGCTTCATCGATTCGCCGATCGCGGGGTAGAAGTGCCCGACCAGCACTCCGATCACGATGGCAGCGATGACTTGAAAGTACAGCGATTGGTACAGCGGCCTGCGGCCTGGACCCATTTGAACCCTCTTGGACATGGGAAGGCCCGGTCGCGCCAGCGACCGAGCCCGCCTGCGAGACGCGGCTTGCTGTTTAGTCGTCGTGCTCTTGGCTGACGGTCAGCCTGCCTTCAAAGGCGCCATCGGCCTCGTACGAGCATCCGCTCGTGCAGGACACGTGCACGAAGTTCGGAGTCGCTGCGCCTTCACGCCCTGATTCTTCAGCCCTGGCTTGACGACCCGCTTCGGCAGCCTCGCGTGCGCTGCTACCTTCGTGCTCGGATTCGCGATGAGCGTTCTGCTGCAGGCAGACGCGGAAGGTGGCGGCGGCTCCGTTGTAGGTCCCCGCGCCCTCGAATTGCATGGACGCGTAGCTCTGCGACGGGACGCTGCCGCAGGCATCGCGCACGCTGCCGACCATCGTCAGCTGACTCATCTTCAGAGAAGCCCCGGCCCCGCGGTCAGTCAGGCTGAAGTGGCCGATCAAACGGCTCTTGCCGACACGCCGGGCGCTGAGCTCCACCTGCGCCTTCTTGGTGCCGGAGGCATCCAGCAACGAGCCATTGCCCGACCCGACCCGCTTCATGCAGGCGTTGTACTCGGGGTTGGTCAGTTCGAGCGTCTTCAAGCCGCCCTGATTCCAGCCGGTGTAGAACAGGCAATTGGTCGGGTCGTACGGAATGTCGGGACGCGTGAAATCCGTTGCGCCGGGGGCCGTCTTGGCGTCGTCGGCGGCGTGATAGTAGGCGATCTCCTTCGGGTGCCTCGGATCCCTCCAGTCGACCACGCGTATGCCGGAGTTCGCTGCCGCGTAGAACACCACCCGCGCATGCCAACGATCGTCGATGCCCATGTAATGAACCATGCCCCCGTTCGTGTCCGCGGCCAGAATCGCGGCGCAGTTCTCGGGCTTGTTGACGTCGGTCTTGAAGGTGCCCACCACCTGCGGGTGATATTCGTCACTGATATCGATCATCCGGGCGTAGCTGCGCTGGGCGCACATGCCGGCCGGCCCGCCGTCCAGGCCGCCACCGGACTCGTCGGTGCTGAGCACGTATTCCCGGCCATTCTCGTGAATGATGTATTCGGTCGCGTGCCCGGAGGCTGTGGACCCGTCGCCGAAGTCGGGGTCGATCTGCTGGATCGAGTCGCACCAGGATGTGAAGCTGATGAACTTCAGCTTCGCGTTCGGCACCCGGTTCTGGACTTCTGTCGAATCGAGTATCACCAGGCCGTTCGAGCAGGCCTGGTTCTGATCCGGAATCGGGTTGTTGTTGTTGCCGCCCAGCGAGTTGTTCCCGCCATACATGGACATGTAGAGGCGAGTCATCGTCTTGTTGGAGCTGACCATGTGGAAGTTGGTCGTTGCCAGCGGATGTGTGGGCAGCCCTTGTATTTCGGCCGGGATCTGCAGGCGGTTCCAGGTCATCAGGACCTTCGGATTGACCGGATCCGAAAAATCCGTCACGTGCATGTCGATGCGCGCGGGATTGAGCACCTCCGCGCCGACCGGACCCGACAGAAGTCGCACGCCGCCGAATGGAATCCCGTAATACGTCTTGGCGTCCGGAGTGAACCAGCCGTCGTGATTGCCTCCCGGGACGTCAATGGTCGTCAGCAAGACGGGGTGCAGGCAGTCACCGGAGACGTCGTAGAGATCGACCGGGTTGGTGCCGTTCGGGCCGAAGTCCTTGAACGCGCCAATCAGCTTGCCGTCCCCCCGCACATACAACGTCGAGTAGGCCCGGATCATCGCCGGTGTACGCAGCATTCCGACGATCTGCGGGTTCGACGGAACGCTGTTGTCGATCACCGCGGTGCCGGTGGTCAGCAAGGTCAGGTCCGAAGGATCGCGCATGCTCGAATAAAGGCATTTGCCCATGATCGCGGTGTTCCCGTAGCTGCCACGATCGTAGAGCTCATTGGCGCCAACCAGGCGTGCCCCGCACCATGCGCCCTGATATCCGCCGGGTGCGTTCCGCTCTGCCGCGGTCGCGGCGCCCTGCATGATTTCGGGACGGTCGTTGGGCCCCGGGACGCACGACGTGGTCGCATGGGCGTTGGTTGAAAGCAGGCCGCTCAGCACCACCGCCGCAAACGCTGCGGCGCCGATCAAAGAGCGCCTTTGAGTTGCTGCACGTTGTCGATTCACTATTTCCTCCTTGGACTCGTTGTCCTCCTTGGGCCTGCCACGGGCATTGCCGTCCTAACCGTCGACGGCGATGCCTATCGATTTCGTAGCAACCCAGCCTCGTTCGACGGCCGGTCCGTTCCAGACCTCGTCGACCTCGTCTCCTCGGCATACGGGATCGGGCTGTCGTCGGCTTTTCTTTTCTTAGGAGCGCGGGCTGCTGCACCGCAACCAACGAGCGCGAGAGCGGCGCTACTTGTCAGGTGGGACGCTAGCATCCGGTGCCGAGACTCGCGAGCCTCGGATTTCCACATGGCTGCGCGCAAAGGCAAGAACACCCGCGCCCGGGTGTGGTGGTAGGATCGGCCGACCGCCGGCGCTTCGCGGCGAGGGCAGGTCGAGCAACGGATTGCGATTTGCGGACAACTTCCAGCGAGCACAACAAGTCCGCGCTCTCGACGCTCTCAGGGAACATGGTTCGGCCTCTGGTTACTGCGCTATTCGCGCTCGGCATGCTGTCGGCCGCTGCCGCAGAACAGACCCCGATCATCATCAAGTTCAGCCACGTGGTGGCCGTCAATACGCCCAAAGGAAAGGGGGCGGATTACTTCAAGGAGCTCGCCGAGGAACGAACGCATGGGCGAGTGAGGGTCAAGGTCTACCCCAACAGCTCCCTCTTCAGCGATGGAGAGGAAATGGAGGCGCTGCAATTGGGGACGGTGCAAATGCTGGCGCCGTCGGTTTCGAAGTTCGGACCGATCGGCGTCCCTGAATTCGAAGTGTTCGATTTGCCCTACCTGTTCGAGAACTACGCTGAGCTTCACAAGGTTTGCGAGGGGTCGGTCGGCCACCTGCTGTTCGAGAAGCTGGAGTCGAAGGGAATCACGGGGCTCGCCTTTTGGGACAACGGCTTCAAGGACATGAGCGCCAACAAGCCGCTGCACAAACCGGAGGACATGCAGGGTCTGAGGACGCGCATCCAGTCGTCTAGGGTGCTCGACAATCAGATGCGCGCGCTGGGTGCGGTGCCGCAAGTGATGGGGCTGCCGGAGGTCTATCAAGCGATGCAGACCGGCGTCGTCGATGGATCGGAAAACCCGCCCTCGAATTTCTACACGCAGAAGATGTTCGAGGTGCAGAAGTATCTGACGCTGACCGATCACGGGGTCATCGAGTATGCGGTCATCGTCAACAAGAAATTCTGGGACGCACTTCCCTCCGACATCCGCGAAACGCTCGAACTTGCGATGAAGGACGCGACCCGATACGCGAACGAGATCGCAAAGCGCGAGAATGACCAGGCGCTCGCCTCGATCAGGTCCTCCGGAAAGACGCAGATCATCACATTGACGCCCCAGGAAAAGGATGTGTGGAAGCGGGCGCTGCGACCCGTCCACAAGGCGAACGAGGCGCGTATCGGCAAGGCGATACTGGAAAGCGTGTACCGGGAGACCGGCTTCAAGCCTTGAATGCATGGCCTCGAGAGGCCGGACGATGTAGAGCATGTCCTCAAGCACGAAACGAGAGTTTGTCTGGGCCGGGCGCCCGTCGGGACCGGGACCCGGTTATGTCGCGGCCAACATCGTGCTGATCCTGGTCGTGGCGCTGCTGGCGCTGTTCGTGTTCCTTTCCTACTACTGGGACCGCGAGGAACAGCGGCGCAAGCTGATCGCGGATTTTCTTTGGGTCGAGCAGAATTTCCGCTTCCACGTCGAGAGCGACGAGATAGCGCTGGTCGCGCTGGGGCAGGACATCGTCGATCGCAACCTGAACGCGACCGAATTCGAAGACCGGGTCCGGCATTTGGAGGTGAACAATCCGGAGCTGATGCAGGTCGCGCTGATGGATTCCAAAGGTGCGACCACTCTCATCTATCCGGTCTCAGTCGATGATCAGGGCAATCGCGTCCCGGATGGATTGGCGGCCACGGCGGAGGCGAGCAAGGCCGCGCTGCGGTCTGGCAAGCCCGTCTATTCGAGCGTGTATCGCGCTCCTGACGGCGATCCGCGCTTCGCGCTCTATGCACCGATCTTTGTGAACGGCGCGCTGGCGCGCCAGGTCGTCGGCGAATTCTCGCTGGCCGGCATGATGCGCCACATGGTTCCCTGGTGGTACGCCGAGCGCTACAACCTGACTGTGCTCGACGTCAACGGCCACGTCGTGACACAAAAGTCCAACGTCGGCGTCGATGCGTCGATGATGTCGTACGAGATGCCGCTCGCCGTTCCCCGGGGTGGATTGTCGCTGCGCGCGGTTGCTTACCCGCCTGCCAGCGGGATGACGCGAAACCTGTTTCTCGCGGCGATCGTAGGCCTGTCGCTCGCGACCCTTTGGAGCCTTCTGGCGTTGCGCCGCGATATGAAGCAGAGGATCGCAGCCGAGAGCGAGTTGATCGCGCACCATGCGTTTCGCCAGGCGATGGAAGATTCGATGCTGACGGGACTCGTCGTGCGCGACCTCGATGGCACGATCTCCTATGCCAATCCGGCGTTTTGTCGAATGACAGGCTACCCGGCCGGCGAGCTGATCGGGTGCCAGCCGCCGTATCCGTTTGCGCTCCCCCAACTGCCCGACACGCCGGTCGGCGAAGCTCCGCGCGATCGGGATGAACGGCAGATGCAGTCCAAGAGCGGGGGAAGGATCGAGGTGCTCGTCCACGAAGCGCCGTTGATCGATGCACAACAACAGCAAACCGGATGGATGGATTCGGTACTCGACATCGGCGAGCGCAAACGCGCCGAGGAGTTGAACCGGCGACATGCAGAAAAGCTGCAGTTGACCTCGAAGCTGGTCACGATGGGGGAAATGGCGAGCTCGCTCGCCCACGAGCTGAATCAGCCGCTGGCAGCGATCAACGGCTATCTGGTGGGGGCACTGAACCGTGTTCGAGGCGGCCGCTTGACCGATGGCGAGCTGATCGAGGTGTTGGAAGTGACCGCGGCCCAGGCAACCCGAGCCGGCAACATCGTGCATCGGATGCACGCGTTCATGTCCCGGCGCGAGCCGCATCGCGCCGAATGCGATCTGAATCGGGTCACGGCGGGTGCCATCTCGATGCTGGAAGCCGAGGCTGGGCGGCAGGGCGCGCGAATTCGCCTCGACCTGGAGCCCGAGCTCCCGTTGCTGAACGCGGACAGCGTGCTGCTGGAGCAGGTCGTACTGAATCTCGCCAAGAATGGGATCGAGGCGATGTCGGACGCGCCGACGGACAGGCGCGAGCTCGAAGTGCGCACGCAGGCGCACAACGGAACGGTGACCGTTTCGGTCGCCGATCGCGGCATCGGGGTGGCTCCCGATGTCGCGAAGAAGATCTTCTCGCCGTTCTTCACCACCAAGTCGGCAGGCATGGGGATGGGTCTGAACATCTGTCGCTCGATCATCGAGCTTCATTCGGGCAAGTTGTGGTTCGAGGCGAACGGAGTCGACGGAAGCGTGTTTTCGTTCTCACTACCGGTGGAGCAGCCATGAACGCAGCGGCGCGCATGGTTCATATCGTCGACGACGACGTGGCGATCCGCGCAGCGCTCGCCTGGCTGTTCGATTCGCGCGGTGTCCCGACCTCGGTTTATCCCTCGGCCGAGGACTTTCTCCAGCGTTTTTCTGTCGAGCACGACGGATGTGTGGCCTGCCTGGTGCTCGATATCCGCATGGACGGAATCAACGGGATCGAGCTGCAGGACCAGCTGATCGCGGCCGGGATTCAGCTGCCGGTCATTTTTCTGACCGGTCATGGCAGTGTTCCGGTGGCTGTCAGCGCGCTTCGCAAAGGGGCCGTCGACTTCATCGAGAAGCCCTTCGACGGCAACGCACTGGTCGATCGCGTGATTGCCTGTCTGGATGAGGAGGCGCGGCGGGTCGAATTGAGGTCCCGTCACGTATCCGTCAAGGAAAAACTTGCTGACCTGACCAAGCGCGATCAGCAGGTGATGGAACGCGTGCTGGCGGGAAAGTACAACAAAGTCATCGCCGACGAGCTCGGAATCAGCATGCGGACCGTCGAAGTGCACCGTTCGGCGATCCTGCGCAAGATGGGGGTGCGCAATGCGGTGGAGCTCGCGCGCTTGCTTGGCGACGCGGAGTCGCGGCAAAGCTGATGGAGGCACCGTGGGGCTGAAGCGGTATTTTTCCCTTGCATTGACGGTCGCCTGCTCGATGGCCGGCTCGCAGGCTCTCTCGCGATCACCGACATCGTGGTTCGATCGATTCGACTTCGATCGAGGGGTTCTGGTCCGGGTTGGCCACGAACCCATGGCTCCGGATCCAACCATACGCCGCTACACCGGCGCGGTGGCAGCCCTCGGCCGGCGCGATCCCGAGGGCAAGCTGTACACGTTCAAGCTGTCGCCTCTTGGGCCGCGCAATTTTCCCCTGTCCCGCGACGACTTGCGCGGCTGGCGGATGACGATACTGTCGGGGCGGCACTTTGGCGAGGTCTACTGGGTCAACGGCAACACCGAATCGGAGGTCACGGTGCATCGGGACAATGGGCCGATCGACGCTCTGGACGTGCGCGACGTTTTCATCATCGAGTCGATCGACGCCAACGGCGCTTCGATGTTCGCACCAAAGACCGGCGCCGGCTCTGCGGCCTCGCCGGGTGTCTGACGCGATGCAATCCGATCGGAAGACAGGCCGGGCGGGGCGAGCACGCGCGATCGTCGCGATCGGCCTCGCGATGTTCGCCTCGCTGGCATGGCCGCAGGGGCAGCGCATTCCGGCCGACGCGGTTGACGCCTTCCATCAAGCGCTAAGGAACAAAGACACGGCCGCCGCGTTGTCGCTGCTCGATCGTGAGCTGGTCGTTTTCGAGTTCGGCGTGGTGGATCCGACCGCCGAGGTTTACGCGTTCCAGCATCTGCCTTTCGACATCGACGCCGCGGCGGCATCGACGTGGAACATAGAGAATCGTCGCGTCGGTGGCGAGGGCGACGTGCGGTGGGTATTGACCACGTACCACGTGACGGGTCGCCGGGGCGATGGATCACCGGTCGATCTGATGACGCTGGAAACGATGATTCTGCGGCGCACTTCGGGCCTGTTTCGCATCGTCCACATGCACTGGTCGACCAACGATGCGCAGTTTCAGGCTGCGTCGCAGCGGGGCGCTCGTCAAGCCGCTGCACCGCCTGCCAAGTGATGCACCCGTTATCCGACGATAGGCTGAGCCAGGATCCAGAGGCTTAGCGTGGTGTAGGC
>Ga0210394_10006425_pt1 | contig 12741 bp, 11 predicted proteins | sample IncBWC12MmetaG_FD_160121 | JGI IMG/M metagenome (GOLD analysis project Ga0210394, IMG submission 160121) | Forest soil microbial communities from Barre Woods Harvard Forest LTER site, Petersham, Massachusetts, United States - Inc-BW-C-12-M | ecosystem: Environmental > Terrestrial > Soil >... | reverse complement strand
GGCCGTCACCGTCTCGACGTCGTAGACATCACTGATGACGCGGTGGCACATGCAGCGCCCGGTGCAATACTGCATCTCCGCGTCCTGCACGTGGTAGGTGGCTTGCGGGAACAGCTCCGGATTGCCGATGTGATCGTAGTGCATGTGCGTCACGATAACGTCGCGCACTTGGGCCGGCTCGACTCCGATCATCCGCAGCCCCTCGCCCGGGCAGCGCAGAAACTCGCGCCGGCGAGCCTGCGCCGCCCCTGCGTCAAAGCCGCTGTCGACCACGAAACTGCCGGCGGCCCCTTTGATGGCCCAGACGAAGTAGTCGAGGGGCATGAAGCCGTCGTGCTCGTCGCCGCCGATAAAATTCTCGCTGGCGCGTCGACCGCTGTGTCGGGCGTAGCGGACGGCGTACACTTCAAAGGGCTGCGGCATGGCAAGACCTCAGGTCAGCTGTACAGCGTTACCCGTCTTCATGGACTCGTAGATTGCCGTCACAATCTTCACGTCGCGCAATCCCTCTTCGCCGGACACTTTGCTCGGCTCGTCGTTGAGAATGCAGCGCCCAAAGTCGTCCATTTCGGCGGCGAATTGGTCGCCGCTCGGCAGCGCGATGTCCTTGCCGTCGCTACGTCGACCGCGGATGGCACTGAAGTCGAATGCCGGCTCGAGCTCGAACCAACCGCGCTCGGCGATTGCCCGGACGCGGGCAATCTGCACACTCTCGAAGCTCGTGCTGCAATAGGCGAGCACGCCGCTTGGAAACTTCGCCTGCCAGACGACCGTCTCTTCGACTTCGCCATACTTGATCGGATTGGTCTTGGTTTCGATGGCGGAGATCAGATTGGGTTCCTCGCCAGTGATGTAGCGGCTCGCCTGAAGCGCGTAAATGCCCAAATCCATCAATGCGCCGCCCCCGGATAGCGCCCGCTTGAGTCGCCACTGATTCGACTCGGTCTTCGGCACGCAGGCAGATGCCTCGATCAGACGCAGCTCGCCGAACTCCTTCGTCCGCGCAATCCGGATGCACTCGAGGTTGTTGGCCTCGAATTGACAGCGGTACGCGACCGAGAGCTTGCGTTTAGCCGCTTTGCAGGCGTCTATCATCCGCTGGCACCTGTCGACGGATACTTCCAGCGGCTTCTCGCAGAAAACGTGCTTGCCCGCCGCGGCCGCCTTGAGCGTGTGCTCGAGGTGCAGCGCGTTCGGCGTGACAATGTAGACCACATCGATGTCCGAGTTACCGGCCATCCTGTCCATCGTGTCGTAGCTGTAGATGTTCTTCGCGGGAACGCCGTATTTGGCTTGCCAAGTCTGCGCCTTGGCCGGGTTATCGGTGATGAGTCCCGACAGCCGACAATGCTCGGTCTTTTGCAGCGCGGGCGCGATTTGGCTTTCCGCCAATTCACCGAGACCGCAGATGGCGAATCCTAATTTCCTATTCGGTAGTTTCGACAAGACCCGAGTCGCACCGGCGCTGACGATCGGTGCGACCGCGACGGCGCCGGCCTGCAGCACGAACTTGCGCCGAGATTGCGCGCTCATCGGTCGACACTCCTCACCGGATACTTAAACACCGGCCGCGGACATTCACCGTCGCGGAGGCGCCGTGGTTATACACCGGCGCTTCACGCTCGTGCAAGGGACGCCGGCGTGCGCACGCGGCGTCCAACGATCTCGCGCGCAGCGCAGCTTGTTGAGTTTCTGTGAGGCGCAAGGACACATTATTTCTTGCGCGTCCGCGCGCCGATCTTGTTTGACATTGCAGCACTTTCCATCGCACCAGCACAACGGCGGAGCGCACGAGTTGCAATCGGTCGTGCGATTCGCTATACGGGATTCATATGAACAAAATCGTACTTGGCCTTGGCGCTGTCGACGGATTGCCTGTAATGCCGTTGACACCGGCCTTGGGGCATCATTCCGTGGCTATGTTTGATCACGACAAGAAAGTGACGTAGCAGGGGAGACCTTGTGCCGGGCGATAAGGTTGACGGACCCTGTCAATTGCTGCAGCCGCAACGTTACGGGGGTGCAGGCAGAGTGTCCTTAAAGGCTTCGACCTGGATTGCTAGCGTGACCTTGCCGCTTGGGATGCCCTGACCAACACCATAGGGCATGCCGAACTCGGTGCGATCGATTTCGGCTTTGGCGTCAGCTCCGCAAACTTCGCGCTTCAACATCGGATGCATGATGCACTTGAACGAAGCAATCTTGAGAAACACCGGCTTAGTGACGCCATGCAGGGTTAAACTGCCATGCACACCCACCGGTGTGTCGCCATCGAAATCGATGCTGCTGCTCCGATAGGTTGCAGTCGGAAATTTTTCAACGTCGAACAAATCGGGGCCCTTGGCATGGACGTTCATTTTCTCGAGCCCGAAGTCGACCGAGGTGGCATCGATGGTGATTTCAACTGTGCCGGTCTTGGCTGCACGATCCAGCGTCACTGTACCGCTGGAACGATCGAACTTGCCGCGCCAAAACGAGATGCCGCCAATATGCGGGGCTTCAAAACTCGGGTACGTGTGGTTGGGATCAATGATGTAGTGCTCGGCCGCGGCACTGGCGTAAAAGGAGGCCAGCACGGCGAACAGGACGCAGTATTTAATCGACATGGATGCGCTCCAGGGCATTCAGCAGGCATTACTCTACCAGGCAATCATGGCGCAACTTGATGTGAACCAACAGGGACGAGTCTTGGTGCTGACCATGACCCGGCCGGATTCGGGTAACCGCATCACCCAAAGCATGGCGGAGGAGTTGACCGCCGCGTTAGCAGCGGCGCGGCGTGATGACGCCATTGCCGGCTGCGTCTTGACCGGTCGCGGAAATATATTCTGCCTTGGCGGCGATTACCAATCGGCCGGACGCAGTACGGCCGGAAGAATGGCATTCGGCCGGTCGCACGTGGATCTGTTCAATGAGGCGGCGCGATTGGGGAAACCGCTTGTTGCCGCGGTAAATGGCGATGCGCACGCGGGCGGATTCAGCCTGGTCGTGGCGTGCGACATGGCGTTCGTAGCGGAAGATGCGACCCTGGGCCTGCCGGAGACGCTGCACGGACTGTTCCCGTTTCTCGCGCTGGCGATCGCACGGGACGCACTGCCCAAGAAAGTCCTGTTCGACATCATCTACAACGCACGATTGTTGGGGGCCCGCGAGGCCTGCGCGCTGCACCTTGCGAACGCAGCACTGGCGCGCGATGCGGTTCTGCCGCGCTCCATCGAAGTCGTGGAGCGCGCCGCGGGCGGCAACCCGCAGGTTCTCGCATTGGGCCGCGACCTGTACTACGCCATGCGCGGACTCACTCCCGCCGCGGCCCTCGATAAGTCGCGCATTGCACTCGTGTCTGCGTTAGCTGCCCGGGAAGAGCATCGCAGCGTCGAATAGCCTGCGATGAACGGTAACAGTGAACAAAGCGTTGCGGCACATCAAACATGCGTCGACGCTGCGATGGCGCAGTCACGACATCGCCAATGGCTTGTTTACAAGCAGTTTTATCTCATCGGTTGCGCGGCCCTCGCAGCGCTCGTTCATCGTAGCGAGCTGCGTGTTTGACAGGCCGGCGCGCCGACGGTGCGCTGGCCAATGTTTGCCTTCCCTGTTTCAGCATGCTATTTAGTCGCCCATGAACAAGCGAGCGTTGATTGCATCCTCAGTACCTGTAGCCGTTTGCGCCGCCGCTTCGTTCGTGTTTGCACAAGCAAATCCGTCGGCAAGGCAGGTCGCCGAAGCCAAGACGGCGGTAATGATCACGCACAACCTGGCCGATGTACGCACCGGCAGCTACAAGCTCGATCATGATCACGCGCGTGTGATCTGGAACGTGAGCCATCACGGCTATTCGGCATTTTCCGCGCTGCTCTCGGACATACGGGGCAATCTCAAGTTCGACGCGGCCGATCCCACGCGCAGCCAGCTTGAGGCAACCGTAAACATGAACAGCGTCGGTACGCTGTTGCCCGACTTTGATACGCGGCTCAAAGGCGAGCAGTTCTTCAACACGGCGAAATTCCCGACGGCCACATTCAAGTCGACCCACATTGAGCGCACTTCCGCGAACGTCTTACGCGTCAACGGCGATCTGACATTTCTCGGCGTGACCAAACCGGTCGTGTTGGATGCGACATTCAATCAGGCCGGCGACGGTCTCGGGCCACCCGGCTATCGGGTGGGATTCGATGGCCATATGGTGTTCAAGCGCACCGACCATGGCATGGAGCCCTCGAGCATCGGCGATGCGGTGACGTTGCAAATCGAAGCGGAATTTGAGCCGGTAGGCGCAAAGCCGGCCGGCTGAGAGAACCGGTCGCTGAGGGCCCGGTCTCGACGCCCGCTCGAGTTACGCCCGAAACCACCGATCACGCCTGCTCGGCAAAGCGCCGGGGCGATCTGCTGCAGCAAGCCGTGCGTCCGTCATCGCGCCCAATAGCACGTGCCTCATCGGGCTTAGCCGCACGCAATCTACGTAGATTCAGTGCCTTGCCAGTGGTTTCGGCGCATCCTGGCTACGATCCGGAATCCGCCCATTTCATTTTGTTTGTCGATTTCGCTTGCATATAGTGCGAAGTTATCGATAATAATCCCAAGCGACACGGTAGTTTCAATTCTTCTGTCAGCTTGGATCTAACCGGGCGCCAGGGGCATTGTAAGGGGCACGATGCTTGAGATTCAGAATCTCGCGCTGAGAGTGGCGTGCTTGGTCTTGAGCGCTGCGGCCGCACTGGCGCCGAGTCTGGTCCGGGCTCAGGTTGGACCGCCTGCGGATACCCCGATACCCGCGCAATTCCAGGATTCGTACAAAGTTTATCTGGAGATGAAAGCCAAGGCGGTGGCGCCGAAGCATGTGCCCGACTGGTCGGGGTTATGGACCCGCAAGGATGCACCAGCCGGATTGACCTTTGATCCCAAGCAGCCGCCGCCAGTCAGCGCGGTCACATCACCGCCGAACTGACACCCAAATACCAAGCCCTGTACGAGCAAAAGTTGCGCGATGTCGCGGCCGGCCGTGAGTACGATCCGCTCAGCGATTGCCTGCCCTCGGGATTTCCGCGCTGGCTGACCGAGCCGTTTCTGCGCGAAGCGATCGTGACGCCCAAGGAAACCTGGTGGATCCAGGAGCAGCAGAACGAGATTCGTCGCATCTACACCGACGGCCGCGGTCACGTTCCGGAAGACGAAGCGTTTCCACTTTGGGATGGCGATTCCATCGGTTTTTGGGATCGCCAAACGCTGGTGGTCCATACAATCCGGGTGAAGCCGACTGAATATAACCGACAGCAGCCCGACTATTCCGATCAGCTCAGTTCCGTCGAGCGGATTCGGATGACCGATCCAAATTCGATGGAGGACGACATCACGGTTTGGGATCCGGCGTCGCTGAAGAAGCCATGGCATGTGATCGAGTACTGGAAGCGGGTGACCACGCCGGGGTTGCGCATTGACACTTGGTCTTGCGAGGAGAACAGCAATGTCGCCAAAAACCCCGATGGCACCACGCAGCTCATTTTGCCGGGGGAGCCGGGCTACAAGGATCCCGATAAATTGAACATCCCGGCGGCGGGGCATTAGCGCACGACGAATACGAAGCTCCCGAAGTCACCGTGCAGTGGCCTGCGGAGTGCAACAATTGGCTACTTGGGGGGATAGACGCATCATGAAGACTAAAACGAATAATGGACCGGCCTGGTCGGTCGTCACTCGAATGGCTGTCCTGGTTGGGTGTCTGACGGCGGCGCTCACCGCGATCCCAGCCGAGGCTCAACAAGCCGGCGCCAGTGAGGGAGCACTACAGCTGCAGGAAATCGTGGTGACGGCGGAAAAACGCTCGGAGAATATCCAGGAGGCGCCAGCGGCGATCACATCGATTTCAGGCGACGAGCTGGCGATGGCAGGTGCGGTCGACGTTCGGGAGATGGGCAGTGTGTTTCCATCGGCGCGTTTCGAGGAAATCTGGGCCTGGGCTCACCTGTACGTGCGTGGCATCGGTGCAGAGCAGGATCGCATCACGGTCGACCAGCTGGTCAATCAGTTTGTGGATGGGGTTGCATTGCCGCGCGAGATCAACGGTATTTCACAGAGCGACGTGGATGCCATCGAGCTGCTGCCGGGCCCCCAGGGAACGCTGTATGGCGGAAGCTCCGTGGGCGGAGTCCTGAATATACGCAACAACCGACCCACGAATGACGATCAGAATCTTCTGCGGGTTGAGGCTGGCAATTACGCCTCGCTGCACATTACCGACGTGCAGAATGTCGCCGTCAGTGACCAGCTCGCATTGCGAGCCAGCGTCGACCATATCGATCACTCCGGCTACGAGACCCAGAACCGATGGACCGCAAATACCACGACGGCGCGGATAGGCGCGCAGTGGACACCGTCGGATTCTTTCTCAGCGTACGTCTGGGGACTCGTTTATATCGACAACAGCCAATCGCAGGAGGCTCAGGTCAAGGACGCAAATGGGAACTGGATCCCCAGCAATAGTGATCCTTGGAACGTTACCGCACCGTTTAATTGCTCGACGCTCGCCTGTAACGGTTCCGGCAACGCACCGCCTCCGGGCGACAACGACCAGGTTAGCCATGACAACATACTGGCGGGCCAATTCGACTGGCATCTTGACGGGCTGACCCTCACCGACATTATTTCGGATCTGAATATCAACATGAGCAGCCCAAGTACCCCTAATTGGACTTTCGGGGGCTTCAACTATGCGGCGGGCGAACATCAGGTCACGAACGAATTGAAGGTTACCAGTGATGCAGGATCACGGTTCCAGTGGCTGGCGGGCCTTTATCTTTATCAGATTCATGCCACCACTCTGATCACTTTCGCGGGTTTCCAGGTGCCTCAATTTACGCAACAGAACGCGGCACCTTATGGCCAGCTGACCTACTCCTTCAGCGACCAACTGCGGGCGACCGTCGGGGCACGCTATTCATGGGTCAAGAAGGACGTCACATATCTCGCGCCCGCTGTGTTACCGGAGACTTCTGCGACGTGGTCAGCTCTCGATTGGAAAGCAGGCCTGGAATACGACGTGGTCCCCGGTACGATGCTCTATGCCACCGCGCAGACCGGCTCCAGCCCTGGCACTCTCGATCCGGCGGTCGTCGTTGACGGAGGTCCTCGTCCCACCAATCTCACGAGGCTCTACTCCGGGACCGTCGGCTGGAAGAGCGAGCTGTTCGACAAGCGGCTGCAGTTCAACAACGAGCTCTTTTACTACGATTACAAGGACTTCCTAATTCAGACGGTAGTCTGCGGCACTTCACCCACGTGTTTCCCGCTCAATACTGTGTATCTGAATGCGCCCAAGATGATCAGCATGGGCGATGAGCTCGATGTGCGTTGGCTGATCACCGCGAATGATAGTTTAAAGCTCACGTATGCCCTCACCAGCGCAAAGACCGGGACTTGGATCACGAACGCGGGCGTCAATCTGTCTAATCAAACGCTGCTGGAGGCGCCTGGAACGACGGTGAACATAGGCGCGCAACATGTCTTTGACATGCAGACCGGTGGACACATGGTGTTGCGGGCGGATTCCTATCTCTCAGGTGGGTACTGGGGTGATTTTGAGACCCAACCCGGTACTCCAGTGCATTACGACTCGTCACATCAAGCCGCGTACACCAAGACCAACGCGGCGCTGACCTATCACGCGCCGGGGGAGAAATGGACGCTCGGATTATGGGCCAGGAATATCGAAAACCGGGCGCAGCTCGGTCCGTCGACCTCCTTTGGCCCCGGATCCTTTACCAGGGTCGCGTCCATCCAGCTGCTCTCGGCGCCGCGTACCTACGGTGTAGCGTTCACTTTGAATCTGCCGACGGGTTCCAGATAAAGACATGAGCTGCGGCTACAGCTATGCATAATCGTCGGACTTTCCTGCAAGCTGTGGCTGCGGCCTCATCGGTATCGGTGAGTGGCGGTGTCATCGGCATGTGGCCGTCCGGCGTCCTGGCTGCCACTGCGCGCCGGATCGATCTGTACAAAGTCGTGTTCGATCAGGGCCACCCGGCGGCGGTCGAGTTCGGGCAAGCCGCCAAAGCCGCGGGCCTTACCGCTCAGGCGATCGGCCGCGACGTGACTTCGCTCTGGTATGACGACCTGTATCACCGCTGGCGCCAGGGCGCCGCGGCGATAGCGGGCCTGACGCCAGCGCGGGTCGCTTTCTGTCTTCAGGTGTTGGGGCAGGACGCGGGGCTGCGCATGGTTTTTCGGGCGCAGCACACGCCGCTGTCCGATGGCAGGCTGGAGCATCGGCTCACCGGACCGAGTTCGGTACTCGAGCGCGCAGCGCTGCTCGATTCGGGGGCCGGCTGGTCCCGTGGGGCTGCCGCGCTGGTAGGCCACTGCCCCGCGGAGCTCTCGAGCAGGCGTACGCTCGCCCTGACTTCGGTTTCGGCCACCGGCTTCGCATTCCGCGAGCCGCTGGTGTCGTGGGTGATCGCGCCCGCCTCACACGCCTGAGCGGCACCTGGTCTTCGTCATCCGGGCCGCGAGCTCTGGGGCGGGACACCATATATAAGGAGTGAATCAGCCTTGCCTAAGACGATATTGCCCCCGGATGTCAACGCCGCCAGCTTCGCCTCGGCGATCCAAGAATTTCAAGCGGCCATCGGTAATGAATGGGTATTCAGCAGCGCGGAGGATCTGGAGCTCTATCGCGATCAGTACAGTTTCTTTTGGGATACGCCAGAAGAGCACTTGGCCTCCGCCGCGCTCGCGCCGGCTAGTGTCGAGGAAGTGCAGAAGATCGTTCGCATCGCCAATCGGTACAAGACACCGCTGTACCCCATATCGACTGGCCGTAACCTGACGTACGGGGGCGCCGCGCCCGTGATGCGCGGCAGCATCGTGCTCGACTTGAAGCGCATGAATCGCGTACTGACCGTCGACGATAAACGGCATTTCGCCCTGGTCGAGCCGGGGGTTTCGTATTTCGATCTCTACCGCTACATCCAGGAGCGCAACCTGAAGGTGTGGATCGACTGCGCCGATCCGGGCTGGGGCAGTCCGATCGGCAATGCGCTGGATCACGGTGTCGGCTGGACCACCGGACAATACCGGGATCATTTCGGTGCTCACTGCGGCATGGAGGTGGTGCTGCCCAATGGCGAACTGATGCGCACGGGCATGGGCGCGATGCCCAATGCCGATACATGGCAGGAATATCGATACGGACAGGGCGCGTGGGTGGATGGACTCTTCGGCCAGTCGAATTTCGGCATCGTTACCAAGATGGGATTCTGGCTGTGCCCCGAGCCCGAGTCCTTTCTATCGGGCTCGGTCTATTTTCCGCGCTACGATGATTTGCAGTCACTGATCGAGCACGTGGATTATCTGGAGAACTCCGGCGTGATCGGAGTGCCTTCATTCGATAGTCCGCTCGGAACGGCCAATCCCGGTTTGCTTGCTGAAGGCCTGACCAGAACGGCTAATTCCGATCTCAGCGAACTCATGGCGAACGGCTGGCCTTCGCACGATCAGATCGAGGCCTATCACAAGAAGCGCGGCGGTCCGGCTTGGCGGCTGATCGTGCGTTTCTACGGCCCGGAAGAGACGGTTCGCGGCAGCTGGACCTATGTGAAGCGCCGCATTGGCGGCTCAGTGCCCGGGGCGACTTTCGAAGACGGCAAGTTCTTCCGTATGCCCCTGACACCGGAGCAACAGGCGCCGTTGCACCTGGCCTATTTCGGAATCCCCAACCTGCAGGTCTTCAGTATTGTCGAACCGGAAGCGAACGACAATGTACCGCTCGACGGACATGTCGATTTCTGGGCGACGGTGCCGCGCACCGCTGAGGGCCTGCACGGCGGCCAAAGAGTGATCTATGAGACGCAGCGCAAGCTCGGCTGGAAAACCAACTTCAACCCGTTCAGCAGCCCGCTGATGTTCTATCCCCGCTCTTTTAACATTGGCTACAGCCTGCCTAGCTATCGCAACGATCCCGAAGGGAACCGGAAGGGTCTTGCGCTGTATAACGCGCTGGTGAATAACCTTGCCGCCGCCGGATATGGTCAATACCGTTCCAATATCTATACGCAGGAAATCGCCGCCGCGCAGTACTCCTTTAATAACAATTCCCTGATGCGCTTCCGTGAAGCCTTGAAGGATGCTGCCGACCCCAACGGCATCGTGGCGCCGGGCCGCTACGGCCTGTGGCCGAAACGACTGCGTGCCACCCACGGCCACGGTGCGACCAAGAAAAGGGAAAAGATATGAATACCCTGATCCCAGCGCTGCTGGCCGGTGCCGTGCTGTTCACGGGCCTCGTACTGGCCGCCGACCCCTCCCGCGGGCAGAAGGAGTTTCAGTATTGGTGTGCCACCTGCCATTCGCCAGATCGGCGCGAAGATGGCACCTATCTGCCCGGCACCGAATCACTGCAGAATAACTATAAGGGTACCAAACCCGCAGCGCTTGAACAGCGCGCCGATCTGACGGTGTCCTATGTTGAACTGGTGATCCGTCGCGGCACCCGCGCCATGCCGCTGTTTCGAAAGACGGAAATTTCCGATCAGGACATGCACGACATCGCGGCGTACCTGGCCAAGGCTAGCGGGGCACCGCACGCCGCCGCGCACAGCTTTCTCGAGCCGTATTTCGGCAACACCTTCATCTCTCACCACAGCGATGGTGTCGAGTACCGCATGCTCTACAGCGCCGACGGCCACTTTGATTTGACCCGTAGCGGCGGCGCAGTTCGCTCGGCCGACTACGAGCTCAGTGGAACCTATACCGTGGAGGGCGACCAAGTGTGTTTTCAGCCGCCACCTGATGCGTTCAAATGCGTGCCACAGGATCAGGGACACAAAGCGGGCGATACGTGGGAGGTCCAAACTCCCGATGGCGGTCACGCGACGCACATGATCATTTCGGGCATCGTATCGCACGGCCCGATGGCGAACTAAGAGATTGAGGATTCTTATGAAAGCTACAGTGGTCAGATCAGGTGTATTCGCCGGCCTGTTCGCGGTTCTGTCTGCAGCGGCCTGGGCACACCATTCAGTGGCAATGTTCGATCTCACTCAGAGCGTGACGATTCAGGGGACGGTGAAGGAATTTCAATTCACCAATCCGCACTCCTGGCTGCAAGTGATGGTGACCGGCGCGGACGGCAAGGCGGTGGAGTGGGCCTTTGAGGCTCAAGGGCCTTCCTCGCTGTTGCGTGTGGGAATTAAAGCCAAGACATTTTTGCCGGGTGACAAGGTGACGGTCGTTACTCATCCGATGAAGGACGGTCGTACAGCGGGGCTTTTGATCTCGGCAACCGCGGCCGACGGTCACGTTTATACATTGTAAGGTATCGCGGTGAATATCAGCGAGCCGATCGGTTCGCGAACCCGGCTCTGAGGTGACCACTGATTTCGGCGCCGGCGTAGGAAGGCAATCGCAGAAATCCCACGGCAGAGATCAGCGCGATCATACCGACCGCGATAAAGCTGATGCGGAAATCGATCATATCGGCGTTCGCGTCGTGACGCAGAATCTGCGAGACATTGAGCAGCAGGGCACCCAGAGCCACCCCAAGCACAGTCACCAACTGTTGCAGCATGCTGGTCAGGGTCGAAGCGGAGCTGCGTTGTGACGGGCTGATGTCCGCGAAGGCCAGCGTATTCAGGGCCGTAAACTGCATCGAGCGTGTCGCCCCGGCGATTAACAGCACGCTCATGATCCACCCGTGCCGCGTCTGTGCCGAGAATGCAGCGCAGATTAGGATGGCGATCCCCGCGATTATGCCGTTGACTACCGTGACAGAGCGGAAGCCAAAACGGCGCAAGGCGCCACTCGTGAGCGGCTTGATCGCGATATTCCCCAGAAAATAAACCAAGACGAGCGTACCGGAGGCGAGCGGGTTCAGCCCGAACCCGACCTGAAACAGCAGCGGCAGTAGGAATGGCGTTGCGTTGATGGCTGTGCGGAAGGCTGCACCGGCGGTCAAACTCGAAATCGCAAACGTCGGTAGTCGCGCGGCGGAAAGGTTCACCAGCGGTGCGCGCACGCGCCGGAAGTGCCAGACCGTGAACGCTCCCAGTAAAAGACCGGCCGCCACCCACGTCGCCGGCCCGAGCCAGTGGACCTGGGCCTGCGTCATTTCATCCAGGCCGTACAGCAAACTGAGCAGCGCCGAGGCGGACAGCAGAAAGCCAATCCAGTCCAAGCTCTTGCGTTCGGCTTCGCGCACGTCCGGTACGAAGCGAAATGCCAGCACCATGCCCAGCACGCCCAGGGGCACGTTCAGCAGAAAATTCCAGCGCCAAGTGGAATACGTGGTGATGAAGCCACCCAGCACCGGGGCGATCACCGGCGCCAGCAGCGCCGGCCAGGTGATCAGCGCGGTGGCACGCAGTAGATCGGCTTTTTCAGTATGGCGCAGTACCACGACCCGACCCACGGGGACCATCAGGGCGCCGCCAATGCCTTGGAGCGCGCGCGCCACGGTAAATTGCGCCAGATCGAGTACCAGGCCGCAGGCCAGGGACGAGAGCGTAAAGATTCCGATGGCCCACATGAATACCAGTCGCGAGCCGAAACGATCCGCCAACCAACCGCTCAAGGGCACAAAGGTCGCGGCCGACATCAGATAAATGGTGATGCCGATACTCAGATCCAGGGGTCTGACTTGGAACGACGCGGCCATCTGCGGCAACGAAGTGTTGATGATCGCGCCATCCAGCATCTCCATGAAAAATGCGCTGGCAACGATGGCGGCGATCAACGTGGTACCGCCCCGCAGGG
>Ga0210394_10006424_pt1 | contig 12741 bp, 14 predicted proteins | sample IncBWC12MmetaG_FD_160121 | JGI IMG/M metagenome (GOLD analysis project Ga0210394, IMG submission 160121) | Forest soil microbial communities from Barre Woods Harvard Forest LTER site, Petersham, Massachusetts, United States - Inc-BW-C-12-M | ecosystem: Environmental > Terrestrial > Soil >... | reverse complement strand
AGAGGTCCTGGGCCGGTCGGTGCTGGGTATGGGGCATGCCATTGGACAAAAGTGGGTCTACGACCCTCACTACGGCGCCATGCTTTCGACGCGCTTTTACCAGAGCAAGCCGCCAACGATTTTGGACGTGCCCGTCGACATGCAGTGGGCGGCGCTCGATATTCCTGATCCGGAAACGCCGGTCGGCGCTCGCGGCGTGGGCGAGCCGCCGGTGGGCGGCGGGTGCGCCTCGGTCTTGAACGCGCTCTCGGACGCTCTGGGTGACGAGATTTTTCGGCGAGCGCCCGTCAACGCAGATACGATTCTCACCTCACTCGAAGCGGGACATCCCATGCAACATCCCCTGATGGCGCACATTTAGCGGAGATGGGAAAGGAGCGGCCGTGGCCGTGATACGAGATGTGATGCCGGCTTTTGAATTGCTTCAGCCGAGTTCGATTGTCGATGCGCAGAAACTTTTAGAGCAGCACGGAGCCGACGCCTGGGTCCTGGCGGGAGGGCTCGACAGCTTCGACTGGCTGAAGGACCGCATCAAGCGACCTAAACTGGTCGTCGATCTGAGCGGAATTGCAGAACTCAAGGGAGTGCGCGCGACCAGCGAAGGCATCGAGATCGGCTCGATGACCACGCTCAGCGAAATCGTGAACGATCCGATTATCAAAAAGAGCTACGGACTTCTGGCCCAGGGAGCTGAACTGGTGGCCTCGCCGCAGATTCGCAACCAGGGCACGATCGGAGGCAACGTTTCACAGGACGCTCGTTGCTGGTACTACCGCGCCGGCTGGCCCTGTTACCGGGCCGGCGGCAACATCTGCTACGCCGATACGCCGGAAGGGCGCAACCGCGAGCACGCGATTCTCCTCGCGGACCGTTGCGTTGCCGTGAATCCCTCCGATGCGGCTCCGGCCCTGATCGCGCTCGATGCCCAATTCGTGATGCGCACGCCCCGGGGTGTGCGCGTTGTGGACGCCGAAGATTATTTCATCGGCCCTGAAATCGACATCACGCGCCTGCACATTTTGCAACCCGGCGATTTGCTGACTTCCATTCGCATTCCTGCCACCTGGGCCGGCGCGAAATTTTATTTTGAGAAAGTGCGAGACCGCAACGTCTGGGATTTTCCCTTGCTCAATGTGGCCTCTGCAATGTTCGTAGCGAATGGCGCGATCGAACGTATGCGCATCGCCGTAAATGGTGCCGCGGCACGTCCCCTGCGCCTGAAAGCCGTCGAAGACGCCGTACGCGGCAAACCAGCCAATGCCGCCACCGGAGAGATGGCGGGCAAGCTTGCGGTGCAAGGAGCTGTCCCGCTGCAGTTCAATGCTTATAAAATCCCGCTGATGAGAAATCTGGTGAAGCGCGCCATTGGCGGCGTGGAGGAGGCAACGTGGGCTTCCTAGAGTGGGCCACGAGTCCCTGGGGACAGCGTGTCCCGATTCATATTGCCTGGTTTTTGATCTGGGTGGCGGCGATTGCGGGATTGCTTTTCCTGATGGTTCACGCCACGTACGTTCGGTATTTCGCCAAACCCAAGGATTTTGCCGGAAGCAATTCACCTCTGCTCGCGACGCGCATTCCTCTGCAGGTCCCCAGGCATTCGCTCGCCGCGCGCCTGTTCCACTGGATTATGGCCGCCTCCATGTTCACGCTGCTGGTGACCGCCTTTCTTCCGAAGCTCGGCGTTCGGTTCGATTGGGTCACCTATCATTGGATCGCGGGCTCCGTCCTCACGGTCTCCGTTCTGTTTCACATCGTTCACGCCTCCTTCTTCCTGGATTTCTGGTCCATTTGGCCGGACAGAATTGACCTGCGCGACGCCGCGCGAAGAATGCGGCGATTTTTCGGCAAGCCCGCGCCGCCGCCGGACCGCTTTGCCAAGTATCCTCTGGAGAACAAGCTCTACCACGGCGCTATCATCGCCGCGGGCCTGGCAGCGATCGTCACCGGCGTGTTCATGATGTTTCGCGTGCGCACGATATTTTTTCCGCGCAATCCGTATCTGTTCGGCGACATGACTTGGGGCATGATGTATGTGCTGCACGGGCTGGCGGGCGTTGGGCTGATCGCGTTGATCATGGTGCATGTGTATTTTGGCCTGCGGCCGGAAAAGCTGGCCATCACCAAGTCCATGATCTTCGGCTGGATGAGCCGCGATTTTTATCTGCAGGAACACGATCCCGCGCGCTGGCCCGTGCAAGTTTCCTCCTCCTCGTCGCCGACGAGTTCCCCGGGAGCAGAAGCGGAAGGATTAACAGATGCTGGCTGATATCTCGGAACGCTGCAACACGATAGAAGAATCCTACGAGTTTATGCTGGCCTACGCCGCGCAAGGTCATCCGCGGGAGGAGGGAAGCAAATCCGGCGAACAAATTCGCGAATTCCTGACCCGTACAGTGAAGGCGATCTCTGGTTTCACGGAGTATTGCGCCATGGCCGTTAAACAAGAGGGCTTCGAACCGCACGAGCGCTACCAGGCGTTTCTTGCGGTGGTGGAGCGCGACGCACAGGATTCCCTGGCAGCCATTGAACTGGTTCTGGCGCAGCCCTCCATCAGTTCTCAATTAATCGACAATCTCAACTCCTCCATTCACCTGCGCGCTCTGCTCACCGACCTGTTTCTCTTGAGTGACCTAATGCAGCGGAAGGATCATGGATCGGCCGATTCGCTAAGGATGTGAAGCGACTTCAACAGGCCGTCGGATTGCCGGGTCGCGTTATCTCCACGCGCAGCCACTTTGCCGGAAAGCGCAGAAACCCAGAAACGCGCTATGCTTCGCCAGCTTCCAATTGCCGGACGAAAACGGACCGTCTGCTGCTCGAGCAAAACTTTGTCGCCCTCGGAACTTTTATGGAAACTGCCGACCCGGTCGCGAAAGGACTCCGCCTATTGCGACCGCAGAGCGGCGGCGAGGCTGCGTTGAATGTCCGGTGAAGGAAGGTTCGGCTTGCCAATCAACAGATACTCAAAGTTGTCCGCCAGAATTTCTTCGGGATGAATGATGTAGTTGGTATTGCGTCCGACCTGTTCGTAGAAACCTTGTATCTCGCCGACATGCAAAAGCGTGACTTGCGACGGATCGTAAGTCGCGTGCGAGCCGGATTTTTCAACCACCAGAAATTCAAAATCGAGATAGTCGAAGAATTCGCCGCCGTTCGCGGGATTGTAATGGTCGGATTTTGAAAAAAGTATCGGTACGGCCCAGATTGACGTTCGGCCCGATAGAACGCGGATGCAGTGGTCGTTCTTCGGAGCATCAGGATTTGTGATCTTGCGAGCGGCCAGAGCAGGCGGGAAGGGAACCTCGCCGCAGGGCTGAAATCCGATCACAGCGTAGGCCCGCTCGCGCAGCTCTGGAGCGTTCCGCGAGAGCACGTGGAACAGTTCATGTGCGATGGTGCCACGGAGAGCGCTGCTTCGGTTTGCCGCGAGCGCGCTCTGCGGAAGGATAATCGCGTTGGCTCGCGTGTATTCGGCGTGACCTTCTTCGTCGCCGGTCGTCTTGATGAAAAGGATGGTCTTCGGAAACGGCAGGTTGAGCTCGCTCAGTTTGGCAGCCAGTTCGTCGAAAGCGGATTGCACGGCGTCCTTCTCGTGGGGAGTCCATTCGAGAACGTTTTTCGCAACAAAGGCGAGGTACTGCTGCTCGGTGACGTCGTGGTCCGTTTTCATTCGCGCAGCGCGATCGAACGGACTCAGGCGGGACACAAATTCGTCACGGTTTGTCAGCACGGCGCGCCCTTGCTCGACGGTCGCGAAGGAAATGGTCGGCAAGTTCGGCGCTTGCGCGCCCACGATTGTCGGCGCCAGGAATACGATACATAAGACAACTGTTTTCATTGATCGACGCATGAATTCGCGGAACCTTAGCATAGTGAAACGTTGCCTCTGTATATACTGGCGTTCTATTTCGCGGCGCGAGTGCGGAGCGGCGCGTTGCGAGATTCAGACTACCATCTTTGCCAAAAGTGGCGGCTCCGAGTTATCGAGATGCCCACGACCGCACCGGCTACCTTCGTCGGGATCGACTTTAAGCCGGACGACTTGCCGATTGGCGAAGCTCGGGAGCACTGCGGTCCCGAACGACTGCTACGCAAGGATCGTGAGATTGCCGGACCCAAGCGTCGCTACCACCACCGTGCAAGGGAGGCTCGCGCCGAACTTAATTGCCCGTTATGGCCAACCATCCCCCGATAGGTCGCGTAGTCGGAAAAATACCATTGCCTGCTTTTGCAGCAAATGCGTTTTGCGGGACCTCTCCGGGCAAAATTGGCACAGTCACGGTGCGGCGGGGTTACATGTTGCGTCACGGGAACCGACGGCTCACCGCATCCGATGTTGTGGGTCCGTTACAATTGACCTGTGCCGAAGCGCCATTGCACAAGCCGCGCGGAGTGGCGACTCCAACCGGGAAAGCCAGCGGAGCCTCTCTCTGCGCATTACCGGCTCGACTGCGACTACGGAACTCCCGTTATGACTTGCTGGGAGGACGGCGGAAGTGAGCCAATTTACGCGTGTGAAAGTCACGCGAAACAGCTAGGACGCTCTCGCGCATCTTGCCCAGACGTCCGCATGGTAACGGCTCCATCGGACCATGGCGACAATTCGACAAGAAACGAGGATCGAGCCCCAATCCAGGAGCTCGCTGACACCAAGCCGAACGGCTCCGCTTCAGCGGAAGCTGCGTGCGCTGCTGCGGACACGAAGGCCGGAGCGGTAGCAGCAGAACCGTGTGCTCGATCCCCGGTCCGCGACCTTACTTTTGGAAATTCTGCCAAGGCCATGGTGGACGAAGTTATTTGGAACATGGCAACCGGAAGCTATCAGGTTTACCGGACCGCGCTACAAGAAGGGAAGTCCGCTGCGGAGGCGGCACAAGCCGCAGGCGGGCAGCTTGCCGTGGTCCATCGTAAAATCGGCGATTACACACTTAAACTGGAAGCTGTTCTTTCAGAATCAAAAGCGATAATCAATGTAGAAGTGGCCATAGATAAACCACTCGAACAGGCGATGCTTGAGATTATCAGTAATGGCGCAATGAGTGACTCGGAGAAGGATGCTGCCACTGAACAACTCGGCGCTCTGCAAGAATGCGTTAAACACGGACTGCAGGGAGATATCACTCCCCTCCAAGCGAATCAAGTCCTGCTGGCGATTGGTGACCGCCTGAACTGGGGAGGGACTTCCGACGTTTCGGAGGGGATCAAGGCGGTTTATCGGGCGCTATACGGCAGCCTGAAAACTTCAGTTCTTACCGCGGTTCCTGGGGCGCAAAATCTTCACGATCGACTAACCAACTTGTACGCGGCCAAATCTGACCTAGAAATTTGCTGACCACTTGTCAGCCGAAGCCGTCCTCCCGGAAACATCCAGGGAACCTCCCCATCGGGCGCCTGGAGTTCCCGTTTTGAGGCCAATGTCCTGACGTACTATTGAAGGCTGCGGATCTTTAGTCGATCCTGGCGGTACATCCTGACCCGTGACCCTTTCAAGGAGCCGTGTATGCCGGGCAAAAACGGGGCACCAACCAGACGCAGCAGTCGTGTGACGCTGCGTGTTCCGCTGAAAATATATGAGCCGGACACGAACAAACGGTTTCTCGTCGAACAAGCATATGCGGTGAAGGTAAGCCTCTGGGGCGGGCTTATCGCTCTCGGAGCAGCCGTGAATCGAAACCAACAACTCGTGACGGTCAACCAGGCTACCGGAGCAACCGCCGACTCCCGGATTGTCTATCTGGGGCCGATGCTTTCCGGCGGATCTCCGCTAAGGCTAGTGGCCATCGAGTTCCTGAGACCGTCGCCTGGTTTTTGGGGTGTGGTCTTTCCTCAGATCGATCCAGGCCGATCTCACGCCAGGAACTATGCACGATGAGCCAAAGAAACAAGCACGTTCGAACCGCCAATCAGCGTTCCGTGCGACGCTGTCCGCTCGTCGCTTCTGTCGAGGTAACTGAGCTGCGCTCCGGGGCAATGCTCTCAGCCCGCATCTCGGAACTGGGCGTCGGGGGCTGCTATGTTGACGCGCTAAATCCATTCCCCGAGGGCGCGCTGGTCGGTTTACGGATTCTGAGAGATCAGGGCGTCTTCGAGACAAAGGCCAAGGTAGTCTACTGCGACGCGAGATTCGGCATGGGTCTTGCCTTCATTGAGATGACACCCGATCAGAGGTCGCTACTGGAAACCTGGTTAGCCGAGATCGTCAGCCAGCTCAGGCCGGTCTCCTAGATTCTAGGACGCTCGCTGGAAACCCTGCCGAGGCCTTTCGGTCCATTCATGCATGCTGCCGGCGCCAACTCCTGATTGGCTAATCGGGAATGAGTCTGGTTGTGTGCTCATGAATCCCAGAGTTGCGCGCTCTCTTAGGCACACCTTTGGGGGTAGTGATCAGTAGGCTTCACAGACAGCGCGGCCCGCCAAGGAAGGGCTATTCTTAGTCGGCCATATGTCCGAACATCTCCGGAAATCATGGTTTAGTCCCGGCAAGCTGCTGACAGCATCGCCTGTGTTCTGCGCGCTGCTGCTCGTCCTTTGTGCCGCGGCGAACCAGGCGATTTCACTTCCTGCTAACGCCGTTTCGCCCACGATCCGGATTGATCGGACCGAGTTCCTGCTAGGCGAACAAGTGGCCTTTGAAATTGGCAAACGCACCGCTCGGGACGTTGATGGTCCAGCACTAGCGGCAGCTCTTTGTGAATTAAAAGTCGTTGGCCCCGATGGGAAGGCGATTGTGCAGCAAAGAGGAGGACCGGTCCCTTACGACGGTCGGTCGCGTGCGTCTTTTCTGTTTCAACCGGAATTGCTGAACGATATTGATGACCACCTGACTGTCGGAAGATATCAGATTCTATATGCATGCGGCGCGAACGAGACCTCAGTTTCCATTCAGTTGCGGGAGCTGCCGATCCTCCGGGATATCCATGCCGGGTTGCAGTTTCCAGTCCAGGTTCGGCTCTCGAAAGACAGGAGCTTGAAGGTCGGGGTGACGGTCAGGAATGAGTCGGCCGTACCAATAAAAATCGTCACTCCCGACAGCGATTACTGGACTAGGGTGATCGCCTATGCAGACTACGCGCATCCGCCGGCATGGACACTGTTTGACTCGAATGCCGTGCCGCAGGTGGTCCGTAACCCGAATTACCGCACGCGAATTTCCTCTGCCAACATAGACCGGCTGAAATTACTGACCATTCCCGCAAAAGGATCATATTCTACCGAGATTGAGTTTCACGGAGCTGCCGCGGGCGGCGGACTTGTCGATTCGCAATGGTTGCCTACAAAGGAGTTTGAAGTTGCCGGCGGCCTGGTGTTGCATTTGTTTGCGCCGATGGATGGCTCACCTCCGAGCAGTGACCGTCCCATCGAATTGTTGATCCGTGCCAAGGCTTGCTATGCAGTAACCGGAGAGAGACAAAGTACTGAATGTGAAGGTGCCATCAGGCGTTGGCCTCCTGATCCCCTAGATTGACTTTGGGATGATTGGGCGCAACCGCACAAGGCAGCGAGCCATTTCTTGAGGATGGCAGTACCATCGGCTCAACGAAGAAGCGTTGCTGTAAGTGGCCGCTTGCGATTCAAAAACGCGACTTGCAGCCAGTCAGAGGAGCCAATGCCCTGACAGGTGCCAGTTCGGGTCCGCTGGAAGGTGCCATGAACCAAACCGGGGGCCCACTTCTAGGTTCCTACGATTACGGCGAGGTAGCTCGCTCTATATTGATCGCCTTCGCCGCCTCCTACGCCGCACTCGATCTTGGCGGACGCGTAATCGCCGCGCGCGGCTGGGTTCGAGCGGCCTGGCTGAGCGGTAGCGCCATCGCGATGGGCGTCGGAATCTGGTCGATGAACTTCAAGGCGTTGTTGGCGTTCCGCTTGCCGGTCAGTGTGGAATACCACTGGCCCACAGTTCTGGCATCCCTCGTGACAGCTGTTCTTGCGTCGGGAACAGCACTCTCTATAGCGACTCGAGAAAAAATGGGGCCGGCTCAGGCTTGGGCTGGCAGTGTGATCATGGGGAGCGGCATCGGAGCCGCGTATTACCTGGGCGTGGCGGCCATGCGATTGGCGGCGACAACCCGCTTTGCGCCTTTACTCGTGGCCCTGTCTGTTGTGCTCGCGATCGTGTTCTCCCGTCTTGCACTGGCGCTCACCTTCGACCGCCGCGAAGAATCCGGCGGAACCACTTTGACCAGGGTCATCAGCGCAGCAGTGATGGGTGCTGCCATTTCCCTGATGCACTACAGCGGCATGGCCGCCGTCAGCTTCCTGCCCGCTGCGGTGATGCCGAACCTTTCGCACACTGTGAGCATCTCCCCGCTCGGCGGCTATGGGATTGTTATTGTTACCTTTCTTGTCCTCGGCACGGCTATCTTGACGTCATCGGTGGACAGGCAGACGCAGGCGGAAGTCATACGACTCAACGAAGGACTCGAGCAACGTGTGGTCGAGCGCACCAGAGGACTTACGGCCGCCAACCAGGAGCTGCGACGCCTCTCCGGACAACTCTTGCGGTCGCAAGATGAAGAGCGACGCAGGATCGCCCGGGATCTTCACGATGATCTTGGTCAAGACTTGTTTGCGGCCACATTAGTTCTCGGTCAACTTTCCAGGATTATTTCTGACGAGCGGTCACGAGAGTCGCTGTCTGAAGCACAAGAAATGCTGCGGACTTGTGCGGAAAAAGTTCGAACGATTGCTCATTTGTTACACCCACCTGAGCTTGAGCTGCTGGGTTTCAGAACCGCCCTCATTGCTTACGTTGACGGTTTTAGGGAGCGCAGTGGAATTCAAGTTGATGTTGACATACCGACCGAATTACCGAAGTTAACGCGCTCAGTTGAAAGCGCGCTTCTTAAGATGACCCAAGAGTGCCTGTTAAACACCCAACGTCATTCCAAGAGCTCGAAGGCGCAAATGCGGATCGAAACCGATTCCAACCAGATCACTTTGGACATGCGCGACGATGGTATCGGGATGCAACCCGCAAAGTCGAACATGGCAGACGGTAGTCAACCAAAGCTCGGAGTAGGATTAGCAGGAATGGCTGAGCGGATGAAAGAACTCGGAGGCAGTCTAGAAATCACATCGGGAAGTTGGGGCACCTCAGCAAAAGCCACTCTTCCGCTGGTGCTGTCAAAATTGGAATCGGAGAGCTAGGCCACGGAGTGTGGACCTGCCGATAGTGCCAGAGAGACGGAAAATGACAACCGAACGAACAACCTCTCAACCGTATCGAGTTCCAGTCGCGGATGTTGTCGAGTCCTATCGGGAATTCGTATTCCAATAATCCCTCGATCCATTTAGTCTCCGCCTCCTGTTGTCTCCGAGCGAGGGTGCGCTCGAGGGGGAATAGTGGTGCCTGAGCGGAGTGAGAAAGTCATTGCGCCCGCAGTGCTTGAATGGGATCGATTCGCGTTGCGCGCCAAGCGGGCAAGAAACACGCTGCGACGGACGCCAGGGTCATCACCGCAAGTGCCGCGGCGAAAGCCAGCGGGTCCCGCGGGCTTACCTGATAGAGGAGGTTGCCGAGCAGGCGCGTTAGAAGCAGTGCCAGGGCGATCCCGATAATTATGCCAGTTGTTGTCAGTAGCAAACCGCGCAACAGCACGAGACGCAGCACGTTCGATGTGCCGGCGCCAAGAGCCATACGCAGCCCCAACTCTCGGGTGCTCTGCGAGACGGTGCACGACATCACGCCGTAAAGGCCGATGCTGGCAAGCAGCAGCGCCAAGCCTGCGAACAGGGCGACCAAAGCTACGGCCACAAGTTCGTGGGAAGTGGAACGGTCAACTTGCTCCTGTAGCGGAATCATTTCGTATACAGCGAGGTTGGGATCGAGCGCGCGCACTTCGCGAAGCAGCGCCGTTTGGACGGTTGGCAGAGGTTGCCTGGTTCGAATGTGGATGTCAGGTTCTATAGAGAAATACTGGCGGAGCGGAACGTAGAAGAACGGCCGGGGCGCTTCATCCATGCTGTAGTACTTCGAATCCTTGACGATGCCGACGACTTGCACCCAATTGCCTTTCACTTGCAGACGCTGGCCGATGGGATTCTGCCCGCGCCAATACCGCGCGATCATGGTCTGGTTTACGATGGCGACACGCGCCGCGTTTTCATCGTCCGCGCGAGTGAATTCGCGCCCGGAGATGAGCGGAATGCCCAAAGTGGCGAAGTAGTCGGGGCTGACTTCGTTATATTCCGCCGTGGGCTGCTCGTTCGGCGGCGGTTCGTAGCCGTCGACAGCGATGGATGTCGAAGAGAATGATCCATAGCCGAGCGGAACGGCGCGGGCGTAAGCGGCCGCTTCGACACCCGGCAGCGCGCGGACACGCTGGATCAATTCATCCTGAAAAGTCTTGGCGCGCTGCGCGTCATAGCCGGCAGCGACCAAAGGTATCCAGGTATCGAACACCCGCGTTGTGGAGAAGCCCGGGTCGGTGGTTCGAATCTTGCGCAGGCTTTGCATCAGCAAGGTCCCGCCGACCAACAAGATGAAACTTAGCGTGACTTGGAGGATCACGAGGCTCGAGCGCAACCATGCCCGGCCCCGGGCGCCCAGAACGGTGGACACTCCGGTTTTGAGCGTCTCGGCGAGCGCAAGGTGGCGCGTCTGAAAGGCGGGGACCAGCCCAACAGCAAGCGTGACGATGAGACAAATGGCCGCGCTCAGCCCGAGCACACGGCTGTCGATTTGTCCGGGCAGATACATCACCTCTCCCGGGAACAGCAGAACAAGCGCGTGACGGCCCGCGTAGGCGACCAGCATGCCGCCCGCTGCACCCGAGGCTGACAGCAGCAAGCCCTCCGTGACGAGTTGCCGCAACAGGCGGCCGCGGCCGGCACCCAGAGCGAGGCGAACCGTCATCTCGTGCCTGCGCGCGAATGACCGGACGAGTAGCAAATTGCCGACGTTGGCGCAGACGATGAGCAGAACAAACATCGTGACAACAACCATGATCGCGAAGGTCGGAAGCAGATGACCGGCCTGATTGAAAGGCGTTTGCCACAGCGGCCAGACCTTGATGCCGCGGCCGCGGTTGGTGGCGGGATATTGAGCTTCGAGCCGCGTGGCGATGGCGGAAATTTCTTGCTGAGCTTGATTGCGGGTCACGCCGGGCTTGAGTCGCACATACGCTTCCGCCCAGCGCGCGCCGCGATCGTCCAGTTTGTCGCTGCCGCCGTCGAAAACCTCGAGCATCGAGGCCGGCACCCAATACTCCATGCTCCGGCCGACGAAAGTCCCGTAGAAGCCCTCGGGCGCGACCCCGATGATGGTGTGCACGACGTTATCGAAGCGCTGCGTCTTGCCGATGATTTCGGGATCGCCTTGGAAACGGGTCTGCCAAAGATGGTAGCTGATCACCACGAGCGGATGCGCGTTGCGGCCGATGTCTTCGCCTGGCGCAAAGCCGCGGCCCAAAATGGGATGGACGCCAATCGCGTCAAAATAGTTTGCGGAGACGATGCTTCCGGTCATGACCTGGGCGCGTTCGCCACTGCTCAGAGTCGCGCCGGTGATTTTGCTGACAAAGACGGTTTCACACAGCGTGCAGCTTCTCTCGACGTCGCGGAGATCGGGCCAGGACGTTTCGTCTCTTTCGTCACGCACCGTTCCGGTCAGTGTGACCAGGCGCTCCTGCTGAGAAACGAGCGGATAAGGACGCAAAAGAATGCCTTCGACCCAGCTGAACACGGCGGCGTTAGCGCCGATGCCGAGCGTAAGGCACAAAATCGCTAGAACGGTGAATCCCGGGCTGCGGCGCAGCATGCGAAAACCGAAACGAACGTCCTGCAGGAAATCTTCGATCAGGTTTGTGCGGCGCATGTCACGGCACTCCTGCTTGACCTGTTCAACGCCGCCCAGGGATTGCCGGGCGGCGCGGCGGGCTTCCTCGGGATTCATGCCCTGGGCCACGAACTCGTCGATTTGATTTTGCAGATGAAACTGAAGCTCGTCGCTGAGATCCAGCTCCGCTCTGTCCTTGCGGAAAAGCGAGCGCCAGCGAAGCGGCAATTTGTAATACCAACGCATGGTTCCGGCTCCCTAGGACGACATCTCCAGGACCAGCCCGATGGCCGATGAAAGGCGCTTCCATTGTGCTCGTTCCTGGCGCAGGTACTTTGCGCCGTCCGGAGTCAGGGAATAATACTTGGCGCGGCGATTGTTTTCCGATTCGCCCCACTTGGCGCGAATCCAGCCCTGTTGTTCCAGGCGATGCAGCGCGGGATAAAGCGCACCTTGATGGACCTGCAAGACTTCTTTCGAAACCTGACGAATGCGTCGCGCGATGCCCCAGCCGTGCATGGGCTGGAGCGCGAGCGTCCTCAGAATCAACAGGTCCAGGGTTCCTTGGACCAGGTCGGTGGGCTTAGCCATTTCGAGCCTCCTGTCGATAAATGACAGGGCAACATTTTAGACTCCTATCAACGAATTAGGGAAGCAGAAATTTCACGAATCTCCGCTAAACGACGAATTGATGCAGGGTTACTACATTCTGTTCTCCGGTGCGAACTCCTGGAAACGGGCTTGGGTTTACCGATTCAATTTCACTTGCCTGATTTGTCACCGGAAATGGGAAGCAGCACTTTATTCGTCTGGTAAATGCTGCGTTGATCAGGGTGCGCCGGGATAAACCGGCATGTTGGTGTGTCCAAGGAAGGCTGGCGTATTCAGTGAGGAAGAATCTCACCAGGGCAAAAGCCAGAGCCCTGTAGCTTGGATAGCAAGGAGGAAGGAAACTGAATCCT
>Ga0210394_10006422_pt1 | contig 12742 bp, 14 predicted proteins | sample IncBWC12MmetaG_FD_160121 | JGI IMG/M metagenome (GOLD analysis project Ga0210394, IMG submission 160121) | Forest soil microbial communities from Barre Woods Harvard Forest LTER site, Petersham, Massachusetts, United States - Inc-BW-C-12-M | ecosystem: Environmental > Terrestrial > Soil >... | reverse complement strand
CGCCGCCACCCCAGCGCCCCCCAAAGCCGCCCGGCCCGCCGATCGCGTGACCGTATCGCCCCGCCGCCCCCATCATCATCGCCACCAGGAACACCAGCACGCCGACGACGGCGCCCAGAGCGATCGAGGTCAGCACGACAGCAGCCAAGGTCCCGGCTCCTGCACCCGCGAGCAGCGCGCCACCGGCGCCCAGCACACGGCTCAGCGCCGAACCGATCACGACCCCGACCAGCAGCAGCGGCAGCAGCCCGTTCAGTCCCCGGCCGTGGCTCGGCTGTGTCTTCGGTCGCTCCGATGGCGTCGTGCCGAGCCGTTCCTGTTCGATCCGGGGCAACAGATCGTCCAGCGCCGCGTTCAGTCCGCCCGCGTAATCGCCCACCTTGAAATGCGGCGCCATTTTCTGCTGGATCACCCGATTGGCGATCACGTCCGGTATCGCGCCCTCCAGCGAACGGGCCACCTCGATGCGGGCCCGTCGGTCCTGCGTCGCGATCACCAGCAACAGGCCGTCGCCGATTCCCTGCCGGCCTATCTTCCAGGTCGAACCGACCCGGTTGGCGAAATCCTCGATCGGCTCCACGCCCGTGCTCGGGACCATCACGATTGCCACCTGCGCCCCGGTGTTGGACTCGAACTGGCCCAGCCTCGATTCGAGCGCCGCCCGGTCAGCCGGCGACAGCACGCCCGCTTGATCGACGGTCCGCGCCAGCGGCGGAACCAGCAGCAGCCCGTCCGGCCCGACCGGCGCGCGCGAGGAATCGGCTCGACCCGGCATCGGAACCAGCGCCAGCAGCGGTATCAGCGCCAGCAGCCCGCCCAACAGCCAGCGCCGCATTACTCCGGAAGGCCGGGCTCGAAAACCGGCGCCCGGCCGATGGTAACCAGGGTCCACGGAAACGGGTTCGGCCCCGCTACTTGCCAAAGTCGACTTTCGGCACCTGCTTCACGGCGGCCTCGTTTTCGACCGTAAATTGCGGCTTTTCCTTGTAGCCCATCACCATCGCAGTCAGGTTCTGCGGCACCTGCCGGATGTAGGTGTTGTAGTCCTGCACGGCCTTGATATACCGGTTGCGCGCGATCGCAATCCGGTTCTCGGTGCCTTCGAGCTGAGCCCTCAGCTCCTGGAAACTCTGATTGGACTTCAGGTTCGGGTAGTTCTCGCTCACCACCAGCAGCCGCGACAAGGCCGACGACAGCTGGCCCTGCGCCTGCTCGAACTTCTGCAGCGCCGCCGGGTCGTTGACCAGTTCCGGTGTGGCCTGGATCGAGGTCGCCTTGGCACGGGCCTCGATCACCCGGGTCAGCGTTTCCTGTTCGAAGTTGGCCTCGCCCTTCACCGTAGCCACCAGATTCGGGACCAGCTCGGCGCGCCGCTGGTACTGCGACAACACCTCGGCCCAGGAGGCCTTGACGGCCTCGTCCCGGCGCTGAATTTCGTTGTAACCACATCCGGCCAGCACAAACGCCAGTGCGGCCACCAAGCCCAGGCGCCACCCACGCATTGGAACCCCCTCGGTCTAGATTGTTCGGAATGCCCCGATGCGGTTTATATGGGAGCTGGCGGGCATTCCGCAAGCCCATTAGGGCGAAAATCGGCCGGAAAACGCGGTCTCCTCGGAGGCCATCGAGGGTGTCGGGCTGCCTATGATGGTTGCGATGCCGGCCCCTGCACGGGGCGGAGGCGCGGGAACGCGATGACATTTATCAAACCCTATCTGATCCGGTTGTCGCATTGCGACCCGACCGGCTTCGTCTTCTACCCGAACTACTTCCACATCTTCAACGCGCTGGTGGAAGACTGGTTCTACGAAGCGCTCGAGATCCCGTTCGACGTGTTCCTGATGGAGCGGCGCCTGTCGCTGCCCACCGTTCGGCTGGAGGCGACTTTTACCAAGCCGACGCGGATGGGCGAGACGGTGGACTTCTGGCTGACCGCATCCCACATCGGACGCACCTCGGTGCGCTTGAACATGGGGGTGGACAAGGACGGCGAACAACGGGTCCGGATGACCCGCGTGGCCGTGTTTCTCAGTCAGGAAACCGACCGGCCCATCGACATTCCGGAAGACGTGCGGACCAAGATCGCCGAGTTCATGCGCGGCTGATCAGCCGGTCAGACGCGGACCCTGCGCGAGCGTGCCAGCTCGGCCTCGTAGGCCCGGGTGAACGCCTGATTGAACAGATCCCGCACGCCTGAAACGGCGCCGGATCGCTCGCCGTTGGCGACGGACGCGCGGTCCGACCCGACTTCGGACGGCTCGGCGATCATCGAGGCATGCGTGCGCCGGTACAGATCCCACAGCCGGGCTTTGCGCCGCATCGGCAGCAGTTCGTCCAGGAAGAGCGATGCCTCGAGCCGCTCCTCCACGGCCAAGGGCGCCAGCTTCGCTTCGGTCTGCTCGACCGCCGCATCGATCGCAGTGCGCATGGCGTCGATCCGCGTGATCAGCTCGTCGATCATTTCCTGGATCCGGGTTTGCGGATCATCCGTCCCGATCGCGCCGGGCTTGAGCAAGGTCGCCAGAAGGCGCGTCTGCTCGGTGGCGCTGCGGATCGGGTCGATATGGCGCGACATCGCAGTCGCCTTCTCGCCTGCAGGGTCGTCGCGCAGACGCATGCGCTGCGAACCGAGCCGGTGCATCCCTCCGACCAGAGTCCGGAGCATCAGGCCAAGCGTTCTCATGAATTCGGGGCGCAGTCCGCTCGGCAGCTCGAGCTGGACTGCGGCGCCGTCCTGAAACGCTTCCAGCAGCTCGGCGTTCGAGATCGCGCTCCACGGGCCGGGGCCTTCGCGCACGGCGAGCCCGATCGAGTCGTCGTCGCCGGCTTCGATCCGCAGGCTGCGGCGTTCGATCACCTGCGTCTCGTCGTGGCCGGATTCGCTCTGCAGGCTGCCGCGATCGATCACCTGCGTGGCGGGAAAGTCGGGATCGTCGAAATCGACCGCCAGCTTGAAATGCCCGATCCGTACCTTGTCCCCCGGTCGCAGCGCTTCCTTGACTCCGGCTTTCAACGCCTTGCCGTTGATCATCGCCGCGTTGCGGCTGCCCATCTCCTCCAGGTAGAACGTGTCGCCGCTGCAGCTGACGTGTGCGTGGAATCGCGATACGGTCCGGCTCGAGTCGGGCAACGACAGGCGAGCTGTCTCGGCTCGGCCGATCAGGCCCCCGGACGTATCGAAACGGGCCTCAAGGCCGATGCAGCTCGTGCCGCTCGGCCCCTCGACGACCTTCAGAATCAAGTTCATCAGTTCACTTTCGCAGTTTCTGAAGCGGCCGTTGGAAACGGCGCCGGATCCACGATCAATTCCACCTTTAAAGCACCCGACGCCGCACCGCGGCCATTGAACCTGCGTTGTAGCAGGACGGCTGGCGCTTCATTGCCCGAAATGCGGCGCAAGCCGCCCCGAGTCCGAATCCGATCGACCACCCCCGTAAAATGTCCCCGAGGCCAATTCCAGGCGAAGGCAGATGATCGATCCCGAAACGATCGGCTACGCGGCGGGAACGCTGACCACGATCTCGTTCATCCCGCAGGCCTGGTTGAGCTGGAGGACGCGCCACACGGCCGGGTTGTCGCTTGGCATGGTTGCGACCTTCGCGCTGGGCGTGGCGCTGTGGCTCGGCTACGGGGTGCTGATCGGCGCCTGGCCGGTGATCGTTTCCAATTCGATCACGCTCGCCCTGACCTTGTTCATTCTGGGACTGCGGCTGCGCCATGCACCCCGAACACGGCCGGGCGACTGAAAAAGCGACCGCGCAGTCTCAGTCGGCGTCGTCGTAGGTACCGCTGAAGGCGGCAGCGGCACGCTCCAGCCGGTCGTTGAGCGCGGCCCACTGCGGCTCCCGCGGCGGCCGCTGCACCACCAGGCGCTCGGCGCTGCTCGCGTCCATCCGATGCAGGAACTCGTACAGGTGGTGCGCGTACCGCTCGGGAGCGGGCGGCGCGGTCCACCAGTGCGCCACCGTCGGCAGCGGCGGCGCCGGCGCGAGCACGGCCACGCGGTTCGCGCCGAGCTCGTGCACGCGCGCCGCCAGCCGCGAGGCTTCGACCAGTTCGAGCGGCTTGCGCGGCGCATAGTGGCGCGCCAGGCCGCCCGGAGCGCGTGGCGTCGAGGGGTCGTCGAAGGCGGGAGCATCGACGGCGCGACCGAGCGCGCGCTCGATGGCCTCGCGCGCGATCGACCCCGGACGCAGCAGGCGCGGCACCTGCGTGGTCAGATCGATGATGGTCGACTCGATCCCGAATTCGCAGGAGCCGCCGTCCAGGATCAGATCGACCGGTCCGTGCGGCTTTTCGCGCAGATCGGCGCGAACGTGTTCGGCCCGGGTCGGACTGATGTGGCCGAAGCGGTTGGCGCTCGGCGCCGCGATGGCGCGGCTCGGATCGCCGCATTGCTGGCAAAGCGCTTTCAGCAGCGCCTGCGCCCACGGATGCGACGGGCATCGCAGACCCACCGACGGCTGTGCGCCGGTCAGCGCGTCGTGCGCGCGCGGGCCGCGCGGAACCACCAGCGTCAGTGCGCCCGGCCAGAACCGTTCGGCCAGCTTGCGCGCGACCGGGGACAGTGTCCCCGCCCAACCGCTCGCAGCCGCCAGGCCCGAGACGTGAACGATCACCGGGTGATCGGTCGGACGGCCCTTGGCGGCGAAGATCGCGCGCACCGCCGGCACGTTGTCGGCGTCGGCCCCGAGCCCGTAGACCGTCTCCGTCGGGAAGGCCACCAGCTTTCCATCGTGCAGCAGCCGGGCCGCGCGCCCGATCGCGCTTGAGTCCACCGGCGGGCCGTTCACCGCACCGGCTCCAGGCCAAGAATCGCGCAGGCCTGGCCGGCGCGCGCCAGCGCCTCGCTCAACGACGGGGCCACCACCGTCACGTGGCCCATCTTGCGGCCCGGCCGCGCTTCAAGCTTGCCGTACAGATGCGGACAGGCGCCGGCGATCGCGGCCACCGCATCCAGTCGAGGCAGGCGCAACCGATCCTGGTCGAACCAGAGGTCGCCGAGCAGGTTCAGCATCACCGCCGGCGCCAGCTGCCGCGTCTGGCCCAACGGCAGCTCGGCCAGGATGCGGGCCTGTTGATCGAACTGGCTCGTTACGCAGGCATCGATCGTGTAATGACCGCTGTTATGGGGGCGCGGCGCGATCTCGTTGAACACCAGCTGAAGGCCAGGCAGAACGAAGAATTCGACACACAGGACTCCCACGTAATCGAGCCGTTCGGCCATCGTGGTGGCGGCCGCGCGCGCCCCGCGCTGGAGTGCAGCGTCGATGCGCGCCGGCGCGATCGTCGCCGCCAGGATGCCGCCGCGGTGCTGGTTCTCGGCAACCGGAAACGTGCCCGACCGACCGTCGCGGCCGCGACAGACGATGACCGACACCTCGGAGGCGATCGGCAGCCACTTTTCCAGAACGCAAGGCACCTCGCCCAGCCGCTCCCAGGCCTGGCGCACCCCGGCTGGCTGATCGACCCGGACCTGGCCCTTGCCGTCGTACCCGAGGCGCGCCGACTTCAGCACACCGGGCAGCAGCGAGGCTTCGACCCGGGCCAGATCGGCCGCCTCGGCAATCACCTGGTGCGGCGCCACCGACAGGCCGCAGTCCTGAGCGAAGCGCTTCTCGCGCCGCCGATCCTGCGCGATGGCCGCTGCCTCCGCACGCGGGCTGACGGCGCAGTCGCGCGCAAGCTGCTCCAGGCTGTCGGCCGGAACGTTCTCGAACTCGGTCGTCACCGCCTTGCACAGCCCAGCCAGCTGCGCCAGCGCCCCGGCATCGGCGTAATCGGCGCGTATCTGCCGGTCGGCCACGGCGCCGGCCGGACTGTCGGCGGCCGGGTCGAGCACACAGACCCGGTAGCCGAGCGACTGCGCCGCCATGCAGAACATCCGGCCAAGCTGGCCGCCGCCCAGCACGCCGAGCCATTCGCCGGGATAGATCATCCGATCCGCAACAAGCGTCGGAGGCGCAACCTCAGAGGGGCAACGTCATGTTGCGCGCCTTTTCGGTCTGCGTGGCGCGATACTGCGCGAGCCTGCGGGCCAGTACCGGGTCGGAGGAGGCGAGCACGGACGCGGCAAACAGCGCGGCATTGGCCGCGCCGGCTTCGCCGATCGCGAAGGTCGCCACCGGGATCCCCTTGGGCATTTGAACGATCGACAGCAGGCTGTCCTCCCCGCGCAGGTACTTCGACGGCACCGGCACTCCGAGCACAGGGATCACGGACTTCGAGGCCAGCATCCCGGGCAGATGAGCCGCGCCGCCGGCGCCGGCGATGATCATCCGGATACCCCGCTCGCGCGCCGACTCGGCGTACGCGAACATCTCGTCGGGAGTCCGATGCGCCGAAATCACGCGCGCTTCGAACGCGATGTCGAATTCCTTCAGCACCTCGCAGGCGTGCTGCATCGTCTCCCAATCGGAGTCCGATCCCATCAGAACGCCGATCAATGGCTGGGCACGGGTGGAACTCATGGTGCAATCGAGCAGCGGCGCGCGGCGCCGGATCCGGGCTGACTCAAGCTTCCATCCTATCAGTCAAGCGCTCCAGCGCTTCACGATACTTCTGCGCGGTTCGTTCGACGATCTCGCGCGGGAGCGCAGGCGGCGGCGGCGACTTGTTCCAGGGTTGAGCCTGCAGCCAGTCGCGCACGAACTGCTTGTCGAAGCTCGGCGGCGATGAGCCGGGCCGATAGCGGTCCAGCGGCCAGAAGCGCGAGGAATCGGGCGTCAGCACTTCGTCCATCAACCGCAGATCGCCGGCCGGGTCGAGTCCGAACTCGAACTTCGTATCGGCGATCAGGATGCCGCGGCTCTGCGCGTACGAAAACGCCTCCTGGTACAGCGCCAAGGCCGTCGCGCGGACCTTGTGCGCCACCTGTGCGCCCAGCATCTGGCAGGCCCGGTCGAACGGGATGTTCTCGTCGTGCTCGCCCAGAGCGGCCTTGATGGCTGGAGTGAAGATCGGCTCGGGCAAGCCCGATGCCAGCGTCATTCCCGCAGGCAGTTCGACCCCGCACACCTGCCCGGTCGACTGGTAATCGCTCCAGCCGGACCCGATCAGGTAGCCGCGGACCACTGCCTCGATCGGAAGGGGTTCGAGCCGCATCGCGACCACCGCGCGCCCGCGCACCTGGTCGACCTCGTCGGCCGCCACCACGGACTCCGGGGCGATTCCGGTCAGATGGTTGGGGACCACGTGGGCCAGCCGGGCGAACCAGAAATTCGACAGCGCGTTCAGAACATGGCCCTTGCCCGGGATCGGCTCTGTCATCACCACGTCGAAGGCCGACAGCCGATCGGTGGTGACGATCAGGAGCCGCTCCGGCCCGACCGCATAGGTATCCCGCACCTTGCCCCGGTACACGAGCGGCAGCGAGTGCAGCCGCGACTGCAGCATCGGCCGCGCGTGCTGCTGCGCGTCCGAAGTCGGCGAACCAGCCCCAGCGGATGTCATCGGCGCGCGCGGGCCCGCGTGATCCCGGCCAATCAGCGGGCGAACGTCGCCCACAGGATCGAGGCCCAGACCCCACCGGCGAGCACCAGCGACAGCATCACCGCAGCACTGCCCAGGTCCTTGGCGCGCTTGGCCAGGGGATTGATCTCGAAGCTCTGCCGATCGATGGCCGCTTCGACCGCCGTGTTCAGGATCTCGACGATCAGCACCTGGATCACGACGGTGATCAGCAGGATTTTCTCGAGCAGCGTCACGGGAAGCATCAGCGCGGTCGGCACCATCACCGCCGCCAGCACCATCTCCTGGCGGAACGCATCTTCGTGGTGCCAGGCCGCGGCCAGGCCGTCGGCCGAATACCGGAAGGCGTTCATGATGCGCAGCAGGCCGCGCTTGCCCTTCAGCGTCCGGCTGTCACCCGGCGCCAACACCCGATCGTTACCTTGCCCGATGCTCATGATCGCGATGATAGCGAACGGACGGTGCGGTGCCGGCGCACTCAGTGAACGTGCTGGCTCAGTTCGCCGGAGCGATAGCGCTGCGCCATCTTCTCCAAAGCGATCGGCTTGAGCCGGCCGGCCTGCCCGGCGCAGCCGAACTGCTGGTAGCGCTGCTTGCAGACGAGCTTGGCCGCCTCCCGTGCCGGCTTCAGGAATTCGCGCGGGTCGAACTTCGACGGGTTGTCGGCGAAAAACTTGCGCACAGCCGCCGTCATCGCCAGACGGATATCGGTATCGATGTTGATCTTTCGGACGCCGTGCTTGATCGCTTCCTGGATTTCCTCGACCGGCACGCCGTAGGTTTCCTTCATCTGTCCGCCGTACGTGCGGATCTGCTCGAGCAGGTCCTGGGGAACGCTGGAGGAACCATGCATCACCAGGTGCGTGTTCGGAATGCGCCGGTGGATCTGCTTGATCCGGTCGATCGCCAGGATGTCGCCGGTCGGCTTGCGCGTGAACTTGTAGGCGCCGTGCGAGGTGCCGATCGCGATCGCCAGCGCGTCGAGCTGGGTGCGCCGGACGAAATCGGCCGCCTGGTCGGGATCGGTCAGCAGCATCTCGCGCGTCATGCTCCCCTCGGCGCCGTGACCGTCCTCCTTGTCGCCTTTCATCGTCTCGAGCGAACCCAGACAGCCGAGCTCGCCCTCGACGCTGACGCCCATCCCGTGCGCCACCTCGACCACCTTCCGGGTGACCTGCCAGTTGTAGTCGTAGTCGGCCACCGTCTTGCCGTCCTCCTTCAGCGATCCGTCCATCATCACCGAAGAAAATCCCAGATGGATCGCCGATTCGCACACCGCGGGTGACTGACCGTGGTCCTGGTGCATCGCCACCGGGATCTGGGGATAACTCTCGACCGCGGCCTCGATCAGGTGCTTCAGGAATTTCTCGCCGGCGTATTTGCGAGCGCCGGCCGAGGCCTGCATGATGACCGGCGCGTCGAGCTCGGCGGCCGCTTCCATGATGGCCTGGACCTGTTCGAGATTGTTGACGTTGAAGGCCGGCACCCCGTAGACGTTCTCCGCCGCGTGGTCCAGCAACTGCCGCATCGATACCAAGGCCATCTTCGAATCCTCCGTCGCGTTGCCTATTCTAAGTCCCGCGCGCCGCGCGCTCCTCGAGAATTGCAATGGCCGGCAAGGTCTTGCCCTCCAGGAACTCCAGGAATGCCCCGCCGCCGGTGGAGATATAGCTGATCCGGTCGCCGATCCGGTACTTGGCGATGGCCGCCAGCGTATCGCCGCCGCCGGCGATCGAAAATGCGCCCCGGGCCGTGGCGGCGGCCACCGCCAGCGCAAGGTCGTGCGTACCTTGCGCGAACGCATCGATTTCGAACACGCCGAGCGGTCCGTTCCAGATGATCGTGCCGGCCTCGTTCAGCACGCGCGCCAGGGCCTGGGAGGTCGCCGGGCCGACGTCCAGGATCATTTCGTCGGGGCGCACATCGTCGGCGCGCCGCAGCGTGGGCCTGGCGCGCGCCGAACTCTCGGTCGCGGTCACCACGTCGATCGGTAGAGGCAGGGTGGCCTCCTTGTCCGCCAGCGTCGCCAGCACCTTGCGGCATTCGGGCACCAGGTCCGGCTCGGCCAGCGATTTCCCGATCGCAAAGCCCTCGGCCATCAGGAACGTATTGGCGATGGCGCCGCCGACGATCAGCCGGTCGACTTTCTGCGCCAGGTTGTTCAGCACGGTGAGTTTCGTGGACACCTTCGCGCCCGCGACGATGGCCACCAGCGGGCGCCTGGGCTGGCGCAACGCGCGTCCCAGCGCATCGACCTCGGCGGCCAGCAGCGGGCCGGCGCAGGCGATCGGCGCAAAGCGTGCCATGGCGTGCGTCGTGGCTTCGGCGCGGTGCGCGGCGCCGAACGCGTCGTTCACGTATACGTCGCACAGCGACGCCAGCCGGCGCGCCAGTTCTTCGCTGTCCTTTTTTTCGCCCTTGTTGACGCGGCAGTTTTCGAGCAGCACGACCTGCCCCGGGGCGACCGTCACCCCGCCCACCCAGTCGCGCACCAGCGGCACCGTGACGCCGAGCAGTTCCGACAGGCGCGCGGCCACCGGCGCCAGCGAATCGGCGGGCTTCAGTTCCCCTTCGGTCGGCCGGCCCAGATGCGAGGTCACCATCACGGCGGCTCCCGCAGCCAGCGCCATCCGGATGGCCGGCAGCGAGGCGCGGATCCGCGTGTCCTCCGTGATGGCGCCCGTCCCGTCCAACGGAACGTTCAGATCCGAGCGAATGAATACGCGCTTGCCGTGCAGCGCGCCGTTCCGGCACAGCTCGTCGAGTCTGAGGATCATCGTCCTGTGTGCGGCCCTGCCGCCGCCCGCGATCCGGTTGCGCCCCCGCGCACGCGCCGTTCGGCAGCCGCGGTCCCCAGAGCGCCGTTATTTTTGAGGGTGCGCGCTTGTCTCGTGCATTATAGAAGGCATGCGAGTGCGAGTCGCGCCAGCCGAACGCTTTGCGCTGGCCGGCGCGTGCGCGCTGCTGCTGCTTCAGTCGGCCGGACTGGGATCGGCGCTCGAGTATCGCCGTACGATGCTGGCGGCCGAGCCCTGGCGTCTGCTGACCGGTCATTGGGTTCACGTGAACTGGCGCCATGCCGTTCTGAACGCGCTGGCCTGGGTCGCACTGGCGCGGCTGTACGCGCCCGAGTTGCCGCCGTTGCGCCAGGCGACGCTGCTGACGGGCAGCGCGCTCGGAACCGGCCTGCTGCTGTGGGTCGCGGCCCCCGACGTGGCCTGGTATCGCGGCGCCTCCGGCGCACTGCACGGCGTGTTCGCGGCGGGCGCCGCTCTCTGGCTGGCGCGCCCGGCAGCGGCGGCGTTGCCGGGGGCGCGGCCTGCGCGGTGGTGGCCGGCGCTGCTGCTGGCGGCCGTGTGGGGCAAGGTGCTGGCCGAGCAGACGATCGGCCCCATCGCGCCCGCGAATTGGCTCGGCGTCGCGGTGATCACCCGTGCACATCTTTTCGGGGTCGCGGTCGGCACCGTGCTCGGGATCCTGACCGCAGTCCTGCGTCCGGATACGATGCGCGCATGAGCTCCCAATCGACCTCGGGGCCTGCCGTCCTGGTGACCGGTGGCGCCGGCTACATCGGCTCGCACACGATCGTCGAGCTGCTGGCGGCCGGCTTTCAGATCGTCTGCGTCGACAACTTCTGCAACAGCTCCCCGCAGGCGTTGCAGCGGATCGAACGAATCGCGGGCCGCCCGGTGCGCCTGGTCGAAGGCGACATCCGCGATGCGGCCACGCTGGACCGCGCCTTTTCGTCGGCGCCGTTCGCAGCGGTCATTCATTTCGCGGCGCTCAAGGCCGTCGGCGAATCGATCGCGCGCCCGCTCGACTACTACGACAACAATGTCGGGGGAACGATCGCGTTGCTGCGCGGATGCGAGCGCGCCGCGGTCAAGCGCCTGGTGTTCAGCTCGTCGGCCACCGTGTACGGAGTTCCCGAACGCCTGCCGCTGACCGAGGACATGCCGCTGTCGGCCGTCAATCCCTACGGGGCGACCAAGATCGTGGTCGAGCAGATGCTGCGCGATGCGTGCGGCGCGGACCCGCACATGGGTGTCGTGTCGCTGCGCTACTTCAATCCGATCGGCGCCCACTTTAGCGGCCTGATTGGCGAGGATCCGCGCGACATGCCGAATAACCTGTTTCCGTTCATCACCCAGGTCGCGATCGGCCAACGTGAACGCTTGTCGGTATTCGGCAACGATTGGCCGACGTCCGACGGCACCGGAGTGCGCGACTATCTCCACGTCGTGGACCTGGCGCAGGGGCATGTGCGCGCGCTTCAGTTCGGCCAGCGCCACGCCGGCTTCGTTCCGATCAATCTGGGGACGGGGCGCGGCACCAGCGTGCTGGAGCTGGTGCACGCCTTCGAGCGCGCCTGCGGGCGACCGGTCCCGTACTCGGTGGTCGGCCGGCGCACGGGCGACGTGGCGGCGTGCTGGGCCGATGCCGGCCGGGCGCGCCAGTTACTCAACTGGACGGCCGACCGCACGGTTGAGCAGATGTGCGCGGATGGATGGCGCTGGCAGCAGGCCAATCCAGACGGCTACCGACTCGCTGACCCTTGAAATTCACCTGACCCCACCGGGGACGCATCGAACATTGCAAGTGCCCGTATCGACGTGGTTGACAAGGGCGACAGGTTCGAAATACTTGTTGATCTGCCGGGAGCCAAGAAGGAAGACATCGAGGTCTCGGTGGAAGGCAATCGGGTTTCGATCTCCACCAAAGTGAAGGAGGAAAAGGAAGCCAAGGAAGGCGAACCGGTGCTGCACTCCGAGCGCAGCTTTGCCAGCTACGCGCGCACCTTCGAACTGCCGGCGGAAGTGACCGATGTCGGCGCCGAGGCGCACTATGAAAGTGGAGTGCTCAAGCTTACGTTGCCTGAGAGGGCTTCCGCGACGACCAAACGTTTGCCGGTTCATTGAAAAAACCGCCCTGAAGGCCGGGAGGCCTGCAGGCCGAGTTACGGCGATACGGCATCTGGCCGCGTCGCCGCAGCGAGGCAGCCCAGCTCGGCTGCCTTGGAGGCCGCCCACAGAGGCGGCCTCCACTTTTCATGGACACCCTCTCCCCCTCCCCTCTCCCGCTGCGCGGGCGAGGGGCGATCGGGCGCCGCTGTGCTGAGCTTTACCGTTGCCTTTTCGGCACCCGGGCGAGGGGCGATCCACTGTCTTTCAATTCAACACTGACGCAGAGAAGAGCGGCGCCCGATCGCCCCTCTCCCGCGCAGCGGGAGAGGGGCCGGGGGAGAGGGCTGCGGCGGCGCGTAGGAGGTAAG
>Ga0210394_10006421_pt1 | contig 12742 bp, 5 predicted proteins | sample IncBWC12MmetaG_FD_160121 | JGI IMG/M metagenome (GOLD analysis project Ga0210394, IMG submission 160121) | Forest soil microbial communities from Barre Woods Harvard Forest LTER site, Petersham, Massachusetts, United States - Inc-BW-C-12-M | ecosystem: Environmental > Terrestrial > Soil >... | reverse complement strand
GGCCACCGCCTCGATCTGCGGCTCATTCCCGCGCAGAAGGATGAGTAGACCCCGCTCGGCCCCGGCATGCTCGACCGCGATTCGCATGAGCTTCTCGATCAGCTTGCTAAGGACAATCTCGCTCGAGAGTGCCTGTGAGGCCTTGACTACTGTTTCGACGTCCAACTGCCGGACCGGTGTACCGATTGTGGAGGCAGTCGAAGCGGGAGGGCGTTCTTCGTGCAGGCGCGGATAGCGTTCGTCGAGTTGCTTCACCTTGCCGAGTGCGCCCCAGCGGTCGTAGCAGTTCCGCGCGTTGCGTAGATACGAGTGAGCAATCACCTCGAAGCCACGCGCCAGGTAGAATCGCGCGGCTACCTCATGGGCCAGCGCTTCGTTCTGGACGAAGCCGTTATCGCGAGCCGAGTGAATCGCATGCTCGTACAATTGCATCGCTTCGAAGGCGCGTCCTTCGAGGCGAGCGATCTCAGCCAACACCAGTAAGTGCTTGTCGGCGAAAGTCGGTGGATAGTTTTCAGCCCACTCGCGCAGTTGTTCCCGGTGCGCTGTCAGGAGATCGCGCCACCTGGTCTGCTCGTCGGCCGAAGCCTTCTCATAGATCGCAGCCACCGTCAACGCCGTGTAGTTGAAGTAGTCGAGGAGTTGGATCGACGAGGTTGCGACGCAAAGGAGCGGCTTTGCCTCGCCGGCTGCCGCGAGCGCCTCGGCGTAGTCGCCCGACAGGAACCGCGCCTTCAGTTTGAGGATCCAGTACCAGCAAATTAGCAAGGGCATCCGGTCCGGCGTCAGCTGCGCCTCGAACGCCGCCTCGTCGAACTGTGCGTCGCTGAAGGTGGAGAAGGTCGCGGTCCGGCCCTGCATGGTCGCAATGAAGCGTTGCTGGCTCACGATCATGTCCGCGACGTCGCGGTACTTGGCCCCCCGGGCGACATCCAATGCCATCTCGGACTCCCGCCATACCGCGTCGAGTGGATCGTTCCGCAATAGTAGGCCTGTGACAACTTCTCTCGTACCGAAGCAAGCGAAGGTCAGATCACCCGTCTCAATCGCAGTGCGGAAAGTCGCCCGCATGAAATCGATTGCGGCCCAGATCGGCTGCGTCCAGAACGCAATGGTTCCCGTCGCCTGATAAACCCTCGGCTGGTAGCCGACGAAGCGGTACTTCTCGACCAGATCGCATGCAAGCTTGGCGAAGCGATATGACTCTGTGTAACGGTGAAAGACTGGGCCGACGATAAACCCGAGAATGGCAAAGCCGTTCGTCGAAGCGCTGCTCATCCCGTGCTGTATGGCGATCTTCACGATGCGGCACGCGATCAGGCAAAATAAGTGAAAGTCGGTACTGTAAGCGGAGGGGCCAACGGCCGAGAGCACCTGCACGGCGGCCTCCAACTCCGCGTCGATCCTCAGGGGAAGGTCGATCAGGCTCTCGATCGGGGCCTCACCGAGGGTTTGCCAGACTGCCTCGTATTCGGCCTGGACCTGCTCCCAGGTCGGACCTGCAGGGATGTCAATGCCGAACAGCCGCAGGCACGTAAGTGCGCTATCCACAGCCTGTGGGTTTTCCGACTTCACGGTATGAAGCAGGATCTTCAGGTTGTAGGCGGCCGCCTGGTCGACTCTCGATGTCCCGCGCTGCAACAATTCCAAAATCAGTTGCTCAGCTGTGTCGAAGTCACCGCTCAGCAACTCGCACTCCGCGCGTTCGAGCCACAAGCTGAACGTCAACTCGTGGTGGCTGCCCCAGTCCCTTTCGTCCAATAGCGCCATGCCGGCCGAAAAATACCCGCGCGCCGACGCATACGCCCCCGACGCCTTGGCCTTTCGCCCGGCACGCAGATCGATCGCCGCCGCATGCACTTTCTCGTCGCGAACAATCAGAAGTGCGGCGCCCCGGTTGAAATGGTTCGCGACATCGAACAGATGCTCGGCGAGGCCCTCCGTCGTCACGCACAGCACCCGGCCGATCCGAAGGTGTGCCCCGGCGCGCTCGCCTTCGGGGATGAGGGCATAGGCCGCCTCCTGAATACGGTCGTGAAGGAACGCGTAGGAGCCCTCCAGGCGAAGGATCAACCCAGTGCGGGCGGCCTCTAGTAGCGAAGTGTGGATCTCCTCTTCTGATTCCCCGAAAACCAGACTGAGTGTGGCTATCTCGACCACGTTCCCGAGACAAGCGAGTTGCTGTAGGGCGGTCTGTGTCGCGCCGGACAGTCGCTTTACCTTCCCCACCATGAGATCCACCACGTTCTCGGTGTAGCCCTTGGCGTGTATCCCGGCCAAGTCCCAGATCCAGGTTGCCGCATTCGGGTCGAGCCTGAGCAGCCCTTCCTCGGCCAGCGTAGTGAGCAACTGGATCGAGAAGAAAGGATTGCCGCCGGTCTTTTCGTGAACCAGCTGCGCCAGAGGATGGCCGGAATCCCCCTCGCAGTGCAGCGCGTCGGTGACTAGCCGGCCGACATCGTCGAGGCCGAGGGGCGACAGCACAATCTCCTGCATCCGCGTTCCGGCCTCGCGGATCGCAGCCAGCGTCCGCGTGAGCGGGTGAGACGGACCGACCTCGTTGTCACGGTAGGCCCCGACCAGCATCAGATACCGCACGTTCGGATCCGTAATTAGCTGCTTCAGGAGTTCAAGGGTTGCCGCGTCCAGCCATTGCAGATCGTCGAGGAACAACGCAAGCGGGTGCTCCGGCCTGGCGAACGCGCCGAGGAACCGCCGGAACACCAACTGGAAGCGGTTCTGCGCCTCTCGCGGAGGCAGGTCTGGAACGGGCGGCTGTTTCCCGAGGAGGAACTCCAGCTCCGGGATGAGATTGATAATGAGCTGGCCATTCGGACCCAGTGCTTCCTGAAGAGCGTGCCGCCAATGGCGCACCTCCGCTTCACTTTTGACGAGGATCTGACGGATCAGGGTCTGGAAAGCCTGCCCCAGGGTGGCGTACGGGATGTCGCGCTTGTACTGGTCGAACTTTCCGGCGGCGAAAAGCCCGCGCGGCGGAATAAGGGCCTTGTGCAGCTCGTTTACCACTGAGGATTTGCCGACGCCGGAATAACCGGATACCACCACGAGCTCGGGGGTACCCTGAGCCACGACCCGGTCAAAGGTCGCAAGCAGAGCATCGATCTCGCGCTCCCGCCCGTACAGCTTCTCCGGGATCAGCAATCGGTCCGACCAGTCGTGCGCGCCCAGTGCAAATGGATCGATGCGGCCATGCGACTCCGATTCCGCCAGGCACCGCCCAAGATCGGCTTCGAGGCCCGAGGCGGTTTGGTATCGCTCTTCGGCATTCTTGGCGAGGAGCTTCATAACGATGCCAGACAGCGGCTCTGGGACTGCGGCGCGATCACCGGGTGGTGTCGGCTGGCGTGCAATGTGGCAGTGGACCCACTCCAAAGGGTCGGTGGCGAAAAACGGCAATATGCCCGTAAGCATCTGGTACAAGGTGACGCCAAGCGAGTAGAGATCGCTGCGGGCATCAATCGAGCGATTCATGCGGCCGGTCTGTTCGGGCGCCATGTAGGCGAGGGTGCCGGCAATGATCTCCGGCGGCGCGGGCGACTGAGACTCGCGCGGCAGCCGAGACGCAATCCCGAAGCCGGTCAGCCAGACGGTGTCGTCGCCGCCGACGAGCACGTTCGCAGGCTTTATGTCTTTATGGATCAGGCCACGCCGATGGACTTGGCCGAGTGCTGCCGCCAGGCCGACAGCGATGCGCAAGACGCGGGTCAGATCGAGCGGTTGTCCCTGGTCCCGCTCAAGAATCAGATCCAGGGGCTCGCCGCCAGGATCCGTGAGGATCAGCACCGACCTCCCCTCATGACGAGTGAGTTCCAGAGGCTTGGCTGTCCAAGCGGGATCGAGTTCGGCTGCGAGCGAGTATTCGTGCTCGAGCCGCCGAAGACTCTGAGCTGACGGATGTTCCGCAGTGGGTGCGATCGCCAGAATCGGCGATGAGTTGCCGTGCTGTCGGCCGCGATACAGCGTGAAATCCGGGCCTCTCCGCAAAGGCTCCAGCACGTACTCAGAAGGCTTTGTCATTCGAGGACATCCTCGTCCCACGGCTCGGTGCCGGGCCGCAAAATGCTTCTACTACAGTGAAACTCCAGCATGCCAGAGAAGTTTCAGCAGCAGACTAGAATTGTACCTTTAGCGCATATTGCATGATCCGAGGATTCACAGTTAGGGAATTGATCACGCCGAAGGTGCTCGGGGTCGAAACGTCATTGGATGGATTTGCAAAATTCGGCCTGTTCAGCAAATTGAAGATCTCCCAACGAAAGATCAGCTTTACGCGGTCCGTCAGAGGAGTGGTCTTGATCACAGCGATGTCGAAGTCTTGTTGATCCGGCCCACGGAGGATATTTCTTCCGAGGCTGCCGAATACCGTTCCGCCACCGGAAACCGGATATGTGCCATCAATCAAGCCACCATCTGGAATAAACGGTGCTGGAACAAATGCTTTCGTGTTGAAAAATTCGTTGACACGGCTACTGACGCTGCCACCGCGGCTAGCGTCCCTGAGCGTCGCACCGAGAGCCAAGTTCCCGGTTGTGTATAGGGTTGCGGGCCCGAACAGCGTACCGGCGGCACTGTCCATGATGCTGAATGGAAGACCCGATTGGAGCGTGGCGATACCCGAGATGCTCCAGCCATCTCCGAGTTTTCGAATGGCTGCGCTTGTAGCGTGTTCGGGGCCGGGCACGTTCCACGTACCGCTGATCACGAGTCTCTGCGTTCGATCAAAGTCGGAGACTCCGCGCTGAGCAGCTACATTGTTTTGATCGTTGTAAACCACTTGCCCAGTGATCGGTAATCCGAATGTGCCAGCGATAGCAGCACCGAGACTATCTCCCGCATCGTCAATCGATTTGGAAAAAGTGTAGGCTGCAAGGAATTGAAAACCATGACTTATGTCTTTCTTCAGCGTGGCCTGTAGTGAGTTGTAGATTGAATTCCCACTGCTTTCGAGACGGAAGATCAGCGGAGACAACCCGACGAAAGGAACCCGCTCAGCTCCATTGGCCGCGGAGTTGGTTGTGAGTCCGTTCACAGGGGCGGAAGGACTGGCGAGGAGAGGCTGATTATTGCTCCGACCCACGGCTAGGTGGGTGCCCTTCGCGCCGGCATACCCGATTGAGAAAACGTAACTCTTGTGTTGATACTGCAGGTCGAAGTCATATTGCTGGACGGTAGACTCCTTAAAATCAGGATCGGTAATGATGGGGCTTCGGAGAAAGCTGCTCCCGGTAAATGGTGGACCCGGTAGCATGGTACCTACGAAATTTGGGAATGAAGAGTTCGGCGGCAAATTTGGAAAGGGACTCTCCAGTCTAGCGGTCGCGTTAGCGGCGCCATCTAGCACAGTAGTCAACGCGAACGGCGGGTTAAGAGCCAGTAATGAGCCGTTCCCCTCGAAGCTGGTGTGGTTCGCGTAGATGCCATATCCTCCTCGAAGAACCAGGTTTCCTGAAGAAAGGGGCTGCCACGCGAAGCCGACGCGGGGTTCTGGGTGCGTTTGCACCGGGTGATTCAGCAGGGTTGAATTCTCACGTGCAAACCCGGTGGGGGCATAACCGTGAAAGTTATCGGGCAGGACGAATCCCGATGAGATTGGATCTGTGAATCCTCCTGCTGGAGGCTGGACATAAAACTGAGGGAAGAAATTTGATACACGACCGTCGACTTCGCTTGCTTGGCCATCGACCTCGACTCGAACCCCGAGATTTATAGTGAGTGTTCGCGTAACTTTCCAGTCATCCAACGCAAAGAAATCGGCAGCGCTTGCACGTTGCCCTACATGGGGAATTCCAGCAGCCACGCTTGTGAAGAAAATGTTTGAGAACGATGTGCCGTTCCCTCCTGCGCCGGCAGGCCCGGCGGGCAAGCCGAGCAGGAAATCAGGGAACGACAAGAGTGTCATGGTACCGGCTGTGCCATCGCTTAGATTGTTAAATTGATTTCGGAAGATTTCTGTGCCCAAGCGAAGATTGTGCTTGCCCCGAGACAGGAAAAGGACGTCGGAGACGTAAAAGTTATTACTGGCTGTTCGGCCTTGATCGTTAGCCGAGTTGCCTAACTCAAAGGCTCCAAGAACATCAGTTTGTGGAATGATCCCTTCTTGGGGGTCGCTGAAGCGGTTTATCCCCACATCCTGATCTGTAAGTGTCCCTCCGGCATGGCTTTGACCTGCAAGACGAGAGAATCCAAATCGGAATTGGTTGATCGCTCGCGGCGAGAAAATGTGAGTCTCGGTGATTGCCAGATTCCGGTTCTCAAAGGAACGGAGCACCGGGAACCCAGGCACATTTGCGCCAAAGAAAGGAACGTCTTGATTCGAGTCTGAGAAAAAGAATTTCATCGACAGGCTATCCGCCATGCGCAAATTGACGTCGAAGTTCGTATTGAACTGGTCCTCATTGTAATTTCCCGGCACCGCCGCGGTGTAATTGATACCGCTTCTCGAAGTCTGAGGGCTGGGAATTACATATGTTCCATCGGGGTTCTTCGCGTTCAACAGATTGAGCGCAACTGGGTTTACATTCGAGCCGTCGGGCGCTACGGCCACACCTCCGAACGCCCCGGTTTGGCCGCCGAATGCAGCTCCGAGGGAGGCCGGCGTCCGGACCAGCGGTATCGGAGGAAGACTCAGAGTTCGAATACTGCTGTCCAATGACGCTGCATTCACATCCCGTGTGGCCTGATAGGAAACGAAGAAAAAGGCGCGCTTCTTTGACCAAGGCAATGGTCCACCCAAAGTGCCACCGGGTTGTGAGCGCCGGAATTCTTCTCTAGGCACTCCGAGTGCATTCGCGAAGAAATTGTTCGCGTCCAATGCCTCATTACGACTGAAATAATACGCGTTCCCATGAAACTCCGCAGTGCCCGACCTTGTTTCAACGTTAACGTTCGCACCTGCTCCTCGGCCATACTGGGCGTCGTAGAGGGAATTCTGAACCTTGAACTCCTGAATGGTATCCGGAGCGGGGATCGCGATCCCCGCTCCGCCGAAAGGAGTGACCTCGGTGGTATTGGATGCATAACTGTTCGCATCCACGCCGTTCAGCATGAAGTTGTTGTCGCCGCTTCGCGCCCCATTGGCGCGGATCTCTTGGCTTCCGGCCCCCAGTTGGGTCGCGTCCACGACGTCGGTGTTTATCCCAGCCGTTAGGCCTAGAATTTCGGTGTAATTGCGATCGACGAGCGGCAAGTCGACAACGGTTTCCTGATCGATGACTCGTCCCAGAGTGGCATTCTCCGTTTGAACAAGAGGAGGCCTGGCACTAACCGTGGTTTGTTCCTTTACCCCGGTGATCGTCAGCTGAAGTTTCAGCCGGCTTACTTCGGTGATTCGAACCTGAACACCTTTCAAGATGAGTGGCTGAAATCCGGGCACGCGAACCGTCAGGTAATAGTTGCCAGGAGTCAGGAATGGGACCGAGAAATTCCCGTCGGCATCCGTAGTGAGATCGCGTTCTTCTCCAGTGGCCTGACTGCTGACGACCACCGCCGCACGTGGAACCAGGGCTCCGCTGGGGTCGCTTACGCTGCCTGTGATCGCTCCGGTATCGGCTGTCTGGCCATACATCGGCAGAGAGCAGAGCGCGAGCACGGAAGTCCGGAGCAAGCGGGACGCGTGCATCGAGATGTTCCACATCACCTCATGCCTCCAACAATGACCGAAGCAGGGCGAAGGACTACTCTGGTTTAGTGCGGACAGTATAGTACGGATTCGGGGATCAGACCACGCCGGTGGACTTGGCCGAATCCTGCCACCAAGCCAACGCTGCCAAGATTGCCGTAAGGCACATAATCCCGCGGATAAGCTTGCTTCCACAGACAAAGGAATTCTTCAAGGTGGCCTATGGCCGCGGTGCTCGTTCGAAGACCAAATGCTTCCGACAGTTTTCGGCTCAACGTCGTCCGAGAATGCGGTAAAGCAGGATGCCCAGCACAATAACCGTGAAGAACACATGCTTCCAATCGCGCTGAGAACAGAACGCGTGAACCGAAAACGTGACCCGGCTGATCGGTGTGGCGATCAGGACTAAAAGTCCGAGCTGAATTAGTCCACATCCTGAAAGGCAACCGCTTCGCCAAGAAACTCTTCGTTGTGGGCCATGTTTTGACGACGATGGAAGCTTCGGTTCCGACAGAGTGTTGGAGGAGACTTGAGCTGACCGGTTGTCAAAACAATCGACATCTGTTCAGACAAGTGTCGTGCCTATAGGACACGTGAGCTTAGTGTTCTGCCTTTTCATCACATCGGGATAGGAACTGGCCAAATTACTGCCCACGAGCCATTGCCTTAACATCTTTCGCATTTCTTCCACGGCTGTTGTGGTCACACCCATTGATCTTCACTTTGGCATCTGCATTGCACCCCCGCCTGCCAGATATGCTGTTCGTGGCGCGCTCATGAGGAATGTGCCCGACGCATTTCTCGGAGGGGAATATGGCCGACACAAAACCTGTGCGGATCACCCTTGCTCAAGCCTCCGCCATTGTCGACGCAGCCCTCGCCCGCGCCCGCGAAGGCGCGTTCAGTCCGATCGCCGTGGTGGTACTCGATGCTGGAGGCCACTTGGTCGCCTTCAAGCGGGAAGATCGGTCCGGAATACTGCGCTTCGAAATCGCATTCGCAAAAGCCTATGGCGCCCTTGGCATGGGCTTCGGCTCCCGCGAGATAGCCAGCCACGCGGTGGGCGACCCGTACTTTATCGGCGCCCTGACCGCCATCAGCGGCGGACGCCTGGTTCCCGCACCCGGCGGTGTGCTGATCGTCTCGGATGGCGCGATGATCGGTGCGGTGGGGATTTCTGGTGATACGTCCGATAACGACGAGATTTGCGCTCTTGAGGGGATCAAGGCGGTTAGATTTGAGGCGAAGTCGGGCGCGACCGACCCGCCCGCCTCCCGTCGTCACAATTAACACAACTAGAATATCTGAAAAGAGGCTTATAGCAAACGTTCCTCAGCAACTAATCTCGAGATAGTCGCAGGAAGTAGGGAAGTAGGTAGGTGGATTTCCGGCGAGATCGAACAACTGATTCTGAATCAGTTGCTCACTGTTGAAAGGTCTCGTCCCCGTGGGAATGAGCCCGGTCCCTGGTGCGACGCTAGGTGTTCATATTGGAATCCCTGGCGCAGCACCACGGGTTCGTTTGTGAATGAAACCTCCATGCAATTTCGAAAAGTCCAACTGCGCAGCGGCTAGGCGACGTGGCACTGCCCCAGACCACCTGCGTGACAGGCAGGTGCGCCCGTGTTCAGGCCGAAGAAACACCCGAGTGGAGGTTAAACCCTAGCCAAGAGAAAAAGAGCCAAGTTGTAGGTAGCGTGCGCGAGGGCCGGGGCAGTGGTAGAGCGCGACGTCACGCGAATCCAGCCGTAGGCTACTCCAGTCCCCGTAAATGAGGCCCAGTGCGCCAAATTGGCTGGACTGTGAAAAAGCGCAAACAGCAAAGCGGTAAGAACCACAGCGAAACTTTTGCCGACGGCATGGGCAAGAACTGGGAGCAGACATCCCCGGAAGAAGGATTCCTCAAGGATCGGGCCGAGCACCAATCCCAGTATCACTATCTCGACGAGCGGCATGGCCGGCGTGCTCTGACCGTGCAACCGGAGGTAGACTGAAACACCTGTTGCCAACAATACCCCAAAGAGCGGAGCGACGATCACGTAGGCGGTGCGCGGCCAGACCCAACCTAATGGCCGGAGTACGGGTCGCCTGTGCCGTAGTTTGAGAACCAAGTACAACGCCAGGATCAAAGACACGATCAGGGCGAACTGCAGGCCGAGCCTGGGATTTTCAAGCTCCGATCGCGAGAGAAGATGAAATCGTGTGAAGAGATGAAGGATCGGACCAAAGACTGCAAGGACAAGGGAAAATACGCCAATGTCTTCGTAGCTCCAATAAGGCTTCTCCTCCTCCAAACCGCTTCTCATCAGCTTGAAGACGAGCGCACACCGGTCAAAGCGCATAAAGATGCCCGAACTCCGGGACTACTTGGAACGGAGTCATTGGAGGCTGGGGAATTTCTCCCACCTGATCGATAAGTACAGGAGAAAGGTTGCCCAAGAATTTCGCGCCCTCGCGGATGTGGACAACTCGGTCGGGTTCGAAACCCATGAGCCGCGCGCACGTCGTGTCGGCAGCGACCGGATCGTCCGCCAGCACGATCTTTCCCAATGTACGAGCAGTGCCGTTGAGTGGGCCGTTCCCCTCCATTGCCACAATGCCGTCGGCGATAACGAAGTGGACCGGGATGGTCGCGCACACATCAAGAATGCTTTCCTGAATGCCCTTCCAGTGGAGAATGTTCTTTGGCCAGCCGTACCTCGAGCCAGGTACGACGCCGAGCATGTTTTTCATGCTCAGCGTAACGCCGGCCCAGTGATGAGCTTTGATTTTTGGCATGGAGACCAGAAAGTCCGCCTCCAATACCGTGCGAGGAAGCCAAAGGCTCTTCATTCCCATGAAGCTCGCGCACAACTGAGTGCGAACCAGTTCGTCGCGATTGAGATCGACAAAACGGATTTCCTCCTCGCGGAGAGACTCTCGATAACCGCTCTGTGATAACACCAACTCGGTGTCCCGCTGATGTCCTGGCCCCTCCGCGACAATCACACATTTGGCGCCCATCCGTCTAAACGATTCGGCTGCGGCGAGCACCAATATTGGGTGAGTGTTGATTGCATTGCCAGGAATGTAGTCGACCAAATTGGGCTTGAGCACGACTGTTTTGTCCTGAACGTCGATCGGAAAGAGCCGAAGACCCGAGGCGAGTACCTGATCAATTCCCTGGGAATATCGCTCGACGTTTAGAATCGCGACTCGTGATCGTTTCGCTCGCCGGACCAAGTGATATTTGGGAAGGAACAAGGGGACGGACACAGAAGCGCCGGCCGCCAGCGCGGCGCTGCCGACGAGAAAATTCCGGCGACTAAGGATCATAGGTTCACCCCAAGAGCAGCCAAGGCGCGGCAGTGATCAGCAGCAAGACACACAAGCGCCAGAGTGCAGGTGTCGTCATTGCGCGACAGATCAGGAAGAGCGAAAAGCGAACTGATCAACGACTCTATCGCTCGGCCATGAGCGGCAAGCGCGAGAATTGCCCAAGCCAAACTCCACGGAGCAGTTAGCGCTACAGCGGTGTGTTCCAACCACTCCACGCTGGCTTGTACAACCGGATCTTGCGTTCGATTGCCCAATGCCAAAAGCGCGACGGCCGTGTCGTCGGGGTGAGGAGCGAGTGCAGATCCGTAGACGACGCCGTTGCCGGAGTTCCATCCTCCACCTGGACAGGCACGATCGATCAGCATCTCGATGCCGTGATCAATGCGAATCGGGATGCCTTCCAGGCTGCCGCAGGAGCAAGGAAGTTGGCTCAAGGCAAGAATCGCAAATGCGGTGGGCACGACCCAGCTAACCGTGTCCGGAATCCATGGCCAGCCAAACTTGTCCGGGTCAAAACGGACGCGGCGATCCACCGTTCGAAACTTCCATTTCCAAAGCCAGTTGGATTCTCTGCCCACACATTCCAGCAACCAACCAGTACCACGCAGTCTCGCCGGAATAGCCCTTACAACATCGCGAAGAGCGATCACAGCTAGTGACGTCACCCAAACACCATCATGGTCGTCCCCGAAAAAAGCAGGCCAGCTTCCATTCGGATTCTGCACACGAAGAAGGAAATCCTGAGCGCGTCGCCTCGCGTCGGAATCTTCTGATCCGGTCGCGAGCGCTCCGAGGCACGTGGTTTCAAGAGAAGCCTGAGCAGACCAGCGCAGGGCTGCCCACCCTCCGGACGGGAGCTGTCTTCGACTCAACTCGGCCAATCCGTTGCTAAGAGTGACACCATCGTTCTTCACCGCAGCACTTTTAATGTGAAATCCTTCCCCTGTCAAAAAGCGATATTGATGGGAGGCCGATGTTAGTCGAAAGGCAAGCGATTGCGCTGCGAACTGTGGGCAGAAAATCTGTACTCAGTCAAAATGCGATTAGTAAAGTATTGCCGGCCGATTTGGCATAGGAAATGGCACGCGATTTCCGGGGCACCTGTTTCGTCGCCGCAAAAGTTTCTGAGCCAGTCACAATCCGATCGGTGAAAGAAAAATGGTCGTGTTAGCGCAAAGAATCTTGCCTTGTAAGACGCAAAACCTCACGATGACTCAGGGGTGGTTGTGCGCACCCAGCGGATGCCGATAGTCAGTGAAGCTGTGATCGGTAGTAAGAAAATGTTGTTTTCTGCACAGACAGCGAGAATGAAATTGGTGAAAAACGATACTGGGACCCGCACGAATGGCGTGTGGACTCTGAGTTATCTCTTGTCATGAATGGCTTCGAACTCTTCTCGCCCAACGTTCTATTGGCTTTCCACCATTGCGGTGTGAGTCCTCCTTCGCCCCAAATGCATTGCGACCGCGAACGCCGAAGCAAGGGTTACGAATGCGAACAAATTAGTTCCGGTGTAGTGTTCACGCCAAGAGGACTCCGACGTGTTCTCGTCCGCAACCGAACTCGCGACCAAGCTGCGGGCCGCACGGTACATCATCGACCCCGTGACGCTTTCGGTGGTGTATCTCGCGACTCGAATGCAGAAGCCAGTGCTGATCGAGGGCCCCCCAGGATGCGGCAAAACCGAGCTCGCGTATGCTGTGGCGGTCGCCGCGAATGTAAATGTGGAGCGCCTTCAGTGCTATGTCGGAATTACAGAAGACAAGGCGATTGGGAAATTCGACG
>Ga0210394_10006420_pt1 | contig 12749 bp, 9 predicted proteins | sample IncBWC12MmetaG_FD_160121 | JGI IMG/M metagenome (GOLD analysis project Ga0210394, IMG submission 160121) | Forest soil microbial communities from Barre Woods Harvard Forest LTER site, Petersham, Massachusetts, United States - Inc-BW-C-12-M | ecosystem: Environmental > Terrestrial > Soil >... | reverse complement strand
GATCTGGCGGCCGAGAGAGTTGTTCACTTGCACCAGGTCATCCAGGAGACCGGCGGTCGAGGGCTGATAAACGAAATTAACGGTCATTCCAAAGGGGAATGTCCAGTTCGCCATCCGGAAGCCATGCTGAAACGCGCAAAACGTCGAGGTGGGGTCTTGATAATTCGTGCTCCAGAAATTGAAGTTCTGCTGATCCCCGTGTGCATTCGTGACCGCGAACGACACACCGGAGTAATCCCACCCGCGAGTTAGCACATACGTGTAGCCACCCGTGCACTTGGGTTGTGTGTACACAACGCGCTGTCCAGTTTGCGTGAGTGAGGCGTATTCCCCCGCCCCTGGAGCAAACCAGGTTTTGTCGTATTTCTGAAGGAACTGGCGCGTATCGGCCCCCACGTTGACCGTCGCCACGTTCCCGGCGATCTGGTGCGTCCACCAAGAACCGGTTAGAACCGCGGCAACTTCGCGTTGGGGTGAAACCGCAGAGCGGTAAACATCCTGCATGGCGAGGAAGGCGGCCACCGTACCCGCCGCCGCCCGAATATCCCCCTCTCCCATCGCTTCGAGACCACTTCCGGAAATCGTGAGCGCGTTGTTCCAGTTGGTGGTGAACGGAGTCGGCGGCGCGACGTGAGACACGGGGCCGAAGATCTGCCCTTGAATCTGCCCCCCTCGCCAGACGAGGCTTGCCGATAACGAATACGGAAACGGACCGCTGCCCACGCTGAGGGAGGCGGGACTTGCATAACCGTACTGTGTACGGGCGTACTGTCTCAAGCTCTGGCAACCGAACCTGTGCCCCCGTCGCCGTCCCCATCACAGACTGCACCGTCGGCTGCCGAGCAGAAGAGCGCAACGGCACCAAGTAGTGAGCACGGCGCCGCGACACCGACGGGTACACAGAACGCCGCAACCCCCGCGGCTGGATCGACCCCCGCCAAGCCGGCGGTCACCCCCAACGCCAGCGAGGCGGAGGCAATCCGCAAGGAGCATGAGCTGATCTCCCGCGGCTACAAGGTCGAGATGCGCCATGGCGAAAAATATTTCTGCCGCCGGGAAACCGAGCTGGGCTCGCATTTCGAAATGAAATCGTGCAACACCGCGGAATCGATACTCGCCAAACAGGCTAATTCGCAAGAAACGGTGCGCGCCATGCAGGTCATCAAACCCGAGATAAGCAACTGACGCGCGCGCCCCACCCGAGTGACATGGCGTGGGGTTTTCTGGCGTGGTTTTGTGGGCCTTGCGCTCGCTATTCGGGATTCCCGACGCGGACATTTGCGTGGGCAAACCCTGGGGCATATACTGTCCCACTGAGGTGCCATCATGAAACGAGCGGACCTGGAACTCGAATTTACGGGAGCTGCCCTCGGCTGGGCGGCAGATGAACTCGAATTCTCGGAGCCTGAGATAAGCCAGACGCTGGGGGTGGACCGCAAAACCGTCCATCGCTGGCGAAGGCGCGAAAGCGTTCCGGGTCCGGAACAACGCAAACAAGTCGAAAAACTCAGCCAGCTGAAATGGCTGTTGGATAATGCATTTCGCACGCCGGATATCGGCAAGCGATGGTTATATCGTCCAGCCCCCGGCCTTGGCGGCAAGACTCCAGCGGCGAGCTTGCTGGAGGGAAAGATCGATAGCGTCATCGGCGTATTGGCCACGCATATCTCCGGGGCCTATGTTTGAGGCGACCGAAGCGGGCGTCTCGCCGTCGAAAGTCCCCTGGCACGCAGTTTGACGGCGTAGTTTGGCGTCATGTCCCCCGCGGCGCCCATCCGCTGCACATTGGATATATTTTACTTGCCTCGGGGCGGTGGAACCGGGCAGGTGAGTACGGATGCCTATATACGTCGCTCACGCGCGCCGGGGCCATTGCGGAATACCATAAAGAACTCGCAAAAGGCTCAGGTATCGGCGCCGAAGACGATCATCCGCGAGATCTGGTTTCGATTCACGTCGTGGCGAAGCGCGTGTTGGATCTAACCAATCCCGGCATCAGAAAGCGCATGGGCGTTTCGCTCGAGGCCATCACGGGTGATCGAGTCCCGGATATCCAAGCCTGTCGGGCAATCGCGGACTTGGCGCGATTGCAAGGATATCGCGGGATTCTGTCGCCTTCCGCGGCAGCCGACGGCATGAAGAATCTCAATTTATATATCGATGGGCGAGCGGATGACGTCAGCCTCATGGAAGGAGTTGCCCGCGAGGCTTTGAATTATCACTAGCGCGGACCACGGTTGATTTCCGCGATTGAAAAAGGAGGCAAGTCACGATCCTCGAGCGTTAACGGTCCAGAATAAAGCAAGATTTAGAGTTAGTATCGTCGCCGCGGCACTAATGATAGCTACCGCAGTCCACCCAACCTTTCGCTTTTTCACCAACAGTTTGCGGGCGATATAACCGCTTGCAATCGCGACAAGGGCCAAACCGATGATGAGGGGGAAATAGGAACTGCAATGAGGGCTTACAAATATGTAGAATTCAGCTATCGAAACAACTCCGATCGCGACAATAACTAACTCTGTGAAAACAATCTTAGCCACCTCCCACACCGATCCTCCCTTGTCTCGTTAACGATGCCGTCGCTCGGGGCGACGCAACTACTGCTAAGAATTAGCGAAGCTATTTGCAGTAACCGTCAGGAGCGCACCAGTGTGCCGCCACTTCCTTTCGTATACTAGACTTTAGAATAGTCGGCCTATTGTGAACCGCACTATACGATTAGTCGTTGGAGCCGCTAGCGTTGAGCGACAAGGTGACCGCGTTATCGTGGTTTGCCCGTGAGAGCGACGTAGGGCCCCCGGTTCAGGCGCGCCGTTGGCGATCGCCCCGGGCACTCATTGTCGCGACCTCCGCCGCCACGCGCTCAAGAACCTCCGGCCAATCGCCCGGCATGCGCTGGCGGAACAGCCGCATCGTCGGGTACCACGGGCTGTCGGTGCGCTCGGTGAGCCAGCGCCAGTCGGGCACCGTCTGCAGAACGACCCACACAGGAACGCCCAGCGCGCCGGCGAGATGGGCAAGGGCCGTGTCCGCGGTGATGACGAGGTCGAGGCCCATCAGGATCGCCGCCGTTTCGTCGGCGATTTCATCGGGCCCCATGCGTTGGGGATCCGTCAACTGGATTATCGCCGCGCCGAAATCGACCTGGCCGCGCTGCTCGGCGCCGGGTCCTTTCTGTAGCGACACCAGACTCACGCCCGGTATCCGCGCCAGCGCCGCGGCGGCGGCGAGCGGAAATGAACGTGCTTGCAGCGCGGAGAGCTTCTCCGCTTCGGGATTGCCGTGCCAGTTGAGTCCGACCCTGAAACCCGGCAAGGCGGCAAGCCGCTCCGCCCAGGAGCGCGCCGCTGCGGGGTCGACCTTGAGGTAGGGCACGCCGCCGGGAATGCTGTCGATGTCGGTGCGAAAGGCCAGCGGCAAACTGAGCAAGGGCGTGTGGAAGTCGCACGGCGGCAGCGGCTCGCCGCGACCGATGATCGTGGCCTGCGTCTCGAGCGAACGCAGCAGCTTCTTGAGCTGCGGCTGAACTTCGAAGACCACCTTGGCGCCCGCGGCTTCGAGCATCGGCAGGTAGCGGCAGAACTGCAGCGTGTCGCCGAGTCCCTGCTCGGCGTGAACGAACAGGGTTTTGCCCTCGAGCGATTCGAGCCCGGACCAACGCGGCACGCCGAAGCTGCGCGGCGGGCCTACGTGCTCGAGGCGAAAGCGCGCCTCATACAGAGGCCAGCCGTCTCGGAACGCGCCGATCGTGAGCTTGAGCACCGCCTTGCTCCAGGTGGCCGTCGGATCGTCCGGTCGCAATGCCAACGCACGGTTGAAATTGTGGAGTGCCTCGAGGTAACGGCCGAGGCCTTTCTGGGCGTTGCCGGAATTGATATAGGCATCGACATAATCCGGCCGGCGCGCGACGGCGTTGTCGAAGTCTTCGATCGCCTCGGCGGGCCGGAACAGCCGCACCAGCACGGCGCCGCGGTTGTTGAACGCCTCCGGAGAGTCCGGATCGAGCGCCAGCGCTTGGCCGAAGCTGGCCACGGACTCCTCGTAGCGTTCGAGCCTTGCAAGCGCGACGCCCCGCTGAAAGTGGGTCTCGAACTCCGGCGGTGCGAGGTTGAGCCTGCGGTCCAAGCTCGCCAGTGCCTCGGTGGGCCGACCGAGGCCGAGCAGCGCCTTGGCACGCCACAGCTCTGTCGGCGCGCTGCCCGGCGCGAGTTCGAGCGCGCGGTCGAAGCTCGCCAGCGCTTCGGCGGTGCGATTGAGGCTCATGAGCGCCAGACCCCGATTGTGATGCGCAGTCGTATCGCCCGGCAGGATGGCAAGCACCCGGTCGAAGCTCGCAAGGGCCTCGGCCGCCCGGTCGAGCGCCAGCAGCTGGGTACCCCGGTTGGAGTGCAACGCCGGCTGATGCGCTTGCAGCGCCAGCGCGCGCTCGATGCTCGCCAGCGCGTCCGCGTGTCGACCCTGGGCCGCCAGAACGAGACCTAAATTGTGGTGCGCCTCCGCATTGTCCGGATCGAGCGCGATTGCCTGCTGGAAGCAGTGCAGCGCGTCCTGCGGGCGGTTGGCTCGCTCGAGCGCGACGCCCAGGCCGTTGTGCGCTCGCGCATCACGGGGGGCGAGCCGAATGGCCTGCCCCAGGTTGGCCAGCGCCGGCTCGAATCGACCCAGGTGCACGAGCGCGGAGCCGCGCCCGAGATAGGCAGCCCCGAGGTCGGGCTGCAGTGCCACCGCACGATCGAAGCACGAGACCGCTTCCGCGTGCCGTCCTATCTCGCTGAGCGTACTGCCGAGGTTGGCGTGCAAGGCGGCATTGGACGGCTGCAGCTGAGCGGCGGCGGCGATGAGACCCACCGCGTCCTGCCCGCGGCCCATGGCCGCCATGACGAGGCCGAGCAGATGCAGCGCATCGACATTGCGAGGCTCGCTCCTCAGCACTTCACTGTAGGCGGATGCGGCTTCGGCCAGTCGCCCTTGTCGATGAAAGGTCTGCGCCTGCTCGAGCTTCGCGCTGCTGCTGGTCATTGACACTATGGTACCGCAGAGCGAGATGCCCACAGAAAACGGCGAGCGGTTGATTTCCTTGAAGCGCGACGTTCCCGCGGGAACGTCTGCTCTTGCGCCATCCGTGGGCGAAAAAAAACGGCGGGCCGAAGCCCGCCGTAATTTTTAAGTTTCCGCGAAGTCTTTGCGCTTCGCTTAGAACTTGACACTCACATGCGCGTACAAGTAGCGGCCCAACACATCGTAGGTACCCGCCCAGCTGTTGTCGTTGCACTCGTTGTTCGGACAGTCCGACAGCGTTCCGTTCAGAATCAGCGGCGGATTCTTGTCCGTGATGTTGTTGACACCGAGACGCACATTGACCGCGGAGGTGACCGGCATGGACGCCGACAGGTCGACGTAGTTGTAGCCCGGGATGTGCGCCGTCGACACGTAGTACTGCTGGGTCAGTTGCGGATCCCCGCTCGTGCGATCCGACGAGGAGGGGCCGATCAAACGCCACTTCATGGTCACGTCGATGCCCGCCCAGGGTGCGGCCCAGTTCGTCGTGAGCACTTGGCGATAGTGCGGCAGCGGCGGACCGCAGGTGGTACCCCAGTATCCGGCGCAGTCGAACGAGCCTCCGGTCGGCAAGGGCTGAGTCAAGAAGTCCTTGGTGTACACGCCGCTCAGAGTGAAGCCCAGCTTACCCGCCGCCCCTATGTCGAGCTTGTAGTGCACCGCGAGGTCGATACCCTTGGTCGAGACCGTGCCGATATTCAGATTGGTGGCCGTCACGAAGTTCGAGGTCTGGTTAAGCCACAGCGAGCCGGTGGGTCCGCGGTGAATCAGGCTGCACAGCGCCGCAGTCCCCGTGAGTCCACAGTCGTTGATGATGGTGTTCGACGACAGCGAGGTGATCGTTTGCTTAATCTTGATGCTGTAGAAATCGAGCGAGGCAACCAGGTTGGAAACAAACGACGGCTGAAAGACGACGCCGTAGGTGTAGGTGTCGGCGATTTCCGGCTGCAGGCCGGCGTTGCCGCCCACCTCCGTATTGATCTGCGCCGCCGGGTTCACCGCGATGTGGCCAAACTGGGTGTTTGGGTCTACGCCCGTGTTGGCGCAGAACGCCTTCGTGTGACCATTCACCAGACCATTGGCATCTGCTGGCCCCCAACACGGATCCGCCGTGCCCCCCGCACCGATGGCGTTCGGTGTGAACAGTTCGTCGATATTCGGCGCACGAACCGCCCGGTTGTAGCCCGCGCGGAATCGGACGTCCTGGATCGGCGCGTACTCGACTTGGAATTTATAGGTATTGGTGTTGAACCCCTGGGTGTAGCTCGAGTAGCGATAGCCCGTCTCCGCCGAGAGGTTATACGCGCCCGGAATCTCATTCATGAGGGGCATGCGCGCTTCGGTGAACGCCTCCCACACATGCAGACCGCCGTTGATGGCCTTCGACGGGGCACCGCCGCCGGTCAAGCCATTGAGAAAGATGTAATCCGGGTCGAACTTGAACTTTTCCTCGCGATATTCGGTGCCGAGGTTGACCGTCAGGCCGTCCTTCGCGGTCGGCAGCTTGATGCCGTACTTACCGAGTTCACCGGTGACCGAGGCGTCCGCGATGTATTCCGTCGAGAGCGAGGCATAGGTCGAAGGCACCGACATATACTTGAGCGCCGCCGCGGTCACGCCGCCCGGGGTCCAGATATTCCACGGCACGCAAGCAGTATCCGCGCCGCTCAGCGCTGCCGCGCACACCGGGGCGCCGGCCGCGACCCCGGCGATGCCGCCGCTCGCGGGGTTGGGAACCACATTGAGCGCATTGGCCATCTGATTAACGCCGAGGAAGTTACTCTCGATGTCCTGGAACTGCGTGATACCCACCTGGGCGTAGGTGTCGTACGTCCAGGCGTCGGCGAACGTGCCCTTGACCCCCACCACCTGACGGATCGAATCCGACGTGTAGTTGTCAATGCGTCCGCCGCCCTCGATATTGCGGCGCAGGACGTACAGCGAGAACGTACCGGGTGCGTTGCCGTAGACCGCCTGGTTCTGTGCCTGCACCGTCGGATTGCACAGTGTCGCCACTTCGCCCGCCGTCAGCAGCGGGTCGTTGCACTGAATGGTGACCCGGGGATTGGCGAAGTCGCCGCTCGGACCGTACTGGGCATGCGAGGTATTGCGGGCGAACATCGTCTCCGTGTAGAAGCTCGCGTTGTCGTTCAGATCGTAATGCAGGAAGGAGCCTGCCGTGTAGCGCTCCGCCGCGCGCTGGAAGTAGCTGAGCGCGCCGTAGTTGTACAGATCGCTGCCGTTGAACGCCCGAAACGCGCCCGTGGTCGGATCGACCGCGTTGTCGACGACCGTGGTGGTGGCCGCGCCGACCTTGCCGAACATCAGGAACTGGCCATGGCCGCTCGTCCCCGAGCCGCCGCACTTGATGGGGCTGTTTCCGGTGGACCCACCAATCAGCGTGCAACCGGCATGGTCGAACTGGTAGCCGATGGCCGGCTCGCTGTTGAGGTAGGTGAAATACGTCGTCGCATTGCCCTTGCCGTCGGCGAAGTTCGCGCCCGCGAGGATGGACACGTCTTTAGTTTGCCCGGTGTTGGCGGTGCTCGGGGGTGGAGGGGCACCAAAGGCGGACAAATAGCCGAGGTAGGTCTGGTTATCGTTGCTGTGGTTGTTGTAGGCGTAGTTGGCGTCGATCTTGACGCCCTCGTAGTGCGTGTTCAGCACGAAGTTCACCACGCCCGCGACCGCATCCGCGCCGTACACGGCCGAGGCGCCGCCCGTCAGCACGTCGACGCGCTCGATCAGGTCGGCCGGAATCTGGTTGATGTCCGGGGCGTTCGAGTTGCCGGGGACGATACCGCCGGCGCCGCCCGGATTCATGCGCTTGTTGTTGACCAGCACCAGGGTGCGCTGCGAGCCCAAATCGCGCAGGCTCACCGTCGCCACGCCGACCGAGCTGATCGACAGGCCACCGCTCTGTTCGGCGGTCACCTGCGGCAAACTGTTCAAAATGTCCTCGGTGCGGATCAAGCCGGTCTGCTGGATGTCGATCGAGGTGACCGTCGTGATGGGACTGATGGAGATGTCGTTCGGCGGCACCGCAATGCGCGAACCCGTGACGACGACTTCCTGCAGCGTAGTTTCCGCGGCCGGCGCTGCGCTGTTGGCAGCCACCGTCTGCGACAGCGCCAGCGGCGCGCCGGCGGTTGCCGCAGCGGCAGCGAGCGCCGCACGCACGGCAAATTGCAATTTGCGATTATTCCCCATTTGTTGCTCCCTAGCGTTTAATACGGTCAGTTCTGTACGGTCCGACTGGCTCGCGCAATGTTTGCGCAACTTTTCCCGAAGCAGCCAGTCAGAGATATGTTGCGATTACAACATGCCAAACCGGTGTTGCCAAGACGCTTCAACGTGTTAAATGGCTGCCCAGGCTAAATTGAGCGCCGTCAGCCACGTCAAATGCTTCCGCCTGCGACCGTGTTTCGACGCCTCGCCGGCCGCCGACCGCCCGACCATTCGCAAGTGATTTCATCGCGTTTATCCGCAGGAATATCCAGGAATCCACCAGGCGAACGCGTGTAATCGTGGGTATTTGATATTTCGGCGGTTGCGTTGCCGCGGACAGAGTCGGCGCTCATAACGGCGTCGTGAAGCGGAGCAGGCTGGGCCTAAAGAAGCCATGACCCCCTAAGAGCGCGTAGTACGCGCCGAAGAATCGAGCACGGCGCCGGGGAAACTCGATTATGGGTGACACCTATCGATTGTGGCTTTTATGCAACAAGCATTTTATAACGTGAATCTCCTCAGCACGCGTGCGCACACGCACGCTCCCATGCATCCGCAGCTCTTCGGCTAAGCTGCATGCTTCGATGCAAGTATGGACCCCAATCATGAAGAATCAGTCCTTTTTGCAGCGGCTGACCCATGCGGTCGGCGGGATTCGCACGGCATTTCGGACCGAAAACAGCTTTCGCACCCAACTCTGGCTGGCCGCGATGGCGGCCGTCGTGCTGGCAGTGCTGCGTCCGCCCGTGGTGTGGGTCGCCCTGTGCATTGTGTCGGCCGGGGCGGTGCTTGCCGCGGAACTCATGAACACGGCCCTCGAACACCTGGCGGATCGTCTGCACCCCGAACAGCACCCCGCCATACGGGCGGCCAAGGATTGCGCCGCCGCGGCGGTTCTGGTGGCGTCCATGACCGCCGTGGTCATCGGCCTCCTGACGGTGGCCGTGAGCCTTAACCTATTGAAGCGTTGGCCTTAATTTATTCAAGAAAGCATAAGCTTAGATAATTGAGTAATAATCTGCGCGTTGGCCGGGTCTAGGTAGGGGTGCAGCAATATCGCTGCGTTCAACAACAATTGAGGACTCCATCATGCAGATCAATAAACTGTCGAGCGCGGCAATGGCTGCAGCAGCCGCGATGTTATTCAGTTCGGGACTGGCCTCGGTCTCGGTGGCGGCGGACGCCGCAAAAATCCACTGTGCGGGCGTGAATTCCTGCAAGGGAACGTCTGAGTGCAAGTCGGCAAAGAATAGCTGCAAGGGCATGAACAGCTGCAAGGGCACGGGCTGGGTGTCGTTGACGAAAGCCGAATGCACCGAGGCCAAGTCGAAGGCTGCCGCCGCGAAGTAAGCCGCAACCTAAGGCTGAGCAATGAGGTCGGGCGTTCTCACGGCGCCCGACCTCATAGCCTGTCCGAGCAATGATTGCCGTCGCGAGGGCGCGTCCCACATCGAAAGATGCCGATGTGGGGCGCCCGCAGTAGGCGCATCGTTACTCGGACAGGCTCCTAGGCTACGCCCGAGCGCCACCCCCATGAAACTTGCCGGCTTCGGCCTCGGCCTGCGAAGCGCGCACTATGAAGCCGTGCTCAACGAGCCTCACGCCATCGATTGGCTCGAAGTCATTACCGAGAACTATCTGGTCCCCGGCGGCCAGCCGCTGCACCACTTGGAGCGCATCCGCGAGCGTTTCCCCATGGTCATGCACGGCGTGTCGCTCTCGATCGGCAGCACCGATCCCGTCGATGTCGACTACCTCGCCGGAGTTCGGGCGCTGGCGGCGCGGATCGAACCGCACTGGATTTCCGATCACCTGTGCTGGACGGGAATTGACGGACGCAACCTGCACGATCTCCTGCCCTTACCCTACACCGAAGAAGCGCTGCACTCGGTGGTCGCGCGAGTCGCTCAAGTCCAGGATGCCCTCGGGCAGCAGATACTGCTGGAAAATGTCTCCAGTTATCTGACCTTCCACGCCTCCCACATGAGCGAATGGGAGTTTCTGCGGGAGGTCGCGGAGCGCGCGGACTGCGCCATTTTGCTCGACATCAACAACATCTATGTGAGCAGCGTCAATCACGGGTTCGACCCGCTGACCTACCTGCGGTCGATGCCCAAAGACCGGGTGCGGCAATTTCATCTCGCCGGCCACAGTGATCTGGGTGGACATTTAATCGACACGCACGACCACCCCATCGTAGAGCCGGTATGGGATCTGTATGGCGAGGCGGTCGCACTCTTCGGCGCGGTGCCGACGATGATCGAGCGCGACGACAACATTCCTCCCCTGGGCGAGTTGGTGGCGGAGCTGCACATAGCCCGCACCCTGAGCCGGTGTCACGCGGAGCAGACGGCGTGATGCGGCCGTATCAGGAGGCAGGAGCGAATCCGGCGGGGCGGCTGCGCCAACTGCAGAGCGATCTGCAAAATCACTTGCTGGGTGTACACAGCGCGATTGAAGATGCCATCGTGGATGCGCCGCCGCTGCCGATCGCGGAACGATTGGGGATTTACCGCAACGCCTATCAAGTGCGATTGATCGAGGCACTCGATAACACCTACCCGATATTGCACAAGGTGCTGGGAGATGAGGTATTCACAGCGCTGGGTCAGGAATTCGTGGCCGCCCATGTTTCCGTGCATCGCTCGATTCGATGGTATGGGCGCGAGCTCCCGGAATTTCTGGGACAGCGCGCGCCCTATGCCGAGCAGCCCATTTTGGCGGAGCTCGCACTGCTTGAATGGACTCTGGCGGAGGTGTTCGACGCAGCGGACGCCGAACCGATGCAGCGCTCGGCATTTCCCGCCGACCCGTCGGAGTGGAGCGAGCTGCGCATCAAGTTTCACCCCTCGCTGCGACGCCTGCACCTGCAATGGAACACGGCTGCTGTTTGGCAGGCGATGAGCCGCGATGAGACGCCGCCCGACCCGGCGTGCGCCGAACATCCCGTGCCGTGGCTTCTCTGGCGGCAAAACCTGCAGAATTACTTTCGCTCCATGACGGCCGACGAAGCGGCAGCGCTCGATTTAGGCCGGAGCGGCGCCACTTTCGGCGAGATCTGCGAGGCGCTGGCCGAGTGGCTGCCCGACGAGGAGATCCCGCTGCGCGCCGCCGGCTTGCTCGGCACTTGGGCGGACAGCGGGATCATCGTTTGTGTTGGCTAGTTACAGCAGAGTCCCCTCCTCACCCATCATTTCCTTGCGCAGCAGGGGAATCGGCGGACCTCCGTACGACAAGAACTGGTCGTGAAAATCATGCCAGGATGCATGCTCGTCGGCGGGCGCCGCCGCACCGGCGCCGGCGTGCTTGGCGATCCAGTCGGTCCGCAGTTTGCGAATCATGAGCTTGCCCAGCGTGTAGTTCAGGTACGCCGGATCATAGGTGCCGCGCGCCGCCTGCTGGCGCGCATTGCCCGGATCCTGGAAGGCCTGCTCCCTGAACATCTTCTCGGATTGCGCCACGGTCATGCCGTGCGTGTGCAATCCGATGGACGACAACAGCCGTACGTTTCGCAGCAACGCGTCGGTGAGCTGGCCGATGTGTTTCTCCGGATCGCCCTTGCCCAGACCCATCTCATACATCATCTCTTCGCAGTAATGCGCCCAGCCCTCCGCATACGCATAGCCCACCCACAAGGCTTCGAGCTTCGCGGGATTGGCGTTCGAATGCAGGAACTGCAGGAAATGTCCCGGCCACACCTCATGCGCGGAGGTGAACAATAGCGTCGCCTCGCTGGGAATATAGGCCGCTTGTTCGGCCTTGCTCCACTTGGGATCCGGCGGCGCGATATTGTAGGTGGACGCCACCCCATGATCGTACGGCCCGGGTATTTGAATGAACGCCGCATTGGATCGATTGTAGGGCGGCGCTTCCGCGACCAAGGCTTCGTCATTGCTCGGTATGCTGACCACATTGTTCTTGACGATGAAATCCTTGAGCATCGGCAGCTGCGCGCGCGCGGCCTCGAGTGCTCCGCCTTTGGGCTTGTTGGCGGACATCTTGGCGATACATTGCGGCAACGTGCTCTTCGGCGCATACACGCCGCACTCGGTCTTGAGCGCCGCCGTGTTGCGGTCGAGGTCGGCGCGGCCCGCGGCTTCAATCTGATCGATCGGCACGGTCACACCCTCGGTCTGCGCGACCATCTGCGCGTACAGGTCAGGGCCCAACGCGAACTTGTCGTCGGCCTTCTTGCGCGCGTCCACCAGGGTCTCTTTGAGGGCATCCATCGCCTGCGCGGCCGCCTTATCCACCTCGCCGAGCTGCTTCTGCAGCTCGGGATCGCTCACCGACGCGAAGCTGGCCGTCACTTGTTTCGAGTAGAATTCAGCCAATCCGCCAAACAGTGAAATACCCAACTCCACGTAGCTCCTCGGCAAGGGGGATTGCAGGTTCGCCTTGATGTCGTTGACCATCCTGGGGACTCCGCGCGCGTACTTGATGTACGCCTTCATGCGCAC
>Ga0210394_10006419_pt1 | contig 12752 bp, 10 predicted proteins | sample IncBWC12MmetaG_FD_160121 | JGI IMG/M metagenome (GOLD analysis project Ga0210394, IMG submission 160121) | Forest soil microbial communities from Barre Woods Harvard Forest LTER site, Petersham, Massachusetts, United States - Inc-BW-C-12-M | ecosystem: Environmental > Terrestrial > Soil >... | reverse complement strand
CGCGCCATCGATCTTCTCGGCGACCCTCAGGCGCCCGCTGTCCAGTTCGACCAGCGCCGCTTCGACCGCGTGGTGCAGGCCCGATGGCGCCGTTGACGGAGTGAGCGATGCGCGCTCGGGCCAAGCTTGCTCGATGACGTGTTCGATCGACATCTGCCGATTTTCGCTTCAATTGCCGGTGATTGAAAGCCGCGCCAGCGCCTCGTCGGACGCGCTTGCGTCCCCGCAGGCCACGATACGGCGGGCCGCCTCGTGCACCTGCGCCTCGTCGGCCACCAGCGCAATGCGGACGAATCCGGATCCGGGATTGAACCCGTCTATTGCGCGTCCCATGAACGTGCCGGGAAGCACGGTCACATTGAACTGCTGGTAAAGGCGGCGCGCGAAGTCACGGTCGTCACCCGGCGTACGGGCCCACAGGAAAAAGCCTCCCTCCGGCGCAGCCGTCGGCAGCACCGACGCGATCGCGGGCGTGACCTGGGCAAATTTGGCCGCATAGCGCCGTCGGTTCTCCTCCACATGCGCCTCGTCGCGCCAGGCCGCGATGCTGGCCGCTTGCACGGCCGGATTCATCGCGCACCCGTGGTAGGTCCGGTAACGCAAGAACGGCGCGATCAGGCGCGCGTCGCCTGCCACATAGCCGGATCGAAGGCCGGGGGCGTTGGACCGCTTGGACAGGCTGCCGAACACCATCAGGCGGTCGAATCCGGGCCGACCCAGCTCGGCGGCCGCCTGCAGCGCTCCGATCGGCGGGTGCGCGGGGTCCGGATAGATCTCCGAATAGCATTCGTCGGAGGCGATCACGAATCCATAGCGGTCAGCCAGCTCGAACAGGTCGCGCCACTCGGACAATTGCATCACGGCCCCGGTGGGGTTGCCGGGCGAGCAGACAGTGACCAGCCGCACCTGGTTCCACTGCCCGGGTCCGAGCCGTTCGAAAGGGATCCGGAAGCCCGTCTCGGGCGTCACCGGCAGATAGGTGGGCTCGGCGCCGGCCAGCAGCGCGGCCCCCTCGTAGATCGCGTAGGCCGGGTTGGGTATCACCGCGCGCTGCGCCCCGCGCGCATCCAGGTTCGCCTGGGCGAACGAGAAGAGCGCCTCGCGCGATCCGCTCACCGGAAGAACCTGGGTTAAGGGGTCCAGGCTCGACAACCGATAGCGGCGCACCAGCCACTGGCCGATCGAAATCCTGAGCGCGTCGGATCCGGCCGTCTGCGGGTAGGCGGACATCGACGGCAGCGCGGCCACCAGTGCGTCCAGCAGCAGCTGTGGCGTCGCGTGCTTCGGTTCGCCGATCGACAGGTCGATTGGCGCAAGGTGCGCGGGCGCGGCGCAGCCGGCGAGCAGGGCGCGCAGACGCTCGAACGGATAGGGCCGCAACCGCTCGATCAAAGGGTTCATGCAGTGGTTTCGTGCGCGCTGGTCGCCCGCGTCGGAAACCGGCCCAGCTCGACGTACGGAGCCGGCCTCCAGCCCCGTTTACGGTGTTCGGCCACCACCGTCGTCGTGATGCCGCCGCGCACGTTCCAGCGCGACGTCAGCCGGATGAAGCGCGGCTGCAGCGCCGCCTTCAGATCATCGAGCACCTGATTGGTGACCGCCTCGTGGAAGGCGCCGCGGTCCCGGAACGACCACACGTACAGCTTCAGGCTCTTGAGCTCGACGTTGCGGCGGTCCGGCACGTATTGCAGCACCAGCGTTGCGAAGTCCGGCTGCCCGGTCAGCGGACACAGGCAGGTGAACTCGGGCAATTCGATGTGGACCAGGTAGTCGCGCGCAGGATTCGGATTGGCAAAGGTCTCGAGCTGGCGACTCGGGCGCGTGCTCATCGGACACGGTCAGCCGGAATGATTCGATATGATTATAGGTTAAGCGCAATGAGTCGGCCGCCCCCTGGATCATTTTTGAGCTTGCCCGGACAAGTGGGAACGAGCTTCGAGCGCATCGAAGCCTGCGACAGAAGACCCATCGCCCTGAACATCGGTAAAGCGCCTCTCCCGAGAAACGCATCGTGCAGCTACGGCAGATCAAGCTAGCCGGGTTCAAGTCATTTGTCGACCCGACCCAAATCGACGTCCCGGGGCGTCTGGTCGGCGTGGTCGGACCCAATGGCTGCGGCAAGTCCAACGTGATCGACGCAGTGCGCTGGGTCCTGGGCGAGAGCAAGGCGGCCGAGCTGCGCGGCGAGTCGATGCAGGACGTGATCTTCAACGGCGCCGCCAGCCGGACCGCGGCCGCTCGCGCCAGCGTCGAATTGCTGTTCGACAACAGCGACGGCCGGATCGGAGGCGAATGGGGCCGTTTCAGCGAGCTGTCCGTCAAGCGGATCCTGACCCGTGACGGCGTGTCCAGTTATCTGATCAATCAGCAGCACGTGCGCCGGCGCGACGTGCACGATCTGTTCCTGGGCACCGGCCTGGGCCCGCGTGCGTACGCGATCATCGGACAGGGAATGATCTCGCGCATCGTGGAAGCACGCCCCGAGGAGCTGCGGATCTACCTCGAGGAGGCGGCCGGGGTCTCCAAGTACAAGGAGCGAAGGCGCGAAACGGAAACCCGGCTGCGCGACGCGCGCGACAACCTGGCGCGGGTGGGCGACATCCTGCGCGAGCTGGACGAACGGGTGGTCCACCTGGAGCAGCAGGCCGAGCTGGCGCGCCAGTATCGCGATCTGAACCAGCGCCACGACGAGGCCCAGCTGATGCTGTGGCTGCTGCGGTCGCGCGAGGCCCACGCGCAACGACAGCGCTGCGCCAAGGACGTCGAACAGGCCGAAGCGGCGATCGAAGCGCACCGCGCGGAACTGGCCGCACTGCAGCGACGCCTCGAGGACGAGCGCGCCGCCCATTATGCGGCGGGCGACGCGACCCATGCGGCCCATGGCGAGCTGCTGGGCGTGAACGCGGAGATCGGCCGCCTGGAAGGCGAGATCCGGATGATCGCCGACCGCCGTGCGCACCTGGCGGCGCAGATCGCTGCCACGGCACAAAGGCAGGAACAGCGCAACCAGGAGCAGGCGCGGCTGTCGCAACGTTCGGCCGAGCTGAACGCTTCGATCGAACAGTGCGGCAGCCAGCACGCGCAGGCCGGTGCGGCCAGCGAGCTGCATGACGCCGGCCTGCCGGCGCTGGAGGCGGCTTACCACGCGGCACGCGAGGCGCTGACGGTGGCGCGGTCGCATGCGGCCGGCGCAGCCCAGGCGATCGAAGGCGCGGCCCAGCACGGGCGCACGCTTGACGACCAGCTGGCCGGCCTGACACAGCGCGGCGAGCGATTGAAACAGGAGCGAGGCCAGCTCACGTCGTTCGATCAGGGTCGTCTGGACATGATGCAGCAGGAGGTCGAACGGCTCACCGCGGAACTACAGCAGCGGGTGGACAGCGCCCGCGGTGCCGAGGAACAGCGCTCTGAGCTCGAGTCGGAGCGCAGCGCCGCCAGCGACGAAAAAAGCCGGGTGACCGAGGCCCAGGCGCGGATGCAGGCCAGGCTGCATGCGCTCAGCGACCTGCAGGCCAACGTCGAGGCCGACGAGCGGCTCGATCCCTGGCTCCACGTGCACGGGCTCGATTCGCTTCCAAGACTGTTCAAGGGGCTGGAGGTCGAAGACGGATGGGAGTCGGCTTTCGAAGCGGTGCTGCGCGAGCGCATCGAGGCCATCGAGGTCGGCAACCTCGACACGGTGGCCGCCTTCGAGGCGGCCGCGCCCCCGTCACGCATTGCCTTCTTCTGCGCGGACGGCGGATCCGATTCGCCGCAGGCCGCTGCGCCGTGGCCGGCGCTGGCCGGCAAGCTGCGCGACTCGGGCTCGGCGCTGGCCGGCGTGATGCGGGACTGGCTGGCGGGCGTGTACGTGGCGCCGGATCTGGCGAGCGCGCTGCGCGAGCGTCACCGGTTGCCGGCCGGGGCCCAGCTGGTCGTTGCGGCCGGGCATCGGATCGGCCGCCACGCGGTCCGCTTCTACGCTGCCGATGATCGCAAGGCCGGCCTGCTGGTGCGCCGCCTCGAAATCGAGAATCTGCAGCGCCAGCTGAAGGCGCAACGCCTGATCGAGGAGCAGGCCGTGGCGCGACTGGCGCGGGCCGAATCGGGATTGCGACGCGCCCAGGAGCTGGCGCAGTCGGAGCGCGAGGCGGGCGAGCGATCGCGGATCCGGCTGCACGAGACGCAGCTGGAGGCGGTTCGCCTGGGCGAATCCCAGGAGCGGATCCGGCTGCGGTCCGAGCAGATCGATCGGGAGCTGGAAGAAATCCGCGCGCACGAGGTGGGCCTGGAGCAGCAGCGCTCGGAGGCGCAAAGCCGCTTCGAGGAACTGGACCAGGCGTTGAGCGAGCAGCAGCAAGGCGCGGAAACGGCCCGGGTCGGCTACGAGGCGGCCGAGCAGAGTGTGCGGGAGGCGCGCGAGGCCTCGCACCGGCTGCAGGTCGAGCGCCAGCGCCTGGACATCGAGATCAACATGGCCCGTGAACGCCTGGCGGAAGTCGAGGCAGCGATGCGCGAGGCGATCGAGGAGTCCGAGCGCCTTGCCGCCGATCTCGAGCAGGCTCGCCTCGATGAAGCGAAGCTGGACGACACTCACCCGCGCGAGAGCCTGGACCAATGGCTACATCGGCGGGTCGCGGCGGAGCAGACGCTGCGCGACGCGCGAGCCCGGCAGGATGAACTGGCCGACAGTCTGCGCCGTTGCGAGGAACAGCGTCTGAGTCTGGAGCGCGATCTGCAGCCCCGCATCGACCGCGTGACCGATCTGAAACTGAAAGAGCAGGCCGCACGGCTGGCGGCCGAGCAGTTCGATCGGCAGCTGGCCGAAGCGGGCGCGGACCTGCAGGCCTTGAACACGCGCACCGAGCGCGGCCCCAGCGCCGCGTCGCTGCAGGCCGAGATCACGCGCCTGGCGCAGTCGATCGAGGCGCTTGGCGCGGTGAACCTGGCCGCGCTGGAAGAACTGGAGGCGGCGCGCCAGCGTTGCGAGTTCCTGCAGTCGCAGTCCGCCGACCTGAAAGCGGCCATTGCGACCCTGGAGGATGCGATCCGGAAGATCGATCGCGAGACGCGGGAAATGCTTCGCGCGACCTTCGATCAGGTCAATCGGCATTTCGGAGAGCTGTTTCCGCGGCTATTCGGCGGCGGCGACGCGCGCCTGCTGATGACCGGTGAAGAGATACTGGACGCCGGCGTGCAGGTGATGGCCCAGCCGCCAGGCAAGCGCAACAGCACGATCCATCTGTTGTCCGGCGGCGAGAAGGCATTGACCGCGACGGCGCTGGTGTTCGCGCTGTTCAAGCTGAATCCGGCGCCGTTTTGCCTGCTGGACGAGGTCGACGCTCCACTGGATGAAGCCAATACCGAACGGTTCTGCGACCTGGTGCGCTCGATGGTCGGCGAGACCCAGTTCCTGTTCATCACGCACAACAAGATTGCCATGGAGATCGCCGAGCAGCTGGTCGGGGTCACGATGCAGGAACAGGGTGTGTCGCGTATCGTTGCGGTCGACATCGACAGCGCCGTGAAACTGGCCGCTGCAGAGGCGGCCTAGCGGCCGACCCCACGTGTCCGAATTGCAGATCGCGCTGCTGCTGATCGCCGGCGCTGTGCTGGCCGGCCTGTACCTGGCTGGCAAGTGGCAGGAACGCCGGCTGCTGCGCCGGCTGGGCGAGCAGCTCGGCGGAGGCGTGGGCGACGCGCTGCTGGATGATCCGGGCCAGGGCCGCGCGCAGCTGCCTGCAGTCCGGGCCGGCGGCGTCCAGCGGCGGATCGAACCGCATCTGCCAGCCGAGCACGCCGACGAGCCGGTCGGAACAGCCGGTCAGCCCGCGGCCCCACAGTCGCCGCCGGCTGCAGCGGCGCGCCGGTCCGAATGGGTCGAGGATCCGTTGCTCGATTGTGTACTGGAGCTTCGCTGCGCGCGCCCGGTCGACGGCGTGTCGTTCATCGATGCAGCGATGCCGCTCACCGCGACACAGTGGCCGATGCCGGTTTCGTTCGTCGTCTGGGACGCGCGCGCCCAGCAGTGGGTGCATCCCGACCGATTCGGCTATTACACCGACGCGCTGGCCGCGATCCAGCTCGCCAACCGGCGCAATGTGCTCACGGAGGAGCAGATCGACCGGTTCGCCTCGTCGGTCCGTCAGACCGCGGCCGCGCTGGATGCCGATTCCGATCCGCCGGACGTCGTACGCCTGGCGGCCAGCGCGCGCGAGCTCGACCGACTGTGCGCCCGCTTCGACGTGCGGATCGGACTGACGCTGGAATCGGCTTCCGGAGCCTGGAGCGAAGCGCGAGTGGCCAACGCCGCCGAGCGGCTCGGGCTGGAACGGGTCGCCGACCTGCGCTGGGCGCCTCCCCACGAACCGGGCCCGCCGCCCCTGGTGTTGTCGATGCCGGCGCCGGTTTCCGACCGGATTTCGCTCGAGCTGGATGTGCCGACGATCGTCTCGGGTGAAGGCGCGGTGCAGCAGCTGTTCGGTCTGAGCAATCAGCTCGGCGCGCAGCTGAACGCCAGCGTGGTCGACGACAACGGCCGGCCGATCGATTCGGACTCGGTCGCGACCATCGAGGCCCAGCTGGCCAACCTCTACCAGCAGATGCGCAGCGCAGGCATCGATCCAGGCGGCGACCGGGCTCGCCGCCTGTACGTCTGATGGACGCGGGCATCGATCCGGGCGGCGAGCAGGCTCGCCGGCTGCACGTCTGATGGAGCCAGGCGGCGCGATGGGCCAGCCGGTCCCGGCGGCGGCGCGCGAACGCGCCGAGCAGCTGCGCGCCCAGATCGAGCGCCACAACACCGCCTATTACGTGCTGGATGCGCCGCTGATCCCGGATTCCGAATTCGACCGGATGTTCGCGCAGTTGAAGGACCTCGAGGCCCGCTACCCCGAATTAGCCACTGCCGATTCGCCCACGCTGCGGGTCGGCGGCGCACCGCGCTCCGATCTGCCGTCGGTGCGGCACGCGCTGCCGATGCTGTCGCTGAACAATGCCCTGAGCCAGGACGACGCGATTGCGTTCGATGAACGGGTCCGGGACCTGCTCGCCAAGGCCGGCCAGCCGACCCCGGTGGTCACCTATGCCTGCGAGCTGAAGTTCGACGGTCTGGCGGTGAACCTGCGCTACGTCAACGGCGTGCTGAGCCTGGCAGCCACGCGCGGCGACGGCAGCGTCGGTGAGGACGTCACTCCCAACGTGCGAACCATCCGCGGCGTGCCGCTGCGGCTGAACGACAGCCGCGCGGCCGTGGTCGAAGTGCGCGGCGAAGTGCTGATGTACAAGCGCGACCTGGAACGATTGAACCGCGCGCAGCGCGACAGCGGCGAGAAGGAATTCGCCAACCCGCGCAACGCAGCTGCCGGCAGCCTGCGGCAGCTCGACGCGCGGGTCACCGCGCGCCGCCGCCTGCATTTTTTCGCGTACGGTCTGGGCGAGCTGTCCGGGGCGCCGGAGCCCGAGCGCCACTCCGCTGCGCTCGACTGGCTGCAGGCGCTGGGCGTGCCGGTGTGCGAGGTGCGGGCTACCGTCCAGGGCGTCGACGGGCTGCTTGACTTTTACCGGCGCGCCGGCGAACAGCGCGCCAGCCTGCCCTACGACATCGATGGCGTGGTCTACAAGGTCGATTCGATATCGGCGCAACGTGCGCTGGGGTTCGTCACGCGCGCGCCGCGCTTCGCGCTGGCGCACAAATTCCCGCCCCAGGAGGCGCTGACACAGGTGCTGGACATCGAGGTGCAGGTCGGACGCACGGGGGCCCTGACGCCGGTGGCGCGGCTGGCCCCGGTGACGGTCGGCGGCGTCACCGTGACCAACGCGACCTTGCACAACGAGCAGGAAGTAGCCCGCCGCGACGTCAGGGTGGGCGACACGGTGGTCGTGCGGCGAGCCGGCGACGTGATTCCCGAGGTGGTCAGCGTGGTCCTGGAGCGCCGTCCCGATGGCGCGCAGGCGTTCCAGATGCCGACCCGGTGCCCGGTCTGTGGGTCGGCGGTCGAGCGCCTCCAGGGGGAGGCGATCTCACGCTGCACCGGCGGGCTGGTGTGTGCGGCCCAGCGCAAGCAAGCGCTGTTGCATTTCGCCAGCCGCCGGGCGCTGGACATCGACGGTCTGGGCGAACGGCTGGTCGATCAGCTGGTCGATTCGGGACGAGTCCGCACGCCGGCCGATCTGTTCCGTCTGGACCAGGCGGCGTTGATGGCGCTGGATCGAATGGGAGAAAAGTCCGCGCACAACCTGCTGCAGGCGATCGAGAAGTCGCGCCAGACGAGCCTGGAGCGATTCATCCATGCGCTCGGGATCCGGCACGTGGGGGAATCCACCGCGCAGGCTCTGGCCGCGCATTTCGGCAGCCTGGACGCGCTGATCGCGGCCGACCAGCCGCGGCTGCTCGAGGTGCCGGACATCGGACCGGTGGTCGCCGAATCGATTCGCCGGTTTCTGGATGAGCCGCACAATCGCGAGGTGATCGCTGCGCTTCGCCAGGCCGGGGTGCACTGGTCGGAATCGGCCGGCGCGCCGGCGCGGGGCGGCGGTTCTCTGAGCGGGCGCACCTTCGTACTGACCGGTACGATGCCGGGTCTGACGCGGATCGAGGCGACCGAACTGATCCAGGCCGCCGGTGGACACGTCAGCGGATCGGTTTCCAAAAAGACCGATTTCGTGGTGGCTGGAGAGGAAGCCGGGTCCAAGCTCGAGCGGGCCCGTGAGCTCGGCGTGCCGATCGTCGACGAGGCCGGGCTGCGCGGTCTGCTCGGCGGTCACGGTCATAATGGTGGCGGCTGATGGTTCTGTCTCATGGGCCTGGGGAGCGCGAGGGGGCCTGCCGGGCCCCCTCGCAGCCGATCCTCCCGTTTGTCCGTGGCAGGCTACGCTGCGGTCGAAGCTCGGCTGTCGCTCCTTAGATAGAGCTAACTAGGGAAACATGTTTGCGATCATCGGTGGTAGTGGCTTGGCGAAGTTGTCCGCGCTGGAGTCGCCGCGCCGGCAGGTGACGCGTACGCCGTACGGCGAGCCCTCGGGCGCGCTGACATTCGGTACTCTGGCCGGATCCGAAGTCGTCTTTCTTGCGCGGCACGGGTACGCCCATACGATCGCGCCGCACGAAATCAACTACCGGGCCAACCTGTGGGTGCTGAAGGACCTCGAGGTCGAGGGGATCTTCGCGCTGGCCTCGGTCGGTGGTATCCGCGACGACCTGGGCCCTGGCACGCTGGTGGTTCCTGACCAGATCATCGACTACACGCACAGCCGCAAGGCGACTTTTTTCGAGGGTTCCGGTACGCCTGTGATGCATGTGGACTTTACCCAGCCGTACTCTGAAAAATTGAGGCAGCGTTTGCTGCAGGCGGCGCGGCAGATCCGGGAGACCGTGGTTGACGGGTCCGTGTACGGGTGCACGCAGGGTCCGCGCCTTGAAACGGCGGCCGAGATCGAGCGGCTGCAGCGGGATGGCGCGGACCTGGTCGGGATGACCGGGATGCCGGAAGCGGCCCTGGCACGAGAGCTGGAACTGGACTACGCCTGCCTGGCGGTGGTGGTGAATCACGCCGCGGGCAAGGGCACCAGCCGTCAGCGCATCGCGATGGGCGAACTGGACGAGGTGTTAGGAGAGACGATGGTGAGGGCGGTGCGCATTCTGGAAGCGAGCGTGCGGAGTCCGGCATGATCCGCGAGATTCTGCGGATGGGTGATCCGCGCCTGCTGCGGGTATCGGAACCTGTTACGCGCTTCGATACGGCCGAGTTGCGCGAGCTGCTGACGGACATGTTCGAGACGATGCAGGCCGCCGACGGCGCGGGGCTGGCGGCTCCGCAGATCGGGGTCGGGCTGCGCGTCGTCGTGTTCGGATTCGAAAGCAACGCGCGCTACCCGGAGGCGGCCGCGGTGCCGCGGACGATTCTGATCAATCCGGTCATCGAGGCGCTGGGCGACGCGATGCAGGATGGATGGGAAGGCTGTCTGTCGGTGCCGGGGCTGCGCGGGCTGGTGCCGCGGTTCGAGCGCGTCCGCTATCGCGGCTTCGACGAGCGGGGCAACGCACTGGAACGTGAGGTCGACGGCTTTCACGCGCGGGTGGTGCAGCACGAGTGCGACCACCTGGACGGGGTTCTGTATCCGATGCGGGTGCGCGACCTTCGGGCGTTCGGATTTACGGACGTACTGTTCCCGGGCCAGCCAGCGCTGCAGGACTAGCTTAGCTAGCTCTCCTGCGCGCGCTGCGCGTGTCCTCAGGAATAACTCTCCTACGCGCTGCGCGCTTCGGAGAGTCGCACCCTCCTGCGCGCGGTGCGCGCGCGCAGGAGGGTGCGACAATTTGCCGCACGACAAATGTCGGCGCAGGTGCCAAAGTGCGCACACTGTCAACGCACCCTTTCGGTCATGCGCTCTCTCGTATCGTTTCTCGCCTCGGCAGCGCTCGTTGCGTCGCTGTGCGCCGTATCGCAGGCAGCCGAATTGCCGTACGACGAGCACGCCAACGCTCCCGAGCAGATCCGCCTGGCCTTGCAGACGGCGCAGGCCGGGCATAAGGACGTCCTGCTGGTGTTCGGCGCGAACTGGTGTCCGGACTGCCGGGTGCTCGACTCGGTGCTTCACGCCAAAAGTGCAGCCTCGATCGGCGATCACTTTGTGGTGGTCAAGGTCGATGTGGGCAATTTCGACAAGAACCTGGATCTGGCCAAGCGCTATCAGGTGCCGCTGCGCAAGGGCATTCCGGCCGCTGCCGTGGTGAGAGCCGACGACACGCTGCTGTACGTGACGAAGGAGGGCGAGCTGGCCAGTGCGCACCGCATGGGGGAACCGGCCATCGTCGAGCTGTTCTCCCGAATCGTCGCTGACGCCGCACCCGCGGCGCATTAAGTTCGGAGGGGATGTGACTGTAACCAGGCTGCATAGCGGCAGCACCGGTAGGCTTGTGCTCGGCAAGCGGTTTGGGCCGCGCGGCCGCGCTGCCGCGGTGTTCGCGCTCGGGGCGCTTGCGTGCGGCCAGCAGGCGCACGCCTGCGCGACCTGCGGCTGCACGCTGTCGAAGGACTGGCTCGGTCCACAAATGGGTTCCGTCTCGGGCTGGGCGGTCAACGCTTCGTTCGATCTGATCGACCAGAATCAGATGCGTGCCGGCAGGACCAACGTCGACACGGCCACCGGGCAGGCGCTCCTCGATCCGCCGGGCCATCCAGGAAACGAGGTCGAGCTGCAGACCTTGACCCGTACGACCACGTTCAGCGCCGACTACAACACGGCCGACTGGGGCATCAGCATCCAGGTTCCGTTCGTGAATCGCTACCACACGACGCTGCAGGACGGCACGCAGGCGGGCTACAACTACAACAAGTTCAATGCACTCGGGGACGCCCGCGTGCTGGTCAAGGTGAATCTGTCCGACGTTTTGGGCATCGGCGTGATCGGGGGCGTGAAGCTGCCGACCGGCCTCACGGACGAGCCGTTCAACGGCCCGGCCGGCGGGATCGTCGATCCCAGCCTGCAGCCTGGCACCGGTTCGACCGACCTGCTGTTCGGCGGTTATTACAGCGACGGCCTCGACAAGCTCGGCTGGTTCGCGCAAGCCCTGTGGCAGCACGCGATCGCCTCCCAGGCCGGATACAGGCCCGGCGATGCGATCACGGTCAATGCGGGGGTGCGGTACGCCGACATGGGCCAGGCCGTGGTACCTCTGTTCCAGGTCAATTACGTTCGTCGGAATATCGACACCGGCAACCTCGTGAACGTCGAGTTCGACGGCAGCCCGCTGACGGGCGGCGACCTGGTCTACCTGGCGCCGGGCGTTTCGGCCAGCCTGGGCAAGGGATTCAGCGCTTACGGATACGTGCAGTTTCCCGTGTACCAGGACGTCAACGGCGTGCAACTGACGGCCAAGGAGATCTATTCGGTCGGGTTCCGGAAGACCTTCTGACTCCGCGGATCTGACGGACCATGCTCCACCAACGTGAAGGAGAAACGATGGACCGTCGTGAATTCATTGCTGTTGCCGGGACGGTCGCGGCAGTTGCCTCGGCCGCACAGGCCTTTGCGGCTGAAGAGTCGATGATGCATCCGCCGAAATACAAGGCCCTTGAGGAATCTGCCGCACGCTGCGTCGCGACCGGCAACGATTGTCTCCGCCATTGCCTCGGCATGTATGCGATGAAGGACACGAGCATGGCGGGTTGCGCCGATGCGGCCTATCAGCTGGTCGCCGCCTGCGGCGCGTTGCAGGCCCTGGCCGCCGTCAACTCCGCGCACACGGCAGCTGTCGCCAAGGGCGTGGAGAAGATCTGCAAGGACTGTCAGGCGGAATGCGAGAAGTGGCCCAAAGTCGCCGAATGCAAGGCCTGCGGCGAGGCATGCAAGACCTGCGCCGCGGAATGCGGTAAGGCTGCCTGATGAGCCCTTCGGTGGGATACCCAAGCTTCTAAACCCCGGGGGCGGTCCGTTGCGCGGCCGAAGATTTGCCCCGGCGCGGCTGCGAGCCGGAACGCGACGCCGCCAATTCGATGGCCTCGTGCGGGCGCTCGTACTGGCCGCAGGAATTCTCACAGGCAAGACGAGCGATGCGGGTGCCGCTTCGAATGAAGCGCCTTCTTCGACTCTGTCATCCGGCTTGACGTTCGATGGCAAGACTTATACCAACCGCCTGATTCGCAGCCAAGATCCGTACCTGCTGCTGCACGCCCACAATCACGGACGCCTTTCTTCTCCGAACCCACCGGCCGAGCGGCCGCTTTCAGCCGGTTCGCGTTGCTTTTCTATGTCCTGTCAATCCGGCATGC
>Ga0210394_10006418_pt1 | contig 12753 bp, 13 predicted proteins | sample IncBWC12MmetaG_FD_160121 | JGI IMG/M metagenome (GOLD analysis project Ga0210394, IMG submission 160121) | Forest soil microbial communities from Barre Woods Harvard Forest LTER site, Petersham, Massachusetts, United States - Inc-BW-C-12-M | ecosystem: Environmental > Terrestrial > Soil >... | reverse complement strand
ATTACCACCCTGGACGTTAACCTGATTTCCGGTGTTAATGGTCACATTGTTTCCGCTGACGTTGCGATTGATGTTGTTATTGCTCTTGTTTTGAATATTGGTATTCCCGCGGTAATTATTGTAGTAATTGTTGGAATTGTAATGCGCGTTTCCTGGATACGGCCGATTGTATGCGTACGCGTAATTCGGCGGTCGAACATAGAGCGTGGCGCGATGATAGTGAGGGCCATACACCGGCCGGTACGCGTAGTGATGAACCACCCAAGGACCACCGCGGTAATACACGCCGCCGCCGTATCCCCAACGGGGATAATAGTAATTGTTGCTGCTGAACATGGCACCCACGGCCATGCCCACTCCGAACGCGATCAACACCCCCGTAGTGCTGGGCGGGGCCGGTGTATATACCACCGTTGGGTTGTATTGCGGCACGTAAATGACTTGCGGATTCGCCGGCTGAATCACGATCACTTGCTGGCCGCTCGCTTGCTGCGTTACCACGGTTTGTTGGGGAGTGGTTTTCAAATTCCCGGCCTGTTGCGCCTGCAACCGAAGCCGTTGGACCGAGTCAAGAACTGCGCTCTGATTGGCGGTGAAAGCCGCGCCAAGTTGCTTGGTCCAATCAATCTCTGAGCACATCATGTCGACCACTTGCGGAAAGTGAAACAATGCCGTCATGGCCGCCCCAAACCCAGCGGCCTTCGCTGCATTGTCGAGCGCGGTACCCTCCAGACTTTTGTTCTGCAGTAGCCAATTGCCGCCGTCCAATACTTCTTGCGAATTCACCGAGGCCGCCAATACCTGCATGAGTAGGGCATCGGGGTACAATGCCACCGGCGCAAGTAGTTTATCGAGCTGCTCCGGCGTCGCTGCGGGTGAGTTTCCAGCCTGCGAATAGGTGGGGGCTCCATTCGCCAGGCTCATACAAACTGCAAGGAGTAACACTATCCCTTGTTGCAGAATCGAGCTGCGTTCTTTCATAGAAGACCTTCAATGGTTGTAACCGATGCCAATTCTCACGCTGCTGTCGACAAATCTCGCGGCTGGCTATTAAAGACCGATTATCGTAACCAGCTTTGAATACATGGAGCCGTTGACATCCGAAAGGTCGCATCAGCCGTACCGAACAGATGTTAGGCATCGCCCGTGCCGTCAGCTACTGTCAAAAAATACAGGGTCGCAAGCCAGGATTCGCAAGACATAAAGCTTTTTCAGCGGATCGTCGGAGGTGACAGTTAAACAGGCTCGCGGTAATCGATTGTATGCAACTAAACGACGGTAGCTGTGTCCGCTGGGAATTTCTGATAGATTGGAAGTGAATCTGCTCGCAGTATGTCAGTCCCCACGCTGACCCCATCCCTGGTCCCGGGATATTCTAAAGCTTCACAACTATGTACGACACTTTGGGTTTAGCCCATGACGGCCGTCGAGGTTCCTTGGAAAAATCACAAGTCGCAGTGCTAGTGGTAGACGATTACAAGGCCTTCCGGAAATTCATCTGTTCGGTGCTGGTCAAAGATTCCCGATTGGAAATCGTTGGCGAGGCTTCCGACGGCTTGGACGCCGTGTGTAAAGCCGAGCAGTTGCAACCAGATTTGATTGTGTTGGACATCGGGCTTCCAAAACTGAATGGTATCGAGGTGGCCCGACAGATCGGCCTGCGTGTTCCGCAATCCAAAATTCTCTTTCTGACTCTGGAAACTTCTCCGGATGTGGTGCAAGAAGCTCTCTCCACCGGAGCGCGTGGCTACATTGCAAAAGCAAAAGCCGGAACAGAACTGATGGCTGCAGTAGACGCGGTATTGGAAGGCAGGCGGTTTATAAGCAGCAATCTAAATGTAGACCCCGACTCGTTTGAACCATTACCTTAGATTGCTCTTCAAAAATTGATCGTTCAATTTCTCTTAACGTCCGGACAATCGTGCGCCGCTTCAACTTTTCCTTGTTTGGCTCGAAGCAAACTTAGTTGCTGTGGACACCCGCCTCAAGGGCTCGCTGCTCCGCTTCTGGCAGCGCAAACACGCTTGCACCGCAATTCAAACACACCAGAATCTTCGGGAAGGCCCAGACTCCAGGCTTATCGTAGCCTGCGCGGCCGGGCAAATGGATGTTCATTTCGGCGCTGAATTCCGTCTGTTTTTTCGAACCGCATGAAGTGCATGCCATATCCGCCTTCTTCTGGCCCGGAAAACCGTTCCGTTCTTCCGACCCACACGATGTAGTCGTCAAGTACATTTTTTGCTCCCTCTGCGTTCCGACTTGAATACCGCGAATCCTGGTTCGGGAAAGTATGTACCTACGTCTGCAACGGGGAGGGCTGATTTGTGCCAACATGACAAAATATTCACAATTGAGGAAAATTGGTTGTACACTTCCCGTCTCCTAGTAGCCTCAAGTCCCTGTGAATACCAACGTCCCCAATCCAACTGCTGATAGTCAGCCGTTGTCCTTGGCACAGCTGCGCGTCCTTTCTGACGAGCAACTCATTGCCGCGCTGCGGGCTGGGCAAGGCGATGCGCTGGCGATCCTTTTCGATCGCTACCATAAGCTGGTCCTCACCATTGCGCTCAAAATTGTCCGCGACCCGGGTGAAGCAGAGGACGTTGTGCAAACTGTTTTCCTAGATATTTACCGTGCGGTGGCACAATTCGACCCGGGCAAAGGCAGTACTAAAGTATGGCTGTTGCAGTACGCATACCATCGGGCAATCAACCGCCGCCAACATTTGTTGGGACGAGAGTTTTACAACAGCTCGGAACTGGAAGAACTCGAGGCGGTGCCGCCGGATACCCGCGCAACGTATGGCCTGAGTTCGCCGGAAACCAAGGCTCTCGTCGAGCAAGCACTGGCAGCATTGCCCGCAGTTCAAAAGTCCGTAATTCAGCTAGCCAGTTACGAAGGCCTCTCGATGCGTGAAATTGCCGAACGCACTGGCGAGTCGCTTGTGAATGTTCGTCACCATTACTACCGGGGGCTTCATAAATTGCGTTCTTTTATTTCCACCGCACGGGAAAAGGGATCGGCTGCGCCGGGCGAAAAGCATGTCTGAAGATCGCCAAACAATGATGGCTGATCATGAGCGCTATGCCGAGCTTTGCGCGCTTGCCGCTGGCGGACTGCTGGAGGGCGCCGCGTTCGCAGATTTTCAGCAGCACCTGAAACAATGCGCCGAATGCGGCTCGGATTACCAATCATTGTGCCGCCTCATTGTTCAGGAGTTGCGACCAGTCCCCTACACTTTCCGGCTAAAACTGGCGTCAATTCGCACCAAGCCGCTACCTTATGCGCGAGAGCGGTTCCTTCGGAGAGCTCGAGCGCAAGGAGCAGTTTTCTCGCGTGAAATTAAGGGTTCTCCTCAATCGCGAAGCTGGTCTTTGGGCGCTGCCTTGCCGGCGGCTGCTGTTGCAACGTTGGTCGTGCTTTCCATTGGTCTGACCCTATTCTTTGTGCGCGCCACGCCGTTCGCTTCGCGAGGCAATTACGGTTCTACCTCCGATCAAGTAGCCAGACTAAATCGCGAAAACGATGCGCTTAACGCGAGTTTGGCACAATTGAACCAATCGCTGGCGGCGAGACAGCAGGAGATTCAGCGTCTGCGCATGCAGCTAGGAAAGGCTGAAACCGTCGCGGAAAACCTCCGCCGCAGCGAAGAACTAGCGCGAGTCGATGCCGGACGCTCTTCCAGCAGAGCCGCTCAACTGCTTGACGAATCGCGTGACCGGGAGAAATTGCTGGCGGATGCCAAAGGTGAGGCATCTCGCGCCAATGCGCTGCGTGCCAACGATGAAGCTTCTCTGGTGGCGGAAATGGTTCGCGTGACTGAGCTTACAGATAAGTTGCGGATCGCCAGCGCCACTCTCGACATGGAACGCCAAATGGCAGCCGCAGGTCAGGATGTTCGAGAACTTATGGTTGCTAAGCAATTGCATGTGATTGATGTTCGCGACGCCGACCAGAACGGTCAGCCCGGCAAGGCCTTCGGACGTGTTTTCCTAACCGAAGGCAAGTCTCTCACTTTTTATGCCTTCGATTTGAATGACGAACAACTCGCCAATACCAAGCGCACTTTCCAGGTGTGGGCATCGCCAGACGCAAGCAAGAATGCGCCCAGAAGTTTAGGGTTTTTGAAAGTCGATGCCAAAGCCTCAGGACGTCGCGTGTTGAAAGTCGATAATCCGGAACTAGTGAAGGCTATCAACTCTGTTTTCGTTACCGTCGAACCGTCCGCTGGCGGGAAACAGCCTACCGGCCAGAAACTCCTCTACGCCTATTTGGGCTCGTCCAACCATCCCTAGGGCACGATCCACGGCACATCACCTTGCCGCTAAAATGGCCGCAATTTCCAGTCGCTGATCCCGCTCGCGCCAGGCCTGGTTGTTTCGTCTTCGGCAGTCGAGGGAGCAGGTCAGTTCAGCGTGAACGGGCAGCGGAGCGACGCGAACTATGTCGCCGTGGATGGTGTAAGCGCGAATTTCCTTCAGCTCCGTTAGCTAACCTCAGTCAGAGTCATCTTTCGCGCGACCATAATATCAATTGACGATGACCTTTTGTTTTTCCAACTCCTTAATCACGATCTTGACGAGTTCGTTGATGACCTTCATCGGAGAATTGGCATCGAACGCGTTGGTGGTGCCCGTCCAAACTAGCTCTCCATCGGGTTTAGTCGTCGAATAAAAATTGGTCTCTACTTGCGCGATTCTTTCTTTGACGAGGTAGCCGGGCGAATAGACGATGGGATAGACGGCTCCGTAATAGCCCGCCAGCGTCCCATAATAAGGATATGGGCTATAGACCTGCCCCTCGACATAGGTCGTCTTTTTTTCTGCCTTGGTCAAGCGCGCCACCAGAATCGCATCAAAGTGTTGTTCGCGTATCACCGCTTTCAAATCCTTGATGTTGATCGGAGTAATGTCCCGGGGAGCTAAGAAAATATAACTTTGCGTAGCTTGTGTTCCCGGCCTGGTAATTTCTGAGGATAGAACATCTTCGAATTGCATCCGATTCTCGGCCTTGCCGTTCAAGGCTAACACCAAAATATTGTGAAAATTACCTTCTGAATTATTTGGATTCTTCCAACTAATCAGCATTTTCGGCGAACTACCTGCCCAGACTGCCGAGAACGCGGTGCCCGCTAAAGCGATTACCGCCAAAACTGATGGTTTTCTCACCAGGATCCTCCTATTTACGCGTACCCTTCGCGCATCGACCTGTCTCATTCAGCAAAGCAATTCTCGCTGCAGACGAAAAAGTTACCACGCAGTTGCCATGATTCGCCAAAGTCTACCGAAACAATCATAACCGACCTGCAGCTTGCTCCGGGCGATATCCGAGCCCATATATACGCTTCCTCGCTAATGATCCCGCTCCATGCTTTGGCGTAGATCAACCAACACTTGGTCGTACACGCTTATAGCTAAAATGCCTCTCCAACTCCCAACGCGAACGTGTGACCGTCCGGGCCTTGGGCAATATCAGCCCGCAGGTTGACGTGATACTGCTTGCTTAGTTCGAATCGCAGCCCGCCACCACCGCTCGGCAAGAAATGACTATCTTGGACTCTCTGCAAGAGTTGACTTCCCGCCGGGATCGTTCCGCCGAGCCCGCCGAACGCCACCACTCCAAATCGCTTTGGCAAAACCAAGCGGTATTCGACCTGTGTTGCCAACGTGTAGCGTGTGAAATAGCGGCCCGCTACATAGCCGCGCAATTCATTACTGGTACCGTATATGCAATTGCCGTAGAACGGCGGCTTGCCACTGGTGGCACAGAAATTGGCATCGTAGGCGACGACTTGCTTCTTGCTCAGACTCCAATATTTATCAAACTCAGTTTTGTAGGATTGGAATGAATATTTGCTGCCAAGTGCTTCAGAAAAGAAATCCGATGTGAAGGTAAAGAAGGTTCCCGCAACTGGATAGAAGTGATTGGGGCGGGTATCTCGAGTCAGGCGCACCCCCAAGGAGGTCAGGTTGGAATGCAATCCGACTTCTGGCGGAATGGGAAACCCGCTGACACTGTTCGGCACAACCGTAAGAAACGAACGTCCAGTGACAAATCGCGGTCCGACAAAAAATTTCCACGCAATCCGGCGTAAGAACTCCCCGAAAAACGCCTCGCCAGTTTGTTCGAGGGGCAGTTTGATGTTCGAAATATTACTGGCCGGGTATATGTTGTAGTCTACGTTGCCATGTGCGAACCCAGCAGTAACTTCGTACCTGTTCTCCTTCAGGAAAAGTTGCCCACCGACCACGAATCCCCGGCTGCCGTTGTTGGTGATAAGGCCGGCCACTCCGATAGTGGATGGAGGAGAAATTTTGTCATGAGAGCTAAAGGGGAAAATATACCCAAGCACCGGAATAATGCCCGAACCGAGGGCCGGGCTCGAAATAGGGAGCGGCGCGACCACGAACGCTCCCCGGCTGAGTTTTTTCTTTTTATTTTTTGACTCTTCTGGCTGTGATGCAGTCTTTGACTGGATGGGTGTTTCGCTTGCTTGGGGCGCGGGAGATTGATGCGCCGTGCTTTCCTGATTCGTCGAACTGGCAGGGGATGCTTGCGCAGGGGCCTGCACTTGCTTCGCGGACGCGCATAAAGCGCTTGCAACAATAAATGCCAGAGCACCAAAACGAAATGTGAGTGTCTTGTTGGCTGTTAAAGGCAAGTCCGAGACATCTCGCATCGTGCTGCTTATTCCAAATCTTACAGGCGCGCGCACTGTGATAGATGTCCAGCTAACCATATCGAACCGATTCCAGACGGCTTTTTTTTGACGCCTAGAAAGTAAAAGTTCAAGCCGAAACGCTCTGGACAACCCGTAGCGGGCCGACGAGAACATGCGTGCGCTGCAAGTTGGTTCCAATCATCACGCGCACGAGAAGTCGGCCGTTGCATGAATAGAATTCAGGCCACGTTCCGTGCCTGCTTGATCAATTCCAGACCGTTTGTTTCCGACACCGTGTGGAATTCGATCTGCGGCGGTTTAGTGGCCAGGTCCAACAGAGCGAGAAGGCGTTTGTAATGGTCTGCTCGGAGATGGCGCAGCAAATCGTCGCGGGTCCTCCAACGCGCCTGGTAGCAAAAAACGAGCGGATCGCCGTCTTCCCGAAGAATCTTGCAACTGATACATCCAGGTTCCACCCCGGCCGGTCCGGACCAAGCCGCAAGGTCTCGCCTCAGTTGATCGCGCCTGGCCGCCGAAACCGCAATGCGGATGCTTTCAATAATCAAATCGTTCCCCTCTTATAGAAGTAGCGATGAATACAAAGGTGATGGCCAGCCGCAGCTAAAGTTTCAGCTTTGGTAGGGAGCACGAGAACCTCCGAATGGCCCTCGAATAGGAATCAGTTGTAAGTACTGTGGCCGCAACATTTTCCGGACGCGCGGCTTCGCAGAGCTGCAAAGTTGGGGGGTTTATCGATACGAGATTTCGGGTAACCTCCGAAATGTCGTGCGCTACTTGCGGCGCACTACACGGAGTTTTTGCATCCGAGACTCAAGTGTGGTGGCCTTCAAACCCAGAATCTGAGCGGCACCGCCCTGGCCTCGCACTCGCCAACCAACTAACTCCATAATTTTTAGAAGATGATTCCGCTCGACTTCCTCGAAGGTCTGCGCTCGTCCAAGCATCCCAGATGATTCCGCGATTGGCACTTCCGCTCGAAATACGGTGCTGGTGTTGGTAATCAGAAACCGCTCGATTACGTTGCGCAGTTCTCGAATGTTGCCGGGCCAGTAATAGTTCTTGAGAGCCTCCATAGTAGACGCCTGGATGGACTCGATAGACCGACCCATTCTTTGGCTCAGGTCATTTACAAAATGCCAGACCAGGGCAGGAATGTCTTCCTTGCGCTCTCGCAAAGGTGGCAAGGTAATGGGGAACACGTTGAGTCGGTAGAAAAGATCCTCGCGGAATTTGCCGTCGTGGACAGCCTGCTGCAAGTTCTTACTAGTCGCGGCAATCACTCGTACGTCGACCTTGATGGTTCTGGGGCAGCCCAGGCGCTCGAATTCTCCTTCTTGAAGCACCCGAAGTAGTTTGGACTGTAGCTCAAGTGGCAATTCGCCTATCTCGTCCAGAAGAATCGTGGACCCGTTGGCTAGTTCAAAGCGGCCCATCTCGCGGGTCAGCGCGCCAGTGAATGCGCCTCTTTCGCGCCCGAATAGCTCACTCTCCACCAGGCTGGCGGGTAATGCCGCGCAGTTCACCTTGACCATTATCCGGTGCTTGCGACGGCTATGATCATGGATCGTGCGTGCGATCAGTTCTTTGCCGGTTCCGGTTTCTCCCAGCAACAACACAGTGGAATCCGTGGTGGCCACCTGTTCAGCCTTTTTCAATACTCGCCTGATGCCTTCGCCATCGCCAATCACTTCATTGTGATGATGATTTAGCTTTACTTCTTCCCGCAGACAAACGTTCTCTTTCTCCAGCCGGTGTTTCAGATCCTCGATTTCCAGGTATGCCCGGTGCAGCTCCTCATCGGCGCGCGTATGCGCCAAGGCATTGGCGAAGATTTCCGCTACCAGACCTAGTCGCTCCACGAGCCTGCTGTCCCAGGCGTGCCGCTCCCGTATTGATCCAAATGTGAGTGTTCCGATGAGCTTTCCATTACTCCGTAACGGAAGAGCGAGGTTGGATTTCGGTCCATAGCGTCGCAGGGATTGCTTATCTTTCTCCGCTTCAACAGGCAAATCATCAATTCGCCCAAACATCAAACGTTGGCCGCTTAGGACGGTGTGCACGCACCACGGAAAATCTTCAACCGATAAAAATGGAGGAGCCTGCTGGATTTCATCCGATACCCACGAATGTGTCACCAGCCCGTGAAGACCGTCCGGCGAGATTTGCATCAGGGCGCTGCGCTCCAGGCCAAACATCTCACAGACGCGCTTTTGCGTCCGCAAGATTTGGGCATCTACGTTGCTACTATGCAGATTGACAAATACTGAGGATATTTCGACGAGAGCACTCTCAAACTGAAGTTGCTGGTCGATCTCGGATTGAGCCAGCTGCCTCTCCTCGCGGTCTTTTTGCAACTCGCCCATCTCGACCCTGGCGCTTGTAGTTAGCGCTCTGGGCAGTGAATTGCTCTCGCAGAAGTCTTGGGCGAACTCTGACTGCAGTCGTCGTCGCCAAAAGTTTCTCATTGGGGGGCCCGGGAGGCTTTCATTGCGGGCCGCGGCAATTTTTTGTGTTTGGCCATTCGCGAGCAAGACTGCTGGTTGTGCCTGAGCGAACACCACGCCGCCGTCATGACTGCGCATGGACCCTTGAGTGGTGGAGGCCGCGCTAGCACATGCCGCGGATTTCGAAACGCCTGATCCTTGAAAATCTGCCCGCTGGTGAACCAGGGGCTCTATGTTTTTATTCATCATGTCCTGCCCGATAATCAGTATTCGAACGTGCACTCGACGCGCCGCACTTCTTGGGACGAGTCCAAACTCACAAGAGCGAGGTGTTTAGCTCTTTACGCAAGGATAATGCGCCCTCCTCTTCGTTAGGTAGAACTGTCACTAATACCAGTAGCGTGTTGCAACGCAAGAGCGCAATCCTTGTGCGCGAGTCGGGAGCCTTGGATGTCAACGGATCTCTATAGACGAGAAGTAACCAGCCTCGGGTCAGCAAAGCGTGTAAACGATACGTTCGGCAGAGCGAACCGATTATTGGGAAAGGAATATTTATGAAGGCGATTTCTTATCTTTTCGCATGCATAGCTCTTGCTGCCGTGGCTATCCCAGTCTGCGCACAAACCGCTCCGGATGTTCCCTCCTCGAACCTTGTCAGTAGGTCTACCACTGCGATCGGATTTACGGTTGGTGGCGGAAGCACCAAGGTGGATTTGAAGGGCAGCCCGGTCGCTTGGCGGTGAACCCTTCCCTGAACGAAGGTTTTAAACGTCGCGGTTTGGCGGCAGAAAGTGCAATCCAAACTCCGGCATCGTTTTATTTGGCCGGCAATAAATGAAGATCGTTTTTGCGCGGTTGAAACGATAGGGTCGAATTTAAAAAAGGAGGAAGTTATGAAGCTTAACGACAGTAAAGGCATCGCTCGGCTTTTTACATTGGTGGCCTTGCTACTGGTTACTTGTGGTTCCGCTTGGGCGCAGGACGTATCCTATAATGCGGCGTCGGGTACAGATTTCTCCAAGTTCAAGACGTATAAGTGGGTCAGCATTTCAGGAGTTGAATACCCAAACCAGATCGTTGACCAGCAAATTAAGCAGTCCATCGATTCCCAGTTGGCCTCTAAAGGATTGACTAAGGTCGATGGTGACACCGCAGACCTTTATGTCGCCTACCAGGTTTCCATAACCCAGGAACGCCAGTGGAATGCCTATGGCGGTGGCCTGGGGTGGCGCATGGGCGGCGGCATGGCTACGGCCACGAGCTCAACGATTCAGATCGGAACCTTAGGTTTCGATGTCTATGACCAAGCTGGCAAACAACTGATCTGGCGGGGGTCCGCTACGAAAACTTTGAATCCACCGAAGGACCCGGAAAAAAAGCAGCGCAATCTCGATAAGGCTGTGGCCAAGTTGCTCAAGAATTTCCCGCCACCGCCGCCGAAGTCGTAAATGTAAAGAAACGAGGCGAACTCGCCGCCTTCCCCTCGTGCACCAGCTAGTGGCAAGCCGCTGAGTTCGAGAACTTGAAGGGGTGGGTCCGACTCATGTAACCCGGGGGCTCCGCAACCAGACTCCGAAACCAAGCCACGCCTCAATAACCCCGTTTTACAAATTTCAATCTGAACCTCCGCTTCGTGATTCCCCCTTGAAATGAGCCTCGAAGTGCGATGTCTGGACTCAATTACTTCGCCAAACGTTGGGTGAGTTTCCGTCCTGTCATATATAACAGTGTTCCATTGAGCGAGCTTTACAGACAATGTGGCAGGCGTACGGATTCCGACCGCCGATTGTTTTGCAACTGGGATAGCTGGCCGAAAAACATTGCGGACGATCGAAACGATTTTTTCGCGTGTTGCTGATTCGCGAGGTAACTAAAGGCCTTTTCGGGAGACGTATGGAAGTGGCGCAAGTGGCAGAAGCTCAGGAAGCGCTTTCCTCGGCGGACCAGCGCTTTAGTTTAAGCACCAGTAACGGCTTGGCGGTGGAGCGAACCATTTTGGCCGCCGAGCGCACGCTGATGGCTTGGATCCGTACCGGACTGGCCATGCTGTCTTTTGGTTTTACCGTCTACAAGTTTCTCTTGTATGTACGCGAGAGCCTTTCTGCCAATGCGCTACGCGCGCAAGGCCCCCGTAGGTTCGGTATTTCGCTGATTTTCATCGGCACGCTCTCCATGACCTTCGGTCTCATCGAGTACCACCGCCTGATGCGCAGCATTAATGATTCCTATCGCCGGAGAGCCGGGCCGTTTGTAATTGTAATCGGAGCCATCTCCGTTTGCCTGGGCCTATTTTTGCTCATTACGATTTTGCTCCATTTGGACGTGTTTTGAACGGTTGAGAAAAAGGATATGTCGACCCGTTTCATCATCGAGGCCATTGAGCTGATTGTCCAAGGGCTCCAGATTCTCGGTGTTACTGTAATCAGTATTGCCTTTCTTTACGCGACCATCCGCGCATTCCTGCACATCCGCCAACCCAATCCGGACGCTTACGGCCGCCCGAAGGTCTTCGTTGGAAAGTGTGTGCAGGAGAGGGTGCCTGCCGGCACCGCGGGTGTATTGATAAACCAGAGCCACACTTATGGCGACCTCGTTCTGCCGATGAACGAAACCGAGAAACAGTGGTGCGGCGCGATCGATGGCGAACATTGCATTGGTCAGATCATTGAATCTGCTTCGCCGTCCGTGCCACGAAATATAAAGCCGGATTTCGCAAGAAGGTTTTTCGAACGACTGTGGTGGTACGACCAGGTGGTCTTCGATGCAGTGCGGTAGACCTGCGGGCGGACCGCCCTTTCGCAGGTCCTGCGATGTCCGAATCGTAGATTCGCAATTAATGTTTCACGATTGCCGCGTTTCAAGCACTCACTCCAAGTGTCTGTATCTGCGCTTCGCAATGTTCTCAATCACCGCCTTTTTCCTCGGCGGTGCGGCAAACTCCGTTTCCGCTCAAACTTTTAATTCTGTGCCGGAAGTCGATACCCATGTCACTCTCAACGCTTACATGCGAACGTATCTTCAGGTCAAGGATGACCGCGACGAAGGCGCGTCCGATCAATTCTCAATCGGCCCTAGTGTTGAGTTCTATCTTAAACCGTTGCTCAAGCTGAGAGACATTTCCGCTTTCGACTTGAATGATGCCAGGCACCGAGTAGTAGTTCTGGAACTTGGATATCGCTATCTCACCGCGCCCAATACGGGTCCAACCAATCGCTTGGAACCGATCCTTACCCTGCACTTTCCGCTGAGAGCCGGATTTCTCCTTACCGGCAGAAACCGCGCGGACCTGGACTGGAAAGACGGTGAATTCACTTGGCGTTATCGGAACAAGGTGACCATCGACCGAACCGTTGCGATCCGCTCCTATCATTTCATTCCATACCTGGCCGCTGAGCCCTACTACGTGGACAAGTATCACAAATGGAGCTCTACGGATCTCTATGCCGGCGTCCAGTTTCCTGTGGGAAAACACGCCCAGTTCAATACTTATTACGAACACCGAAACAATACCGGCAAGAAGCCAAACCAGTCTGTGAATCAAATCGGAGTTGATTTCAATCTTTATTTTTCTTTGGAAAGAAAATAAACCTTTCATCCATATAACTAAGCGCTCCTACTTCAGATTCA
>Ga0210394_10006417_pt1 | contig 12753 bp, 22 predicted proteins | sample IncBWC12MmetaG_FD_160121 | JGI IMG/M metagenome (GOLD analysis project Ga0210394, IMG submission 160121) | Forest soil microbial communities from Barre Woods Harvard Forest LTER site, Petersham, Massachusetts, United States - Inc-BW-C-12-M | ecosystem: Environmental > Terrestrial > Soil >... | reverse complement strand
CAATGTGAGCCTGGTGATTGAGCTGATCACGCCGGTGGCGATGGAGAAGGGGTTGCGATTTGCCATCCGCGAAGGCGGACACACGGTGGGAGCGGGAACCATCAGCGAGATTGTGCAGTAGGAAGGGCGTCGTTGGCGGTTGGTCGTTCGTCGTTGGCAAAGGCAGGTCGCGGGCGAGGGCGCCCGCGCCACGCGAGAACAAAGCGGCTAGCGGCATGCCGCAGGATCTTTCTTCCCGGACGGCCGGGAAGGGTTAGAGAGAAAACGTGATAGGAAACGAAAAAATTCGCATCCGCCTGAAGGCGTACGATTACCGGATTCTGGATCAGTCCACGACGGAGATCGTCGAAACCGCCAAGCGGACCGGGGCGCGGCTCGCGGGCCCGATTCCCTTGCCCACGATGAAGAACAAGTACTGCGTGCTGCGTTCGCCGCACGTGGACAAGAAGTCGCGCGAGCAGTTCGAGATTCGCACCCACAAACGGCTGCTCGACATTCTGGATCCGACGCCGCAGACGGTGGATGCGCTGATGAAGCTGGATCTGCCGGCCGGCGTGGATGTGGAGATCAAGGCGTTCGGGAAAGAACATAAATAGTCGTTGGTCGTTCGTCGTTGGTCGTACGCCAAAACTGCGCGGTCACAGACGAAAGTAGCGAGAAGAAGAATATGGCTAAGGTGGCGGGAATTCTCGGAAAGAAAGTCGGCATGACGCAGCTCTTCGACGACAAGGGCGACGTGCATCCGGCAACCGTGCTGCAGGCCGGGCCGTGCGTGATCACGCAGCATAAGACCCAGACTAAGGATGGGTATGAGTCGGCGCAGATCGGGCTGGTGGAGTTCGTGAAGGAATCGCGGCTGACCAAGCCGGCGCGGGGCCACCTGGCGAAGAATAATTTGCCGCCGGTGAAATTTGTGCGCGAGGTTCCGGTCGAAGTGGAAGAAAAGGGACAAGAGAAAGACCAGGCGGAGGGCAACGGAACGCTCAAGGCCGGTGGGCGTGTGCTGGTGGATATTTTTGAGGGCGAGAAGTTTGTGGACATCGTGGGAGTCAGCAAGGGCCGCGGCTTTCAGGGCGTGGTCAAGCGGCATCATTTCGCCGGCGGCCCCAAGTCGCATGGTTCCATGTTCCAGATTACCGGTTCCATCGGCTCATCGGCGTTTCCTTCGCGCGTGTTCAAGGGCATGCGCATGTCCGGGCACATGGGGAACAGCCGCGTGACCATGCGCAATCTGCGGATTTTGGGCGTGGATAAAGAAGACAATTTGCTGGTGGTCGAAGGCGGCGTTCCCGGCCCCAACGGCGGATACCTGGTGATCACCAAAGCCAAGAAGCCGCCCAGAGAGCGGCGCGGATTCGCGGGCGCGACGACGGTGGATCCATTGAAGGCGGCGAAGAGGGCGGCCAAGAAGGCTTAAAGGCAGTCGTTGGTCGTTGGCCGCTCGTCGTTGGCCAACTTCAACAGACGGACAGTGACATGGCAACTATCGATATTCACGACCTGAGCGGCGCCAAAGTGGGCACGCTCGATCTCGCGGACGAGGTTTTCGGCGCGGTCAACGAAGACCTGCTGTGGGAAGCGGTCACGCACTACCGCGCGGCACAGCGGGCCGGCACCCATGCGACCAAGAACAAGAAACTGGTTTCCGGCGCCGGCAAGAAACTTTGGAAGCAAAAAGGCACGGGACGCGCCCGCGTGGGATCGATCCGCTCGCCGCTGTGGCGGCATGGCGGCACGGTGCACGGCCCGCAGCCGCGGTCATACGATTACGCTTTCCCGCGCAAGAAACTGCTGGGAGCGTTGCGCTCGGCGTTGGCTTCGAAGCTGGCCGACGGCAAGCTGGTCGTGGTGAACGCATTCGACCTGAAGGAGCCGAAGAGCAAGCAGTTCCGCGCGGCGCTGGATGCGCTGAAAGTGGACGGCACCGCCTTGCTGGTGGAAGCGCCCAAGCATGGCAACCGCAATCTGGAGCTGAGCTCGCGCAACCTGGCTGGCATCGAGTTAGTCGCGGGCAACGAGGTTCATCCGTATCACCTGCTGCGCTATGACCGGGTGATCTTCTCGCACCCGGCCATCGAGAAGCTGCAAGTTTCGCTGAAGGGCTCAATTTCCAAGCGGCAGCGGAAGGCGGCCGAAGGCGAGAGCAAAAGCGAGAAGAAAGCCACGGCCGCTCCCCGGAAGCGGCCGCGGCATGAAAAAGCGGCGGAGGTGGCCTAGGGCCTAATCAATATGAAATCCGCATACCAGATTTTGCACCGTCCGGTGATTACGGAAAAAGGGCTGGCCATCAAGGAAAACCAGAACACGCTGGTGTTCCAGGTGGCGCCCAAGGCGACAAAGACGGAGATTAAGGAAGCGGTGCAGAGCATTTTCAAAGTGAAAGTGGGTTCGGTGCGCACCGCCATGTATCCCGGCAAAGAGCGGCGGCGGGGAAAGTTTGCCGGCTACCGTCCGGACTGGAAGAAGGCGTACGTGCGGCTGAAGTCCGGCGAGAAGATGCCGGAGTACGCGCAGAATTTGTAAGAAGCAGGGTTTCCATGCCAATCAAGACATACCGGCCGACGACGCAGACGCTGCGCTACCGCACCACGCTGGTGAATGACGACATCACGTCCACCCAGCCCCACAAGCCGCTGCTGGAGCCCAAGCCGCGCACCGGCGGACGCCGCAACTCGGGCGATACCACCATGCGGTTTATCGGCGGCGGACACAAGCGCAAGCTGCGCATCATTGATTTCAAGCGCGACAAGATCGGTATTCCGGCTACGGTGGCGACCATCGAGTACGATCCCAACCGTTCGGCGCGCATCGCGCTGCTGAGTTATGCCGACGGCGAGAAGCGCTACATCCTGCAGCCCGATGGATTGAAGGTGGGGCAAAAAGTCTTGAGCGGCGCGGAAGCCGATATTCTGGTGGGGAACGCTTTGCCGTTGCGCAACATTCCTCCCGGCACCACCATTCACAACGTGGAGTTGAAGCCGGGCAAGGGCGCGCAGATGGTGCGCTCGGCGGGCGGGGCGGCGCAACTGGTGGCCAAGGAAGGCGACTACGCGCTGGTGAAGCTGCCTTCAGGCGAGACCCGCAAGGTGGCGCAGGATTGCATGGCGACCATCGGGCAGGTGGGGAATCTGGATCATGAGAACGTCACCATCGGCAAAGCGGGGCGCTCGCGTTGGCTGGGCAAGCGTCCGCATAACCGCGGGGTTTCGATGAACCCGGTGGATCACCCGCACGGCGGCGGCGAGGGCAAGACTTCCGGCGGACGGCATCCGGTCACGCCGTGGGGCCAGCCGACACGCGGCTATAAGACGCGCAATAACAAGCGCACGGATGCGTTTATTGTGAACGACCGGAGGAGCAAATAGTCGTCGGTCGTTCGTCGTTGGTCGTTCGCAAAAGCAGATTCCTCACCGCTGAAGCGGTTCGGAGTGACAAGAATTTGGGTTTAGCAAAGAGTTTAGGAGCTGACAGCTAGAAGCTGATTTTATGGCACGTTCAACCAAAAAAGGGCCGTTCGTGGATGGATTCCTGCAGACGCGGGTGGAAGGCATGAACTCGCGCAATGAGAAGAAAGTGTTGCGCACCTGGTCGCGGCGCTCGACCATTATTCCGGAATTTGTCGGGCACACCATTGCGGTGCACAACGGCAAGAAATTCATTCCGGTTTATATCACCGAGAATATGGTGGGCCACAAGCTGGGCGAGTTCAGTTTTACCCGCCAGTTCAAGGGACACTCGATGAGGGCGGCGACCGAAGTCGCAGCCAAGCCGGCGGGCGTACCCGGTGGTCCGGGAGCAGTGGTTCCGGCGGCGGCAGCGCCGGCGGCTCCGGCGCCGAAGACATAAAAAGAACGCTACTGGCTCCTGGCTGGAAGCTGGAGACTTAGGAACCAAAAACTATTATGGAATTTCGAGCCCAAGCCCGATACATGCGAGTTTCGCCGCAGAAGGCGCGTCTGGTACTGGACCTGATTAAGGGCCGCCGGGTGGAAGACGCTCTCAACACGCTGGTGTTCACCAAGAAGCGGGTGGCGTCCACGGTGGAAAAGCTGCTGCGCTCGGCGGTGGAGAACGCGAACTATCTGAGTTCGGAGAAGAACATTGAGGTGGACCTGGACAATCTCTACGTCAAGAGCGCGGTGGCCAACGACGGGCCGCGGATGAAGCGTATTCGCCCTGCGCCCATGGGCCGCGCCTACCGCTACGTGCGGCGCATCGCTCATATCGAGCTGGTGCTGGCGGAGCAGGGCGGGAGCCGCGAAGCCGCGGCCGGTGTGGTCGAGGGAAAGACGGCTGCCGCCAGGACTCCGGGCAAGGGCAGAACCAGGGCGAGAGGCAAAGCGCCGGCGGGCAAAAGCGGCAAGAGCAATCGGAAGAAGATGGTGGGAGCGAAATAACCGGGAGTCTCTGAGCACGGCGGATTTCGACAGGAGAAGTGATGGGACAAAAAGTTCATCCTTATGGTTTCCGGCTCGGCTACACCAAGCCGTGGAAGTCGCGCTGGTTTGCCGAGCGGGATTACGACAAGCAACTGCTCGAAGACGTCAAGCTGAAGGCCGAGTTGAAAGACAAGCTCAAGTCGGCGGGCGTGAGCTCGATTGAAATCGAGCGGCCGGGCAACAAGCTGCGGGTCATCATCAGGACGGCGCGGCCGGGCATCATCATTGGCCGTAAGGGCGCGGAGATCGACAAGCTCAAGCAGGACGTGCAAAAGCGCATGAACGGGCGCGATGTTTACATTGACATTCAGGAAGTGCACAAGCCGGAGCTGGATGCGCAACTGGTGTCGGAGTCGATTGCGCTGCAACTGGAGAAGCGCGTCGGGTTCCGGCGGGCCATGCGCAAGTCGGTGGATTCGGCGCTGCGTTTCGGATGCAAGGGCATCAAGGTGCGGGTGAGCGGGCGACTGAACGGCAATGAGATCGCGCGTTCGGAGTGGTATCTGCAGGGACGCCTGCCGTTGCACACTTTGCGCGCCGATATCGACTACGGTTTTACCGAAGCGCGGACGACTTACGGCGTGATCGGGGTGAAGTGCTGGGTTTACAAAGGCGAGATTCTGCCCCAGAAGAAGCGCGAAGCGCAGCAGCCCGCAGGCGCGTTCTAGGAATTCCTTATGTTAATGCCGAAGAAAGTGAAGTATCGCAAGCAGCAGCGCGGACGCATGACCGGCAAAGCCTGGCGCGGAAGCGAGCTGGCATTTGGGGATTACGGGCTCAAGGTGCTCGAGCCGGGCTGGGTCACCGACCGGCAGATCGAAGCCAGCCGCGTGGCCATGACCCGTTTCGTCAAGCGCGGCGGAAAGATCTGGCTGCGCATTTTTCCCGACAAGCCGGTCACCAAGAAGCCGGCGGAAACCCGCATGGGCAAGGGCAAGGGCGCTCCCGATCATTGGGTGGCGGTGGTTCGCCCGGGAAAGATTTTGTTCGAGATGGAAGGGGTCACGCTGCAGGACGCCAGCGAAGCCATGCGCCTGGCCTCCCACAAGCTGCCCTTGCGTACCCGGTTTGTGAAACGGGAGTCGGCGGCGCACTGAGCGGCGCTCTCGATTTCGCCCTGAATTGGAAGTGAGAACTGATTTATGAAAGCTGAAAAAGTCCGCAACATGACCGATGACGAGCTTCGCCACCAGGAGGGCGATCTTAACGATCAGCTCTTCAAGCTGAAGTTCCAGCTCAACATGGGACAGACCGAGAGCCTGAAGAAAATCCGCGGGCTGCGCAAAGACATCGCGCGGGTGAAGACGATTACGCGCGAGCGCGGACTGGCCGCCGGCGGCACAACGGAGAAAAAGTGATGCCCGAGACAAACCCACAGGTTCCGCCCCCGGCCGCGGGCCGGCGCAAGGAAGTGATCGGCAGGGTGGTTTCCAGCCGCATGCAAAAGACGATTGTGGTGCAGGTGGTGCGCAAGAAGTCGCACGCCTTCTACGGCCGGGTGATTTCCAAGGCCAAGAAGTTCTATGCCCATGACGAGAAGAACGAAGCCCGGGTCGGCGATTCCGTGCGCCTCGAGGAAACCCGGCCGCTGTCGAAATTGAAGCGCTGGCGGCTGAAGCAGGTAATCAGCCGGGCGGCGCTGGCGCCGGAAGTTACGGGAACCGAGGCCGGCTCTTAAGCGTGGTGTGCGTGGTGGTCGAACGGGAGATTGAATTATGGCTGTGATGATGAGGAGCATGCTCGAGGTCGCCGACAACTCCGGCGCCCGCAAGCTGCAGATGATTTTGCCGCTGGGCGGCTCGACCGGTTTGAATGCCGGTCTGGGAGATGTGATCACCGCCAGCGTGAAAGAGGCGTCTCCCGACGGACAAACGAAAAAGGGCACCGTGGTCAAGGCGGTGATTGTACGCACCCGCAAGGAGCATCGCCGGCGCGACGGCACCTACATCCGCTTCGACCAGAACGCGGCGGTGCTGATTAACGATGTGGGCGAGCCGGTGGGGACGCGCGTATTCGGTCCGGTGGCCCGCGAGCTGCGCGAGAAGAAGTTTTTGAAGATTGTGTCCCTGGCGCCGGAAGTTCTGTAGGCAACTTGGAGACTTGAGACCTTCGATATGGAAACTGTAGCGACTGCGCACAAGCGAGTGGATATCCGGCGGAACGACAACGTCAAGGTGATCACCGGCCGGGACAAGGGCAAGGAAGGGCGCGTGCTGCGCGTGTTTCCCAATGACGCCAAGGTTCTGGTCGAGCACGTCATGCTGGTGAAGAAACACGTGCGGCCCAACCCGCAGCGCAACGTCAAGGGCGGAATCGCGGAGCAGGAGCGCCGGATTTCGATCTCCAATGTGCAACTGGTGTGCCCGACTTGCGGGCCGGTGCGCATCGGACACGAAGTTCGCGGCGACCGCAAGGTGCGGGTGTGCAGGAAGTGCGGAACCACGCTGGACAAGTGAATTGGATCAATGACTCATTGAGTCAATGAATCATTCAGAAGGCAAGCAATGGCGAAAGAGAAAAAAGAGAAAAAGGGCGGACCGCAGGAAGAGCAAAAAGCTCCGGCGGTCACGCGTCACAGCGCCAAGGAGACGCCGCGGCTGAAGCAGCGTTTTCATAAGGAAGTGGCGCCGGTCCTGATGAAGGAACTGGAACTGAACAACCCCATGGCGGTTCCCCATCTCCACAAGATCGTGGTCAACATGGGAGTGGGCGAGGCCACGCAGAACGCCAAGGTGCTGGATCCGGCGGTGAATGAGCTGAGCCAGATTACAGGGCAGAAGCCGGTGGTCACGCGGGCCAAGAAGTCCATCGCGGCTTTCAAGGTGCGCGAGGGCCAGCCGATCGGCGCCATGGTGACCCTGCGCGGCGACCGCATGTACGAATTTTTCGACCGGCTGGTCAATGTGGTGCTGCCCCGGGTGCGCGATTTTCGCGGGGTTTCGACCAAGTCGTTCGATGGCCGGGGCAATTACACCCTTGGCCTGCACGATCAATTGATTTTCCCGGAGATTGATTACGCCAGGGTGGACAAGCAGAAGGGCATGAACGTGACCATCGTGACCACGGCGTCGTCGGACGATCAGGCAAGGTCCCTGCTGAAGCATCTGGGCATGCCGTTCCGGGCGTAGGAATTTGGATGTTCCGGCCGCTGTGTGCGGCCGGGTTATGCCTCAGAGAGATGGACTCATTGATGCAGTGAATCATTGAGCGACCAGAAGCGAAAGGTTTCATGACTACAGCCAAACGAGTCAAGGACGCGAAGATCGAGAAGAAATTCGAGCTGGCGCGCGGCAAAAAGGAACAGAGGCCGAAGTTCTCCACGCGCCGGCACAACCGTTGCAAGATTTGCGGACGTCCTCGGGCCTATCTGCGCAAGTTCGGCATTTGCCGGCTGTGTTTCCGCGGGTTGGCGTTGCGCGGGGAAATCCCCGGGGTTTCGAAGTCGTCCTGGTAGAAAATTCGTCGTCGGTCGTTGGTCGTTCGCCAACGCTTCGACTGGTGGGAACGTGAGAAGCAGGCTGCCGCAGGTTCTCCGCTGCATGCGGAGCGAACGGGTGGCTAGAGGAGAAGCACAAACATGAGGTTGACCGATCCGGTCGCAGACATGCTGGCGCGCATTCGCAATGCCATCAGCGCCCGCCATCAGAAGGTGGATATCCCCGCTTCCAAGCTGAAGCTGGAGATTGCCCGCATCTTGAAGGAAGAGGGCTATATCGCCAATTTCAAGGCGACGGAAGAAGAAGGGCACAAGCTGGTGCGGGTTTATCTGAAGTACGGGAACAATAACGAAGCCGCGATTTCGAATGTGGAGCGCGTCTCCCGGCCGGGTTGCCGGGTGTATGTGCGGCGCAGCGAAATTCCGCGCGTCCTCGGAGGCCTGGGGATCAACATTCTGACCACGCCCAAGGGCGTGATGACCGGACGCCAGGCGCGCAAGCAGGGCCTGGGCGGCGAACTGCTGTGCCAGGTTTGGTGAGAACCGCTGCTGGCTTCTGGCTGCTGGCTAAAACAAGAGCTGGACGCTGGGAGCTGGAAGCCGAGAGTTGAGCTTATGTCACGAATTGGAAGAAAGCCGATCGAGCTCCCCAAGGGAGTGACGGTCAAAATCGAAGGCAGCACGGTCGCCGTGCAGGGGCCGAAGGGCAAGCTGGACACGCAGCTTCCTCCCGGCATTCGCATGGAGCAGCAGGACGGTCACCTTGTCGCCATCCGCGACAACGACGATCAATCGGCGTTTCACGGGCTGGCGCGCGCCCTGGTCAACAATGCGGTGGACGGGGTGACCAAGGGCTGGACGCGGGAACTGGAAATTGTGGGCATCGGATACCGCGCCGAAATGAAAGGCAAGAACACGGTGGTGTTCAGCCTGGGCTATTCGCACCCGATTGAATATCCCTTGCCGTCCGGGATCGAGGCGGCGGTGGATCCGAAGCAGACCAAGCTTACGCTCAGCGGCATTGACCGGCAAAAAGTCGGACAGGTCGCGGCCGAGATGCGCAGCCTGCGTCCGCCCGATCCGTACAAGAACAAAGGCGTGCGTTACGCGGGCGAGCGGTTGAAGAAGAAGGTGGGCAAGACGGGAGCGAAATAACGCAGTCGTCGGCCGTTCGTCGTCCGTCGATCGCAAACCCAAACGACGTTTCGCCAACGGGCAGGGAATCTGAGTAGTCGGTGTTGTGGGTTTAGCCAACGACCTACGACGAACGACCAAGGACCGATTTTATGCTTACGCAATCATCGAAAAACGCCACGCGGCGGCATGTGCATGAGCGCATCCGCAAGAAAGTTCTGGGGACGGCAGAGCGTCCGCGCCTGAACGTGTACCGGTCGCTGAACCATATTTACGTGCAATTGATCGACGATCTCAAGGGCGCGACCATTATTGCGGCACATTCCGCCGAGGGCGGCGAAAAGGGCCAGCGGCGCAGCGGGGGCAACGTGGCCGCGGCCAAGCAGGTGGGGAAGGCAATTGCCGAGCGCGCCAGGGCCAAGGGGATCACCAAAGTCGTGTTTGACCGGGGCGGGTACATCTATCACGGGCGCGTCAAGGCTCTGGCCGATGCCGCGCGGGAAGCGGGACTCAAGTTTTAGATTGAGTAATTGGGAAATTGTGGAATTGAAAAATTAAGCAATCGGGAAGCTCGTTGATTTTCAATTACCGATTACTCAATTACCGAATTACAAAATGAGACATCATGCCAATAGTCATTAAGAAGTTAGATGCCGGTTCGTACCAGCTCAAGGATCAGGTAGTCTCGATCAACCGGGTGACCAAAGTGGTCAAGGGCGGCAAGAACCTTTCGTTTGCAGCGCTGGTAGTGGTGGGCGATCCGAGCGCTGCCGTCGTGGGATACGGCTCCGGCAAAGCCAAGGAAGTTCCGCAGGCGATTCGCAAGGGAATTGAATCGGCCAAGAAGAACCTGCTGCACATCAATCTCACCCAAACCTCCATTCCGCACCTGGTGCTGGGACGGTATGGTTCAGGCCGGGTCTTACTCAAGCCCGCTCCGGAAGGCACGGGCGTGATTGCGGGCGGCGCGGTGCGCGCGGTGATGACTTCCGCGGGCATTCAGAATGTGCTGACGAAATCCATCGGGACGACCAATCCGCACAACGTGATCAAAGCGACGTTTGATGCGCTGAAGCGGCTTAAGAACAGATCCGATGTGGCTGCGCTGCGTGGTAAGTCCGTGGAAGAATTGTAAGCAGCGCGGAGCTGGCAAATTTGGGGAACAAACTATGGCAAAGAAACCGAGTGAGCGCGGCGGGAAGTTGCACCTGAAGTGGGTGCGTTCCGCGATTTGCGCTCCCGTTAAACAGAAGCTGGTGGTCAAGGGACTGGGTTTTACACGGCTGAATCAGGTGATTGAACGGCCGGATACTCTGGCGATTCGCGGCATGGTGGCCAAGGTCCCGCATCTGGTGGAGATTGTGTCGTAGAAGCTTTTAGCCTTCGGCTATCAGCCCTCAGCGCAAAGCTGGGTTGGCTGAAAGCTGATGGCTGAAAGCTGAAAGCTCATTTATGAACTTATCTAACATTCGGGCGCCGAAAAAGGCATCTTCCAACAAGAAACGGGTGGGCCGCGGCATGGGGTCGGGCATGGGCAAGACCTCCACGCGTGGACATAAAGGCCAGCGCTCGCGCAGCGGCTCGCGCATGATGCGCGGCTTTGAAGGCGGCCAGATGCCGCTTCACCGCCGCATGCCGAAGCGCGGATTCACCAACATTTTTCGCAAGGAATACAACATCGTGAACCTGGAAAAGCTGGCTGCGCTCGGCGAAACTACGATTACTCCCGACGTGCTGAGGGCTGCGGGCGTCATCCACACCAGGCATCCGGTCAAGATACTGGGCGACGGAGAACTCTCCCGCGCAATTACAGTCCATGCCCACAAGTTTTCGAAGTCGGCCGGGGAAAAGATCACCAAGGCCGGCGGCAAATTCGAGGTTTTGCAGTAATGTTTGAAAAACTGGCCAACGTCTTTAAGATTCCCGACCTGCGCCGGCGCATTCTGTTTACGCTGGGCCTGCTGGCGGTGTACCGTCTCGGCGGCCACATCCCGACCCCGGGAGTCAATGCCGACAAGCTGCAGCAGTTCTTTGAGCAGAACCGGGGCAGCTTCCTGGGATTCGTTGATCTGTTCTCCGGAGGCCAGCTTCGCCGCCTGACGATTTTTGCCCTGGGCATCATGCCCTACATCACGGCGTCCATTATTCTCCAGCTTTTGACCGTGGTGTACGAGCCGCTGGCCAAGTTGCAGAAGGAAGGCGAACTGGGGCGGAAGAAGATCACGCAGTGGACCCGCTACTTGACGGTCATTCTCAGCTCGGTGCAATCGCTGGGCATTGCCATCAGTTTGGAGAAGTCCGGCGACTTCGTCATCAATCCCGGAATCAGTTTCGTTCTGATGACCATGCTGACGCTGACGACGGGCAGCGCCTTCATCATGTGGCTGGGCGAGCAGATTACGGAACGGGGCGTGGGCAATGGCATGTCGCTGCTGATTTTTGCCGGTATCGTGGTCGGCTTGCCGCGCGGCGTCGCCGACCTGATTGATAAAATCCGCACCGATGCCTGGGGCGCGTTTACCGCGCCGGCCATGATTCTGCTGGTCGGCCTGATGATCCTGGTGGTCGGCTTCATCGTTTACGTGGAGCGCAGCGAGCGGCGAATTCCGGTGCAGTATGCCAAGCGGGTGGTGGGCCGCAAAGTCATGGGAGGGCAATCTACCCACTTGCCCTTGCGGGTGAACGCGGGCGGCGTGATGCCGGTGATCTTTGCTTCTTCCATTTTGACCCTGCCGCAAACCATGGGCTATGGGCTGCGCAACAACCGCTATTTCGGCGATCTGATCCGCTGGCTGGGTTGGGGCGAACCGCTGTACACGTTTCTCTATGCCCTGGGAATCATTTTCTTCGCGTATTTCTACGTCTCCATTGTCTTCAACCCCAACGAGGTTGCGGACAACATGCGGAAATATGGAGGGTTTATTCCCGGCATTCGTCCCGGCAAGCGGACCGCGGACCACATCAACGAGATCCTGACCAGGATCACGCTGGTGGGAGCGCTCTATCTGATTGTCATCTCGTTTATCCCCGAGTGGATGATCGCAGGCATTCACTTGAATCACTTGTGGGGCCCGGTGGGCGCCTTCTTTGAGCGCTTGCCGACATGGATGACGAACGGGTTGGGAGTGACCTTCTATTTTGGCGGCACGTCGCTGCTGATTGTGGTGGGCGTGGCCATGGATACGGTGACGCAGATTGAAGCGCAGCTTATCATGCGGCATTATGACGGATTTACTCCGCGCAGCGGGCGGATCCGCGGGCGGCGGACTTGGTCTTGAGGATGAAGTTGGTTCGTGTGAGGTGAGGATGTTGCCGTGCTCCGGCGAGAGTGGCGTGGCCGGGGAAATTGAGAATCGGGAGGGCGGGTCCAGCTCAATGGCGGGCGAAAGCTCAGGCGGCATCTCACGCGGCGTCTCACGTAACATCTCACGTAACATCGGACCGATTGTGCTCCTGGGGCCGCCGGGCGCCGGCAAAGGGACGCAAGCCAAGCGGATCGGCGAACGTTACGGCATCCCGCAGATCTCCACTGGAGACTTGCTGCGGGAGCATGTGAAGAACGGGACCGACCTTGGGTTGAAAGCCAAAAGCATCATGGCGCGGGGCGAACTCGTGCCGGATGAGTTGTTGTATGACATGGTGGCGGAGCGGTTGCGCCAGGCGGATTGCAAGCGGGGCTTTATCCTCGATGGGTTTCCGCGCACCGCGGCCCAGGCAGGCTGGCTGGACTCCTTTTTGGAGAAT
>Ga0210394_10006416_pt1 | contig 12754 bp, 20 predicted proteins | sample IncBWC12MmetaG_FD_160121 | JGI IMG/M metagenome (GOLD analysis project Ga0210394, IMG submission 160121) | Forest soil microbial communities from Barre Woods Harvard Forest LTER site, Petersham, Massachusetts, United States - Inc-BW-C-12-M | ecosystem: Environmental > Terrestrial > Soil >... | reverse complement strand
TCCGAACAATCAGCAGACCAAGCTGGCCGAGCGCCACTTGTGCGCCGTCCGGTGTCGGTTCCCACGGTAAGGAGGCAGGATACATCGGCGCAGCCAAAAACGGTCGCCCGATTCAGGTCAAGAGGATCAAATCCTCGATCCGCAACCACGATACGCCCATCGCCTGGCGGTCCCACACAACGTGGGCCCTGCCACGGTCAATCGCCCGCACGGTGCCGACCTCGCGCTCCAGGTCCCAGAAGCCCTCTATGCGGACACGCGCGCCAACCTCTATCCCCGCCGGTGCGAACAGGTCAGTCACCCAAATCCCCCGCTAAACCAGACCAGCCACACCCCATTTGCGGCGCACATCGCCAGGATGCCGGCAACCAACAGCCACGCGCCTCGGTATCGCGGACGCTCTTTCACCCGCCCAGGTTCCCGGCCCGAAGAATGGCATCAACGGCGTTCATGTCGTCCGGTGGCGCGTCCTGACCGACGTACTGGCCGAACGAAGCCTTGATCCCCTCGACTTTTTCGCGCCGCTCGCTGATCGTTGCGGCGCGGGCGTAGTTCTCGAAGTAGCCCAGCTTACGCATCCGCTCTGTGAGTTCGTCCAACTCGTCGCCGAACTGCGTCATATGGCCGCGGACGGTCTCGATATCGCTCTTGTGCTCGGACCGCTTCCATCGGCAGAAGTACGGCTTCATCGCCACGTTGTAGCAAAACAGGTCGTTCAACTCCATGTCGCCGACCCACATCTGACCGAGCACCTGGATGCGGTGGGCATCGCCCGAGCCCACATCCCAGAATTCCAGCATCTTCGGCAGAAACACCGACTTGATTTCCAGGCCGTGAATGAGGGCAGCGGGCGCGGTGCTGGAATTCAGATGGTCCACCATGCGGTCTGGCGAACATCCGAACTTTTCGTCGTCGGTCAGGATCATGGAGACCCGGTACGTCTCGGCATCATTGATTGAGGCGTACTGCTTCACAGCTTCTGGCTCTTCGTCCTTGCCGCGGCGAATATCCCGAATGTGATTCAGATCCTGGTCGAAGGAAAAGTTGACCAACCGCTCAGCCGCCAAGCGATAGGTGAACGCCTTGCGCTGCTTCGATAGCTTCAGTTCCTTTGGCGTGACGACCCGGTGGAAGTTGCTGGCGGTTGGACGCCCGACGTGGAGCATGTACCAGTCGTCGCCCCCTTGTGGGGCTTCTTCCTCAAGGATGACCTTCGGCATCTGCCGCTTCCTTCTTCTGCATGCTCCGAAGAGTGTTACGGACGCGCTCGAAGTCGCCCCGGGCCATTTCCGCGAAGTGGGAGATCGGATTGCCGTCCGGGCCCGAAGCCGCGTGACGGATGAATGCCCGCTCCGTTGCTGGCTTCCCGTTGGCAAAGACCGCGTTCTCTATCAGGTTGATCAACTCTGCGACCTGCTCCGGCGTGACGCCCACCCAGCCACCCTTGGCGCCGTCGTCGTCCTCTCCTTCCGTCTTGAACAGGCCCGCAGCCTTTGACGTGTAGCGCATGCCGTAGCTGAGAGCGGACCCGTACGCCTGGATGTCATTCTTCCCACCCGACTTGTCCATCGGCACCGGGAACGGAGAGCCTTGCTCGGTATGGCCTTCGTTGTGATAGAGCATCGCCGACACCAGCAATCCCCCGCCGTCAGGACGCTGCTTGACATCGAACGACAGGGCAAATCCGAACCGACGGAGAATAGGTTGCATCGCCTTGTCGATGTTTTCCCATTCCGCGTACCGCGCCACCAACGTCGGAGGCTCAGTCGCCGTTTTGGCCGGATAGACCAACCTTCCCGTTCGCGTCACCACCGGCACAAAAGGCTGCATCTCGACGAACGCCATTTTGAACGCGCGCTCCTGGCGACGCACCTCCATGCGTTCTTCGCGTGCCTCCAATCTCTCCTGGATGTTGAGGATGGCCTCGAACTTGGCCACATCCACAGCGGGATCGCGAGCCATGGCGTTGATTGCCGCCAGCAACGCGCCAGGGCCGTCCAGGATGGGTTGGGCCGACAGATCGTGTGTCTGCACGACAGCGACCTCCTGGCCTTCCTGAACCGCCGGAAGCAGCGCTTCAGCCGCCTCGACCACCTCTTCAGGCACAGGCGTCAGGTGCAGCGCCATCAGAATGGCCTTTCATCGTCGTCATAGTCGGTCGGCTCATCGTCTGGGTCCTCGGCTTCGAACGGCTCGCGTGCTTCCGGTGCCCCCAGCAGGGCTACCGGCACGATCTTCCGGACCGCCGCAGGAAGTTGCCATTCTTTCATGGGTTGCTCCCGGTACGCTGTTTCAGCGGAGCAGGGAGTCAGGCGATAGATTGACGGACCGCCCTGATAGATCACATCGAGCAACTGACCCGCGAACAGCGGCTCGATCGCCAGCATCTTTGTGCCGAACCGCTCGACCTCTGTGATACGGCCAACCATTGTGGTGTGGCCCATGATCTCGACGATGGCATATTCCCCCGGCGGATAGCCCGGCTTGCCAACGTCAATGATGTCAGCCTGTGCGTCACTCATCCTTCGGTCCCTTCCTCGTAAGGCTCCAGCAGGTCGGAATCACTCGGTTCGAACGCCATGGTGCTCTCGCCGTTCTGACGAAGCAGGACGCAGTCAACCTTGTTCCACTTCTGCCGTTGAACCGTGTCAGCCACCAGCAGGTCATCAAAGGAATCAGTTGGCGACAGCCAGCGGACGAACAGCAAGACGACATTAGTCTGCCGCAGAATGTTGAGCCCTGTCCGGTACTGCACCAGATCGCCAGCCCGAAACGCCTTCGGCTGCGTATAGTGCTCGAACGCAGCGCGCAGGTTGTCCGCCTGCGCCGCCGGCGACAAGGGATGGTCCTCGCTTTCCTCGACGCTGCGGGCCAACGCCGCCTGCAACGCTTCCAACGGATGGTTCATTGTTCGTCCTTTCTCTGTAGAATGCCCATACCCCGGCTGACCATGGCGACGCCCATCGCGATCGCACGCAGGTCGATCTTGTATTTGTCCTCGAACGATAACCAGCCGCGCTGGTGAAACTCGACGTGATGTTCGTGGCAGAGCGGGGTGCACCAGTCATCGCCCGGCTTGACTCCCGTCCCCGAGGTGGCCGCCGATCGGAAGTGATGCGGGCTACAGGGCGTCGTCCAGCAGATTGGCACGCTGCACGGCAGCCGACGCACGAACTCCAGGTGCGGTGCGCTGCGGATGCGTTCAACCTTGAAGCGCGGCTCTGTCACGTCACGCCCAACCCCTTCAGGTGCCAGAAAATGCGCGCCGCGGCCCGAGCATCCACAAGCGCCTCGTGCGCGCCCTCGATCTCTTCCTTGAAGAAGTACCGATATGCCTCTGCCAGACTTGGCTGCTTCGGCGTGTTCCGCCCGCTGGCCAGCATTTTTTCGGTCGGCGGAAGATTGACGATAAGGCGGCTCTTCGATGCGGTGCAGAACGACGGACGCTCCCCCAGAAAGTCAACGATGTCCTTCTGGTAGCCGGCCCGGCACATCGCGATCCTCATAATCCTGGCGTCAAAAGGATGCGAGTGCGCCACAGTCACAGAGGCCCGCGCCACGGCGTTGAGCCAGAGCGCCACCGCCTGGTGTTCTGAGATGCCTTCCGCGAGCGCCCGCTCCTGGGTGATCCCGTGCACCAACGACGCCTTGGTTCCCGGCACGATCTCCCAGCCTTCTGGCCTGATCAGAACCGACCGCGTCGACAGTTCCGTGCCATCGTCGCCGTACTGGATCATCGCCAGTTGGATGATGTGCGGCTGACGCGGATCAGCGCTGGGCGCGTCCCAGATCGGGAGCGACTCCGTCTCGGTATCGAAAACCAGCACAGTCATTCCGCCGGCTCGAAGTTGTCGGCGAAGTACTGCGCCGCCACCAGCCACTGGTCGGCATGGTTCTTCGGGTTGCGGGCGATCATGTCGCCCTCTTTGGGCGAGCCGGCCTGCTTGTCCACCTCGTTTACGCTGACGCCCTCCAGCGTTTCCCCAGGCTCATAGGAACGCAGTTCGGCAATCTGCTTGCGGCGGTACTGTTTGAAGTCGGACACGTCAGTCCCTCCTTATCCCGACGCTCACGCTGTTGTCGGCGTGCGGCCGAATGTCCATCGCGCCGTCGACGTCGATCTCGATCCTGCCATCCGACAACGCCCTCACTCGAATACGCGACCGACCACTTCCAAACTGAACCAAAAAGCAGTCCGAGATGTCGCGGTCATGCGAGCCGTCATGGTCAAGACCTTTCGCGATTATGGTTACGCCGGCCATGGTCATCCTCCGGTGAATCGTCGGCGCGGGCGCAGGTGCACGCCGCGCGCCTCAAGTGAGTTGCAGATGTCCTCGCCGACCGCGTGAATCCCGAGAGCAAGGACCAACAGCGCGATTGCGCCCAGGAGAATAATGAAAAAAGCGATAATCACAGGCACGATAAACGGCTCGTCCGTGTGCGCCGGCAGCGAGTGCAACCGAGCCGCGATGGTATAGTCAAGCCAAGCTACCGGCAGGAAGATCAGGACGCCCACCCCTGTCTCGGTGATCTCCCGGCGCGGCTCTCTGAAGATGTTCGATAACGCCATGTCAGCCCCCCTCAAACACTTTCAATGCAGTTTCGGCGCCGTCGGCGCTCCGGGTGAACAGTTGCCTGCCAGCCTCTCTCTCTTCGAGCAGCGCCTCGTACAGCCGAAGAGCGTTCCTCACGACCTCGACGTAAGAGGTGGCTTCCGTGCGCCGCTTAAGCGCGTTCAGGCGTCTCATCGCAGTAGGAGCGAGGTCCAACTGGACGCGCTCCTTTTCAACCGGCGTCGGTCTATCAGATGTCATGTTGAGGCATTTACGCCATATGATCGGAGGTTTCAAGGATGACTTTCTAATTATTTTCTGACGAAACGCTTGACCGAATCCGTCGATCCCCAGCAGGACCAAATCTGTTGTCCGCAAACAGGAGTCGGATATGCCGCGCGGAAAGTCCAAGGCCGAGACGGAACTGCCAAATACGTCGGCGGATGAGGTTGCGGAGTGCTACGTCCAGTACACCGAATATATGGGCGAAATAGCCCGCATCCGACAGAAGATCGGCACGATGCTGGCCCGCTATCATGCCATCGGCGTGCACACGAAGGCCATTCGTGCGTGTTATCGGTTGGCCAACATGGACGACGCACCGGACTACGTGAAGGAGTTGCTGAAGGCTGCGGCGATCCTCAAAATCATACCGGCCGCCGAGGAATCCGACGGCCAGATGACGTTCCTTCCCGGCCTGAAGGTCTCACCGGCGTCTGCGGAGAGCCAAAGCAAGCTGAACCGCTCCAAGGTGTTCTGGGACGGTTACGATGCCGGTTTGGCTGGCCACTTGATCGAGGCCTGCAATCACGCCGCCGGATCAGAGGACTTCGTCACCTGGCGCGATGGATGGGAAGACGGCAAGCGCGACTTCGACGCCAAACCCAAGAAGGAGAAGAAGGCGAAGCGGGTCAACGACCGCGCTGCTGAAAAACCGCCAGAAACGGCGCTTGAGCAGGACGAAAGTTCCTATCGGGCGCAGGGAACCAAAATGCTGGCTGAGCCCGCGCCGTGAGTCGGCCTGCTGGACCGCGAGGTTTTTACGTTTACGCACTGCTCCGCGAAAACGGGACACCATTCTATATCGGCAAGGGCAGCGGCCAGCGCTGGCTGTCGCACGAGATGGACGCGCGCCGAGGGATGCGGGGGTACAAGTACGCAATCATCCGCCGCATGCAGGCGCGCGGCGCGGAGGTCGTCAAGATAAAAATCCACGAGGGTCTGACCGAAGCGGTGGCTCACGAGTACGAAGTGGCCCTGATAAGGGCCATCGGTCGCGGACGATTCGGGCCTTTGGCCAATCTGACCGATGGAGGCGAGGGCGTCAGCGGGCTTCAATTTACCGCGGAGCATCGGCAGAAACTCGCGGTAGCGAGCCGAGGAAGAAAGCATACCCCTGAAGCCAAGGCGAAGGTCTCGGCTGCCAATGTGGGAAAGGTGCGAGGTCCTCGACCGCTTGAGACGCGATTGAAAATCGCCGCTGCGAATCTCGGCAAGGTGCTGAGTCCGGAAACCCGGCTGAAGCTGAGCGCCGCCAGAAAGGCCGGACCCCGAAGAACCCTCTCCCCACAACACGTCGCCAACATCGCCGCCGCTTTGCGCGGAAGGCCAGGAAAGCCAATGACACCAGAACAACGAGCTAAAGTTTCCGCGGCAAAACGCGGCAAGAAGCAGTCGCCAGAAGCTATCGCGGCGCGAGTTGCACGCAACCGCCTACGCGCTCCTCAGGGGGACCTGTTCCAATGACGCTCGTTCTGGCGATCGACCCTGGCACGACCCAATCGGGGTTCGTCACCATGGACGGCGACCGACTTATCTCCAGCGGGATGATGCCGAACCACGAAATGCTCGCCTTGGTCTCCGGCCACGTCGGCGAGGTCGCGATAGAGATGGTGGCGTCCTATGGAATGGCGGTCGGGAAGGAGATCTTCGAGACCGTCCGTTGGATTGGACGGTTCCAGCAAGCCGCTCGGGCCCCGGAGGCTGTCAGGCTGATCTACCGGCGCGACGTGAAGCTGCACGTCTGCGGATCAGTCAAGGCGAAGGACTCAAACGTCCGCCAGTCGCTGCTGGACATGTTTCCAGGTACCGGGGGGGGCAAGACGCCGCAGATCGGCACCAAGGCCCTCCCTGGGCCCCTCTACGGCGTCAGCAGTCACGCCTGGTCAGCGCTGGCAGTTGCTGTCACGGTCCTGGGTGTACGGCGATGACCGAAACTTATCCCCAGGTTCCACACTGTAATGTAATTGACATGACGACCCCGGACTTGCTGCTATGACTCGCTGGACGCGGGAATTAACCAACCAAGCCGCCGCCGCGTTCAACTCAGGGGACAGCCTACAGATCATCGCCTTGCGTTTGGACACGACGCCTAAAGCTGTGTCTGCCGCTCTGTGCCGCGCTCGTAAGGGCAAGCACGGGCGGCCGGGAATCTTTGTGCAACGACGTTCGGGGACACCGAAGCGAGGGGACGATGAAACGCTCTAAGGACTGCTTTTCCGAGGAACAACGCCTGTTCTTGATGCGATACTCTCCCACGGCTGTTCCAGGGCAGTCCTGGCGTATTCCAAAAGGCGGGGACCAACCGGCCCCCGAGTTTATTGGGTTCGCTGAGCGGCGGGGTGGGGGTCCGCCCCAGCCGCAGAGAGAGACTAGCAACCCGGATGGTGCGGCGCACCCTTCGGAATTTACCTAAATCCGTGATCGGACAGTCGTCTCGATACGTAGGGAAAAACCCTACGTCAGACAATCAATCAAAGAAAGGACAGTTCGCATGAAAGCCTCGGACATCGTTCAACTGAAGCGTGACCTGACGACAGCCATTGATGCTGCCGGTCGGGGCGAACAGCGCTGGTACGTGCTGATCGAGAAGCTCGACGAGCTCGGCTACGACATTGTGCAGCGACCGCCGACATCGACATATACGATGGTCCGCGCAGTCGATTGGGCCGCGCAAGCGGTCCCCGAGGCCACCCTGCTCGATTGGGGCAACCTGGGCGCCTGACCCTCCCGAATCAGTGACAGAACGATAAGGCTGGTGCGAACCAGCCAACGGAGACGTGCGCGCTATGGACAGAGTTGAGCGGATAGGCGGCGCTACCCTGTACCTCGGCGATTGCCGGTCGGTGCTTCCGAAGCTCGGCGAAGCCGACTGTGCCATCACAGACCCGCCTTATAACTGCGGTAAGCGCTACAGCCTGCACGAGGACTCCATGGCGCCGGACGCCTACGTCGGTTGGCTGATTGAGCGCTTCGGCCTGCTTCGCGCCCCCACCCTCATCTATACGCCCGGCGATCGGCACCTGTGGGACGCCCCCATAGTCACAGCTAAGTCAGGGTTTCCGAATCTCCAGCGCCCGCTCGGTTGGCACAAGAAAGAGTTCGCGGGAGACAAATGGACATCCGGCCCAGCTATGTGCTGGGAGCCGATCATTTGGGCGCACCGCCATTACGGCATGGACAAGACGCGCGTCTACAACAAGATATTCGGTTCGGCTGGCCGTGATTTCCTTGTGGTCGATTCAACCCACGGGGATCCCTGGGCCAAGCGGCATCCCTGTCCCAAGCCGCTAAAAGTCGCACAGTGGCTCGTGGGACTCTTCACGCCGCCGAATGGTCTCATCGTGGACCCATTCATGGGCACCGGCACCATTGGCGTCGCGGCTATCCTGGCGGGACGCGGCTTCGCTGGGATTGAGATCGATCCGGCCTACTTCGACGCGGCCTGCGAACGCCTCACGGAGGCCGTGCGCCAGCGGGATCTGTTTATCAATGAGCCGGAGCAACTGGTCCAGTCCGCGCTTTCCTGGGCGCCGTGAACGCACTGACCCCGGACGCACCGCCTGCGGTGCAAGCCCTCGAGCAATCACTGCTCGGAACCCTGCTTGCGAACAACAAGGCCTATGAGTCGGTCGGCTCGTTTCTCCTGCCCGAGCACTTTTCCGATCCAGTCCACTCAATGCTCTACCGCAAAATCGCGGAGCGAATCGGCCAGGGTCGGCTGGTCGATGCCCTCTTACTCAAAGCCGACCTCGAGAACGACCGGATGCTCGAAGCCGCCGGAGGGACAGCCTACCTCGCGCTGCTTCTGTCCTCGATGGTCAGCATCACCGGAAGCGCGGAGTACGGCTCAGCCATTAAGGACGCCTGGGCGAAGCGGGAGATGCTCGCCGCGCTTCAGGAAGCCGAGCGGGCTTGCTCCGGTTATACATCCGACCGATCAGCCCGTGAAATCGCCGCCGAGGCCATCGCCAAACTGACGGAACTGGCAGAGCCGGCAATATCGCGTCCATCTCTTGCAAAGGCCGCAGAGGCGGTCATGGCCGCCGCCGAGGGCGCCCACCAGGGGAAGGCCGGGTTTGAGCGTTTGGATGTCGGCCTGCCTTCCGTGGACCGCCTGATAGGCGGGTTATGGCCCTCCAACTTCTATTGCCTGATGGCCTATTCTGGCACCGGCAAAACGCCCATGCTGTTGCAGATATGCCGCCACGTCGCTCGGACCATTCCAGACGGCCATGTCCACCTGTTCAGCCTGGAAGTCCCGGTCGAGGACGTGTTGCGGATTGGGGCCGGCGCCGAATCCCGCTGGACCGCCGAACAAATCAGGCGTGGCGAGATCGGTGATGCCGAGGATTGGCTGGCGCTTCAGGAGGTCATGCGAGCCCAAGGTGAACTTCGCCTGGTGGTCGACGATGGCCCCACCGATATCGACACGTTCAGATCACGGGCACGCCAGATCAAGCGGACCAAGAAAACCCGACTGATCGCCGTCGATTACATCGAACTGATAGGGCGCGACCAACGTCGCCGCAACATGCCACGCAACGAATGGATTCCGTCGCTGCGCCAGGACATCAAAAACCTTGCCGTCGAACTGGAATTACCGATCCTGGCGCTCTCCCAGATCAACAAACCCCGGGACGACCAGGCGCCGAGACGCCCGACCAAGGACAACCTACCGTTCGACAGCGGTCAGGCTGTTGATCAGTTGCATGCGCTCTTCCGACGGGAGATGCACATGGGTGACGATCCGCCTGGACTGGCCATGCTGCACTCTGACCAAAAGCGCGCCGACGCCAGGTCCGAATGGAACATGCAGAAACGTGCAGCGCGCGGCGCCGTCGAATGGATTGGCCTGCGCAAGCGCATGGGCGAGCTAACAACCGCACACTTACGGTTCGACGGCCCTCGACAACTGTTCCGGGAAAAACTTCCGGCCGATAACGGCCCGTCAGAGGAGGAGATCGATATGTTCACCAGGGGCGAGCCGTGACCAGAAGAGCAATCTACTGCTCGTTCTGCGGAAGGACGGAGCACGAGGTTGACGACCTGGTGGCCGGGCCGGCCGTCTATATCTGCGGAGAGTGTATCGGGTTGGCCCAGGAGATCGTCACTGCGGCTCAGGAACGCCGGGCCAAACAGAAAGCGCAAACGGAGACCGGCTAAGACTCGGCTGCGCGCTCGGCAAGGAGCGCCACTGCTATCGCGACAGGAGCGGGCACAGGCCACTCCCCGAGCGCCCAGCGGCGTATCGTCGAGACATTGACCTGAAGCAGCGAGGCGAGCGGCTGGCGCCAATGTGGCCCATACAGTCGCTCGCCCGCAGCCTTGAACTCATCAGCCGACACAGATCAGCGACCGATGAAGTCTCCAACCAGCGAAGGTAAGTTCGCGTCCAACCCAGCACACCCAAACTGAAGCGGGTCGTTCGGATCAACGATGTTGCCGTGGTTCGCCGCCATCGCGCAGCATACCAACTTCGCCCCGGGCAATACTGTCCGACGGTACGCCTCTAGCGCCTGAGTGGGGTGAGCGCGACCCGCCCACGTCTCGTTGTCGGTCAAAATCACGAACGCGTCGTACTCGGCCTGCTGCGGCGCGAGTTGCGCTGAGGGACGGCCAACACGCCCGAAGCCGCCGCCCCACAGCGACGACATGCCTTCCGTCGTTTTCTCGCCGGAGGCCCACCGCACCGGCGCTGACAGATCAGTACCGCCGCCGTTGCTGGCTTCCAGGCTGGAAATGCCCGTGCGTTTCGTGATCGGCATGATGCGCTGCACCGCAGTATCGAACTGGACGACCGTGGCGTGAGGCTCAAGCCGCGCCAGGGTGAGCGCCATCGCTGCCGCTGCGGTTGAAGCAGACACTGGCGTCCCCATGCACGAGGCCGTCATCGATCCCGAGATATCGACGCCGATCAGGATGCGCTTGCCGGTCGGAGTGACGTTATCGAAGGCCAGATCGTACCCGTCCTCCAGCGCCGACATGACAGCCTTTGATGGCACCCACGTCTTTGAGCCTCGGAAACCAGCACCTGTCCGGTAAACCAGCATGGCAAGCAGGATCGCAAACGGGTGCACCCGGGCGCGGCGCAGCACGTCCTTGTCGGTGATCTTGCCAGCGACGAGCGCGGCATCGGCATCGTTTGCCAGAACGCCCGAGGCCGTCAGGTTGCCCAGATTACGGATCAGGGCGTGGATCGGCATATCAGGCAGGAGAGCACGCTGGACAGCCGGATCGTTAAGCGCCTCAGTCGGCAGCGCCTCGCGCGGGAGGCCGTTCCCGATGCCCCAAAGCGCTTTCTGGACCGGCGTCATTTCCTCAGCGGCGAGCATGTGCACGTGCATCGCAAGGCAGGTTGGAATCTCGGTTGCCGCCTCACCAAGGCTTGCCAGCTTCCCGGTAGCCCACGCGAATGCCGCGTTGTGCTGCGGACTACCGGCGACAGGATGGGCGATACGCAGCGCGTCACGCATGGTCCAGCCATCACGATTCTGGTATTTCAGCATCTGATACGCGACGCTCTCGGCCTTCTTGCCGGTGAACCACTCCGCGATCAGCCGACGCTTCGAGCGGTTCCAACCGCCGAGGCCGTCGAGCATCCCGACCAGATGCAGCAAATGCGTGCCTGTGCGAACCATATAGGGAACCGCCGCCGCGACGGCCTTTTTGGTCGCCTCGTCACCGTGCTTCATCGCCAGGGCCAGCGTGAAGAGTTGCTGATCCGTCTTGGGCGCGCGGTTGTTGACGTTGATGTCCCGGGCCAGTTCGACCACGCGAGGCCCGTCTGCCTTGATACAGCGAATCACGGTCGCAGCGTTCTCGGCGGTCAGCTTCTGCTCGCCGACGTAGTACGTCCCGTTTTCGCTGCCAACCACAAGGAAGCGCGTAAGGCGCTCCCAGTCGTCCAGCTTGAATCCAAAGCCGCCCGCATTGTTGGGAAGCATTTCGGCCTCGCGACCGGGAATCGGCTGCGACTGCGGCGTGACGGTCACGGACTGGGCGTAGTTGCGATAAGCGCTCATGGTTGCCTCCAACAGTTGATGCCGGGCAACCCGCCGCATGGCCTGAGAGAGGCGAAGAAGGGACGAACCGGATTGTAGCTACGCCCAGTCGCCTGAACGGCGGGATTTGAACCCGCTCCTCCGTCCCTGAGGACGGCGCTCTCTCCAGATGATAACCCGACTCAGCGCCTCGCCTCACTCAGACCACCGGGCTTTGGAGAACCTCGAAGAAAAGCAATCTCGGACCCCTTTCGGGAGACTTTTGATCTACCACTGATCTACACCCGACCTGCGTCAGATGGTTGGATTCGAACCAACGGCCCAAAGTTGATAACCGAAATCAACGCCTCGAAGTTCACCAAAGCCCGGCTGACCAAAGAGGATCGTCAGATAAGGGACGACCTCGATGAAAGGTGCTATCACCTCTCTGTTTACAAGACAGATAACCGAAATCAGCGACCCGGCGATCCTCTCTGGTCAGTGCGCGGATAAGGAACGGACTGGGATGTCATCATTGCAAGATAACCCAGGCCAACGACCCGTGCGGTCCCTGTATCGTGCATGATGCACGATCCCACAACCCCCTATTTTCGGGAATCGCGATTTTTCCGATTCGGGCTGGTTGCGGAGACCTGATTCGAACAGGTGACCTCCAGGTTATGAGCCTGACGAGCTACCGGACTGCTCCACCCCGCACCAGCGCATCTACTGTGCCTCGGAACAGGTGGCCGCGCAAGCCTCTCGGAATGCGCCGAGGGCGCGGATTGCCCGTTGACAGGGTACCCGCGCCCTCCCTAAAAGTGCCCCGTTGCGTGGGTTCACAGCCCTCGCAGGAAGTCGTGGTGGCCGACAAACAGCGATTGCACGGGACGAGCCGACTATAGTTTCGGTCCGGGATTCCCCGCAAGAGCCAAAATC
>Ga0210394_10006415_pt1 | contig 12754 bp, 10 predicted proteins | sample IncBWC12MmetaG_FD_160121 | JGI IMG/M metagenome (GOLD analysis project Ga0210394, IMG submission 160121) | Forest soil microbial communities from Barre Woods Harvard Forest LTER site, Petersham, Massachusetts, United States - Inc-BW-C-12-M | ecosystem: Environmental > Terrestrial > Soil >... | reverse complement strand
GAAGGTGTTGCCGCAGACCACGGCCAGGGGCCACATCCACAGCGGCACCATGCACGGAAAATTGAAGGGCGTGATGCCCGCCGCGACGCCGAGCGGCTGAAATTCGCTCCAGGAATCGATGGCCGGTCCGACATTTTTGGAGAATTCCCCCTTGAGCAGTTCCGGCGCGCCGGCGGCGTATTCGACATTCTCGATGCCGCGCTGCAGCTCGCCCATGGCATCGCTGAGCACCTTGCCATGCTCACTCGTGATCAGCGCGCAGATGTCGTTTGCGTTCTGCTCGAGCAACTGCTTGAAGCGGAACATCACGCGTGCGCGCTTGATGGCCGGCGTGTTGCGCCATTCGGGGAAGGCCGCCTGGGCCGCGGCGATCGCCGACAGCACCGTGGCGCGCGAGGCCAGCGCAACGCGCTTGGTGACGCGCCCGGTGGCCGGATCGTAAACCGGCTGACTGCGCTGGGCTTCATGCACGAGATTGCCGCCGATCAAGTGGCCGACGGTCTGAAGGCTTGCCTGGTCCGCCACGAGGTTGCTGGCTGTATTCATAGGGGTACTCGGGCCGCGCGAAGGGGGAGTACAGTTTAACCGCTCCAGGCGAGGTTGGCTGGCCCGCCCGTGTCCGTCGGGCTTGTCTTTGCGTTCCACGGGTTGCCTCCTCGAGCATTTGCTCCTTCAATGCCTTGCATGACTGCCGCGACCCTGCTCTGGCTGCGACAGGACCTGCCCCTGCGCGACAACGGGTCTCTCGCCGCACCTGCACATTGGCAAGATCGGTCCCCGCCAGCTTGTGTACGCAGTCAGAGACCACCGCCACGGCTCGGCGTTCGTGCGCGAGCTGATCTGGCGCGAGTTCGGCTATCATCTGCTGGTCGATCGACGCGGACCTGGCCAGCAACACGCTCAACTGGCAGTGGGTCGCGGGCTCGGGCGCCGATCGTCGATCTCGCTGAATCGCGCGCGGCCGCGCTCGATGCGTATAAACGCATGCGCGCCGACCTGTCGTCGGTGCGCTGATCACCGGAGCCCGACTCGATGCGGACCATCCTCACGATCAACGCCGGCTCCTCGAGCATCAAGTTCGCGCTGTTCGAATGCAGCGACGAATCTGCCGAGGCGACGGACGATCGATTGCGGCGACTGTTCAAAGGCTCGATCGAGCGCATCGGGCTGTCCGGTTCCTCGCTCAGCATGGAGAGCGACGATCCCGCAAAGGCCATCAAACAGCCGATACCTGCGGCCGACTATGCGGCTGCGGCGACAGCGCTCATGCAGTTCATCGAGACCCGGCCCGAGAGCGCCCGGATCAATGCCGTCGCTCATCGCATCGTGCATGGTGGACCGATGTACAGTGAACCGCAGCGGCTCGACACTCAGATGATCAAGGCGCTGCGCGCTCTGAGCCCCTTCGATCCCGACCACCTGCCGCAGGAACTCAAGCTCGCTGAGGCCTTCCAGCAGCGCTATCCCGAACTGCCGCAGGTGGCCTGCTTCGACACCGCGTTTCATCACGACCTGCCGCGCGTGGCGCAGTTGCTGCCGCTGCCGCGCCGCTACGCGAAGCAGGGGCTGCGCCGCTACGGCTTTCACGGCCTGTCCTATGCCTACCTGTTGCAGCAGCTCGAGCGCATCGCGGGCGCCGCAGCGGCGCGCGGCCGCATCGTGTTTGCTCATCTGGGCAATGGCGCGAGTCTCGCGGCCGTGCGCGAGGGCCGTCCGATCGATACCAGCATGGCCTTTACGCCCGCGTCGGGCATACCGATGAGCACGCGCTCGGGCGATCTCGATCCGGGCGTGGTGTGGTATCTGGCGCGCACCGAGACACTTGATCCGAAGGCTTTCAACACGCTCGTCAATACCGCATCTGGACTGCTCGGCATCTCCGAGACCAGCTCCGACATGCGTGATCTGCTGCAGCGGGAAGCCGACGATGAGCGCGCGCGCGAGGCCGTGGAGCTTTTCTGCTACCAGGCGCGCAAATGGGTCGGTGGCTTCGCTGCCGTTCTCGGTGGGCTCGATACGCTCGTGTTCGCCGGCGGCATCGGCGAGCGCGCGGCGCCGGTCCGTGCGCGTATCTGCCAGGGGCTCGAGTTCCTGGGTGTCGCTGTCGATGCAGGCCGCAATGCCCAGCATGCGGCATTGATCTCCACCGATGCCAGCCGGGTCGCCGTGCGGGTGATACCGACCGACGAAGAGCAGATGATGGCGCAGCTGGTGCGCTCGATGCTCTCGCTGTAGGAATGCACTGGCACAGAATCTCCCGCTTTCGCGAGCAGAAGCGGCTCAGGCCGACGGATTGAGCTGCGCCCGGGTTTCACTATGTGATCTGGCGGTCGATCGCGACCCTCGCGCACGAGAGCTAATGATGAACAAGTATCTGCTGGGTACCCTCTGTACGCTGGCGTTGGTATCGACCGGGATTCTCAGCACCTCCGCGGCCCCGGCACCCGGCATCGAGTTGCCGCCGCTGACGCAGCCGCCGAGCACTGAAGCCCATCCCGGTAAAGTGATCTGGGCGGATCTGGTGACGCCGGATCTCAAACAGGCCGAAGATTTCTATGCCGGGCTGTTCGGCTGGTCATTCCAGCCGGCCGAAGGTGATCGAAATTTTGCCGTGGCGACCGTCGATGGCCGGCCCATTGCCGGGATCGTGCAGCGTTCGATGTCCGGCGATCACAAGCGCCAACCGGCCTGGTTGCCCTTCATCGCGGTGCGCGACGTCGGTGCCGCGCAGCGCAGCGTCAAGGCGAATGGCGGCAAGGTCTTGTCGCCGCAGAGGGATTACCCGATGCGTGGGCGCCAGGAGGTGTTCTCCGATCCCGATGGCGCGGTGTTCGCGGTGCTCGCCTCGAGCAGCGGCGATCCGCCCGACGTCCTGGCCGAGCCCGGCGAGTGGATCTGGAGCTCGGTACTTGTCAAGAATCCTGATCGTGAAGCCGGCTTCTACCGCGCGCTGTTCGGTTACGAGATATTCGATCAGGACAGCGAAGACAGCAGAAAGCACGTGATCCTGGCGAGCGACGACTACGCGCGCGCCGGTATTCATGCATTACCCGATGCCTCGCATCGCCATCCGCACTGGCTCAACTTCGTGCGCGTCGAGGATGTCGGCGTCGCCGCGGCGAAGGCGGTGCATCTCGGCGGCAAGATCCTGGTCGATCCGCGACCCGATCGGCAGGGTGGACAGATCGCGGTCGTCGCCGATCCGAGCGGCGCGCCAGTGGGTCTGATGGAATGGGCGGACACCGCGGATCAGTCGGACGCGCCGGGAGCGATGGCGCCAGGCACGCCGCAGGTCCCGGGCGCGACGCCGACGCCGGGCACGCAGCCCGCGGAGTCGCCATGAGCGCGCCGGCGGGCTGTCGGATGATGCTCCGTATCAGTGCCGCGGCGCTGCTCGCCGCAGGGCTGGGCGCCTGCGCCGTCGAAGGCGGCGGCTATGACCGTAGTAACGTCGGTGTCGGCGTGGGTGTCGGTTATGGGGGCGACTACTACGAGCCCGGCGGCTACGAATATGGCAATTGGGGTCCGGGCTATCGTGTCGGCCCACCGTGCTGCGGACACGACCGCGGCCACGATCAGGGCCGACCTGCGCCGTCGATTCCGAGTCACCCGCGAGCCGGCGGTGGTGGCCATGGTAATAGTGGCCACGCCGGCGGCGGTGGCCACGGCGGCGCCGATCAGGGTGGCGGCCACCACTGACGCGTGTTGAAGCGCGCGCTCGCGCGGGGATCCAGCTAGCGGCTCGGCTGCCGTTCGAGCAGGTGCGCATCGCCCGCTGGCGAATGGCCGTGATCGTACGGCCGGCCGCCGATCATGTAGATGAGACCGAGCGCAATCACGCCGGTCGCCGTCACGATCATGCCGTAGTTGCTGTACCAGGGATCATCGGGGCTGCGCGGCCAGACCATGTCGACGATCGCGCTGACGCCGTAGACCAGCGCCAGCACATTGACGAGCATGCCCCAGCTGCCGAGCGAGAACGGCCCGGCCGGCTTCCAGCCCTTGAGGCGCGCAATCAAGGCGCCGAGCACCAGCATCTGGAACGCGATGTAAATGCCCGCGGCGGCAAAACTCACGATGGTACTGACCGCGTTCTGCAGCCAAAGGCCGCAGAGCGCGATGCAGGCCGGAACGATGCCCGCAACCAGCAGCGCGCCGACCGGCACGCGAGTATGCGGCGACAGCCGGCTCAATCGCTGGCTGCCGACGATCATCTGATCGCGCGCGTACGCGAATAGCAAGCGGCTCGCGGCCGCCTGCATGCTGATCAGGCACGACATGAACGACACCAGCACCACCGCGATCACGGCGCGAAAGCCCAACTCGCCCATGGCGCTGCGCAGAATGGTCGCGACCGGATCGGTGTCCTTGCCCGAGATCACGGCCTGCATGTCGGGCACTGCAAGAATCAGCGCCAGGCAGACCCACATCGAGGCCGCGCCGCCGACGTAAATGGTCATGCGCATCGCCTTCGGAATCATGCGGCTCGCGTTCGGCGTTTCCTCGGCCACATCGCCGCAGGCTTCGAAACCGTAGTAGCAGAACAGCGCTGCCAGCGCCGAGGCCAGGAAAGCCGGCAGATAATGGCCGCCGTGGGCGGCATCGACGCCGAATGAATTCCACAGAGTGCTGAGCGGGTGATGTCGCGCAAAAATCAGCAGGAAGCAGCCGACGGCGATCGCGCCGATGAGTTCGCAGATGAACCCGAACATCGCGACACGCGCCAGCAGCCGCGTGCCGCTGACGTTGAGGGCGGTCGAGATCATGATCATGACGATCGCGATCGTGGTCGTGATCGCGGGTTGGGGCTCGAAGCCGAGCAGCTGCGCAAAGAACGGTGACCCGCCGGTCGCGACCGCCGAGATCGATACGTATAGCGCAAAGCCATAGATCCAGCCCGCCATCCAGGCCCAGCGCTTGCCGACCAGCCGCCGTGCCCACGGATACAGGCCACCGGAGATCGGAAACTGCGACACGACTTCGCCGAAGACCAGACAGACGAACATCTGGCCGATGCCGACTACGACATAGGACCAGAACATCGGCGGACCGCCTGCGGCCAGGGCCGAGGCAAACAGCGTGTAGACACCGACCACCGGTGATAGATAGGTAAAGCCGAGCGAGAAGTTCTCGAGCTCGGTCATGGTGCGATCGAAATTGGACGAGTAGCCGAGTGCCTTCAGCTGTGCAACGTCCGCGTCCTGTACGGCGCGTGCCTCGGCCGTTTGTTTGTCGTTCATCGTCGGATCCTTCGTGGGGCGGCAGCGCCGGGTCAATCTCTAGTTATTCGCTGCTCGCGCCGCCGTAGATGATAATCGAGAGCATGCGGATCGGCACCTTGACCAGCCGTTCCGGCCCATGCGCGATATCGCCGCGAAACGTCAGCGAATCGCCGGCCTTGAGCAGGTGGCTGCTCTTGCCGTGGCGGTAGCGGATCTCCCCCGACAATATGTATATGAACTCAGTGCCAGCGTGCTGGAAGCCCGGGAACACCTCGCTCTTGTCCGTCAAGGTCACCAGGAACGGCTCGAACACCTTGACCGGTCCGCGCTGAGCGGCCAGCAGGTGGTAGGTGTGCCCCCGTTTGGTGCCCCGGCGCACCACTTCGAGCCCCCCGCCCTCGGGCACGTGCTGCGCGCCGCCCTCGTACTCGCCGACTTCCTGCAGCAGCAACGCCGGGCGTACGCCGAGCGCCTCGGCCAGCGCTACGATGGTCTCCAGGCTCGGATTGACGTGGCCGGTCTCGAGCCGGCTCAGCATGCCGGGACTGATGCCGGCGTGCTGCGCAACATTGGCGAGCGTCAGGTCGAGCTCTACGCGGATGCGGCGCGCCACATGGCCGATGAGCGCGGACACCTCGGAGCGATTGACCAGGGGCCGCTCGGCGAAGCTTGTGTTTGCCTTGTTTCGATGGCTCGGGGGGCGGGCACGGCTAGCCAAGGGCGCGATCCTCCGGCAGGTCCAGTGTGCTTACCATGCAATGGACTTGCGTGACAGTAAACCGTATAGTAACAACAAAGGGCGACACACGCGGAGCCGTATGGGATCGCCACATTTCATCATGCCGCCACGCACTCCTTAGACCATGCCAGCGCGTCTGCTCAAATTCGCCTTATCGCGCCGGCATCCCGAGCCGCGCATGTTCACGCGCCACGACCGGCTCAAGTCGAGCTACGACGTCGTGATCATCGGCGCGGGTGGCCACGGCCTGGCCGCCGCCTATTATCTGACGCGGGACCATGGTATTCGCAACATAGCCGTGCTCGACAAGGGTTATCTGGGCGGCGGCAACACCGGCCGCAACACCACCATCATCCGCTCCAACTACCTGACTCCCGAGGGCGTGCAGTTCTACGACGAGAGCGTGCGGCTATGGCAGAACCTGTCGGAGGATTTTGACCTCAACCTGTTCTACTCGACGCGCGGGCATTTCACCTTGGCGCACACCGATGCATCGCTGCGCACCATGCGCTGGCGCGCCGAGGTCAACAAGCACTACGGCGTCGACAGCGAGGTGGTCGACCGCCAGGCCGTGCACGAGGCCATCCCGAGCATGGACATCGACTGCGCCGGGCACGCGCCGATACTCGGTGCGCTCTATCACGCGCCGGGCGCGATCGCGCGCCACGATGCCGTGGCCTGGGGCTATGGCCGCGGCGCCGACCGCCGCGGGGCCGAGATTCATCAGAACACCGAGGTGCTCGGCATCGAGCTCGAGGACACGGGCGCAGGTGCCCGCGTCGCCGGAGTGCTCACCAGCCGCGGCCGCATCGCCACGCGCAAGGTGCTGTGCGCGGTCGCGGGCAGCACGCCGCGGCTCCTCGATATGGTCTCGCTGCGCTCGCCGATCACGGTGCATCCGCTGCAGGCCATGGTATCCGAGCCGCTCAAGCCCTGGCTCGACCCGATCATCGTCTCGGCCTCGCTGCATGTGTACGTGAGCCAGAGCGCGCGCGGTGAGCTCGTCATGGGCGCTTCGCTCGATCCCTACGAGCTGCATTCCACACGCTCGACGCTCGATTTCACCGAGGCGCTCGCGGCGCACATGCTCGAGCTGTTCCCGTTCCTGTCCGACATCAAGATCAACCGCCAGTGGGCCGGCATGGCCGACATGACGCCGGACTTCGCGCCGATCATGGGCCTGACGCCGGTGCAGGGGTTCTATCTCGACTCGGGCTGGGGCACCTGGGGTTTCAAGGCCACGCCCGTGTGCGGCAAGACCATGAGCTACACGGTGGCGCGTGATCAGGCGCATCCGCTGATTCATGGCTTCGGTTTCGATCGCTTCGCGCGCTACCGCCTCACGGGCGAAAAGGGCGCAGCCTCGGTCGGCCACTGAGCGAGCCGCGGCAGCCCATGAAACTCATGACCTGTCCCATCAACGGTCCGCGCGCCATCAGCGAATTCACTTGCGCCGGTGAGCTGCGCGCGCAGCCGGACCCGGACAGCGCCGACGATGCGGCCTGGGCCGACTACGTCTTCAATCGCAATTCGCTCCCGGGCGTAAAGCGGGAGTGGTGGTGCCACACGCCGAGCGGCGTCTGGTTCATCGCCGAGCGCGACACGGCCAGCGACACGACCCTCCGCACCTACCTTTACAAGGCGGCGCCATGAGCCGCCTGCCGCACGTTGCCGGCGAGCTGATCGACCGCAACCGCGCGGTCGTCTTCAATTTCGAGGGCGAACGCTGCTCGGGCTACGAGGGCGACACGATCAGCTCCGCGCTCGCGGCCAGCGGCGTCACGGTGTTCGGCCGCTCGTTCAAGTATCACCGTCCGCGCGGTCTGCTGAGCGTGGCCAATCACGACGTCAACGCACTGGTGCAGGTGCGCGCGGCACAGCGCAGCATGCCGAACGTACGCGCCGACGTGGTGCCGGTGCAGTCCGGCTGGGACGTCCGCGCAGTCAATACGCGCGGCGGCTTGCGCTCCGATCGGCTCGCGATGCTCAATCATCTGTCGCCGTTCCTGCCGGTAGGCTTCTACTACAAGGCTTTTTACAGCAAGCGCTGGTTCCCGCGCTGGGAGCGCATGTTCCGTACCCTGAGCGGTCTCGGCAGTGTCGATCTGGCGGCGTCCCGCGTGATCACGCCCAAGCGCTACGATTTCTGCGACGTGCTCGTGATCGGCGCCGGTCCTTCCGGCCTCGCGGCCGCACTCGCCGCGGCTGCGCGCGGCGCCGCGGTGCTGCTGGTCGATGAGAATCAGGGGCTCGGCGGCAGCGGCCTGTACGCGCGCGGCGGTGAAACGCAAGGCGCCGAGCGGACCGCTGAACTGATCGAGCGCGTGCGGGCGCACGCTCGTATCCGCCTCCTGACCGGGGCCTACGCCGCCGGCTACTACACCGATCACTGGGTACCGCTCGTGACGCGCGAGTGCATGGTGAAAGTGCGCGCACGCAGCGTCGTCATCGCGCAAGGCGCGTGGGAGCAGCCGGCCGTGTTTCGCGGCAACGATCTGCCGGGCGTGATGCTCGCGAGCGCCGCACAGCGCCTGCTCTATCGCCACGCCGTCGTGACCTCGCGCCGCGTCGCCGTGCTGACGGCCAATGCGGAGGGTTATGCGGCCGCGCTCGATGCGCTTAGAGTGGGCGTCGAGATCGCGGCGGTGCTGGATCTTCGCACCAGCCTGACCCCGCGCTCGCGCGTGGCGGCTGAGGAGCTCGCGCGGCGCGGCGTGACGCTGCAGTTCGGTGTCGAGCCGATCGAAGCGAGCGCGCAGGTGGGCTCACAGGTGGGGCGTTTCGAGTATGCCTACGCGGCCGGCGCCGACGGCCGTGCCACCGGCGGCGCGCGCGGGCGCGGCCAGCTCATGATCGACGGCCTCTGGATGAGTGTCGGGTTTGCGCCTGCGAATGCACTGTTGCATCAAGCGCGTGCGCAGGTCGCTTGGGCTGACGCGCTCGGTCAATTCGTGCCGCACGAGCTGCCTTGCGGGCTCTACGCCTGCGGCAAGGTCAACGGCGTCTTCGGGCTCTCGGAGCGCATCGCCGATGGCGAGGATGCCGGTGCCTGCGCGGCCAGCGAGCTGTCCCAACGGGATGCGCGATCGCGCGCGCCGGCGCCGCTCGCCGATGAGTGCCCGACGCACGCCTATCCGATCTTTGCGCATCCCAAGGGCAAGGAATTCGTCGATTTCGATGAGGACTTGCAGATTCGCGACATCGAGAACGCCTGCCAGGAAGGTTTCGACAGCAGCGAGCTGCTCAAGCGTTTCTCCACCATCGGCATGGGACCGAGCCAGGGCAAGCACTCGCACATGAATGCGCTGCGCATCCTGGCGCGCGTGCGCGGCGAGCCGATCGAGTATCTCGGCACGACGACGGCGCGGCCGATGTTCTATCCCGTGCCGCTGTCGCACCTGGCCGGTCGCGGCTTCACGCCCGAGCGCCGCACACCGCTCGATGCCGAGCATGCGGCGCGCGGAGCGGTCTGGATGCCGGCCGGCAACTGGCGGCGCCCCGAGTATTACGCGGTCGCGGGTCGCTCGCGCGAACAGGCAATCGCCGAGGAAGTCGCTGCGGTGCGCACCCGCGTCGGACTGATCGATGTCGGCACGCTCGGCAAGGTCGAGGTGCATGGCCCCGATGCGGCCGAATTCCTCGACCGGGTCTACGCCGGCCGCTTTTCCAATCTCAAGATCGGCATGACGCGCTACGCGCTGATGCTCGATGAAGCCGGCGTGATCATCGACGACGGCGTGGTCGGACGGCTCGGGCTGGAATCCTTCTACTTCACCACCACCACGGGCAACTCGGCGACGCTGTTCCGCGAGTTCGGCCGGCTCGCAACCTGGTGGGGTCTGTCAGTGGGTCTGGTGAACCTGACCGGTCACTTCGGCGCCTTCAATCTCGCGGGACCCGCGGCACGCGTGCTGCTCCGGCAGCACACCTCGCTCGACCTGAGCGATGCCGCGTTTCCGTACCTGGCGCTGCGCGAGGCGGAAGTGGCCGGCGCGCCGTGCCGCATCATGCGGGTCGGCTTCGTCGGCGAACTCGGCTACGAAATTCACTGTGAGGCGGGCAAGGTCCTGGACCTCTGGCGCGCACTGTTCGGCGCCGGCGAGCGCTACGCCATTCGCCCATTCGGCGTCGAGGCGCAGCGCATGCTGCGGCTCGAAAAGGGCCACCTGATCGTGGGCCAGGACACCGATGGGCTGACCAACGCGCTCGAGATCGACGCCGGCTGGGCGCTGAAGATGGACAAGCCGTTCTTCATCGGCCAGCGCAGCCTCAGAATCCTCGAGCGCCAGCCGCGACGCCAGCGGTTGATCGGTTTTGCACTGCGGCCCGACGCGCCGCGTAGACCCAGGGAATGCCACCTGGTGCTCGACGACACCGACCTCGCCGGCCGCGTCACCAGCGTCGGCTTCTCGCCGACCCTGTCGCGCTGCATCGGCCTTGCGCTGGTGACGCCGAAGATCGCCGCGGCCAAGCGCCTGCGCATCCGCGGCGACGGCGGCGAGGTGATTGAGGCTGAGATTGCGCGTCCGCCGTTCTATGATGCCGCCGGCGAGCGCCAGCGCGGGGTGGATCCCGCATGAGCGCCGCCGTAGTCGATTTTGCCCCGCTGCATTTCGAGGACTGTTCGGCGCGGCCGCGCTGCGGCTGCAAGGGACCCGGCGCCGAGACCTGGCTGCGCAGTCGCGGCTACCGCATTCCGGCGGCCCCCAACAGCGCGCTGCTCGACGGCGACGGTGTGCTCGTGGCACGCCTCGCGACCTCGGAGTTCCTGATCGAGGCCGTGGCTGCGGCGGGCGGCGCTGCCCGCGTCCGCAGCTCGCGTCTGCAATTGAACGAGCGCGCGCAGCCGCGCGACGTCTATGCAGTCGCACGGCAGGACACGGTCATGACTTTGAGCGGCACGGGATTGAATGCACTGCTGAGGCAGATCTGCAGCGTCGATTTTGCGCCGCTGCTCGAATCGGCCGACGACGATGGAGGCACCGGCAACGACGAGGGGCCGGTGCTGCTGACTTCGATGATCGGGGTCGGCGTCCTGGCCTGGCCGCGGCGCCTGAAGAGCGGTTCGGCCGTGACCGTGTGGTGCGAGCCGAGTTATGGGAATTATTTCTGGAACACGCTGCTCGAGGTGGGCCGTGAGGCCGGCGGCGTCAGCTTAGGGGAGTGATCGATGACACCGGAGCAGGCGAAGCAGTGGTTTGAAGAGCACCAGACACGCTACGTGCTGGCGCAGTTCGTCGATATCCACGGCGCTGCCAAGGCCAAAGCCGTGCCGGTCGAGCACTACGACATGGTGATCGGCGACGGCGCCGGCTTTGCAGGCTTCGCGGTCTGGGGCCTAGGCATGGGCCCGCATGGTCCGGACTTCATGGGCGTCGGCGATCCGAGCACGCTCTGCGATGTGCCGTGGATGCCGGGCTTTGCGCGCATGGCCTGCGACGGTCACGTGCGCGGCAAGCCGTATCCCTATTGCTCGCGCGTGACGCTCAAGAACGCGCTGCAGAAGTTCAGCGACCTCGGCTTCACGCTCTATACGGGCATCGAGCCCGAATTCATGCTGCTGCAGCGCACAGAGCAGGGCGCCTTGGCGCCGTTCGATGCCACCGATACCTCGGACAAGCCGTGCTACGACTACAAGGGGCTCTCGCGCGTGAGCGCGATCCTCGATGATCTCTCGCGCCATCTGCGTGCGGTCGGCATCGATGTTTACCAGATCGATCACGAGGACGCCAACGGCCAGTTCGAGATCAACTTCACGTACGCCGATGCGCTCAAATCGGCCGACAACATGATCTTCTTCAAGATGGCCGCGAGCGAGATCGCGCGCGAGCACGGCGCCATCGCCACCTTCATGCCGAAGCCGTTCTCGAACCGCACCGGCACGGGCTCGCACTTCCATCTGTCGATCGGTACCAAGGATCAGAAGAACGCGTTCTACGACAAGAACGACCAGCGCGGCATGGGACTGAGCCAGCTCGGCTACTGGTTCCTGGGCGGCCTGCTCGAGCATGCGCCGGCGCTGACCGCGATCTGCGCGCCGACCGTGAACTCCTACAAGCGCCTGGTCGTGGGCCGCTCGCTCTCGGGCGCTACCTGGGCGCCGGCCTATATCGCCTACGGCGACAACAATCGCACCGCCTGCGTGCGCGTGCCATACGGCCGCATCGAGTTTCGGCTGCCCGACGGCGCGGCCAATCCATATCTGGCGACTGCGGCGCTCGCGGCCGCCGGCCTCGACGGCATCGAACGCAAGCTCGATCCGGGCGATCCGCTCAACATCAATCTGTACGAACTCTCGCCCGAAGAAATCCGCAAGCGCGGCATCGGCCTGTTGCCGCAGTCGTTGACTGCGGCGATCGATGCGCTGGCGGCCGACAAAATCGTGCAGCAGGGTATCGGACTCGACCTCGCGGCCGAATTCATCCGCCTCAAGCGCATGGAGTGGATCGAATTCTCGCGCCACGTCTCCGAGTGGGAATCGCAGCGCTATTTGGAAATGTTCTAGAAGCATTGTTCCGGGAGACTCGCATGTGCGGAATCGTCGGATTGCTGCTCAAGGATCGCTCGCTGCGGCCGCGGCTCGGCGAGCTCATGGTGCCGATGCTGATCGGCATGACCGAGCGTGGGCCCGACTCCTCGGGCATGGCGGTGTTCGCCGACGCGGTCGCCGCCGACAAACGCAAGCTGAGTCTCTACTGCGCCCAACCGGGCTTCGACTGGCTCGCCTTCGAGGGTGCCTGGATTGCGAAGCTCGGTGAGGCCCGGCTCGAGATCAATGCCAATCACTGCATCG
>Ga0210394_10006414_pt1 | contig 12756 bp, 8 predicted proteins | sample IncBWC12MmetaG_FD_160121 | JGI IMG/M metagenome (GOLD analysis project Ga0210394, IMG submission 160121) | Forest soil microbial communities from Barre Woods Harvard Forest LTER site, Petersham, Massachusetts, United States - Inc-BW-C-12-M | ecosystem: Environmental > Terrestrial > Soil >... | reverse complement strand
TTGTCGTCGAGCGTAACCTTGCGGGCGGGCTCACCACCTTCAAGGGCGCGCGCACGGTCGGCGGCCTGCGTGAGAGCTTCATTCACCTTCATATCGAAGGGATGGAGGATGCGGCGCAGCGCGCCGAAATCGTCCAGGCACTCGAGAATGTCCTCGCCGACGTGCGTGTCTGCGTCCAAGACTGGCAGCCCATGCTGGCGCGGGTTCGCGGCATCATCGCCGAGTTAAGAGAGAATCCGCCGCCGCTTCCAGTCGAAGAGATCGGCGAAGCGATCCAATTTCTGGAATGGATCGCGGATGACAATTTTACGCTCCTCGGCGCGCGCGATTTTGCCTTCAGCGACAGCGCGGACGTGCTCGAACCGGCCTTCGCAAGCGGCCTCGGCCTGTTGCGGTCGCGCGACACGCGGTTGTTACAGCGCTGGAACGAACCGCTGACCCTGACCGGGGAAATTCGCGCGTTCCTGGAAGAACCGCAGCTCCTCATCGTGACCAAGTCGACAGTCCGCTCTCCCGTGCACCGGCGCGTCCAACTCGATTACATAGGCGTCAAACGCTTCGATCGTTCCGGCAAGCTCATCGGCGAACACCGGTTCTGCGGACTGTTCACGTCGACCGCCTACACCCGCCCGGCCCGCACCATTCCCTATCTGCGGCGTAAGACCGACAGCATCATCCGCCGCGCCGGCTTCGATCCGTCGAGCCACTCCGGCAAGGCGCTGGTCAATGTGCTCGAAACCTATCCGCGCGACGAGCTGTTCCAGCTCGACGAGGACACGCTTTATCAGTTCGCCCTTGCCGTTCTGCAACTCGACGAACGTCCGCGCGTACGCGTGCTGCCGCGGCGCGACCGCTTCGACCGCTTCGTCTCGGTTCTGGTCTACGTTCCGCGCGATCGCTACGGCGGCCAGATCAGGGCGGCGATCGGCAATTATCTGGCCACAGCGTTCAAAGGACGCTTAAGCGCCTATTACCCGTTCTTCCCGGAAGGGCCGCTGGTGCGCGTGCACTACATCATCGTGCGTTCCGATGGCGAGACGGCAAATCCTGGCCGCGCGTCGCTCGACCACGGGGTTGAAGCGATCGTGCGCAGCTGGACGGATGGGTTGCGCGAGGCGCTCGTTGTCGGTCCCGACGCGGCACGGGGGCGCACGCTCTTTACGCGTTATCGCGATGCCTTCCCGATCGATTACCGCGAGGTTTATTCCTCGGCGATTGCAGTCGGCGACATTCGCGTCATCGAGGCGCTCACGCCGGAGCATCCCCTCGGCGTCGACTTTTATCGCCAGGGCGGCGCCGCGCCGTCACGCGCGGGCTTGAAGGTTTTCAGCCAAAGCCGGGCAATTTCGCTCTCGGAGCGCGTGCCGGTCTTGGAAAACATGGGCTTTCGTGTTGTCGACGAGCGAACCTACCACATTCGGCCGGCAGACGCTGCGGAAGTTTGGTTTCATGACATGGAGCTCGAAAGTGCGTCCGGTCTGCCGATCGATTTAGCCCTCGAGGGGCGACTGGAAGCTTGCTTCCTCGTCGTCATGGGGAAAAAGGCGGATAGCGACGGCTACAACGCGCTGGTGCTCGCAACCGGATTGGGCTGGCGCGACGTCGCACTGATCCGGACCATTTCCCGCTTCCTGCGCCAAATTCGCGTGCCCTATTCGCAGGACTACATGTGGGCGACTTTGCGCAAATATCCCGGCATTGCCGGGCAGGTCGTAAGCCTGTTCCAAACGCGCTTCGATCCGCATTTGCCGGTATCGCCGCATGAACGCGCAGCGCGTGAGGCCGCGATCGCTGCCGAAATCGACGCCGCGCTGCAAGCGGTCGAGAGCCTCGACGAGGACCGCATCCTTCGTCACTTCGTCAACGCGGTCACGGCCGCAATCCGCACTAATTTTTATCAGCTCGGCCGTGATGGACGCGTCAAAGAGCTTATTGCGATCAAGTTTGCCAGCCGCAAAGTCGACGCTATGCCGCTGCCGCGGCCGCTGTACGAAATATTCGTCTATTCGCCGCGGGTCGAAGCCGTACACCTGCGCTTCGGCAAAGTGGCGCGCGGCGGTATTCGCTGGTCGGACCGGCCACAGGATTTCCGCACCGAAGTACTCGGCCTCGTCAAAGCGCAGAACGTCAAGAACGCGGTGATCGTGCCGGTCGGGGCCAAGGGCGGATTCGTGCCGAAATATCTGCCGCCCGGTGGGCCGCGCGAAGCGGTCCAGGCGGAAGGCGTCGCCACCTACAAGATGTTCATCTCGACGCTGCTCGACCTTACCGACAATATCGGAATCGGGACCAAGGGCGTAATCCCGCCGCCTGACGTCGTGCGCCATGACGGCGACGACCCCTATCTCGTGGTCGCCGCCGACAAGGGTACCGCGACGTTTTCCGACATCGCCAACGAGTTGGCGCTCGCGCACGATTTCTGGCTTGGCGACGCCTTCGCCTCGGGCGGCTCGGCCGGTTACGACCACAAGAAAATCGGCATCACGGCGCGCGGCGCCTGGGAATCGGTGAAACGACATTTCCGCGAGATGGACGTCAACATTGCCAGTTCGCCGTTCACGGTCGTGGGCGTCGGCGATATGTCCGGCGACGTATTCGGCAATGGCCTGTTGCGCGAGCAGACGACCAAGCTTATCGCCGCCTTCGATCATCGCGACATTTTCATCGATCCCGAGCCTGACCCGGAACGGAGCTTCGCCGAACGCAAGCGGCTGTTCGATCTGCCGCGTTCGAGCTGGCAGGATTTCGATAAGGCAGTGCTCTCCAAGGGCGGCGGCGTATATCCGCGCGCGGCCAAGGAAGTCAGGCTTTCGCCCGAGGCGCAGCAGCTGTTCGGCGTCGGCGAGCGTCTGACCCCGCAGGAACTGATCCGCGCCGTCCTTAAAGCGCCGGTCGATCTGATTTTTTTCGGCGGCATCGGGACCTATATTCGCGCTTTCGACGAAACCGACGATGCGGTCGGCGACCGCGCCAACGACCCCATTCGTATTGCCGCTAAGGATTTGCGCTGCAAAGTGATCGGCGAAGGCGCCAATCTCGGCATGACCCAGCGCGGCCGTATCGAGGCGGCATTCCGCCGGATACGCCTCAATACCGACGCCATCGACAATTCTGCCGGCGTCAATACGTCCGACATGGAGGTCAATATCAAGATCGCGCTGAGCATTCCGTTGCGCGACGGCCGCCTGGCGCTGAATGCGCGCAATGCGCTTCTGGCCGAAATGACCGACGAGGTTGCCAGCCTCGTGCTGCGCAACAATTACCTGCAGCCGCTGGCGCTGTCGCTTGCCGAGCGGCGTGGCATGGAGGATTTCGGCTTCCTGCAGCGTCTCATCCAGACGCTGGAAGCGCGCGGCTTGCTTGACCGCGCCGTGGAATATTTGCCCGACGATATGCAACTCGCCGAACGACGGCGCCGGTCGGAGCCCTTCACGCGGCCGGAGCTTTCGGTGCTGCTCGCCTATGCCAAGCTCACGCTTTACGACGATCTTCTTGAATCCGCGGTGCCTGACGATCCGTACCTCGCGCGCGAGCTTGCCCGTTATTTTCCGAAGGCAATCGATACGCGCTATCCCGACGCGCTCGAACATCATCGCCTGCGCCGCGAAATCATCGCCACCCATCTCGCCAATTCGATGATCAATCGTGGCGGGCCGTCGCTGATCGTGCGGATCGCCGACCAAACCGGCGCCGTGCCGGCTGCGATCGCCTCGGCCTTCGCTGCCGTGCGCGACAGCTATGGCATGACCGCGCTGAACGGCGCGATCGACGGCCTCGACAACAAGGTTTCCGGCAAGCTTCAGCTCGATCTCTACGCGGCGGTGCAGGACGTGCTGCTCGATCGCATTGTGTGGTTCTTGCGCAATGTAGATCTTTCGAACGGCCTCGCCGACGTCGTGGAGCATTATCGTCGCGGCATCGCCGCCGTGACCGCCGCGCTTGATGGCGCGCTGTCGCTGGACTTCCGCGATGCGCGTGCGGCGCGCCGGCAGGAACTCGTTGCGGCGGGTGTATCCGACGAGCTTGCCGGCCGCATCGCCGATCTCCGCGCGCTCACCGCCGCGCCCGACATCGTTCTGGTCGCCGATCGTACCAGCAAGCCGGTCGGCGAGGTCGCGGCGACCTATTTTGCCGCCGGTGCATTCTTTCGTCTCGATCGCATCGCCGGCGCCGCGAACAATATTCCGGTCACCGATTATTTCGACCGGCTGGCGCTCGATCGCGCGCGGGATTCGATCGGCGATTCCGAGCGCCGGCTCACCGCCGCGATGGTCGGCAATGGCGCCGCCGGCGCCGTCGCCGTCGAAGCCTGGGTCACGCCACGCAAGAATGAGGTCGAGCGTATCCGCGTGGCGATCCACGAGATTGCCAATTCCGGGCTTACGCTGTCGAAGCTCTCCGTCGCGGCGAGCCTGCTCGGAGATTTGGTGAGGAACTGAGGTTGATCAGAGTGCCGACCGCATTCGCGGGGCACCTTCACAAAAAAAGGAACCCCAAGCCATTACGCGCTTGGGGTCCCTAAGTTGTTGCCTCAACTCAGGCTTATCTGACCGGATGACGGGGTGTCGGGGGATGGGGAGCCACCCGGTCCGCCTTCATAGAGGAAAAGATAGGATCGCGATTCGCAGATGCAATGCAGATCACGGTTTAGTGTGAAGTGCTGCGGCAATGCGTTGCAACAGGTCAGCCAATTGCTTTTCGCATGCCCTTACCGTAATTCGCCGTCGGCATCGGGCAGCCCGTAGCGATGCAGGTCGGCGCCATGGACGTCTAGCCAGGCCCTGGCGCTTTCATGATCCGGGCAGATTCGCTGCACTAGGCGCCAGAACTTCGCGGAGTGATTCATTTCAACGAGATGAGCCACTTCGTGGGCGGCGAGGTAATCGAGTACATGGCTCGGCGCTAGAATGAGCCGCCAGGAAAATGACAGCATGCCGGTCGTCGAGCAGGAGCCCCAGCGGCTCGATTGATCGCGCACGGTGACGCGCCGGACGGCGAGGCCGAGATTGCGCGCATAGCGCAGGCTGGCGGCTTCCAGGTCGCGCTTGGCTTCACGGCGCAGAAAATCGCCGATACGCCGGTCGATGTGCGGAGCACGACCGGCAACACACAGCAGCCGCTCGCCGTTGGCGTCTATCTCGGTCCATACCGTGCCGCGCGTGGCGTGGCGATGCGCGATCCGGTGCGACACGCCGCGCAACGGCATGACGACGCCATGTGCAAACGGCACCGCTTCCGGCAATCGGCCGAGCCGCGCCGCGATCCAGCCGCCGTGCTTCTGCGCGAACTCGCGTGCTTCCTTCAGCGTGCCGCGCAGCGGAATCGTCAGGATGACTTCGCGTGTCGCCGCCTGGATGCGCAGCGTATAGCGGCGCGCCTGACGGTGCCGCCGCAGCCGCACCGGATGGACCATTCCGTCGAAAACGACTTCGATCGTCCGCGGCTCGGTCGTGCGACGATAGAGCAGCGCATGCAGCGGCATGGCGGAGCACCCCGAATCCAATCGCGAGCGGGATAATGCCACATCGCCGATGCTCGTGGCGAGAATTGCGTTGCGCGACGATTGGTCGATTATACGGTATGCAGCGCGACGCCGTTGCCCGTAGTCCGCCGCGTCCCGACGCCGTTATGCGCGGCGCGGCTCGACTGATTCATCGACAGCACGAAATCGGAAATGCGCGGCGCAATCTCCGAGCGGAAGCGCGAACCGTTGAATACGCCGTAATGTCCGACGCCGGGCTGCAGCCAGTGCGCTTGGCGGTCCGGTGGAATGTTAACGCACAAGCGATGCGCCGCCTCGGTCTGGCCGACACCGGAAATATCGTCGTGCTCACCCTCGATGGTGAGGAGCGCGACGCGCTTGATCCGGCTGAGTTCGACCGGCCGGCCGCGATGGGTCATCTCGCCCTTCGGCAGCGCATGGCGGACGAAAACGGTATCGACGGTCTGCAAATAGAATTCGGCCGCGAGATCCATCACGGCGAGATATTCGTCGTAGAACTCCTTGTGCTTGTGCGCCGAGTCGCCGTCGCCGCGCACCAGATGGTGGAACAATTGTTTATGCGCCTCGATATGGCGGTCGAGATTCATGCTGACGAAGCCGTTGAGCTGCAGGAAGCCGGGATAGACGTCGCGCATGAAGCCGGGATTTGGAAACGGCACCTTGGTGATGACGTGGCTGCGGAACCAATCGATGCCGCGCTTTTCGGCAAGCTTATTCACGGCGGTCGGATTGCTGCGCGTATCGATTGGTCCGCCCATCAGCACCATGGAGGTCGGCACGTAGGGGTCGTTGTCCGCCTCCATGATCGCGACCGCGGCCATGACCGGAACGGACGGCTGGCACACGGCGACCACGTGGGTGTCGCCGCCGAGCGCGTGCAAGATCGAAATCACGTAGTCGATGTAATCGTCGAGATCGAACCTTCCTTCCGACGTCGGCACCATGCGCGCATCGACCCAGTCGGTAACGTAAACGTCGTGGTTGGGCAGAAACGCCTCAATCGTGCCGCGCAACAGCGATGCGTAATGCCCCGACATCGGCGCAACGATCAGCAGCCGCGGCTGCGGCCGCTTCGGCGGGTGTTCGAACACGCGCTCGAAATGGATGAGATTGCAGAACGGCCGCTGCCAGACGGTGGAGATGTGGATCGGCACGCGCTCGCCACCGACGAGCGTTGAATCGATGCGCCATTCCGGCCGGCCGTAGCGGCGCGTCGAGCGCTCGAACAGTTCGCAAGCCGCGGCGACCGATTTTCCGAACGTGGTGAAAGACAGCGGATTGACCGGGTTCTTGAAAAACAACCGCGTGGCGTCGGCCCAGGCCCGCGACGGATTGAGCGCCGCATGGCTCATTTCATAAAACCAGTACAGCGGCGCCGAGAGAAGAACACCGTTGTCGCCCGGCACGGCCGGCGCGCCGCCAAACTCTCCGATGGCCATGGATGAACCTTGCCCGGCTTCTTGCTGCAGTGCAGCATTGCCTTGAGGATATGTCATATCAGCAACATAAATGCAATTTGTTTCGATCTTCCTTCAATTTGAGGCGCCAGAGTCAGTTCTGCGATGAAGGTCAATGTTTTGCAGCTATTCGCAGTGCATATAGCGTCCACACACCCCTGGCCGGAACCGCCGAGGTCTATTCTCCGGTCTGCATCAGCGAGCCGTGCCGGCGCGCGCTCTGCAACAGCTTGAGAAAGCCGAATAGACCGGCGGCGAACAGCACGGCATTGAGCGCCAGCGCGTCGAGCATCAGGTCGCCGCGATAAACCTTCTGGATCAGAAGCGTGCGCATCCCCTCGAACACGTAGGTCGGCGGCAATAGCCACGCCACCGGTTGCAGCCAGACCGGCAGCGTCGTGACCGGGTAATAGACGCAGGTCAGCGGCATGAACAAAAACATGATCGACCAGGCGAGGTTCTCCGCGCCCATGCCGTTGCGCAAGATCAGGCCGGACACGAAAATTCCGATCGCCCAGCTGGTCAACATCAGATTGAAAAAGAACGCGACCAGCGCGAATCCCAATCCGTAGAGATTGAAGCCGAAGAAACCGATGGCGAGAAACGTCACCGGCACCGCTCCGATCGACAACCGCACCAGGCTCATGACCATCAACGCCGCGATGAATTCGATCGGCCGCAGCGGGCTCATCATCAGATTGCCGATATTGCGCGACCACATCTCCTCGAGAAACGAGATCGAAAAACCCAGTTGGCCGCGAAACAAAATGTCCCACAACAATACCGCGCCGATGAAAGTACCGCCGGCGCGCGCGAAGAAGCCGGCATTCGTCGCGATGTAATATTGCAGGAAGCCCCAGGTGACCATTTGCACCGTCGGCCAATAGACGAGGTCGAGAAGCCGCGGCCATGACGAGCGCAACAGGTACCAATACCGCAGCATCATCGCGCCGATGCGCCGCGGTGAGACGTAGGCGCTCTCGGCACGTCCGCTCATTGCGCCGCCTCGCTCTCGACGCCGCTGCCGCGCGCCACATCGAGGAAAACCTCTTCCAGCGTGCGCCTGCCGTAGCGCGCCAACAGCTTTGCCGGCGTATCGTCGTCCTCGATGCGGCCCCGCTTCATGATGATGACGCGCTCGCACAGCCGTTCGACCTCGGCCATGTTGTGCGAGGCAAGCAGCACCGTGGCATGTCGCTCGCGGCAGTATCGCTCGAGATGCGCACGCACCCAGTCGGCGGTGTCGGGATCGAGCGATGCGGTCGGCTCGTCGAGCAACAGCACATCCGGGTTGTTGATCAACGCCTTGGCCAGCGAGACCCGCGTTTTTTGTCCGGACGAAAGCCGCCCGGTCGGCCGGTCGAGCAGATCGGTGAGATCGAGCTGGCGCCCAAGCTCGACAATGCGTCCGCGCAGATCCCCGACCCCATAAAGCATGCCGAACACAGTCATGTTCTGCCGCACCGTCAGGCGCATCGGCACTTCGACATACGGACTTTCGAAATTCATGCGGTGCAGGACGCGATAGCGCTGCCGCGGCATTTCCGCGCCAAGCACCGTCACGCGGCCGGACGTCGGCGTGGTCAGCCCCATGATGGTGGCGATGGTCGTGGTCTTGCCGGCGCCGTTGCCGCCGAGCAGACCCGTGATGGAGCCTGGCGTCAGCGTGAAGGAAATGCCGTCGACCGCCGGAATGGTTTTGTAGATTTTGACGAGGCGTTCGACGGCTATGGGAGGGAAGTCCGGCATCGCGCACATGTGGCCCGCTCCGCCGTCCGAGGCAAGAGGCGAAACAAGAGGCGAGACACCTGGCAAAGCACGTAGCGCGGCGTGTGGTAGAGAGCCGAAGAAGATGCCAAAAGGGGTCCCGCGAAGGACGTTGTGAGCACCATCACGCTTGTGCAAGCTGAGCGCATCATCGATGCCGTCATCGAGCGCGGCGCGGCGCTCAATTGCCGGCCGCTGAGCGTGATCGTGGTCGAGCCGGGCTGCAAGGTAAAGGCGTTCAAGAAGGAAGACGGCTCTTCCATGATCCGTTTCGAAATGGCTTACGGCAAGGCCTACGCCGCGCTGTCGCTCGGGCGCAGTTCCAAACTCGTTCGCGAGCGGGCGCAAGAGAAGCCGATCTTCATGCGCTATCTGATCGCCGCAAGCGGCGAGCAGATTTTTCCGGAGGGCGGCGGCATGCTGATCCGCGACGATAACGGCGAAGTCATCGGCGCGGTCGGCGTGACCGGCGACACCGAGGACCGCGACGAGGAACTGGCGATCCACGGTATCCACGCCGCGGGATTGAAGACCGACGCGGATTGCGCCGGCATGGGCCGGCAAGTGGGCTTGCCGAAAACAAACTAAAACAAAGAGGAAACATGAAAATCGGACTTTTCGATCACGTCGAATATGGCGAGCGGCCGATGGCGACCCTGTTTGACGAGCGGCTGCGCTTCGCCGAAGCGGCCGATGCCGCCGGGTTCTATTGCCTGCACATCGCCGAACATCACGCCACGCCGCTCAACATGGTGCCGGTGCCGGGCGTCTATCTCGGCGCCGTCGCGCGCGCGACCAAGCATATGCGGCTGGGGCCGCTGGTTTATCTCTTGCCGCTTTACTCGCCGCTGCGGCTGATCGAGGAAATCTGCATGCTCGATCATCTGAGCCACGGCCGGCTCGATGTCGGCGTCGGTCGCGGCGTGTCGCCGTACGAATTGAAATACCACAAGGTCGAGCACGATCAGTCGCGCGATATCTTCATCGACGCGTTCGACTGCATCAGCGCCGGCCTGACCGCGGATTTGCTCACCTATAAAGGCGACCACTTCGTCTATGAAAACGTGCCGATCGCGCTGCGGCCATTGCAGCAGCCGCACCCGCCGTTCTGGTACGCCTCATCGAGCGAGATCGGTTCGGCCTGGGGCGGCGAGCAGGGTCTGCATTACGTCACTTTGGGTCCGACGCCGATCGCCAGGGCGAATATCGATGCCTACAAAGCCGCACTCAAGAAACGCGGCGCGGCGGCGCAGCCCAAGGCCGATTTCCCCGGCGGCGCGGCGATCGGCGTGCAGCGGCATATTTTCGTCGCCGACACCGATGCGGAAGCCCACCGCTTCGGCAAGCCGGCAATGGACGTGCACCTCGCGCATATCAATTGGCTGCGCACCAAGCACGGCCAAACCGGATTGACCTACCGCCTGAATGTGCCGCGCGGCGCCGATTTCGAAGCCTGTATCGCCGACGGCACCGTGATCGCCGGCTCACCGCAGACCGTGCGCGCGGAGATCGAGCGGCAGGTCAAGGAACTCGCCGTCAATTATCTTTTGACTTATCTCTTCCTCGGCACGATGTCGTTTGCCGACGCGCTGCGCTCGCTGGAACTGTTTCGCACCGAAGTCATGCCGCATTTGGCGAAGTTGTAATTTCGTCATTCCGGGCCGAGCGCAGCGAGGAGCCCGGAATCCATAATCACAATCATTCATAAAAATGACTGTGGAGGTTATTCTGCGCTGTCTGTGACTATGGATTTCAGACTTGCCGCTTTGCGGCAATCCGGAATGACCACAAACGTGGTCACTTCCCCGCGTCGTCCACCGGCCGGTGTTGATCGGCCCGCAGCGCGTCGGGGTGCGGCATGGCGATGACGTTGTAGCCGGAATCGACGAAATGGATTTCGCCGGTGACGCCGGTCGACAGATCCGAGAGCAAATAAAGCCCCGCGCCGCCGAGGTCGTCGAGGGTCACGCCGCGATGCAGCGGCGAGTGCCGCTGCTGGAACGCGAACATCGCCCGCGCGTCGCCGATTCCGGCGCCGGCCAGCGTGCGGATCGGTCCTGCCGAGATCGCGTTGACGCGGATCGCGCTGCCGCCGAAATCGACGGCGAGGTAGCGCACCGAGGCTTCGAGCGCCGCTTTGGCAGGGCCCATGGCATTGTAGTTCGGCATCGCGCGTTCGCCGCCGTTGTAGGTGAGCGTCAGCATTGCCCCGCCGTTCGGCATCAGCGCCGCCGCGCGTTTCGCCGCCTCGGTGAAGGAAAAGCACGAGATCAGCATGGTGTGGAGAAAATTCTCGCGCGTAGTGTCGGCATAGCGGCCGGTGAGCTGGCTCTTGTCGGAGAAGGCGATAGCGTGGACGAGAAAGTCCAGCGTTCCCCACATACGGCCAAGCTCGGCAAACACTGCATCGACCGAGGCTAAATCCTCGACGTCGCAGGGCAGCACGAGATCGGCACCGACCGACGCCGCCAGCGGTTTGACGCGTTTGCCGAGCGCATCGCCCTGATAGGTGAAGGCAAGCTTGGCGTCGTGCGCGGCGAGCGTTTTGGCGATGCCCCAAGCGATCGAGTGATCGTTGGCGACCCCCATGATCAGGCCGCGCTTGCCTCGCATCAGCCCCGCCATGCGTCAGGCATCCGGATGCTTGAACACGACGGAAGCGTTGGTGCCGCCGAAGCCGAACGAATTGGAAAGCACGCAGCCGAGCGTCACGTTGTCCCGGCGCGCGCGCACGATCGGCATGTCGGCAAAAGCCGGGTCGAGCTTCTCGATATTGGCGCTCTCGCAGATGAAGCCCGAGCTCATCATCAACAGCGAATAGATCGCCTCCTGTGCGCCGGCGGCGCCGAGCGAATGGCCGGTGAGCGATTTGGTCGCCGAGATCGGCGGACATTTGGCGCCGAACACTTCGCGGATCGCCTCGATCTCCTTGAGATCGCCGATCGGGGTCGAGGTGGCGTGCGGATTGATGTAATCGACCGGCGGCTCGACCGTCGCCAGCGCCATCTTCATGCAGCGCATGGCGCCTTCGCCTGAGGGCGCCACCATGTCGGCGCCGTCGGAAGTCGCGCCATAGCCGGCGACTTCGGCGTAAATTTTCGCGCCGCGCGCTTTGGCGTGATCGAGCTCTTCGAGCACCAGCACGCCGGCGCCCCCGGCAATGACAAAGCCGTCACGATCGGCGTCATAGGCGCGCGAGGCTTTGTCCGGCGTCTGATTGAAACCCGACGACATCGCGCCCATGGCGTCGAACAGCACCGACAAAGTCCAGTCGAGCTCCTCGCAGCCGCCGGCGAAAATCATGTCCTGCTTGCCGACCTGGATGGTCTCGTAGGCGTTGCCGATGCAATGGTTCGATGTCGCGCAGGCCGACGAGATCGAATAGTTGACGCCCTTGATCTTGAACCAGGTCGCGAGCGTCGCTGAGGCGGTCGATGACATTGCTTTCGGCACCGCGAACGGACCGACACGCTTGGGACCCTTGCTGCGGGTGATGTCGGCGCTCTCGACGATGGTCCGGGTCGACGGGCCGCCGGAACCCATGATGATGCCGGTTCGCTCGTTCGATACATCGGTTTCTTCGAGGCCGGCGTCGCGGATCGCCTGCTCCATGGCGACGTGATTCCAGGCGGCGCCGCCACCGAGAAAACGCATGGCGCGGCGGTCGATCGCCTCGCTGGGATCGAGCGTGGGCGCGCCGTGCACCTGGCAGCGGAAACCGAGCTCGGCGTATTTGTCGGCGCGGACGATGCCCGACTTCGCCTCGCGCAGCGAAGCCAGCACTTCCTGCGTGTTGTTGCCGATGGACGAGACGATGCCCATCCCGGTGACGACCACGCGTTTCATGTTTGCCTCGTCCGCCCCAGCCCGCCGACGTATCAGGCTTCGTTGGCCTGCGGCGCTGTGTTGTTGAACAGGCCGACCTTGAGGTCGAGCGCGCGATAGATCACGGAGCCGTCCGCCGAAAGCCAGCCGTCGGCGATGCCGAGAACGAGCTTCGAGCGCATGACGCGCTTGATGTCGATGCCG
>Ga0210394_10006411_pt1 | contig 12760 bp, 19 predicted proteins | sample IncBWC12MmetaG_FD_160121 | JGI IMG/M metagenome (GOLD analysis project Ga0210394, IMG submission 160121) | Forest soil microbial communities from Barre Woods Harvard Forest LTER site, Petersham, Massachusetts, United States - Inc-BW-C-12-M | ecosystem: Environmental > Terrestrial > Soil >... | reverse complement strand
GGGTATCAAGCCTCGACGTGACTGTCGTATTTGTGCCTAACCACCGTACCCATACGTTCCCCTCACGGGAGTACATCCCGATTAAGAGTCCTAACTCTCCGGCAGTGATGACACCTGCAATTAATACGACCCAGAGCCAGTCGGGCCTCTGGCGCTTAATCTTGTCTGGCGGATCACCCATGGACGCCTACTCAGCAACTGATCGGTTGTTGCTCGTCTTTTTATACTCACATTCCGACATGCTCGCATTGATATCACGCCGTGCGGTCTCATTGATAACTCCGCCGGCGTGTTTGAGTTCACAAGGCTAGTACACGCGGTTGCGATGAGGTTCTAAAAGTGTAGCGAATTCAATGGCTAATGACCCAGTCCACCGATCACGCTTGCACCGCTCGCTCGCCCACTGCGGGTTTTATTTGTTTGATGTATCCGTGACGTTGGTAGATGCGGCGGGACGTGTCCGGTTCTACAATCGAAGTGGCCCTTAATCTAGGCATTGAAAAAAACACCCCCACCGAATCTGCCGCCTTGAATGCACCGACCGTGGCGCTCCTCTTGGATCAATTCGCCGATGAATTGCCCCAACACGTTTTTGATAAACTGCGCTTGTACGTGGATAACGTATCGCATAGCGAGCTGATAGCTGAGCACGTTCAAGCCAGGGCGGCGATGGTATAAGATTTGCCATGCCCCACAGCTTTCCGCGTCTATGGTCCGTTGAAGAACTCGACGGCTGTATCATCGTGTGGGATCGGGACGGCCAAGCGCTCACATACGTCTACTTCGAGGATGACCCCCGCCGGCGGTCGGTAACCAAGCTGCTGACACGGATCAGGCACGCGAGATGGCCTCCAATATCGCCAAGCTGCCGGAACTGCTAATGCGCCCCCGGGACTGGACTCCAATCTTAGCCCCGCGGGCTATGGCGTTAGTCCAGTAAGTGTTGCGTATCACGCCGTTTATGAGCACCCCAGCGTTGGTGCCCCATTTCGATGTCACGGTGCACATCGAACTCGACGATTACGGTAAAGCCCGGCGCGTCTATCGCAAAACCGACGAAGAAGACGCCACCTTAGGATCGGTCGTCGACGATCTATTGACCGGTCAATTCAACAATCCGGTGCGCGTCGTGGCCTTCAACACGTCCGAAGGATGGTCGCGGGATGTCTCGGAGGATATAGCGCGCGAGGTGTTAAGGCGCGTGGGTGGCCGATCCCTCGCCACCAGGTCGCGGACATTCGTCCAAACATATGTCGACGAGCACGAACTGTTGCGCGCCGAAGCCGGTGCGGCATGAACGCACGAGGCCGTAGTGCCGCGCTGGAGTACCGCCGTATGGCCACGGCTGAACAATATCGAAAAGAGGCTGAGAGAGCTCGCGAGACCGCCAAGCAGGGGAAGAGTGATCGCGCATTCTGGTTAGCTCTAGCCGTGAACTGGGAGAAGCTTGCCAAAATGGCCGAAGCGCCGATCAAGCCCTGGGCGACATGAGTGAAAGGCCGCATCCAAATTTCTCGCGCGTGCGGTGCAAGCCGTGGAACCTATAGGCCGTAAGCGCGATTGTTCCACGAGCCCGTAAGACCGCAATTTTGGAACATCTGTCTCGGCGACCGTCCTAGAGGTTGGCAGCCAGGGCGGCAGTTGCGCATACAGCGCGCAGGCGGTTGCGTCAAACTTGCCTCAGCGACGAATACGGCTCACTCCATAGCGCTGGCCTCAAGCGCTTCAAATCGGTCCTCTATCTGCTTGAGCGCTTCCAAAATCTGAGTCAACACCTCTGCGAGCGCTGGGTCGTGATCCGTCGATTCGCGAAACTTGCTGATTGCTGCTGTGACTTGGTTGATAAAAGACATGAGTTACTCCATCGTATTGCTTTACGGAACGTCATTTTGGGGCAATCCATTATACACCTATTAGTGGCGGTGGCGGTGGCGGTGGCCGCTGAACGCCCAAGAATGCGGTCAAACAGGTTTTGCAGGAGAAAGCAGCCCGTGATTCGCGGCGAGCGGGCACGACAGCGATCCGAAAAATTCCGATTCAGAGCACAGCCTCGTCGCGTCACGAATGTTGGAAGTGGCTGCCCGGTGACAATTCACGGGCTTTGTTAAGGCGAGGCGCACGACGAGTCTTTTCGTGACGCGGGAGTGGTTTTGGTCTACGGTAACTTCCTTTGTATCAACCCCTTTGCAGAAATGGCAGACGAAGACGAGCTTTTCCTGACGCACTCCAAGTTTTGGGATCGTGCGGAGGTACTTCATGCGGTTGTCCGCGGTAGGATGATTTGGGCATGTAGTCGTTGTAAATTGACATAGACGCGCGGGCAACGGCAGCGGGGCGCGTTTGCGAGGGATTCGATGGAACTGAGCAAAGCAGGATATTACGCCGACTTTATATTGTACCCGTCGCTCATAGTCGGCTTCGGCGCACGCGAGATGCTATTCGTTCACGCATTTCCATTTGTGTGGCTATCCTCTTTGGCTCTCGGATTGTTGACCTGGACGATCGTCGAGTATGTAGTTCATCGCTTCGTTTTACATTCTATCGAATCAGTCGCCCGACTTCATGAACTGCACCATGCGACGCCTAGCGCATATGTGGGAACTGCGACTTGGCTGAGCTTGCTGAGCTTCGGGCTGGGTGGGTTCATTCCAGTGCTCATCTTGTTCGGGTGGGAGGTAGCGAGCGGAGCGACCATGGGATTGATGCTCGGATATCTCTGGTATCTGCTCATTCATGATGTCGTCCATCGGCGGAATCCAAAACGCGGTTCGCTGTTGTACCGGGCCAAGATACATCACGCACGCCACCACTATGCGAAGGTGCCCGGTAATTACGGAGTAACGAGTTCTTTCTGGGACCGACTTTTCGGCACACATATTGTTTCGGATAAGGCTGTTGCAGCGCGGGCAGTGAGGAGTGGGGCACGACGGTCAAATTCGGCAGAATCAAGCCGGATTGATACAGGCAATCTGGCGAATTCCGGCTGGAGATTTCGTTGCACTCCGATGAGAGAGTGCGAATGACGCGCCAACTTCGGCAGGAGCGACCGATTTGCGATGGTCGCGCGATGTCCGCTTCGCACCTGATTGCGTTGCAAAACTCGTTTTGCACTGATGATCAAAAATTCTGCGGGCTACAGGTGCGACTTTCGTGTCAAGATGTGAGGGACCTCGTCGCCTCAAGTTAAACTCACAGGCGACTTCGGTAACACGATTGAGGTTACACGAATCGGCGATTGCGTCGTCATGACCGCCGCGTTTCTCGAATTTTCCGAATCGCGTGGCAACGATCTGTCAACACCGGTCCCGGAGGTTGGCTTTCCAGGCCAGACACCAGGTGACCGTTGGTGCTTATGTGCACCTCGGTGGCAGGAAGCATTCGAGCCCGACCGGGCACCCCGCGTAGTCTTGCGCGCCACTCATGAGGGAGCTTTAGCTTACTGCTCGCTTCCCGATCTCAAACGTTTTGTGATGGACTTGGCGTGACCGCACGCGCCGCGTTGTACCCCGCCTAATCCCTTGGAATACGGGGTCATCCCCGCCGCGCCCCTCGTCATGGTCGGCGCTATCAAGAGCGGCGAGGTACTCGCGAACCGCGCGCGACGCCTCCTCGGCCGGCGGCCAGGCAATGGGCTGATCGCCTGGCAGCCGCCTCTTCTTGTTCACGTCCGCCCTGATCAGGCTCGCATCGATCGAAAAGCCCTCGCCGCCAACCAGGCCAGCCGCAATGCACTTCGCCACCACGCCCTCAGATTCCCGGCGTAACGCCTCGCTCTGGCGAAAGCGCTCATGCCGGGCGCGGCTGAACACCGAATGGTCGGGTATCCCGTCCTCGATGCCAAGCTTGCAAAACCACCGATAGGCCAGATTGACTTGCACCTCAGAGCACAGCCGCCGGTCCGAGCGGATCGCAAACACGTAGCCGACTATCAGCATCCGGATCATCAGCACCGAGTCGATCCAAGGTCGACCTGTGTGCGAGTAGTACGGTGCAAGCTCCTTGTGCACCCAATCAAGATCGAGAACGCCGTCGATCTGCCTGACCAAATGATCCGCCGGCACCACCTGGTCGAGATCAAATGCGTAGAAGAATGGGCCTTGCCCCCGATCTCGCCGCCCCATCATCGACCGCTCCCCGCGAATCATCGTCCCTTTCGACGGAATCACGGTTCAGCCTCAGTCTCAACGGGCGTTTTGCAACACAATCCCCCTGAAACCGACCGATTGCTGCGCTGCCGCGAAATGTCGCGATGGGTGATTAACAACCAAAGTGCAGCGCAGGCATTCCCCCTGGGCTTAAATTATTAAATCGCGGCTGGGTGCGATCGAGCCTATTGTTTAGAATCAAGCGCGGCCTCAAATCAAGCATCGGTCGCAGTTTCATGCCGCTTCCCGCAGTTTGATCTGGGAGATATAGGACGCCAAGCTCCGACGCGGCCGCCAGCCAAGCGACCGAATGGCCGAAGCGTCGAGGTTCGATGCTCTACGATTGCCTTGGCGCCTCGGCAGCATTTGCACCGGACCGCCGAACATCGAAGCAACTTCGAACACCGAATAATCCTCAGCTGGCCCGATCGGGAACTCGCCAACACCGGCCGTCATCAGAAGCACGAGTGCATCGACGACATCGTCGACATGGGTGAAGTTGCGCCGCTGTGTCCCGGGTGATACGATCGGCAACGCCTCGCCTTGCTCATGCTTCTGCCGGAAAATCTCGATCAGAGTTCCGGTCGCGCCGCCGCGCTCCCCAGGCCCATAGACGTTATAGAAATAAGTTACCGCATGCGGGAGGCCGAACGCGGCGCCCAAGGCCAGCACCTGATCGGCATTATTGCGCTTGCTGATCGAATAGGGCGAAGCGCTTGCGTCCTGCGCGAACCGCGTCGACGAGCCGGCATAGACAAGCTTACAACGTTGTGCAATCCAAAACTCGAGCACCGCCGCCGTGCCGATGATGTTGGAGTCCTGTACACGCTTGGCCTGTGCGAAGCTCGCCTCGACCCGCGAGAACTCGCCGAGATGAAAGATAAAATCTAGACGCCGATCGATCAAGCGCGCGATTTGGCGCGTATGCCCTTCGATATAATGCACGCCGGCGACATGGTTGGCGCGCGACCCCTCCAAATAATCGTCCACCGCGACAACTTCGAGGCCGAGAGACAGGAGGCGACCGCAAAGCCGCGAGCCGATGAAGCCGGCGCCGCCTGTGACCAGGATCATGCCGTCACCGGCTGCGATGATCGTCGCGCAGTATCGACACATCGAGCGAAAAATTCCCTCGTGCGCCAGCGCCATTGGAGAACCACGGCCATTACCTCGTTGAAGCCGGCTCACACTAAGGTAAGACCGGAATGGTGGGATTATACCCCTTTGCTTTGTGATGAAGCGCTTAGTGCGGCCGGCGCGGGCGCAACTCCACACCGGCAAAACCCATTGCAAAAACGCAGAATGCCAGAAAAAGTTCACCCTGTCGACAGACCCGGATGCACCCTGGCCGCAGCTTGACCTACGTCCAAGCCCCCTTCCAATTTGTCCCTGAGTCCTAAATCGGTAAAAAGCAAGTTGAGTTGGCCGTCTGTGTTCTCGATAATCGCAAGTGCGTCGGCCACGGTGCTGGCGCAAATCGTTTCGTAGCCGGCAGTCTGCAACATGCATTCTGCTAAGCTGAGAAGGGGACCTTCGTTCTCTACTTAGCACTCTGGGCATTGCACGCGCCTCTTCCCGCTTACGTCGCGGGCTTCAACTCAAAGGCCGTCCAAGAATCCGACCGCTCTATTTTCTCAACAAGTTCGGCAAGACGGTCGGGCATGTCGGGCTGTGCGGCGACAAGAACGGCGAGTCTCTGCTCGGACTGCCGGCGGACGACGAGGATCGCCTCTTCGAAGATGCAGTCAAGTTCATCGGCGCTTGTGTCGCCGAGATCGCCGCCTACTGGCGCGCAAAAGGCTCGAAGCAAATCTCGATGGCGCTCGCGCCCCCTCGACCAGGCCACTTGCCGCCCGCGATCGGCCGCAATGAGCCATGCCCTTGCGGCTCTGGCTAAAAGTTCAAAAAGTGCTGCGGCATTCGTTCGCTCGCCGCGTGTTAATTGTCAGTTTCTTTCGTCAAGAAAAGATCGAACCCCGTGCCCAATCTGGCACGGCATCCCCGCGACGTGCAATCCCCAGATAATAGGTATGAAAAGAGGGTGTGCGGCGGTTAGAGCCGAACTCCACGAATACGATCTCAAGGCCGGCGGATGAAATCATATCCCGAAAAGTCTCGCTGGTCGAACCGTGGTTGCCCTCCAATAAGATGACAATGCCCCCCGGCTTCAGGTGGTCTCCGATCTGCGCAAAGAACGTACGGTGAATGCACCAATCCGGATCATGTGCCCGCAGATTACCAATGGCGTCGTCCGAGAACCACGGCGGATTGCCAACAACGAGGTCCCATTGCTCGGATTGAGGAATGTTTGCGAGATTATCGGATTGGTACACGTTAACGCGCGCGGCAAGTGCATTGTCGTCAATTGAACGCCGGCAGGCGGCGACAGCCTGAGGATTGATATCCGCAAGACAGAGCGTCTCCGTAAGGTCCGCCCCAAGAAGCGAGAAGCCGATGAAGCCCGGACCCGCACACCATTCAAACGTGCGTGCCTGCTTCGGCATGCCGCGATTGCGCAAATAAGGGACGAAGCCTGTTCCAAAGGTGGAGTGCGCCCAAAAGGTGGAGCCGCCGCCATCAAGGTGGTCCATGTAATGGACGCGAATACCTGCGACGGTCTTACGGCGCCAATGCCATACGCGCCGAAAGGCCAGCCTCATTTGAAGAGGGATCAACCGACGCAACAAATCTCTCACAACCGTTGTCTTCCCATGATGCAGATTGCATGACATTCGCTGGTGTACCCAAAGGGCGCCACGATCAGAATTTATGGCACGACGGAAAGCAGCAATCAATGCGACCGGTCCTGCTTCGAGACCTGCTCGTTCTACAGGAATCGTTCGTCATCGATTTTCCCGACGGCACTACTGAACGACATGTGCGGGATGGAGCAAGGTGGCGGGAGGCGCTGTGGGTCATTGTGACCCGAACACCCCTCTATCGCACGGCGCCGGGCTCACCTGCGTTCGACGGGTCAGCTTACTCGGCGGGCTCGGCGCCAAGCTTATAGCCGTCGAGAACGGGGCGGCTTTCCTGAGACGCGAGTTGCGTCTCTACGTGACGAAGCCAACGCACCCGCAAAGCAGTAATGTGATCTATGATCTCGCCAATTTGTTCAGCTGTGTATTTTGGCAAATTCATGGAGGTTTTCAACTGATCCGTTGATCGTCGATATAACCGCCGGCCACCAAATTTGGTTCCAGCAGTTGCCTATGCGGCAGTGGCCTCGGCGTGGCTGTCGTAATCGACAGAGGACGCTCGCTCTAGTAGTGCCGTTGCGTCCAGGTTCGCCCAAGATCGAGCAAACCTTGCCTTTCCTCGTCGATCTTGGCGTAAGAAGCCGAAAGCATCGCCTCTTTGGCATATAGCCAAAACTGATCTGTTTTCGACATGGCACACCCTAAGTGCCATGTCAGCCTGTTCGCCTAGGTAGTGGACGTCTGATCAAAATTGCTCACATATGCGGTTTGACTTAAATCGGTCCACAGTATGGGCCGTTCGGCGCTGCTATTTTTGTATAGCGAACATCACGTTCATCGGTCCAATTCAGCTTGGGGTAATTCATTTCTCACGGCAGAACTTTTGTCGCTGTCGGAACTAACGCATATGCCAACGACTACGGTAATCGCGACGACGGCGGCATTGTAATTTAGGTCGCTCACTGCTGCATCTGATTCTGAAGAAAACGGCGGCATTTTCGCACTCAGGTTCGACCGTGAACCGGCGGGAGTCTGTACAATATTGACCTGGCGAGCGAATTTTCCGCGATTCATTCGACCGACGGTGTGTTCGGCGGAAAGTAGCCGACGTCGAACATGCACGACCGCTTGTGCCTTCGCAATCACGCGGAGTGCTTGCCGCGCACGATGTGGAGCATTTACGGCCGCTCGCGCCACACCATCCCCAACAATCGCGCTACGACCCACGTACCAAGCGCCCAGCCTATCGCCATAAAGAATCCCCATACAAACCAAACCAACAATGCGTTGGCAGAAATCACCGGTACCATCAGACGCCCTCCCTTTGATTTGGCCGAACTCTTTGGCTCCTGCGCAGTATGAAACGACCGCCAAGACGAGGCAATATCTTTTGGCGCCGTGCCGGCCATGACCCTTACCTTGCTGCTCGTCGCAGCAGGTCCGGCAGCTCGGCGATGCTGGCCGCAATCCGCCGTGCCTCGTCGCGCGATAGCCGCCATCTGCCGCTGTGGCTCATCCTCGAAATAGACGTGGGCAATCGGCTGGTCTGTGGCGTCCGTCACGATGAAGGATTCCGTTCCTTCGTCGATTGACCAGGGTGGCGGGAAGCAGCGGGGCGTAAGCCTTTTGGACTTCGGTAGTGGGTCAGTCTCTTGCTTGTCGATCGGCCCAGTAGCGATATCGTCCGCAGACCGCCGCCGCCTGACTGAACTCCAAGGGCGGCGAATTTCGCTGTCGTCGATAACATCTTTCCGTCAGCCGGGGATATTTGCTGACCCGTTTCCGGCTTCGAGCTCGGACCCGAACTTGCCGAAGTAAGATGGCGCCATTAGGTCATGCGAATTGCACGCGCCAAAGATCGCGCTCCCACCGACGTTAAAACGGTAATTGATTCACCCCGGCCAAGGGGCATTCATAGCCAAACGCCGCGATACAAAATCAGGATGACCAGGGCGACGAATACCCCGAGTGCGATAGCAGCGGCAAGCTGAGTTGGCGGGAAGCGGCGAGTGGGCATTGTGGCGCCGAGCAAGCGATCGAATCAGTTACTCATTGTACCGCAAGTTTGGGCTCGCCGCGCCACAGGCACGGGGCTGGCGGAAAGCGGTGTCTGAGCAGCGATGGAAATTAACGAGCCCCAAGCGGATGGCCGTCACGTTTGGGGCTTCGAGAGCGCATGGTTTTTTTTGCGCTCTCTCTGGTCAGTAACCGAGCGGGCGCCGCGCCGGAATCCACCGCTGCTGCGATTTGTCCTTAGCCGATGAAAAATCGAGGATGCGGAGACGTGTTTATCGGGCGGCCGAATTAGTTACTCCGCGAAATGTCTCGGGGTGCTTGCTGCAGGCCTCCATGTCGTCTGCAAGCTTGTGTCCTTCCGCAGTAGGGTTCTGCAAGCGCCCGTCAGCCGGCCGTCACGGCTTGACAGGCCTCTGGCAGGTCAAGGGCCGCAATACAACGACATACCAACAGTGTGTGGCGCACGATGTTGAATATTTGCGCAATTGGTCCTTTTTGCGCGACGCCGGGATCATTCTGGTGACCGTCGCAACACGTGGTCGAAGGCAAGGGCGCTTATTGATACGCCTGTCCGTTGGCACAATTTCCACAGGCTCGATGTTACGGTCCGCGCTGTGTTAGGACGCTGTGTTAGGACCGCGAGCGCAAGCAACCCGCTGACTCTTTCGGTGTCGCAGTTCTCGCCCGAACCTTGAAGGCTTGCTCGAGCACATACGCATTGAGTATGGGCCAGACTGGATCGATGCTCCCTTTTCCGTCTACGGCCCGCTCGACCGCCGCTCTTGCCGCGGGTCCGTTCCACACCGAGCTTTCGATGAAGGAACGCTTTGCGCTTAGGTCCCGCAGCCACGGTTTCAGCGCACCGCAGGCCCAAGACTGCATCGGTGCAATGAAGCCGATCTTGTTAGTGCGCAGGCGGATTGGTTCTGGCAATATCCCTTGCATCGCCTGTCGGAGGACCAGCTTGGTATAGCTTGCTCCGATCTTGCTCGTTTCCGGGAGCGCAAAACTATAGGTCACCAGTCGCCAGTCCATGAACGGCATGCGCACTTCGATGCCGTGAGCCATTGAGGCACGATCGAAAACGCGCAGGAGTGTGGGTAACATAAGACCATGGAACCAACTGAATAGCATCGCCTCTAGAGGTGACATGCCGGCCATTCGCGGATCGGCCGCCTCGTCATATAGGCGGTGTGGACCATCATAAGGCGGCAAAAGCGTCCCCATTGCCGATCGGTGGGACGGCTGGCGGCGAACCAGGGCGCGCAGCGGCTCTAGGAGACCCAGTCGGGCGAGCGGCCCACGTGGAAACCGACGAAGCTTGCCCAAAAAGCCCGCATCTGTCGGCCCCGAAGTGTCACCGCGTAAACCCGCAAGAACGCAACAAAGATCCAGGTACCGCCTCAGATTCAGTGATCCAGATGCGGCCTCGATAGCTCTTTCGACGTAGAAATGGTAACCACCGACCAGCTCGTCGCTGCCATGTCCGTCAATGCTAACTCGAATGCCGGTACATCGCATGGCGCGATAGATTGACCAAGCGCCCAGATATTGCTGAAAATATATTCCTTCATGATCAAAGATTACCCTTTCAATATCTTTTAACGCCTGATGGTCATCGATATCTCGGTAGTCCGGCACCATGCCGGTATGGTCGATAACCGCTTTCGCATATTGGCGCTCGTCATAAGGGGTGCCGACGAAGCAGGCGACGAAGGCGCGCTGCCAGTCGTTCGGGGTATGCTCGACCGCGCCGCGGCGTCCGAGCTCCGCTAACGTACAGGCGATGGCGCTCGAGTCGAGGCCGCCGCTTAGCGCGGTTGCCAGCGGTACGTCACTGCGAAGCCGCAAGCGGCAGGCATCGAAAAACAGGGCGCGGAATTCCTCAGCTTGCTCTTTTAAGCTGCCTGGAGGCTGGGGCAGGTGGTCGAGCGTGTTCCACCAAGCATTGATCTGAACCCTTCCATCGGCCTCGACCACCATCGCATGGCCACCAGGCAGGCGACGGACCCCAGGCAGCAGGGTGTAGGGCGAAGCCTCCTGCCCGTTGATGTTCGAAAGCGTCTCGGCGAGAATCTCCGGATCGAAGGTGCCGTCGATCCAGGGCAGGGTGAGAAACGCCTTGAGTTCGGACGCGAAGACGAAGGCGCCGGCGTGATCGCTGTAATGTAGCGGTTTGACGCCAAAGCGATCGCGCGACAGGAACAGCCGCCTCTCGCGGGCATCCCAGATTGCGAACGCCCACATGCCGTTGAAACGCAGCTGGCAATCCTGCCCCCATTGCGCGTAGGCGGCGAGGATGACCTCGCTATCAGAGTCGGAGATGAAACGGTGCCCGAGGCCGCGCAACTCCTCGCGCAACTCGAGATAGTTATAGATCTCGCCATTATAGGTCAGCCAGTAGCGTCCCTCGGCATAGGACATCGGCTGCCGAGCCCGTTCGGAAAGGTCGAGGATGGCGAGCCGACGGTGGCCAAGCCAGAGCCGTGCCTCGGGGAAATGCTCGATGCCAAACCCGTCCGGCCCACGATGGGCAAGACTGTGGGTAAATGCGGCAAACACCGCCTCAGTGAGATCATGCGATGAATAAGACCAGGAGCCCGTTACGCCGCACATCGATGGTCCTCATTTGTGATATTCTGGTCAGCCTCCAGTAGGCGGCGTTATTCCTTGTGCTCGAAGTTTAAAGGATTGCTCAAGAATATACGCATTGAGAATAGGCCAGACCGGCACTATGCTCATTTTGCCGGTAACAGCTCGCTCGACCTGCGCTCTCGCCACAGAACCATTCCATATTGGGCTTTCGGCGAACGAACGGTTCGCACAGAGATCCAGCAGCCACGACTTCAGCGCGCCTCGCGCCCAACAGTCGATCGGTGAGATGTAGCCGAACTTGCTCGTGCGCAGCCGAACTGAATCAGGCACTAAGCCCTGCATCGCTTCGCGCAATACGCGCTTGGTAAATCCACCGCCATTTCTGCTCTCTTCCGGCAGCGCAAATCCAAAAGTAACAAGACGCCAATCCAAAAAAGGCATTCGCGACTCAATGCCGTTCGCCATAGACGCGCGATCAAAGCTGGTAAGTTGCATGGGCATTGCACCGCAGTGAAAGTTGTCAAAAAGCAGTCTCTGCGGAGACCTGCCTGAGGCGTGTAAATCGGGGGCGGAGAGTCTGCGCGAGCCCGCATAGGTGAGCAGAGAAGGTCCAAGATGGGGGATTGATAGATGGTCACCGCCCGAAATGCGAAGCAGTCGCGCCCGTAGCGACCGAACGCCCCTAAGAGTTGAATCCAGCAGTCGCAGGCGTGCAAGCCCTCGCTTGGCAAACCAGCGAAGCTCGCCAAGAATAGTGGCGCGGTCTATATGGAAATTACCACCCACAAGACCGCGGAGAACACGTCGCAACTCCAAATAGCGACGCAAGTTGAGGCGTGACACCGCCTGCTCAAGCTCCGACATAATGTAATCGGGGCTGCTTCCCAGAAGTCCATCCGCACCCTCACCGTCGAAGCACACGCGAACGCCGGCCCCGCGCATGGCACGGTAAAGCGTCCAGGTAGCAACGGCAGGAAACCCATAAATGGTTTCATGAGCAAACGTGCCCCTTTCAATATTTTGTAGGGCTTGTTGATCATCCACGTCTTGGTAGTATGGCACCATGCCGGTATGGTCGATAACCGCTTTCGTATATTGGCGCTCGTCATAAGGGGTGCCGACGAAGCAGGCGACGAAGGCGCGCTGCCAGTCGTTCGGGGTATGCTCGACCGCGCCGCGGCGTCCGAGCTCCGCTAACGTACAGGCGATGGCGCTCGAGTCGAGACCGCCGCTTAGCGCGGTTGCCAGCGGTACGTCACTGCGAAGCCGCAAGCGGCAGGCATCGAAAAACAGGGCGCGGAATTC
>Ga0210394_10006409_pt1 | contig 12765 bp, 7 predicted proteins | sample IncBWC12MmetaG_FD_160121 | JGI IMG/M metagenome (GOLD analysis project Ga0210394, IMG submission 160121) | Forest soil microbial communities from Barre Woods Harvard Forest LTER site, Petersham, Massachusetts, United States - Inc-BW-C-12-M | ecosystem: Environmental > Terrestrial > Soil >... | reverse complement strand
GTCCGGCGGGGCGTTTATGGTTTCGCATGTTCGGTTTCGGCGCGCGCCGATGGCGCTGGCGCTTGTTTTTTGCGCAACAACCCAGGCTCAGCAACCCCCCAACGGAGCAGCACCGCCCACTGCGCCCGCCACCACGGCAGGAGCAGCACCCTCGGCCGCAGCAAGCCAGGCGGCCGAAGCACCTCAGGTGATCGTCGTCACCGCCACCCGCACGGCGCGTGACGTGCTCGAAGTGCCGGCGTCTGTTGACCTGATCCAGCGCGACGACTTGCACGATGCGCAGCTGCGGATCAACGCTTCCGAGGTGCTGGATCGGATCCCAGGTGTGGTCGCACTGAACCGACAGAACTACGCGCAGGATCTGCAGATCTCGATTCGCGGCTTCGGCGCCCGTTCCTCGTTCGGCGTGCGCGGCGTGCGACTGTACGTCGATGGGGTGCCGGCCACCCTGCCGGACGGCCAGGGCCAGGTCTCCAACTTTCCGCTCAATGCGGCCGAAAGCATCGAGGTGCTGCGCGGTCCTTTCTCGGCGCTGTACGGCAACTCTTCGGGCGGCGTGATCGCTCTGACGACACCGCTGAAGCCGGGGCCAACCGCAGGCGAGGTGGGTTTCGCCGCCGGAACCAACAGCACCACGCGCACCGCCGCCGATCTGGCGGGAGGCAGCGAATCGATCGCCTACGCGCTCGACGGCGTAGCGTTCCACACGGGCGGATTCCGTCCGCACAGCGCCGCGGGGCGCGGCATCTTGAACTTCCGTCTCGGCCTGCTCGACACTCCCGTTGGCCAACTGCGGCTATCGGCCAATTCGCTCGAATCGGACAACGCGCAGGACCCGATGGGTCTGACACGCCAGCAGCTTCAAGCCGACCCGGACCAGACCACCCCGGAAGCGTTCGAGTTCAACACTCGCAAGAGCACGCGCAATGGCACGCTGGGCGCTAACCTGCGCTCCGACCTGGGCGAAGTGCGTCTCGAAACCTCGCTCTGGGTGGGCGCGCGCGGCATACGACAGTTTCAGTCGATCCCGCCGTCCAGCCAGAACGCACCTTCCAGTCCCGGCGGCGTGATCGACCTGGGCCGCCATTTCGGCGGCGCCGATTCGCGCGCAACGCTCGAGCGCGGAATGTTCACGACCACGGCAGGCCTCGATTTTGAGCGCCTGGTCGAAGATCGCTCCGGCTATAACAACTTCACCAGTGCGTCGACGCGGCCCATCCCGGCGTCCGCCATCTGCGGCGAGGCGACGCTCACGTGCGGCGTGCTGGGCAAATTGCGGCGCGACGAAACCAATTCGCTCAATTCGATCGATCCCTATGCGCAAACCGAGGCACGGCTCAGCGACTCTTGGCGCCTGCTGGCCGGCGTGCGCTCGGTTCACGTCGACGTGAACTCGAGCGACCATTTCCACAAGACACCGGCCACGAACAGCTCCGGCTCGGTCAGCTATGCGGGGCTCAACCCGACCGCGGGCGCCGTATTCCTGCCCACGCGAGACCTCAGCTTCTACGTCTCGTACGGTCGCGGCTTCGAGACACCGACCTTGAATGAGCTCGCCTACAAGCCGGACGGCAGCCCGGGGCTGAACACGTCGCTGAAGGCGGCACGCAGCAACAACTACGAACTCGGCGCCAAGGCGCGTCTGGCGGCGGGACTGCGCGGCTCGGTTGCGCTGTTCTCGACCTTTACGAACGATGACATCGTGGTGCGCAGCAACTTCGGCGGGCGCTCCGGCTACGCCAACGTCGGACGAACGCGACGCGACGGTGTCGAAGCGGAACTCGAGGCCCATCCAGTTGACGGCTTGACGCTGGCCACCAGCGCTTCGCTGATCAACGCGCGCTTCGAAAGCAGCTTCCTGACCTGCTCCGCAGCCCCGTGCGTGACGCCGGATCTGCTGGTCGCCTCGGGCAACAAGTTGCCGTCGGTGCCCGCTCGCACGCTATGGGCGCAGGCCAAGTACGACGCTGGCTGGGCGCAAGCCTCGGTCGAAGGGCATGTTCAATCCAGACTGTTCGTGAACGACCTGAACTCCGACCAAGCCGGGGGAGCCGGTGTGTTGGACGCGGTGCTCGAGCACACGGGTTCCTGGGGTCCGCTGCGACCGCACGTCTTTGCGCGCGTCGACAACCTGAGCAACCGCCGCTATGTCGGATCGGTCATCGTCAACGAAACGACCGGGCACTTCTTCGAGCCGGCGCCAACGCGGACCTGGCTTTTTGGGCTGGATTTGGCGTTCTAACGAGCACCCTCACCCCAGCCCTCTCTCTCATGAAGCGCGAGAACGACTGGACGGCAAGCTCCCCTCTCTCACGAAGTGGGAGAACGACAGGACGGCAAGCTCCCCACTTTCATGAAGTGGGAGAACGACAGGACGGCAAGCTCCCCACTCTAGCGAAGTGGGAGAACGACGGGCGAGCTCCCCCTGCCTGACGAAGTGGGAGAACGACGGGCAAGCTCCCCCTGCCTGACGAAGTGGGAGAACGACGGGCAAGCTCCCCCTGCCTGACGAAGTGGGAGAACGACGGGCAAGCTCCCCTCTCCCACGGAGTGGGAGAGGGGCCGGGGGTGAGGGTGCCTGCTATCCGGGCTTCTTCGAGCGAGCCACGACCTGGGTGATTCGCCATTGCTGCAGGATCGACAGCGCGTTGTTCACGACCCAGTAAAGCACCAGCCCCGCCGGGAAGAAAAAGAACATCGCGCCGAAAATGAACGGCATGATCGCCATCATGCGTGCCTGGACCGGATCGGGCGGTGTCGGATTCAGCTTGTACTGAATCCACATGCTGGCCATCATCACGATCGGCAGCACGAACCACGGGTCGGGCGTCGCCAGGTCGCGTATCCATAGCATCCACGGCGCGTTGCGCATCTCCTCGGTGGCGAGCAGTACCCTGTAGAGCGCGAAAAACACGGGGATCTGCACCAGCACCGGCAGGCACCCCATCACCGGGTTGATCTTCTCCTTCTTGTACAGCTCCATCATCGCCAGCTGCATCTTCTGCCGATCCTCGCCGTACTGCTCGCGCAGCTTGGTCAGCCTCGGCTGCAGCTCCTTCATCTTCGCCATCGACTTGTAGCTGGCGGCCGACAGCGGGTAAAACGCCGCTTTGACCAGCACGGTCAACAGCACAATGGCCCAGCCCCAGTTGCCGACGAGCAAGTGCAGCCAGCCGAGCAGCAAAAACAGCGGCTTCGCGATGAACGTCAGCCACCCGTAGTCGGCAACCCGGTCCAGCTCGGGGGCGATCGACTCCAACGCCTTCTGGTCCTGCGGGCCGACATACAAAGTCGACTCGAGCGTGATGTGCGCACCCGGGGCCAGCGTCGCCAGCTTCATCAGCGCTCCGGCCGCGTACAGGTGGTCGCGGTCTGCCGCGTAGTACTCGCGGCGCATTTTCTCGGGAGGCACCCAGGCCGCGACGAAGTAGTGCTGCACCATCGCAACCCAGCCGTCGTCGGCCGGTTTCAGATCGTCGGCTTTCTTCTTGTCGACGTCCTCGAACGAGATCTTGCGGTACTTGTCGACGTCCGAGTAGAAAGCCGGACCGGTATACGAACGCGCAAAGTACGAATCATCTTCGGGCGAGTTGCCGTCGCGCACCAGCTGCAGGTACAGCGACGGCGACACCGGATCGCTTCCGACGTTCGTGATTTCGTGCGAGACCTGAATGTCGTAGTGGCCGCGCCGGAACGTGTAGGTCTTGACCAGCCGAACGCCGCCCGATTGCGCTTCGAACCAGACCACCAGCTTGTCCTGGCCGTCGGCCAGCGCGCGCGGCCCGCTGGCCACGTCGAAGCGCGTGCCACGATGATTCGGAAACGGATTGTCGGCCGAGCCGCCGATCAACCCGGTCTGAGCCTGATACACGTGTCCGGCGCTGGTGTCGAACAGCACCACGTGAGCATCGCTGTGGAAGGCGCCGGTCGCATGGCCGATCTTCTGTGAATGCAAAAAGTTGGTCAGCCCCAACACCCGGGCCAACCCTTGCTCGGTCCAATCCGGCGCGAGCTTTTGCGCTGGAAGCTCGACCCGCACCAGCGTGGCACCGATCGGGTCGAACTCGGCCCTGATCAGATCGGTCTGAATCTTCAAGCGCTCCGCGCTGGCCGAAGCGCCCGCCGGCGGCGGCGCACCCGCCGCCGACGCTTGCGGGTTCGGAGCCGGTACTTCTCCAGGCGCTTGGACCGTTGCCGTCGGGCCTGCTGACGGCGCCGGGGCCGTTACCGTAGGCCGCGGCATCGACGCGGTCTTGTAAAGCTCCCAACGCTGGTACAGCAGTGCCAGCGACAGGCCGAAAACCAGCCAGAGAATCGTGCGCCGGGTGTTCTCCATCGACCTCAGGCCCCCCAATGGAATTCATCGGGGACCGGATCGACACCGCCGGCGTGCCAGGGGTTGCAACGCAGCACCCGGCGGGCGGCCAGCCAACTGCCCCTGGCGGCGCCGTAGCGAACGATGGCCTGACGGGCGTACTCCGAGCAGGTCGGCCAATGGCGGCAATGGTTGCCGAGCCACGGGCTAAGCAGGAACTGGTAGGCGCGTATCAGCCCGAGCAGCAGTGGTTTCATGGCTTGCCGGTGCGAAGATGTCGCGCAAGCTGGGCGATCAACGAATCGGCCTCGGTGCGCAGGCAACGCTTCAGCTCTGCCTGACCCATCTGGTCCACGCCCGGCAACGGACTGCGCAATCGCAACACGATGTCGACGTTGCGGTCCGCGACCAGCGGGCGCAAGGTTCCCAGGGCGTTGCGGGCGGCCTCGCGCAGGACTCGCTTGACCAGCGATCGTTGGGCCGCGCGGCGCGCCTGCCGACGACCCACCGTGAAGCCGAACTGAACGGAGTCGGCCTCTGGCTGGCGAACGGTCGAAGCGGGTCTATCCACACTGTCCCTTGATTCTTGCTCTAATGTCGGCCGGTCCGATTCGGCGGGTGTCTCCAACCGGGCTGAAGCCGCCAACAGCTGCCGCGCAGCCCGCCACGTCGCGCGGTCGCCGACTACCGCAGCGAACTGCTCGGGCTTTCGCAGCCGCGTCGCGCGTGGGAACGCGCGAGGGCTGCGCTCGGGCATCCGCCGTCCGCTGGTCCGTCGTCCTGACGTCGTGTCTTCAAACCCGTGATTCAGACGCGACGTTCAGACCGCAAGCCGCTTTCGCCCCTTGGCTCGCCGCGCACTCAACACGGCCCGCCCGCCGCGTGAGCTCATCCGTTCCCGGAAGCCGTGGGTGCGTTTGCGCTTCACCACGGAAGGCTGATAGGTTCGTTTGGTGGCCACGTTAGGAGTCCAGTTTTTCTCTGTGCGCCGGCCGATTCCGGCAAAGCCCTCTATTAGACGCGACCCAACCGCAGTGCGTCAAACCGGCCGCCGGCATCGACGACTGACTGACTGTCAAGCACTCGATTTGGTGTTCTGTCAATCCAAATTAGTGTGCGCCCACTGTTATGTCAGCCCTCTACAAATGAGCCGATCGGACCATCGAATCCAGCCAAAAGATGCGTCCTGGCTTGTGGATAACTCACGCTACGGCAAGTACAATGCGTCCTCGGTCAAGCCGGTTTCTGGATCGATCCGGATGCAGCCTCGGAACGGTCCAACCACCCAACCCGCGGTATCACGCGCCGCGGGCGATCAGGCTCCCGAGACACGCTTCAACCATAAAACGACTAGGCGCCGGCGCTCACACGACCGGCTTGCGGCGGGATCGGCGGACGATGCTCAATTTCTGGCAAGACTGCTCGCGGCTTTTGGAAAGCGAGTTGACGCCGCAGCAATTCGCGGCCTGGATCAAGCCCCTGAAGGCAATCAACTTCGACGATGAGACCGGCGACCTTAGGATCGGAGCTCCAAACCGGTTGAAGCTGGATGCGGTGCGCGCGCAGTTCTCGTCCCGGATCCAGGCGGCGGTCGCCAGCGTGTTACACCGACCGGTCAACGTCGTGTTCGAAGTCGAAGCCGACGCGCGCGACGAGGCGCTGGCTCGCGACGGCGCGCACGAAACCGCCGCGCGTGACAGCGCCGCGGAGACCGCCGAGTTGTGCTCGGTAGCCGCGGCCTCGCAAAGTCAGGAGCGAGCGCGGCTCAATTCGATGCTGACGTTCGACAACTTCGTCACGGGCAAAGCCAACCAGCTCGCGCGCGCCGCTGCGATGCAAGTCACCGAGAATCCCGGTGGCTCCTACAATCCGCTGTTCCTGTACGGTGGTGTGGGCCTCGGCAAGACGCACCTGGTGCATGCGGTTGGCAATGGAGTCCTGTCGAAGCGGCCGAATGGCAAAGTGCGCTACATCCACGCCGAGCAGTACGTCAGCGACGTGGTGCGCGCCTACCAGCGCAAGGCCTTCGACGACTTCAAGCGCTACTACCATTCGCTCGACCTGCTGTTGATCGACGACATCCAGTTCTTTGCCGGCAAGAGCCGCACGCAGGAGGAGTTCTTCTACGCGTTCGAGGCGCTGGTGGCGGGTCGCAAGCAGATCATCATCACCTGCGACACCTACCCGAAGGAGCTGAAGGACATCGAGGATCGGCTCCTTTCGCGTTTTGCTTCGGGGCTGAACGTGGCGATCGAGCCCCCAGAGCTGGAGATGCGCGTTGCGATTCTGTTGAAGAAGGCCGAGCTCGAGGGCAACGAACTGCAGGAGGATGTGGCGTTTTTCATCGCGAAGAACCTGCGCAGCAATGTGCGCGAACTGGAAGGCGCGCTGCGCAAGGTGCTGGCGTTCGCGTCGTTCCACGCGCGCCCGATCACGGTCGAACTGGCGCGCGAGGCACTGAAGGATCTGCTGCAGGCGAGCACCGGGCAGATCACGGTCGAACTGATCCAACGCACCGTGGCGGACTACTACAAGATCAAGGTTTCCGACATGTACAGCAAACGGCGCCCGACCAGCATCGCAGCGCCGCGCCAGGTTGCGATGTACCTCGCCAAGGAGCTGACTCAGAAAAGCCTGCCTGAGATCGGTGAACTGTTCGGCGGACGTGACCACACGACGGTGCTGCACGCGGTTCGCAAGATCGCCGACGTTCGGGCCAAAGACAACGAGCTGAATCACGCGCTGCACGTGCTCGAGCAGACGTTGAAGGGTTAAGGAGTGGATAGGCTGTGGAAAGTGGACTAACAACTGCACCTCGTTTGTGGACAAGCGGGGCGCGTTCGTCGTGGCGGCTTGGGTAACCCAGAAAGCTCCACCGGGTTCCTTGGCTGCCGGGCTTACTTGTCCACAACAAACGCGCTCTGTAAGGGATTGAAAGCAAACCGTTTCTTGGATCTTTCCCCAGCGATGCTCGTCATTATTAGTTATCTATTACTAAAAGGAATGTAAGCAATGCAACTTGTCAAAGCGCCGCGGGATGCTTTGCTCAAGCCCTTGCAGGTCGTCAGCGGAATCGTGGAAAGACGCCAGACGCTGCCGATCCTCGCCAATGTCCTGTTGCGTCGGGACGGGGAGCACCTGTCGTTCACGGCGACCGATTTGGAGATCCAGATACAGACCGGGGCCGATCTGTGCAGTGGCAAGGAATCGGCCGCTACCACCGTATCGGCGCGCAAGCTGCTCGACATCCTGCGGGCACTGCCCGAGGACGAAGTAACCCTGTCCTGGGTGAACAAGCGCCTGGCGGTGCAGTGCGGCCGCAGCCGTTTCAATCTGCAGACGCTGGCGGCGGAGGAATTCCCGACCGTCAATCAAGCCGAGTTCAACCTGGACTTCACGCTGCCTTCGTCCACCTTCAAGCATCTGCTGTCGATGGTGCACTTCGCGATGGCAGCGCAGGACATCCGCTATTACCTGAACGGGATGTTGCTGGTGTGCGACGGCAACCGGGTGCGGGCGGTTGCGACCGACGGCCATCGGCTGGCCTTGTGCGAGACGACGCGCGACGGCGAATCGGGGCCGGTGGAGGTCATCATTCCTCGCAAGACGGTGCTGGAGCTGACTCGCCTGCTGCCGGACGGCGATGAGCCGGTGAGGATCCAGATGGCCGCTGGCCAGGTGCGCGTGTCGTTCGGCGCTGTGGAATTCATTTCCAAACTGGTCGAGGGCAAGTTTCCCGATTACACGAAGGTGATCCCGGCTTCCAATCCGAAGCAGTTCCTGATCGGCCGCGAGAATCTGATGCAGGCCCTGTCGCGCGTCGCCATCCTGACCACCGACAAGTTCAAGGGGGTGCGTTGCGTGCTCGCTCCCGGTGCGCTGAAGATCAGCTCGACCAACACCGACCAGGAGGAGGCGCAGGAGGAGATCGAAATCGACTATTCCGGCGAAGCTCTGGACATCGGCTTCAACGTCACCTACCTGCTCGACGTGCTATCCAACCTGAAAACCGAGCAGCTCAGATTCGCGTTCGGCGATGCGCTGGGTAGCGCGCTGGTGACGCTGCCCGATTCGGAGCGCTTCAAGTACGTCGTGATGCCGATGCGGATCTGACCGAAGGCGATCCGCTTCGACAGTCGATCGTTGACAGTACCCATCGAAACTTTTCAGAGAAGTTGAGCATGTCCGCAGTACCCACGCCCAGCAATCCAACCAGCAACGGTTCCAACGGGAACGGTCACGGCAACGGCCGCCACGACACGGCTCCGGCCAACGATTATGGTGCCGAGAGCATTCAGATCCTGGAGGGTCTGGAAGCGGTTCGCAAGCGCCCGGGGATGTACATCGGGGATACGCACGATGGGACGGGCCTGCACCACATGGTGTTCGAAGTGGTCGACAACTCGATCGACGAGGCGCTGGCCGGCTTCTGCGACGACATCGTGACTACGATTCACACGGACAACTCAATCTCGGTCATCGACAACGGGCGCGGCATTCCGACGGATGTCAAGCTCGACGACAAGCACGATCCGAAGCGCTCGGCCGCCGAAATCGCGCTCACCGAGCTGCACGCGGGCGGAAAGTTCAACCAGAACAGCTACAAGGTGTCGGGCGGGTTGCACGGCGTCGGCGTGTCGGTCGTCAATGCGCTGTCCAAGTGGCTGCGACTGACGGTGCGTCGTGACGGCCGCGTGCACTTCCTCGAGTTCAAGCGGGGCGAGGCCCAGGGACGCGTGCTGGAAACGGTCGAGCAGGACGGCAGCGCCGTCGCAGTCACGCCAATGCGGGTGCTGGGCGAAACCGAGAAGCGCGGTACCGAAGTGCACTTCCTGCCGGATGACGAGGTCTTCGGCCAGATCGAATTCCACTACGACATCCTGAGCAAGCGTCTGCGGGAGCTGTCGTTCCTGAACAATGGGGTGCGGATCCGCCTGATCGACCAGCGCAGCGGCAAGGAGGAGGATTTTGCCTTTGCCGGCGGCGTGAAAGGCTTCGTCGAGTACATCAACAAGAACAAGACCCTGCTGCACCCCAACGTGTTCTATGCGGCGGACGAGTCGACCGCGGCGACGCCCGGAGCGCGGATCGAGGTGGAAGTGGCGATGCAATGGAACGACGGCTACGTCGAGAACCTGCTCGCATTCACCAACAACATCCCGCAGAAGGACGGCGGCACGCACATCACCGGTCTGCGCGCGGCGATGACGCGCGTGCTGAACAAGTACATCGAGGAAAAGGAGTTCGCCAAGCGCGCCAAGGTCGAGACCACCGGCGATGACATGCGCGAAGGCCTGACCTGCGTGCTCAGCGTGAAGGTGCCCGAGCCGAAGTTCAGCTCGCAGACCAAGGACAAGCTCGTGTCGTCCGAAGTCCGGCCGGCGGTCGAGGAAGTGGTGGCGCGCGCGCTGGAAACGTTCCTGCTCGAGCGCCCGAACGACGCGAAGATCATCTGCAGCAAGATCGTGGACGCGGCACGGGCGCGCGAGGCAGCGCGCCGGGCACGCGAAATGACACGGCGCAAGGGGGTCCTGGACGGCGCCGGCCTGCCCGGCAAGCTCGCCGACTGCCAGGAGCGCGACCCGGCCAAGAGCGAGCTGTACATCGTCGAGGGCGATTCGGCCGGCGGCTCCGCCAAGCAGGGGCGCGACCGCAAGTTCCAGGCGATTCTGCCGCTGCGAGGCAAGGTGCTGAACGTCGAGAAGGCGCGCTTCGACAAGCTGATCTCGTCGGAGCAGATCGCCACGCTGATCACGGCGCTCGGCACCAGCATCGGACCCGACTTCAACCCGGATAAGCTGCGCTACCACCGGATCATCGTGATGACCGATGCCGATGTCGACGGCGCGCACATCCGCACGCTGCTGCTGACGCTGCTGTACCGGCAGATGCCGCAACTGGTCGAGCGCGGCCACGTCTACATCGCGCAGCCGCCGCTGTACAAGCTCAAGCACGGCCGCACCGAGCGGTACCTGAAGGACGACCACGAGCTGGCCCAGCACATGCTCGAGCTGGCTCTGCACGAAGCGCAGCTTTACCCGAATCAGGCCGCCTGGGACGAGCAGCGTCCGCTCGACAGCGAGGCGCTGGCCGAGCTGGCGCGCCAGTACGTTGCGGCCGATGCGATCGTGCAGAGGCTGTCCCGCGTGATCGACCGCGGGGCGCTGGAGGCGATCATGGCGGGCGTCGCAATTGACCTGAGCGACGACACCAGCGCTTCGCTGAGCGCCCGGGCGCTGGTGTCGGCGCTCCCGGTCAACGGCGCCGGTCCAGCCGGCGTGCGCGCTCAGCGCGACCCGCATACCGACCGCTGCGCGCTGCGAATCGAGCGCCGCCAGCACGGCAACGTGAAGGTCAGCACGATCGACGCCGACTTCGTGCTGGGGGCCGACTACGCCGCGCTGTCGACCGCGGCCGCGCAGTTCCGAGGCCTGCTCGGCGAGGGCGCGCGCGTGGCGCGAGGCGCCGGCGAAAAGCGCAAGGACGCTCCGGTGGCCGATTTCCGAGGCGTCATGAACTGGCTGCTGGCGCAGGCCGAAGCCGGCGTTGCCAAGCAGCGCTACAAGGGCTTGGGCGAAATGAACCCCGAGCAGCTGTGGGAAACCACGATGAATCCGGCGGTGCGGCGTCTGCTCAGAGTGCAGATCGACGATGCGATCGGGGCCGACGCGATCTTCACGACCTTGATGGGCGACGAAGTCGAGCCGCGGCGCCAGTTCATCGAGGCCAACGCGCTGGCAGCGGGGAACATCGATATCTGATGCTGTAGGTTCTCAGAATAGTTGGCAACAATCACACTAGTTGTCAACGCCGACGACCTGCGCAGCCGTAAGGGGCCGGCCCCTCACATGTGAGTCCTATCAAAGCCCCAAGTCTGCGGCAGCTTCGCCGCTACGCGATCGCGCGCAGCCTTTTCAAGGCCACCAGCCTGACGCGGGCCATTGCGCGCCTGGGCTTCGTCCAGGCCGACCCGATGCGGGCGCCCGCTCGCGCCCAGGATCTGATCCTCGCGCAGCGCGTCAAGGACTATCGCGCCGGCGAGCTGGAGCGCCGCTACCCGCGCCTGGCGATCGAAGAGGCCTTCTTCGTCAACTACGGTTTCCTGCCTCGCAAGACCTTGGCCCTGCTGCATCCGCGCCGGGCGCCGCGCGCCTGGGATGCCAGGATGCAGGCGCGCGGTCAGGAGGTGCTGGCCTTTGTGCGCCAGCATGGTCGCACCCACCCCAAGGACGTCCAGGCCCATTTCGACCATGGCCGCATCAGGCGCTGGGGCGGCGACCTGAATGCCAGCACGCATCTGCTGCAGGGCCTGCACTATCGCGGGCTGCTGCGCGTGGCGCGGCGCGAGGCTGGCACCCGGGTCTACCAGGCGATCGAGCACCCGCCGCAGGACGACCGCCCCGAGGCCCGGCTCGCGCGCGCCGGCCAGTTGCTGGACATGGTCGTGCAGCTCTACGCGCCGCTGCCTGCGGCCAGCCTGAGCTATCTGTGCGGACTGCTGCGCTATGGAGTGCCGCACCTGGCCGCCGAAGCGCGGCAGGTCCAAGAGCACGCCAAGTCCCGCTATGCCCATGCCCAGGTCGACGGCCTGTTGTGGTTCTGGCCGCAGGGCGAGAAGCCCGTGGCCGCCCAGCACCCGGTCGACGACAGGCTGCGCTTCCTCGCGCCCTTCGACCCCGTGGTCTGGGACCGACGGCGCTTCCAGTTGTTCTGGGGCTGGGAATACAAACTGGAGGCCTATGTGCCGGCCCACAAGCGCCGCATGGGCCATTACGCGATGCCCATGCTATGGGGCGAACAAATACTGGGCTGGGCCAATTTGAAGGTGGTCGATGGCCGGCTGCAGCACGAGCTGGGCTTCGCCGGCCCGCGGCCACGCGGCAGTGCCTTTCAGCTGGCGCTGGACGAGGCATTGCAGCAGATGCAGGAGTTTCTGAAACTCTAGCGCTCACGGACTCGGATTGGGCCGCAGCAGAAATCGATTCGCAACTCTTGTCGTGGCTAAGGCGCGCCTACGATTCAAACGTCAGGCAACGTGGGATCGCCGACCCGATGGGGCCTTAGCGCGAAGGGGGATTCCTCCCCGACAAAGTAGGGTATGGCGCGGCGGCAGCTGCCTCTATGCTTCAGCTACGCGCCGACCGGCATCGCCCAATCGACGAAGAGCGATTCGACAGCCACCGCGCCGCGACTGCGAGGCCTTACCGTGAAGATGACGACTTTCGTCCTGCGCACTGCCTCCCGCCCCATCTGGCTGTGCAGCCTGTTATCGGTCTTGCTGGCCCCGGGACCATCGGTCGCCGGCGCTCTGGGGCCGACCCCGGGATCTGATGCCACGGCCGACGATACCGCCCGGTTCTACGGCGCCTGGAAGGCCGATTTTTCTTCGAACGGGCAGACGGTCATGATCCTGTCCGTGCATGACGCCGGTGGCTATCACAATTTCGTGC
>Ga0210394_10006408_pt1 | contig 12765 bp, 14 predicted proteins | sample IncBWC12MmetaG_FD_160121 | JGI IMG/M metagenome (GOLD analysis project Ga0210394, IMG submission 160121) | Forest soil microbial communities from Barre Woods Harvard Forest LTER site, Petersham, Massachusetts, United States - Inc-BW-C-12-M | ecosystem: Environmental > Terrestrial > Soil >... | reverse complement strand
CCACCCAGCAGCATGGGCTGGTATTTCCCGCTGGAGTGGTTTCTCACACTGGCGCTGGCGGCTTGGTGCTGGGCGGCGGGACTGGTTGGCTTACACGGCTGCTCGGACTGTCGTGCGACAACGTTGCAGCCTTCACGCTGGTCACAGCCGATGGATCGTTGGTTCGCGCGAGCGGCGCCGAAAATTCCGAGCTTTACTGGGCATTGCGCGGAGGTGGTGGAAACTTTGGCGTCGTCACCGAATTCGAAGTGCGATTGCATCCGTTGACCTCTGTCGTGCTGGCAACCTCGTACTGCCCGCAAGACGACATCGTTCGCGTATTGCAGGAGTGGCGCGAGTTCATGCCCGCGGCCCCGGACGAATTGAAATGGAATATCTCGCTCGTCCTCGCGCCGAACGATGTTCGCGCGCCGGAAGAACTTCGCGGAAAGCCAGCGCTGAGTTCGAGCATGGTGTGGTTCGGAGACGAGGCCACCGCACATCGCCACATCAATCGCATATTTTCAGTCGGCAGGCACTTTGGCCGCAGCATGAAAACAATTTCATATCTAACGCTGCAAACAATGGCGGATTCCGATTTTCCCCACGGTCGCCGCTACTACACAAAATCGGGATATTTTGCAGAGTTCACTGACTCCGTCATTGAAATTATGGTTCAGGCCCTTGCCGGCATTCCGTCGCAGAGCACACAGATTGAATTGGCCTACCTCGGTGGCGCGGCCGGGCGCGTGAACGCATCGGAAACTGCGTTTGGCGATCGCAGCGCGCCTTTTATTTTGAATCTTCTGGCGGATTGGAAGGATCCGGCCGTTGACGCCGCGAACGTCTCATGGGTTCGGAGTCTGTTTAACGGCTTGCGGCCACACATGAAGCCTGGCGTGTATGTGAATTTCATGAGCGGCGACGAACAGGAACGCGTGCCCGAAGCCTATCAAGATCGCTGGCAGCGCCTGCTGAAGGTCAAGACGCAATACGACCCTTCGAACTTCTTTCGCCTGAATCAAAACATCGCGCCCCTAACTAAGTAATTCCGATCGCCTTCAGCGATGCCCTAGCATTGTGCAGGAAGTGTTGCTGGAAAGCCCTCACGGGTGTACATTTTCACACCCTACCGGAGGTGGGCGATGAGGTCGCTATCTTCTATTCTGGTGCTGTGCCTGCTGGTGTTTTTGGCCGTCTCGTCTCGAAGCAGCGCTCAGCGAGCACCGCGCGGGGAAGTGCATGCACTCCAGGCGACCTCTGACAAAGGGGGCGAGCATCCGGCGAGTACGGAAATTTCAGGCCCTGCGACCGTCACTTGCCTCAACGGTGTTTCAGAGACTCCCAATGCGCTAGTTTCCTGTTCTGTGACAGGCCCGGGATTTACCGGAGTTTTGAACAAAGGGAAGTCGGCAAATTTGACTGGTGCGGGAACCGTGATCCTGAAATGTCGCGGGCAGGGTTTTATGAGATGCGATGCGCGAGTAGACATCCCGCCGCCATCGAAGTGAACTGCATCTCATAGTAGGGGAGCACGGGCAGTTGTATTTTGGTTTTTGCATTTCGAATCAGCCTCGGGGGAGCGCGCGGTAACGACCGGACGAGCAGTGCCCGGCGAGAAGCCGCATGCTTGATTCTGACGCGGAGGCGTTAGATGGAACCCATCAAAGCATTCACCCTAAAACGCGACCTTGTCGCCGAGTATGACGAAGAATACTTGGAGATGAAGGTGAGCGATTTGCGCAATAAACTCGACGCGCTTTCGAGGGCGAATTACGGTCCTCAGTTGGAGATCAAAGAAATTCAGAACAGCCTCAATCCCATCAAGGCTGGCGACATTCGCACAAAACGCGGCATCTACCAGTTGGCATATCGGCGCTACATACTGATCTGTCCCGACGACGAACTCCTGAGCGTAATCTTGGAATTGAAATCCCGCCTCTATCATCTCGATAGAAATGGCGAAGAAATCTGGAGCCCGCGAAGGCTGGACGCATTGGAACACGCCATTCGAATCCACGATGGCAATGGTCATCTTCGTGTCGAAATAGAAACGCTGGCGAAGGCGATCGACGAGGGCAGATTCCGCATGCGGCGCGATGACGACTTGCGGCGCGATTTCCTCGTCTTTGCGTTCCGGTCGAATCTGATTTTGTTTGCTGTATTACTCTCCGTGCTAGGTCTATTTGTAATTCTCAAGGTTGATGTCCATTCGCAGTGGCGAAAACTTCCCGTGCTGCTGTTTGGCGCCTGCGGAGGGATGCTCAGCGCGACGATGCAGTACCGGCGTCAGCGCATTTCGCCTGGTGAACTTCGCATCGAGCCCGTCCAGTTATTCTTCCGTTCGGTGCTGGGCGCGTTTGCTGCCGGCATTGTCACGCTGTTCTTGCAGCTCCGAATCGTGGATTTTCCGGCGTTGCATGTGGGAGCGGAGGACGGAGCCTTTCTCACTTCCAGCGCGCAATACATCGTGGCGTTCGCCAGCGGCTTCGCAGAAAGACTCTTCTTCCGTTCTGCCGAGAAACCTTCGCCGAAGCGCCCCGAAGCTGCGCCAGCAGTAGTCCAACAGACGCCCACGCGCCCCGCTGCAAAAAGCGCAACTGCAGGCCGTTAGTCGCGAAGATAGTCTTCAGTTCGTTGTGGGAAGTAACTGAGAGTGGCGCGCCCGGAGAGAGTCGAACTCCCGACCTTCTGGTTTCCGCCGCAGGCGGACTCTATCCAGCTTCGCTGCGATTGAGGCACGAAGCAAGTATCCGCTTCAGTCCTTCGCGCCCTTTTCCGGTTTTGAGCCATCGCTCTCGCCGCATCGCTTCGGCGCGTGTAGCAAATTGCTCTTGGTGGACAAGAACCCAGGTTCCTCGCCCTTTGGTCGATTTGGCGATGCCGGAATTGTGCTGCCCAACTCTTTGGGTGAGATCTGCCGTAAAACCAACATAGTGTCGGTTGGTTGTTTCGCTGCGAAGAACATAGACAAAGAACATAGAGTTGAAGTGGCGCGCCCGGAGAGAGTCGAACTCCCGACCTTCTGGTTCGTAGCTAAATTTCGCCCTCCGTTTCCCGAATGAAAACGACACCTCGCTCTGGAGCCTCGTTGATTCCATTCACTTTATCGTGTTCCTTCGTCTTCATCCGTTCCGCTCCGTTCTGCTGTGTTTTTTTCTCATAGGGGAAAAATAGGGGAAAATCGCTGTGGGGCGACCAGGACTGGACGGAAACAAGGAGTAAACAGTTTACAATGAAAATAAATAAAATCACCCTTCCCGATTTGGAATTATAATGGCCACGGTGGTCAGAGTTGTCCGGCCAGTGGGCCGAGCTCAACAAGGAGGCATGCAGGTGACCAACGCTATCTCAGAACTGCCAGGGTAATTGCGGCAGTTGTGAGGCGTTGATGTGTCGGGAGCAGCAGGAGGTACGGACCTGCGGAGCGTCTGAGAAAGTCTCCGCCGCGAATTCAATCGCGAATGAATTCTTACGTTCGGTGCGCAATTCAATGTCGCCCCGGGTGAGTCGGCCGAAAGGCTGATCTTCCCCGGGGCTTTTTTATTTCTGGGCAGGGGTTGCCGAACTCAGCCGGTAACCAAACTAGAGAAGGCGGAAGCATGCCCCACACACGCAGGAATCGAACCGTGACGGTAATTGATGATCACGGAAAATTCGTCTCCCGCATCACGGTCTCAGCGGCCGAGCGAAAATTCCGAGAGCAGGGCGGCAAATGGATTCGGCCCGGAAAGATATTGTGGCTCCCGGTTGGTTTTAGCACCGATCCGAAGAGCGCGAAATTCACTCCGGAGGAGGTCGAGGCTCGTGGGTTGTGGCGCAATTGGTTGAAGCTCGGTAAAGACCCGACCAAGGGCAACGACGAAACTCTCACTTGGCCGGAGTTCATTCGATGGGTTGAAAGCATGAATGTTCGGTATGGGTTGGCGAAGCGATAATTCCTTCGATTCGTAATTTTCTACAGGGCCGCTCTCTACAGGGGCGGCCTTTTCATTGGAGGCAAGCAACATGACTGAAATGCAGCAAGCCGTCACGGAAGCAGTCTGGAGCCCTGCGAAGCTCAACAAAAAGTTGCAAGAGCTGTTTTCACAGGGATCTACGCAACGAACCGTTGCCGCGCTGTCCGGCCTGGCGGGGGACAAGATCTCAATGTGGCGGCATGGCTGGAAGATGCCACGCAAGATGAGAGCCCTTGCGGTTCAAAAGGCGATCGAAGACATCTTTCTCGTGCTCGAGGTCGATGGGAGGAAAAATGTGAACAACCCCAGAGCGCTTCGCCGCAGGCTGCGCGAACTCGCGCGCAAGGAACCCCCGGGTTGAGATCGTGCAGGTGTGGGGGCGGGACTTCATCACGGCATTCTGCGCGCTCGCGAAGATTACGGTCGTCGAGTTTCTCGCGATGACGCAATTGCGACTGTCGCTCGGCAATGCCGAAATCTATTCCACGATCTGCCAGCGATGGTGCGCCAGCTGGGCGGCCGGCATCGAGCGCGAACTTCGCCGTGAAAATGCCGAAGCAACGTTTGACGACTATCAGCAGCGATTCGAAAGCCGTCAAGCAGCGCTCGAAACATTTTCACGCAGTGTGTTCGACGGGCTGCTCGCTGAGTGCGGCAAGGACAAAATCAAGGAATACATGTCCACACTCATGTTAACCGGTGAGCTTGCGAAAGCACCGACCGACATTGAGCAAAATTAGTTTCGGACAGGAAGCAACAAGTTTCGGCCGTCGCCGCGCAGCGCGACCGAAATGAGAGGGGCGGGCTTGCCTCGACCGCCCCTCGTTTCATTTTCAGAGGCTACGAGGCAGCGATGCTAGATGAAAAGCAAATCAACGCGATACCGAAGGAAGTGCGCGAGCTGGCGCAATGGCTCCCGTGGAGATGGGTTCCGGCGCCGGGAAAAACGAAACCCGACAAAGAGTTGATCGACCCGCGCACCGGCATCAAGGCGCTGTGGGGCAACTCGAAAACCTGGATGCCGTTCGGCGAAGCTGTTGACGCCGCCCGCAAAGGCGAGCATACCGGCGTCGGCTTCATCTTCGCGAAGCACGACAAGTACGCCGGCTTGGACTTCGATTACTGCTACGACCCCGCGACGAAAGAAATCGAGCCGTGGGCGGCGGAACGAATCCCGCAACACACGTACTGCGAGATCTCTCCGAGCGGCAACGGCATCAAGTGCCTCGGCTACGGGTGTATGCCGGGCGATGGCACCGGCCACGTCAAGAAGGTTCACGCGCTGCTGAACACCCGGTGCCCGGATGCCGAGATCGGCGCTTACTCGCAGAAAAGGTGGTTCGCCTTCACCGGCAACGCGTTGAACGGTTCACACGTGCGGGAGATTCAAAGCGCCATCGACAGACTGGACAGGGAAATCTTCTCCGTGCGTCTGCCCGATACGGCCACGCCCACCACCAAGCCGCAGAGCGCTACGGGAGCCCGGGTTGCGGAACCCGAACCAGCGGTGACGCGGATTCGCGCGATGCCCGACGAAGAAATCCTGCGGAGGGTCGCAGCGGGCAACCAGAGCGAAAAATTCCTTCGACTTTGGGCGGGCGATTCATCCGGCTACCCAAGCGGTAGCGAAGCCGATTTCGCGCTGTGCGGCATTCTGGCTTATTGGACGGGCGGCGATACGGACCGCGTTGAAAGGCTGTTCGCGCGCTCGGCACTGGGGAAACTGCCAAGATTGAAGGCGGGTGAAGCCCGCCGCACCTCGAAACACGCCTGCGTCACCGCGACGAAATTCTGGACGCCAGATCGGCTTGTCGTTCCCACGGATTACGACATCCGCCCGCTTGCGGAATTGCTGGCCAAGGACTTCGGGCCGGAAGAATTTGTGCTGGAAGGCGTTCTACCAAAAGGCGGCACGTCGATTCTAGCGGCAAAGCCAAAAGTCGGGAAAACTACGTTCACCAGACAAGAGATGCTCGCCGTAGCGCGCGGCGCACGATTCTTAGAGCGCAACGTAATCGCGGGCCCGGTGGTGCTGCTGTCATTCCAGGGCCGTGAAGCCGACATCCAACGCAATCTCAAACTGCTAGGCGCCACGCCAGACGACCCGATCTTCTGGTACTGCGGGCGTCCGCCGCAGGGCGCTGTGGAAAAATTGTACGAGCTGGCCGAGCGGTTCCGCCCGGCGCTGATCGTAGTGGAGATGTTGCAACACTTGATTCGCGTCAAGGACACGAACGCCTACGGCGAAGTTTCATTGGCGATGGAACCTGTCGAAGATGTGGCAAGGCAATCCGGCGCTCATATTCAATTCACCCAACACTTCGGCAAGACCGAACGCGAGGACCCGGCCGATCAGATCATGGGCTCCACGGGATTTCGCGGCGTGGTCGACACGTCCATCATGCTCCGCCGTTATGCCGAATACCGTACCATCACCACCGAGCAGCGCATCGGCAGCGACCTGCCCGAGACGGTGTTGAAGTGGAACGAAGAGCAGAAGTGCATCTACCTAGGTGAAGCGCGTGCGCCCCTGGAACGTATTACCGTCGAGGAAAAAATCCTCGTGGCACTTCGCGCCTCCGAACACCCCATGACGCAGAGCGAGATCGTTGACAAATTGCAAGCTTCTCGGGGCAAAGTGCTGGACGCTCTGGACCGGATCGAGAAATACAAAAGCCGACAAATTATCCGGACCGGCCGGGGGTGCCGCGGCGACCCAACCCGCTACGCTATCAATCCGGATTTTCGCAATGTTGTAGAGTTCCCCGCGACCGATTCTTGACCTCGAAATACGTCAGAACAGAATGGAATCGCCAGAACAGTATTTATTCGGTTCCGGAACAGAATAGAACCGAGAATTGAATCGCCGTAACTGAATGAAGCAGTTAGCGTTAATTCTGTTCTGCGCTCGAAACAGAATCAGCAAAAAGGAATCAATTCTGTTTCTGTTCTACCCCCTTAGGGGGAGAACAGAATCGAATCCCAGAACTGAATCCTTCGAGAATCCCCGTCCACGCACACGCACACGTCCGCGTGGATTTTTATATTCCAGAACTGGCACCTCGATCTTGCGTTGGAGTGTGCTCAGGAGAACACCGTCGTGAAGAAGACATCGAAGGCCGATGATCGAGCGCGGAAGCGTGAACTCGAATTGCGTGAACGAGAGATCGCGATTCGCACGGCTGTCGCGCTTGCGGTGTCCTCGCCAGTGTTGACGCTTCCGGACGCGGCCTGTTTCCTGCGCGTGCCCGTCGCGCATGTGCGTGAATTGATTCGCGACGGTGCACTCGAATATCAGCCTCAGGGGAAGAGGTGGCTGGTATCTCGACGCGATCTGGAAGCGCTTCTCGCGTCCGGATGGCAGAGAAAAACGAAGGGAAAAGCGCCGGAATTGCCGGAAATCGATAGGGGAAATACAGGGTAAATGGGAGCGGCGTGTCTCTAAGTGGTAGAGGTGGTTACGGTTAGCACGGAAAAACCAGGACTTCTGATTACCAATTAAAATTCGTCCTCGTGCGAAATGGGTCATGGGAATCCTGGACTGCGCACAAACACTCGTTCCTAACGATTACTAGTCCTACTACCAAGCGTCCTGGCGAGTGTAGGCCGGGTACCGGGCTGGAATCAGGGCGGCGTCGAGGAGGCAAAGGCGTTGAAGGCGAAGAAGAAATACAACATGTCGGCGGCAGGGCACGCGAAGCACGTTGCGGTTTCGATGGAGAACTTCCACAAGATGAAGATCGGGCAGCAGGCGAAGGCGAACATCCGCGCTGAGGTTGACGAGTTCAAGCGCCAGTTGCTCGCCAGCGATGAGGTGGTGGCGCATCCAGGCAAGCGGGTGCTGGTGTATTCGGCAGCCGCATCCCTGGCAGCATTTCGCGTGATTGTGCAGCGATTGTCGGCGGCCAACTTGACGAAGGACGAATTCCGCGTGGCCACGGAGACGCTTCCTACGCTTCAGGGCACGTCGCTACGCGTGTTGCGGGCGCTGGGCATCACTGGGAAAGAAGCGGAAGACATGAACGTAGCGCCCACAATCGCCGACATCCAGGCCGAGTATGCCGAGAAGCATCGTCGTGAAGCCGCAGCGGAGGCGTCTGATGGCAACCACGATTCTTGAAGCGATCAACGACCCGCGCATCTTCGGCAAGTGGTTCGCCAAGTCATCGTGGGATGCGTGGCGTGTGTACTTGGCGACGTTGTTCGCGTTGCCGTTGACACCGGCTCAACTTCCGGTGTTCCAGAAGCACACAGGGCGAATCATGCCATCGAAGTGGCCATATCGCGAGTGCTGGACATGCACCGGCAGGCGGGCGGGCAAATCGCTGATTGCCGCGTTGATCGGCGTCTACTTGAGCGTGTTTCGGGATTACGGGGCGCACCTGGGGCCGGGCGAATATCTGACGGGGATGACGGTGTCGCCGGACAGGAAGCAGAGCCGAGTGATACGGCGGTTTCAAGGCGGGTTCATCAGCGCGATACCGTCGCTGGCATCGTTGCTGGTCAACGAGACGAAGGAATCGCTTCAACTTTCGAACCAATGTGTGCTCGAAACACAGACGGCATCGAGCGCGACGCTTCGCGGCTATACCAGCCATGTGATCGTAAATGACGAGTGCGCCTTTTTTCCGGTAGAAAGCAGCGCGAATCCGGACGAAGAGATTCTGATTGCGGAGCGCCCATGCCTGGCTTCGATTCCAGGTTCGCTCTTGCTTTCGATTTCATCGCCGTATGCGCGGCGCGGCGAATTGTATCGGGCGTTTGAGAAGCACTACGGGAAGGATGGGGATGACGTTCTGTTCTGGAAGGCGAGTTCAATCGAAATGAATCCGAGTTTGGACGCGAGAATCATTGCCGAGGCGTACGAGCGTGACCCGGCGATTGCGGCGGCGGAGTGGGGAGGCGATTTCAGGAGCGATTGTGAGCGTTTGTTCACCGAAGAGATGCTCGAAGCGTGCACAGACCACGACAGGCCGGAGATTCTTCCGCCGTGTTTCGAGGAGGAGGTGGCGCCATGAAGTATGTTGCGTTCTGCGACCCATCAGGCGGTTCGAGCGACAGTATGACGCTCGCCATCGCGCATCTGTCGCTGTTCAAGAAGTGCGTTCTCGATGGAGTGTGGGAGCGGCGGCCGCCATTCAGTCCCGATGCCGTGTGCGAAGAGTTCGCGGGAGTCCTGGCCACGTATCGCGTGCGCGTGGTCACGGGCGACCGATATTCGGCGCAATGGGTCGTCGAGCGGTTCCTGGCGCATGGGGTCACTTATCAGCATTCGCTGAAGACGCGGAGTGAGATCTACGGAGAATTCGCGGCGCTGGTGAACTCGGGGCGGGTGCGAATGCCTAGCTCGAAGCGGCTGCGGACGCAATTTCAATCCTTGGAGCGGAGAAGCTCTCGCAGTGGTCGGGACACCATCGATCATCCGCCCGCTTCGCATGACGACGCAGCCAACGCAGCGGCAGGCGCGTTGACGCTCGCGGCTGGCGGGTTGAATCCCGCGCCGGAACCGTGGTCATGGTGTCCGACATCCGACCCGACACCACGCCGATCGGCCTTCGAGAATTTGTCGCCCATCGACGAAGGGCCGGAATCTTGGTGGCAACGACTGTAGATTTCTCCGCGAGCGGCTTTACCTGCTTTTGGGCGCTTGCGGGAAGCGGGACCCATGGTGCGCATTCGTCGCGTTTCCGCGGAAGGGCGAGGAGCGCTCGTGGGTAAAGGTTTCCTGACCTCGGTGCAGGGGGTATTGCCGAGCGCAGAAGCATTCCATTCTATCGGAGGAAAGTAATGAACGAAATCAACCAAGTTCTAGATCGCTGCATCGCGAAGTCCGATGAACGCAAGAGTCAGCCGCAAACTCTGTCTGAGATCGAGAAACCTTCTACGGAAGTGACCGAACGCGAAGCATTGGCCATGCGCCGGCTGGCATGCGGCCTCCTTCGCCTCGAGATGGCCGTGCTCCTCCTCGAGGTCCGTTTTCTGCTTTTTTCAATCCGCGAACGCTCAAGGGCAGAGCAGCCGACGCGAAAGATTGAAACCGCCGCTGATCTGGAGGCTGCCCTCCGTGGTAGTCCGAAGGCCCGTGTCTCACCTTGAGATAGCTGGTGGGAAGAGGATTTCCCAACACCTATCTGGATTAGAGCGACGCCGAAACCATGTCCAGGCTCCGTACAAAAGTAGTCATCCAATGCCGTAGAGGATGAAGTTGGTTCCTAGCACGATTGCTAGAAGAAACATTATTTCCGCAGTCGTGGTTGGTTCTGCTAGGCCGAGAATCATTCCGGGACAAAGGATTAATCCGGCACTCGCGGCAAAGTGTCGCGTGTAAGGAAAAGATCCTAGGATATAGAGAGCGACCGCTACGAGCACGCCTAGAAAGCCCGAGATCAGGAAGGACTGCGCCAGCCGCTTTATCATCTTCATTTAGCTACAGTCTTCAAAACTCAAAAGAATGACCATATTAGTATCACGTAGCAGCTGTTTCGGTGCAGCTGGCGCAGAAAGACTGTGATGGATTAGGGGGATTTCAGCCAGTGTCAGGTAGGTAGTGATAAGCGGATTTCCCAACAGTTATACGATCCGTCTTGCTACCGGCCCGCCGTCTTATGACGGAGCTCCGCGCTCTTCCCTTTTGTGCTCGCGTCCGGACTCCGTTTTCTAGCTTTCATCGCGTACAATGCCGCGTCTGCCGCGCCCAACAGAGAATCCACCTTTTCGCCATCTTTGGGATAAATAGCAACGCCTACGCTGACCGATAGGTTTGGCTCCCTGCCATCATTCGCAAGACTGTGGCAAATGCGCCGAGCAACTAAATTGGCCTGGACTTGTCCTGTCTCGGGCAGCACTAGTGCAAACTCATCTCCACCGAAACGCGCCGGGGTGTCAATCTTCCGGCTACAAATGCACAAGACGTCGGCTAGTCGGCAAAGTGCTTGACTACCGACTAAATGGCCACAACTATCGTTGATCTTCTTTAACCCGTCCAAGTCAAGAAACAGCAAAGCGAACTCACGACCGGTGCGTTCGGTGCGATTGATTTCAAGGTCAACGGTTTCCACCAGATGGCGGTAGTTAGCTAGTCCGGTCAGGGGGTCGGTAGCTGCTTGTTGGCGTAAGTGATCCTCGAGTTTACGTTGTTGGGTGACATCCTCAACGATGATCTCGTAACTTTCCGTCTCGCCCTCATCGGCGACCTTGCGGCCGCTAAGCCGAACTCTGAGGTTTGTCCCATTCTTCCGCTTCCATTCAATTTCCAGGGCATCGGCGCTATCTAGTTCGACGGCCTGGCCTAATAAATGCGCACGTTTGGAGGGATCGCAAAGGATACCGGTTGCGAGGTTCACGGCCAGGAGTTCCGCGCGGGACGGATAACCAAGCATGGTCACCAGCGCCTGATTGACATCCAGGAAATCGCCTTTGGCGTTGCAGCGACACATTCCATAGTTCAGGTTTCCTACAAGAGCGCGGTAACGTGCTTCTGAATGGCGCAGCTTCTTTTCCGTCTGATCGCGCTCTTTGCGCAGATTGTTCTCATGGAGGGCTCGACGAATGGCAACTGGGAGATGCCCCACGTGATCCATTCCAACGCAATCGGCAGCGCCTTCGGTAATCAGTTCCGCCACGGTTTCGGGTTGCATTATGTCGGTCAGGAAAATGCAAGGGATCTGCCTATCCCGCAGATGCAAGATTTCTAGCGCCGACGGGCCTTGCCAGTTGGGGGAGGGGTATTCAGCTAGTACCACATCATAGTATTTTGAGTTCAGGCGTCCAGCAAACTGGTCCGGGGTTAGAACTAGGTCTGAGCTGACCTTGAAATGCACTCTGTTGAGTTCTTGCACGCAAAGCTCTACATCCCCCGCATCGCTGTGAATAAACAGAATACGCAAGGGGAGTCTTCTGCTGGCAGGTCCGTTCAAGACCAGGGGCAGGTCGCCTTGCTTGACGCGATCTCGTGTCGCTGAAGCCATTGAGAGTCCACCAGATTCACGGGGGCAGCCCCTCCGCGGACTGAACCTCGGAACTGGTTCGAGAAGCAATCGCTGACAACCATATTGGAACCGCTCCAGAGGTATCTGTTCAAAACGGCACACTTTTCATCCGTGGGTTGACTGATTGGACAAAATTTAGTTCTAGGAGAAGACTAAGACCAGAGTGCGTCTAACTCTGTCGCACCAGATAACTGTTGCGAACAGGGATTATCACTAGCTATCTCAGATTGAGATAGCTGGTGCGAAGAGTATTTATCAACACCTATTTCGATGAAGTGTGGGGCGGCTCAATTGGAACGCGAACGATCTCTCTTAGTTTCGACCTCGTCGCACTCGAGGAATCGCTAGCTCGAAGACACCGCGATTGCGATTCGATCTTGCGGATACATTCGGTTGTGCAGGTAATAGCCGCCCCCGGAGTAATCGATGTACATGTCATCGTTGTTGTACCAATCGTTTGACCAGTACTCAGGCCACGGGTCAACAACACTGAACGAGAAACCGCCGTACTGGAAGCGGGGATACCCTCCGACCATCACCATAGGGTAGCTGTTCATGCGGAACGTGTGATCAGGACCAAGGTAGTCACCGTAACGGTCTTCTGGGATGCGGTAACCGTTGTAGCCGCCGCGTTGCTGCCAGTCGCGGTGTTCAGACTGCCAGTTGTGTGCGCGACGCTCCTGCCACTCTCCACGCTCGTCACCTTGCTGTTCACCTTGCTGCGCGTAGACGCTTATTGCAATTCGATCCCGCGGATACCTCCGGTTGTACATGTAATAGCCGTCGCCGGAGTAGTCGACATACACGTCGTCATTCGCGTACCAGTTGTTTGCCCAGTA